>Ga0209066_10006317_pt1 | contig 12125 bp, 6 predicted proteins | sample All_14_2_FD_187198 | JGI IMG/M metagenome (GOLD analysis project Ga0209066, IMG submission 187198) | Freshwater microbial communities in response to fracking from Pennsylvania, USA - Allegheny Zone_MetaG_DW_15 (SPAdes) (version 2) ...
GGCCCAGGTTGTAGTCGTTGCGTGTCACCATCACCGGGCGGCCCGGGTACCAGCCCTCCAGCGGAAAACCCAGCGCGTGGGCCAAGCTGCGGTTCAGCGCCAGCACCCCGGCCGGGCCATCGCGCAGGGCACACAGCACCTGAAAATGCCCCAGGGCCTTGAGCAGTGCCAGCGCCTGTGCGTCGCTGCAGCTGGCCCCCGGCGCCGACAGTGTCTGTAGGCTGGCCAGGGTCGACTGCCACCCGGCGCGCACCAGCGCAGCCAGACCCACATCGCCGCCAGGGCCGGGTTGCAGCCGGGTCACACTGGTGTCCTGCGTACTTGACCAGCGCGGGCAGGCCTCCCACAGCGCGGCCACGGCCTGCCTGTCACCCGCATTCACGGCACTGGCCCACTGGCCAATCAAACTGTTGGCCGCAAAGCGGTGGCTGTGGCGCAGCATCACGGTCTGCTGTGCCAGCGCTGAGCCAGTTCCCGCCCAGGCGCTCACATCCTGGCCGGTGTGGGTCTGCAGCCAAGTCACTGTTTCTGCGCTGTAGCCCCCGGCCTGGGCACCGGCGCACAGCTGGCCCATCACCGCGCCCGCCTCCACCGAGGCCAGCTGGTCCTTGTCACCCAGCAGGATCAGGCTGGCCGACAGCGGCACCGCAGCCATCAGGCGCGCCATCAGCTCCAGGTCAATCATCGAGGCCTCGTCCACCACCACCACGTCCAGCGCCAGCTGGGGTGCGGCGGTGGCCGCCACCGTCGAGCGCACCTGCAGCAGCTTGTGCAGGGTCTGGGCCTGGGTCGGGATAAAGGCTTGCATGGCGGTCGGCAGGCGCTGAATGGCCTGGGAAATCGACTCACCCAGACGCGCCGCCGCTTTGCCGGTGGGCGCCGCCAGCGCGATGCGTAGAGGCCGAGTTGATTGCGACTGCAACAGCGCCAGCAGCCGCACCACGGTGGTGGTTTTGCCGGTACCCGGGCCGCCGGTAATCAGGGTGAAGCGCCCGCGTGCCGCCAGGGCGCAGGCCACCTTTTGCCAGTCTGGTGCGGTGCGGGCGTCGACACTGGCCGTTGGTGAGCGAGCAAACAAGCTGTCGAGCGCCTGCGCCAAACCCTCTGGCACACCACAGGGCTGGGCCAGGCGCGCCAGGATTGAGCTGCGAATGCTCTGCTCGGCCAGCCAGTTGCGTCGCAAATACAGGCGTGTGCCGTCCAGCACCAACGGGCTGGCCTCACCCTGGCACCAGGGCAGGCTATTGGCGGCATCGGCCAGATCACTCGGCAGCAGCGCTTGCCAACGAACCTCCCAGCCCAGCGCGGCTACCCCGTTCTGGCGCAGCAGCTCCAGGTCCAGGCAAGCATGGCCGCGACCAAACTGGTGGCTGGTCAGCGCGGCCAGCCAGGCATGGCGCACATCCTCGCTGGGCTGGGCTTGTTGCAGGAAGCGGGCAAAGGCGCGATCGATTGCGGTAAGCGGCAGTTCGGGTTCGTTCATTGTGCCGTCTGGCAACCCGAAAAGGCCAATTTCTGGAGCTTGGGAAAGGCAAGGGGTTTGCATCCATCAGAGCATAACTTTTGGATCACCCCTGACGCGGCCCATCTTTCAATCTTTGGCCGCTTACCCGCCAAATTAGATCAGCGGCGTTTTCGTCGCATTCCCGTTCGGCCAAAGTTTGACCAACAGGCGTCTCTACCCATCCTCAACGCCTCATCACCTCCAGCAGAGTATTTGCTTGCGCTTGACATCACGGCGCACGCACTGGCCGTGACACAACAAGTCATCAATTTCCGGGCCAGCGAGCAGGACTCTGTCGGTGATGCAGGCAGGCCAACACCGACACGCGGTGATCGTTCAACAGTTCAAAGTGAAGTGCATAAGGAAAGCGCCGCAGCAGGATGCGCCGAAACCGGTCACGTTCGCGGGATAAGCCTCAGGATTGCGGCTGAGTTGCTCTTCTGCCGCAGCAATGACCCGCAAAAAATCACCTCCCAGTCCGTAACTTCGCGCCTCGTACCAAGCGAATGCCTCGGCAATTTCCGCCTGCGCGGGAGGCTCAAAGACGACTCGCCACGTCACAGATGGACACCAAGCGTTTCGGCAATCTGGGCCAGGGTTTTCCCAGCGGGCGGGTGACTGTCACGCCAGTTGGCGCGGCGCGCCAACTCGTCAAGAACTTCCGGGCGTGTTTCTGGTGTGGACTCGGCAGAAAACTCATCCCAGAGGTCTTCTACCAATTGCAAGCGCTCGAATCGGCCTAAATGTTCAATGGGTTGCAGTGAGGTTTTCATGATCAAAGTTTAGTGTGGCCTGGCGTAGCGCACCATCCTGGCGGACATCCTGATCGTGCCGCAATCAAACCTAACGGCATTGTTTGGAAACCCCGCGTCACTGGCAAGGATTCATTCGCTGCAATGATGCTTCGGCCGCTTCCTCCGCCCCATAAGCACCCCCATCCAGCAACCGTTCGTACAAGTCCATGGCAAGACTGCGTATTGGTTCACATGAGCGTTGCAACGCAACTGCAATCGCCACGAAATCCTCACCCATTGGTGGTCGAACCATACGCTCTTCATCGGCAAACATAAGGTCTGCACAACGATGAGAGAGTCGCAGAATAGGCTCATCAAAGCCAGGACTTAGCAGCAGCTCTTGGAGAGACTTTGCAAAATTTCTAGACAGGCAAAGACGCAACACTTCTGGATTTTCACCCACCGCTGTCAACAACTGCAGGGTAAGTTCATCTCCAATCAGAGAGTCCGAATAGTCAATTGCACGGGCAATGGGGTTCACTTCGTCGCCGGATGCTGCCCCTACAAAACGCATCAGTGTTTGATGCGCCTCTATTCGAAGTACAGGGTCCTCTTCATGCCATACCGCAGAGGCAGTAAAAATGGCGCCCAATCGCTCTGGGCTGGGTGGACCAGAGAGAACGTTCTCAAGTGCCAAGGCAGACCCTTCATCATTGGCATCAACGAGGACTTTCGCCATCAACAATTCACCTGCAGCTTGTCGATTGGCGGGATTTTCGCTGGCAAGCCAAGCCATGCGTATCGCTTGCTGCATTGAGTTCGGCACCATTTCTCTGTGCGCCCAAAGGTACTCGGCAACATGCCAGTCCGAGAACGCCTCTGGGAACCGTTCCAAGATCAGCTCCAAAAGCGTGGCCACACGTTGTCGATCTGCCCAATAAAGCGCCTTACCACGAAACAGCAGCAACGCCGTCCATATTGCAGGATCCTCTGAACGCCCCACATGACGCTCCAAGGCCGATAGCCAGGCATTCCAATCTGGCGGCTTGCGGTTGAGAAGCCCGGCAGCCATCGCAGAAAGCAACGTGAAGTTATCCTGGGGAAGTATTCGCATACCGCCTAGCCCTCTACGGAAAACCAATGCACGGACCTCGGACTTCCGATCACTGTTCATCTGTCGATTTCGTTCTTCCAGCTCTACCCTTTGCTTGATCCGGTACGAAGTAAGTTGTGGGTCGTCGTCGATCCATGAATCAAGCAACTCGACATCGCTGTCACTCAACCCGCCGTTGCGATCGGCCAAGGATTGCATGGCCCAAGCGGCATCGCGCCTCCACCCTTCGCTCGAAAACCCCGCATCATTCCATTTCCTGATCAGGCCTAACACTTGCTGCGAATCCGTGCTGCTGTCTTCAGACAATGCCCGAATCAGTTCGCCAGCGGCATTCTCATGACGACCGGGGACAAAACGTTTCGCCGCAATCAGCAGCGCACGGTCAGGATTCACTTTCCCAAACGCAGCAAAGGCTCGCCCCAGCTCTACCGTGCCGCCATCTCGGTTTAAGCGGCCAAAGTTCGGCCAACATTCTGTGCCATCAGAAACCTCGTCAAGCATTTTGAACAACTCATCGTCCGATGCTTTGGTCATCTGCTCCGAAGACATCGGCGACTCAACAACTGATGCCATTCCGATACCACGATGTTTCTTGAGTACTGGTTGGACAGCTCGCCACTCCCTGATCTGACGGCAACGGCGCGGAGCAAGCAAATGCACCGGCAATTTTTCCAGCAGTGGGAACTTTTTTTCTTCTGACCATCGAAAACGTCGCAGCCGCGTCCCCGCATCACCCTCTTGTCGAGCATCGTCCTTGTAAGGATCCCAGCGCTCGATTCCTTCCCTGATTCTTTCCAATTGTTCCGCTGTCGCTTCAGAGGCAATAGCGCTCAAAAGCAACTGCGATGACCAACCTATGACCAAGTGCCCCACATTGTTGATATCACTGACATGTGCCATGCCCAACTGCAGCCGACGCTCATCTACCAGCAGGAACTCAACGCTAGGCCCTGTCAAGATAGCTCCTCCCGCCGCCAACGCCTCAGCAATCAAAGCCTGAACTTCATCAACTTTGACTGAAACCCACGGTTGGCACAGCGCCAGAAACTCCGCTGGATGCTCCTTCGCGCATGCGATGACTGTCGACTTGATGATCCCAAACAGGCCATCTCCAAAATGCTCGTCGTCCCAAAAATAGGGCAAGCTTCGGGAACGAGGGTAAACATCTCGCAGACTCGGGGAACCATCGGTTTCAAGACTGGCAATGCGTACAAACCATGGAAGCAAGACATGCGTAAAGGCAAGTGAGGACTTTTCAGTGACCTTGCTCAATCCATGGAACTGCAGCCGTTCTTCTTTCTTGAAATCCACCCCATTAAGATAAAGCTGAAGCAAACTGGCAGCGGAGTCACCTGGCAGTGCCTCCGTGTAGCTGACGATCACGTGGCTGCTGATCTCCTGACGTTGAAATATGAGACCCAGTCGATCGGCTATATCAGATGACCATTGTTCAGCTTTCCAGAACACCTGCAGCACATCATGATCACGATCATCTCCTTGCCAATATCGCGCTATCGATGCCATCACAAAATCTGCATCAAACCGCGCCTCGGCGACCAACAGTTGTACTGCGTTCCATCTTAATTTTTCGTGGCTCATGACATGCGCGGTGAGCACCCGAAGATGGTCGCGCCAATCTACCCAGTGACTCGTGGCTCTTGCCAACGCTCGACGCGCCAGAGCCACATCACTCCGCACGATTTGTTGTATCCACCGACGCTCCCGCTCATGCGGGTCTTGCTGACCGGCCATCAGGTCAACGATAAGGTGGCGAAGGTGACGCCTTGTCGTGTTCTTGCCCAACAACGCGTCAATCGCAGCAGCATACGCATTGGAATCAAGGGCTCTAAGCCGCTGCAGAGCACGCAGAACAGTAGCTCGCGCGAACAGTCCATCTTGACGCTGCCAGGCGTATTCGGCCAAGGCTTGACCAGTCGAGAAGCCCTTGGCTTGAAAGTCATCAAGCCACGCTTGGTGACTGAAACCAAGCAGTCCACCTTGCCTCACAACGATGCCGCTTGCCATGGTTACCCTGACGGCTTGAGGACTCTCAATTTCATACCCGTCGGCCGGTCGCCACAACGACTCGCTCTCAGTCATGTCAATAGCCAACTTTTCGAGGAAACGAAGCGCCTCTCGCCTTGACGCGGCATCACCAAAATCGGCAGAAGTTAGCCATGTATTGAGAAGCTCAGAAGCGATGAGTTCTCGAACCGGAACACCCCGACGCAAAACGTCAACAAAAAGTCGCAGCGCAAAGGGACGCCGCAGCGTTTCACGCAATGCCACAGGTACATCGTTAACCGAAATGTTCAGGTTGCGTAATAGGTCTTCAACTCGTTCGTAAGCTGGCAATGCAAGTTTGAAGGTATTGGCCTCCAGTGACTGAAATCGCGCATCGTAATCAGCCTCAAACTGCCGCGACGAAACCAGGACATGAACAGGAAGCGCTAGCTTCTTAACGCGCTTTTGCTCCCGGAAGTGGTTGGCCAACTGAAGTAACAGCCGCATACGTTCAGAAGAACGGTCCATGACCTCGCTGACGGCATCCAACTGATCAATCAAGACGACTACCGGCGCAACTCGGGTCAGCGCTTCAATCTCATGGAGAATTTGCCCCCGTAGTCCGAGAGAGACAGACACATCCGCGAGTGTCCGAACGCTCGTTGGAAGTAGATCCGCTTTGATCGCAAATACGACCATGCCCATGCTCTGCAACTCGGAGGTGAGTTCTGCAAACAACGCCGATTTGCCCGAGCCAGCCTCACCAATCACCAATGTGCTACCGAAGGGATGCTCGCGAACGCGTTGGATTAGTTGCACCAGTTCTGGCCGTTCGATGTGCTGACCACCGATGGTTTTTGTCCAAGACTTGAGTGCTTCAGACCCAGTCTCCGCATCCCTTCGTGCCATATCGAGATCATTCAGGTCAACCGGGAGCACTGGTGCAATGTGTTTTGCGATCTGGAGAACAGCAGAGAGGGTCTTTTCCGCTGTTTGATCCCGTATTTCTTCCTTCCAGTACCGAGATGCATAGAACTTCGGACGCATTGCATTCAGGAGTTTTTCAAATGCCCGATGCAAGGTCATACGCTCGGTACGAAAAATTCTGCTAAGCGTTTCTTCGGGTAAGCGACCTCTAAGAAAAGGCACAACAAACATCTCAATGTATTTGTCGGCAATATCAGATTCATTCAATTTGCTCGTCGGGTCGACCAAGGAGTGGAGGACCATTGGTGCCAGAACCTCATTCAGGAAAGCGCTGGAACGCAAATCATCAGCCAACGAGGGCGCAATCTCAATAGCACCTTCGGTAGCACATTCAATGATTTCAGCAAGCTCTTTTTTTGCTTTGCGATCCTTCAACCGCTCAGCCAATTGCCCAACCGCTGTGTCCGCCAAGCGTTCCACGGCAAAGCTGATGGCACCTTCAATCACGGTTAACAATGCTGACATACAGTGCTTGTCCCTTGAATAAGTTGTTCAGCGATGTCGCGCAAGCCTAAGCCTCGATAAGTTTCAATATCCATGTGTGACTGCGGCTTCATCCATGGAGACACGGTTCGCTGTTAAACGATTCTCGCAGCCCGTCACCGATCGTTCATATTTGGCCCGCACCTGCTAACACCCAGTTACAGTGCACCCGTCAATAAGGGAACCAACTGCCCCAGAAAAGCTAAAAGTTTGATGCCAATGCCCCAATCCCTATCCACCCCCAGCACCAGCGAACTGGTGATCAAAAAGAGCCGTTTCATCGGCTGCGTGCAGCCCGTGGCGGATCGGGTAGCGGCGCAGCAGGTGGTGGCTGCGCTGCGTTCAGAGCACCCGGCGGCGTCGCATGTGTGCTGGGCGCTGCTGGCGGGCGGGCACTCGGCGGCGGTGGACGATGGCGAGCCCAGCGGCACGGCCGGGCGGCCCATGCTGGAAGTCTTGCGCCACCAGGATCTGGACGGCGTGCTGGCCACGGTGGTGCGCTACTACGGCGGCGTGAACCTGGGTGCCGGTGGCCTGGTGCGCGCCTACACCGACTGCGTTGCCCAGGCGTTGCTGGGCGCTGAAAAAGCACCCATCGTGCGGCTGGTCACCCTGCGCTGCGCCCTGCCCTACGGGCTGGAAGGTTTGGCCCGCCGCGAGTTGCAAGCCGCAGGCGGCACGCTGGGCCAGGTGCAGCACACCGCGCAGGTGGAAATGACCTTCACCCTGCCCGAGCCTGCGGCGGCCCCGCTGGTCGCCAAGCTCAATGAGGCAGGCCATGGGCAGATGCGTTGGCTTGGGTTGGACGAGGGGGCTGAGGAACTGTGGTGAACGGTTTGCAATGGGAATGCAGCTGCCCTGTGCGTTTCTCTGCATGCAACTATCGCTATTGAGTTAATAGCTTCTTACCCAATTAGCACCTGGGATACCGGCCAAAAAGCATGAAAATTCAAGCCCCATGAAGCACCATCCTTTTGCCAAGTGCGGCACAATGAAACTTCAAAGCGAATCTATTTGGAGTTTGACATGAACAGAATCACACTGGAACCCGGTAAACGCGGCGGCAGGCCGTGCATCCGTGGGCTGCGCATCACGGTGTATGACGTTCTGTCCATGTTGTCGAGCGGCATGAGCCAGCAAGAAATTCAAGATGACTTCCCGGAGTTGACATCAGAAGACATTCTTGCCGTGTTGGCATATGCGGCAGACAGGGAGCACCAGGTTGTCTCGCTGAGAGTGCAATGAAACTCCTGCTTGACGAAAACCTGTCACGCCGCTTGGTTCCGTTTTTACTGCACGACTACCCCGACAGCAGCCAAGTGGTACTGCTTGGCATGGAGTCCGCCACAGACAAAGAGGTTTGGCAAAAGGCCAAAGAAGACGGTTATGTAATCGTCACCCGTGACGCGGACTTTCAGGAGTTGTCTTTGGTCTGGGGCCAGCCGCCTAAGGTCATCCGTTTAAAAACATTGAATCAATCGCGGGCCGCCACGTTGAAGGTGTTGCTGGATAACCGTGAGGTCATCATCGAATCGCTGATTGACCGTGATTTGGCATCTGTAGAAATCGTTCCGGCTTGAGACTTTGCCCATTGCGCCAATTCAGTGCTGCTGACCAGAACTGAACACTTCAATCAATATCCTGCTGATCCAGCTTCGCTGATCGCGAAAACACCTCATCCAACGCCTCAATCAAAGCCACCGGCGGGCTCATATGCAGCAGGCCGCAGCCAGGCTGGTCGATGCCGCGCAGGAACAGGTACAAGGCGCCGCCCAGATGCTGGGCCGGGTTGTAGTCAGGCAAACGGCTCTTGAGCAGCCGGTGCAGGGCCAGCAGGTATAGCGCGGCCTGCACGTCGTAGCGGTGCATCAGCATGGCTTGCTGCAAGGCCTCGGGCAGATAAGTCGCCAGGCGGTTGGACTTGTAGTCGAGCACGTAATAACGCCCCTGGTGCAGCAGCACCAGGTCCATGAAGCCGGTCAACATGCCTTGTAACTGGCGGTGCTGCAAAGCTGGGCGGGTCTGGCCGGGCCAAGCCTGGCGGGTGATCAAGGCATCCAGTGCCTCACTGGCCAGGTGGTGCACCGGCAGGCTAAAGCCCATTTCGGGCCACATGTCCTGTAGCTTGATGTCACTTAAATTGATAGCTGTCTGCCCTTGATTTGTGAGGTCTAGAGGCAGATTTGACTTCACAATCAAATTGACCCAAGTCTCCAACAACGCGCTATGTGTGGGGCTCAGGTGGTGGCGCTGGCTTAAGCGTGCCAGCAGGGTGTGCCATGGCTGGGCCAGCTGGGACGGGTCAGCGTCTGTGGCAGCAGGCCAGCCGTGCACCGCCTGCCACTCCAACAGGTCGTGCAACAAGGTGCCATAACGACTGCCCGCCGGGAAATCGTTGAAAGGCGGCTCCTCGGTCAGCAAATCACCTGCGGCCAGGTCCGTCAGACCCAGATCGTCGTCTGTGACCACACTGTCGGTCTGGGCGTCGAGCAGGCGTTCATCCCGCTCGCTGGGCAGCGTTGCAGACGCGCCGTGCGGCAAATCGCGCGTGAGTGCGCTGAAACTCGCGGTCCACCAGCGGTTGTAGATCAGCCGCTGCGGTACCCGCGCGCTCTGTGGCTGTTTGACCTCAACCACCGGCTGGTAGACGTCGTCAGTGGGCTCGGGTGCGGTCAACACCGCGATGTCAGCACTGACCCAGGCCTGTAACTTGTCCCACAAATCGTCGGGCGCACTGCGCCCGAGCAGACTGGAGATGGCACTTTTGACCTGCGGCGTTTTGCCATCCACGTCCCCCTTGACCTGGGCCACGCCGAGCCACAGCGCCTGTTTGGCACGCGTGAGCGCCACATAGAGCAGGCGGATGTCTTCACTGAGGCGCTCGGCATCGTCGCGGCCACTGTCCTTGTCCTCGGCGCGGTAGAGCGAGATGAAGGGCAGAAACACCAGCGGGTACTCCAGCCCCTTGGATTTGTGCAGCGTCACCACCTGCACCAGGTTGGCGTCACTTTCCAGCCGCAGCTGCGCGGCCTCACCACTGGCTTGCGGGCGGCGCAACTGCTCTTCCAGGTAGCGGATCAAAGCGCCCTCACCTTGCACCTGCAGGCTGGCCGCTTGCAACAGCTCACCCAGGTGCAGCAGGTTGGTCAGCGCACGTTCACCCTGCGCCGGGTCCTGCAACAGGCGTTGGGCCAGGCCCTGGTCGTGCAACAGCCGGTACAACATCGGCAGAAAACCCTGAGCGCGCCAGACACGTTGCCATTGCAGAAACTGCTCGACCAGGGTGTCCCAAGCGGCTTCGTCGGCCAGCAGCGTGTCGAGTGCGCTCCAGCTCAGCGACCAGGTTGGGGTGGCCAGTGCGGCACGCACCAGCCGGTTCGAACCCGGGCTGGCCACCGCACGCAGCAAACGCCACAAATCATTGGCCTGCTGGCTGGCATAGACGCTGTTGCGCTCGGACAGATACACACTGCGCACACCGCGCTGTGACAAGGCTTGGCGAATGGCGGCAGCCTCGCTCCAGTTGCGAACCAGCACCGCCATGTCGCCACTCTGCGCGGCACCGCTTTGCAACAGCGCCACCATCTGGCTGGCAAACACGTCGGCCATCTGGCTCAGAAAATCGTCCTTGCTCGGAGGTTTGGCAAACGGCAAGTGCCACACCGTCATTGCCACCTGGGGCCGACCGGCCACCTGCAGCGGCTGGATGTGGGGGTTGCGGGCGTCCACCTTCACAAAAGGCACGCTGCCAAACGGCTGGTGTGCTAACTCAAACACCCGGTTTACCGCAGCCACCACACCAGCGGTGGAGCGGAAATTGCCCGGCAGGTTGTAGATGCCCTGGGCCTGCTCACGCGCCGATAAATAGGTGGCCAGGTCGGCACCGCGAAAACTGTAGATCGCCTGTTTGGGGTCACCAATCATGATCAGGCCGGTGTCCCCTGAGGTCAGCACATTTTCAGAAGAAATCGGGATGTAGCCCTCGTCCTGATTGGGTGAATCGCTATAAATTTTGCATAAGCTGCCAAACTGCCAGGGGTCGGTGTCCTGGAACTCATCAACCAGCGCCACCGGGTACTGGGCGCGGATCGCGCTGGCCAGCCGCCCGTCGGGTGCCTGCAAGGCGTGGTAGAGGTTTTGCAGCAGGTCGGCAAAGTCAAACTGCGCAGCCTGTGCCTTGGCGCGTTGGTAACTCCGCTGCACCTCTTGTGCCGCATGGGCCAGCAAGTCGGCCACCACATCGGGCTCGGCGCTCAGGTGGTCGGCCAGGGCTTCCAGTTGGGCAAACACCGGCCATTGGTCAGCTGTGGCCCAACCTTTGGCCACCAGGGTGCGGGTGGTGAAACGCTCCAGCGTGGTTGGGTCAATCTCGCCACCCTGGACCCAATCGGCCATCTGGGCCAGCCAGCCGCTGAGCCAGTCCGGGCGGTAGTTTTTGAGTGTTTTCGCAGTAGCCACATCCTGCACCGCCTGGGCCACTTCGGCGGTCCAGCCCAGGCGTGCCGGGCTTTCCAGTTCCACACGGCGTTGTTGCCAAGTTGCCCAGCGCGCCAACAACACATCAGGCGGTGTCGGCGCGGAAACACCGGTCTGCGGGGCGCGATCGGCATCACGCCACAGGGCCTTGAGTTTGTCGAGCAGGGCCTGCGGGGTGTCACCCACGGCTTTGAGGGCGGCCAGGGTCTGGGCATCGAGCGCGTAAAACCAGCGGCGCCAGTAGTCTTGGGTGGCCACGAGTTGCAGGCGTTCACCGTCTTCGACCCGGTTCTGGGTGAACAGGCTGGCGCTGTCAAACGCGTGCGTTTTGAGCATACGGCTGCTCCAGCCGTGGATGGTGAAAATGGCCGCGTCGTCCATCCACTGCGCGGCCATATCGAGCCGCTGGGCACAGACTGGCCAGTGCTCGGGCGCGATGCTGCTGCGTAAATCACGCAAAAAGTCATCCACCTTGGGGGCTTCACCGGTCAGGAAAAACCGGGCTGAGAGCGCCAGGCGCTCGCGAATGCGTTCACGCAGCTCGGCGGTGGCGGCTTCGGTGAAGGTCATCACCAGAATCTGCGGCGGGTACAGGCCGAGGCCAAGTTGATCAGACCCGGCGGTGTGGCCCAGCACTAGGCGCACATACAGCGCGGCCAGTGTCCAGGTTTTGCCGGTGCCCGCCGAGGCCTCAATCAGCTGCAGACCATGCAGCGGCAGGGTCAAGGGGTTGAGTGTGTGCACGGCGGGTGTGGCCGTTGAGGTGGTGTTGGGGCTGCTGGTCATGCGGCGATCCCCGTGCTCACCTCGGCCTGGGCACAAC
>Ga0209066_10006318_pt1 | contig 12124 bp, 2 predicted proteins | sample All_14_2_FD_187198 | JGI IMG/M metagenome (GOLD analysis project Ga0209066, IMG submission 187198) | Freshwater microbial communities in response to fracking from Pennsylvania, USA - Allegheny Zone_MetaG_DW_15 (SPAdes) (version 2) ...
CCATATACCCTAATCGATGGAGGGGTCATCGAAAAGCTTACTTTTAACTGCTTCTTTTGCGCCATTCCCTTGATCAAATGCAGGCTTGCCTGACATATGTCCGCGACAGATTCCAACTCAACACTTAATTCCAACATGCCAGATTCGATTTTGGATAGATCGAGAATATCGTTTATTAATGCCAGCAAGTGTTGCCCACTTTCTGCGATTGCGCTAATAGCTTTCAGCTGCCTTGAGTTAAGTTCACCATATGTATTTTCTTGCAGTGTCTCCGACATTCCCAGGATACCGTTTAATGGGGTGCGCAGTTCATGGCTCATGCTGGCAAGGAATTCGTCTTTCATGCGCAAGGCTCGTTCGAGCTCAATGTTGGCGCGCTGCATCGAGGCTTCTGCTTGTTTGCGTTCGGTAATATTGCGGAAAATGCCATTTGTGACAATGTGACCGTGCGGTTCTTTTCGGCTGCTAACGCTGCCCTCTACGATCACTTCATGTCCTTGTTTAGTTCGAAATACCACTTCTAATTGTTGCGGATGCTGGTCGATCACGAGGGAGTTCAACATGGCGCGGCAATGTTCCTGATACGTGGGAGCGACCACCTGAATCATATTAAGCTGTTTGGATTCTTCACTGGTGTACCCCAATGTTTGGCTCCATGCAGCATTGACATAGAGGTAATTGCCGTTCTCATCCATGCTTTGGATCAGGTCACTGGCGGTATCGAAGAAGTATTGCAGGTTTGCCTGATTTTCGCGCAGGGCTTCTTCAGCCTTTTTTCGTTCGGTGTGATCATATACCGTGGTGCGACTCATCAAGAAATTGCCCCGTCCATCCATCACGGCTGTGGCACTAACCAGCACAGGGAAGGTGCTTCCATCCTTGCGGATCATTTCAATTTCAATGCCATTAATGAAGCCATCCTTCTGGATGCGCGAGAAGTTTTCCTGAAAGGTTAACTGACTATGTTCGGTTAAGAACTCGCCGATGTGATGTCCCATAACCTCTTCATGGGTGCGTCCCAACCACTTTAACTCGGTCTGGTTAACTTGAGTATAACGGCCATTGACATCAAGGGAATGGTAACCGGCTGGGGCATTATCATACAGGTCCTTCACTTCCGCAGTGCGTTCCTGGACCTTTAATTCCAATTCGGTATGCAGGGTTGCATTATCAATTGCCAGGCCAATGTATCCGGCAAAAAGTTGAAGTGCTTCAATTTCCGACGGCTTGATCTTCCGGCCTGTGAGCAGATTATCGGCTGAGATCAGCGCGACTGGTTTTTCTCCTGCCCAGGCAGCGACTGTAATATGCTGCCCAACTCCATACATAGCATGATCACTAGGTGGGTTTATTTGATTCTGATAATCTTCAATCCAGGAGATGCCAGACGGATTTTGCAGCGCTATTTCCCAACTATCGCTGAATTGCTCAACGGGCCCATCATAAAAACCAGGTTCTTCGATCTCCCCTGTTCGAGTCGTGCCATACACGCCAAGAACGTGCCGGAGAGTTGCATCGTAAAGGAAGAGCCCAACACGGTCGTAGCCCAAGCCGAAGCGGGTGCTGTTGTAGATCTCATGCAGACAATGCTCCAGGCCGGTAAGGACGGCAATGTTCTTTCCTAATTGGATGACCTTTTCGAGCAACTCCTGTCGGTATGTGAGATCGCGCTCCGCCTCTTTGCGCTTGGTGATATCGTGGGCGACAACCAGAGCACCGATGATCTTGTTCGTTGCATCGTGCAGCGGCGAAAATCGATTCTCGTAGATGTGTGGCTGGCCACTGGTATCTACCCATGAACTTTCCAAATTGAATGTTTCACCAGCCAGTGCGCGATCATATGCAGTGCGCCAGAAACTCAAGACCTCCGGCGGATAATCGGTGGAAAGCATCTCTTCACCGACTTCGAACGGATGACCACCACTGGCGATGAGTTCTTGCTGATGGCGTTGGTTGTTGATCAAGAAGCGGTACTCCTGATCCAGAGCAAAGGTTGAACCTGGGATACTTTCCAACACCTGTCGCAGAAGTACCTCGCTCTCACGCAGCTTTCCCTCCGCCTGTTTGCGCTCGCTGATGTCAACGGATGATGTCATCAGACAAGGAGCTCCCTTCCAGGGGATCGGCTCAACGGTAAAAAGGATGGTGCGTTTTTCACCCGATTTCACATTGATCGTTATTTCCTTTAGGAGCAGATGACCGGTCTTCTGCAATTCATCGAGGGCAGCCAGCTCGTCGGCGGGGTTTGCCCATAGGTGCAGCTTCCCCGGGTCGGAGCCGATCATTTCATCGCGGCTGAACTCATAGAGACGGCAGCAGGCATCGTTGACCTCGATAACCTTACCGGTTTCTATGGAGAGGATCGATTGTGACACCGGGTTGGTGAAGAACGCTGTTGAAAATCGGGCTTCACTTTCTTGTAGGGCATCCTCCGCCCGCTTGCGCTCGGTAATATCCAGCAGGTTGTTTAATACGTACATTTCGTTCCCCAGTTGGATCGGTTCGGAGGAGACCAGTACTTGCCGTTCCTGACCAGAGCGTGTATGTAGCGGGACTTCAAATTGATTTAATTCCCCTTGGTCTCTCAATATGGTGCGGATCTTCTGCAATATTTCGGGTTTGACGAGACCCAACTCGGCGGATGTGTGACCGATCGCTTCCTCACGTGAGTAACCGGTCAGGCTGGTCCAAGCGTCATTAACATCCACGATACGATAATCCGTTTGACGGGTAATGCCCACCGGAACAGGATTCGAGTGAAACAGAATGGAGAAGCGTTGTTCCGATTCCCGCAGGGTACTTTGCAGTTTATTCCTCTCAATGGCATAACGGATCGAACGCGCAGCCATATCGAATCCGTTCGGACCTTTGACCAGATAATCCTGTGCGCCATCACGCATGGCATGGACTGCCTGCTCTTCGTTGTCGTTCCCCGAAAAAACGATTATCGGCAAATCTGGTGCTTGTTCGCGCAGGCGTTTAAAGGTCTCCAGCCCAGAACTATCTGGCAGCCCCAGGTCGGCGAGGATAATATCGAAAGATTTTCCATCCAATTGCTTTAACCCATCGGATAAGCGCTCAACATGGGTTAGCGTAAATGCCGAAAGTTGATCTTCCTCCAATGCAGATCGCAAGAGGAGAACGTCACTTGGATTATCTTCGATCAGCAAAACTTGTATGAGCTGGAGACTCGCCATAGTTACTCCTTGTCAGGCGGTAGGGATACGATGCTAAACCAAAATTGTTGAATGGATTGAACCGCCTTTACGAAACTATCGAACTCAACGGGCTTGACCACATAGCAATTTGCATGCAGGTTGTATGACTTCAAAATATCTTCTTCTGCACTGGAGGTGGTTAGCACCACGACCGGAATGCTTTTCAGATTTTCATCCGCTTTGATCTCTGCCAGTACCTCGCGTCCGTTCTTGCGTGGTAAATTTAGATCGAGCAGGATCAGGTCTGGGCGTGGCACAGAGGCGAACTTTCCCCGTTTGTAGAGAAAATCCAGGGCTTCCACACCATCTTCCGCCACATGAATGGTGTTGAAAAGTTTGGCTTCCGCCAGCGCTTCACGGGCGATTAATACATCTGCCGGGCTGTCTTCAACAAGCAGAATGTCGATGATCTTGGGTTGAACGTTGGGGGTCATGAATTGCTCCTTAGAGGAAGTGTAAAGTGGAAGATCGAGCCGCGATGGGGTTCTGATTCAACCCAAATGCGTCCCCCATAACGATCAATGATCTTTTTACATAGTGCCAGCCCAATGCCGGTGCCTGAATATTCCCGCTGTGTATGCAGCCTTTGGAAGATCATAAAGATGCGTTCGAAATATTGAGGCTCAATGCCAATGCCATTATCACGGATTGAGAACTGCCAGGCGTCTTTCAATTCCGTTACAGAGATATGGATCTGCGGCTCTTCATCGCCCCGGAACTTGATCCCGTTTCCGATCAGGTTTTGGAATAGCTGGATCAGTTGCGCCGGGTTGGCATGGACGTGGGGCAGGGCATCTGCTGTAATGACGGCATGGCTCTCTTGGACAGACGCATCAAGATTCTTGATCGCGATCTGCAAACAAGTCCCTGCGTCCACCAGTTCAATGGGCTGGTTGTTGCGTTGGGCGCGCGAGTACGATAACAGCGCCTGAATGAGCGACTGCATGCGTGACGCGGCATCCACGGCATGTCGGATGTATTCATCGGCGCGTTCGTCTAATTGCCCCTGATAGCGTTTTTGCAGGAGTTGCACCATACCTGATAATGCGCGCAGGGGTTCTTGCAGGTCATGCGAGGCGATGTAAGCGAACTGCTCCAGTTCGGCATTCGAGCGGCGTAATTCTTCTTCGATGAGCTTGCGTTCGGTAATATCTATAAAAGTGGATAAGATGCAGCTTTCCATATCGTAAAGTATTGGTTCCATGGAAACCAATAACACATGTTGTGTCCGATTCTTTGTAAGCACGGTCAATTCATAATTAACGACCCTGCCTTCTTCCGCTAATGTGCGAAGAAGCTGCCCACGCTCATTTGGATCTATATAAATGGAAAGTTCTGTAACGTTTCGACCGATGATCTCCGATTCGGAGTATCCCATGATGCTGGTATACGAGTCATTCACAATGATGAATTTGCCGTCTGAGTTGCGTGTGATTGCCAGTGCTGCAGGATTGGAACTGAACGCCTTGGCAAAGTTCTCTTGTGATTGTTGCAGAGCATTCTCCACCCGTTTACGTTCGGTAATATCGTATGATGATGTAGTCACTCCCAATAATTTTCCATCTACATCATAGAAAGGATCAATGATAACGTCATATACTCTAAGTCCGTCTGAGACAGGGAAACTGATTTCGGTTTGAATACCTTGCCCGGTAGCAATGACACGTAATTTGCTTTGATACAACATTTGTGTTCCATCATTATCTGCCAGTTCAATATCAGTTTTGCCCACCACGCTGTCAGAGTCGAAATCAGGATGGGGGTTGTGTATCCAGGTGTACCGGGCATTTAAGTCGGTTTGAGCTAGCACCATGAAAGAAGGTTTGATAGCGGCACGGAAGCGCTGGTCACTCTTCCAGAGTGCATCTTCCACCTGTTTGCGCTCAGTGATATCCTGATTGGTACCCAGCATCAAACTGGGTTTTCCATTGGCGTCGAATTTAGTCACCTCTCCTACCGCATGGATTACCCTCATCGAACCGTTGGGACGAAAAATGCGGTAATCGAGTTCAGCTGATGTTCCATGGGAGATCGCCTGCGAGATAATTGTATTTACCATTTCCAGATCGTCAGGGTGCACAAACTTGATCAGCGCGTCGGGTGTCAGCGCGGGTGAGTCCGGGTTAATTCCGTGAATGGCATAGTTCTCCAACGACCAACGCGTTTCCCCTGTTTGAAGATTCCACTCCCAATTCCCAATATGGGCAATGCGTTGAGCTTCACGCAGACGACTCTCACTTTCCCGTAAGGCATCTTCCGCCTGTTTGCGTTCAGAAATATCAACCCCGACTGCCAGAATTTCATTGACCTGCCCATCTTCGCCATAGATCGGTTTGTTAGTCCAAGCCATCCAAACGCGGCGTCCATCCTTGCAAATGTTTTCATTGACCACGTTTACGAATTGATCCGGGTTCTCCACAATATTTTGTACCAGGGTCGAAAGGTCGCTCCCTGTGGAGTCTGAGTCAGGTACGAGAATGCCAACTGATTTGCCTGTCACTTCATCTTTTTGGTACCCAAAGAAGGATTGTGCGAATTCATTGAAAAAGGAGATCTCGCCATTGTTCTTCCAACGGATAATGGCACTGTTGGCGTTCTGAACCAGTTCACGATAGGCGCGCTCACTTTTCTGTAAATGAACTTCCAATTGTTTGCGCTCGGTGATGTCGTGAATTGTGGTGATGACGAAATCCTGCCCGCTGATCTTTACCTTGCTTACGTTGATCGAACCAATGCGTGCCTCGCCGGCTTTAGTAAACAGATGTTTTTCATTGTCTCGCAGGAAGTTATGCTTCCCCAGTTCCGAAGCCGTTTGAGCGTGTTCCGCTGGAAGAGCCATACCGATCTCCAGCGATGTTTTACCGATTACATCGGCGCGGCTATACCCGTATACAGATTGGAACGCCTCATTTATATCCACGAAAACCGCTTCGGGCACCTTGGTCAATGCTGCTGGAATCGCGGACTTTGCGAACAACGCCGAATATTTTTCTTCGCTTTCCTGCAATGCAATTTCGGATTGTTTGCGCTCAGTAATATCGTAATTCACCCCCACCATGCGTAGAGGGGTTCCATTCTTATCACGGAAGACTTGTCCATTTGCCTTTAGCCAATGCACCGAGCCATCCGGCCACAACACGCGGAATTCAGTATCGTACTCCCTTTCGCCGCGCACAGCCGCCGCGGAGACATCATTACTTGGTCCCTGATCTTCAGGGTGGACGCCATTCAGCCATGCTTCGTAAGCGCCGCCAAATTCACCCGCGCTGAGCCCATAGAGCGCATACATCTGGTCATCCCAAACGATCTCGTTCTTTTTAATGTCCCAATCCCAAATGCCAATGCCTGCAGATCGAGTGGCAAGATCGAGACGTTCATTGAGTTTCGCCTGTTCCTGTTCCAATTGGATTCTTTCAGTGATCACTTCTGAGAACAGGATGATGCCGCCGATCTTTCCTTCGGATTCATACCAGGGGTGGATCTCCCAACGCACCCAGTCAATCGAGCCGTCTGCTCGTGGGAATGGGTCTGCCTCTTCTCTTTCCACTGCGCCTGCAAGACACCGCCGATGGATCTCCTTCCACCGTTCTGGAATTTCAGGAAAGACCTCGTAATGTGATTTGCCAATAATGTCATAGGAAGGCAGCCCATAATCAATGGCAAATCGATGGCTTGCCGCCAAATAGTGCATGTCTTTGTCGAACATGGCAATGGCAGCCGGGGAGTATTCGACAAAAAGATTGAATATGCGTTCATTTTCGCGAAGTTTTTTCTCCACATGTTTATTTTCTGTGATATCCAGCAGAGTGGTGATTGCATATGAATGTCCGCTGATCGTCACCGGGTTGGTATTGGAGATAACAATGCGTTCCTCGCCTGATTTGGCTTGAATGAGAATTTCTTTCCCTGCAAGGGAACCTTGCTTTTCGAATTGGGATAATACCTCGGTTCGCAGTTGCGGCTTCATCAAACCAAGTTCCGGGGCGGTTTTGCCGAACATCTCCTGTTTGCTGAAGCCGGTCAATTTTTCACCAGCTTCATTCACATCCACAATAACAGCCTCAGGGAACTTTAAGAGGATCGAAGGAACCGCTGATTTTTCGAACAGAAGGGTATATCGTTTTTCGCTCTCAAACAGCCTTTTTTCCAGAAGTTTTCGTTCCGTAACATCGGCTGTGACAATGACCGTTTTCCAATCAGGGAGATCGGTTGGCACGGCAGAAACGCTCGTCCAGATCGTTTCTCCATTTTCCTGGATAATCCCCGTCTCCACGTTGTATACGGCTTGTCCGCTTTGCTCGGCTTGAACGCTTGCAAATCCATCCGCGGGCATGGCTGCCCCATCGGATGCGAGATATTTGCGGTTCTTATAAGCGCCGGCTTGAATTCCCTCGGCGGTCATATCCAGGATCTGGGAGAGGGCGGAATTTTGAAAGACCACCTTCCGATCATGGTTCAGAATGGAAACCCCAACCGGGAGAACTTCCAACAGTTTAAGAAAATCTTCTTCGCGTTGTGGCTTCTTTGTCGGGTGTTTATCTGTTGGCTGTTCTTCTTCCCCGCTTGCCCTGGCTTTTTGCAGGTCGCGCTCAAGTTTCGCGATCGTGGCTTGTGCTTCCTTTAATTCCATTTCCAATTGAAGTTTGGTTTTAGTACTCATTTTATTCTCTTGTTTCAAATAGTTAAGTTTTGGGGCTTGTACTCACAACCCCACATCAATGCTTTACAAAAACCATGCCAACTTACTGTATAAAGTATGGAAAATTATCACTGATGGGTTAACTTATGAATATGGGTGTTTTCCCTACCTCAATATTATATGCGCCTGATATTAAATCAAAAAGCGAGACGGAAAGTCTGAGCATTAACATTGAAATCAATACACAACCAGTGGGGTGCAAGGTGTCTAGTCATTTGGCGTAAAACGGGTATGTAAGTTTTGCAAGTAGCGCCCAATATAGCGTCCCGTATTCTGGATTTCATGAAGCATTCTTTTAATTCGTTCCCGCATGGCGAAAAGTCAGCGGTCTAATGCTTAACGGGAATGACCTTGTTGTCTTGGAATACAAATCTTGAGACATTCCCTTTCCTCATCAGCCTCATTTTACATCCAATATGCAGGGTTAGTTGTTACCTTGTTGGCTTGGAGAAGGTCTCATGCTGAATTGCATCACAATATGTCGTAATTGGAACATGGGTTTCGCGGAATTCTTCGTTCTCTGCCCACCGAAAATAGCGTTAATGTAATGCTTGTTGTGTGAACAAATTCGGAGGTTTTGTGGCCTTCCCGAGAATGTGGATTGAAGTTTAGTGGAAGGAAAAGAAGTCGTATAATCAAACAGAAACAGGGAAATATTAAGGAACAATAAATATTTTTTAAACATGACTATTACTCAAGCCATCCAAAATCTCTTGAACGGTGCCGCTTCTGAAGTAGAAATCCAACTGATCAAGCGTTTGCTTGCCAGCGGGGAAATTTCCATTGGCGGAAATGTCAATCAGTCGGTCATCATCATCGGCGACGGCAATACGGTGGAACTCCCACCCTCGGCGCTGGATCGACTTGGCGCGCGTTCTATGTTGGGAAATCTCGATCGCGATCTGACGGGCGAAGAGATTGCGGCAGGTCTGCGACGGTTGGATAAGTTGTTACCGAACCGCGCGCCTGTTTTACTTTCGCATTACAAAGAACATGTTGGGCGACTGCGTTCCACTTTGAAAACAGAAACCCAATTGCTCAGTGAGCCTGCGCGCAGGGAACGCGTCGAGGCGCTGGCAGTCATCAACAGTATCTGCGTCGAAGCGGTGGATGTCTCGTTCAATGGCTTAGCTATCGGTGAAGAAGCACCCAAATATGACTCGCGTTCCCCATTTCGTGGATTGGAGTCTTTCCGCCCCCAAGACAGCGAGTTCTTCTTCGGGCGCGAAGCGTTGGTAGAGAAACTTGTCGGAAAGATAAATGCCCATTCGTTCCTCGCAGTTCTCGGCGCGTCAGGAAGCGGCAAGTCATCGCTTGTGATGGCAGGTGTGATTCCTGCTCTCGATTTGGATTATGTGATTTTCCGCCCTGGGATGAATCCGCTCGGCGAGTTGGAATCTGCGCGCGGCAAATCCCTGATCATGGTGGATCAATTCGAGGAGTTGTTCACCCTCACGCGTGATGAAGTCACCCGTAACGATTTCATTACGCGTCTATTGGATGAATCTTCCCGCTCTAGGATCATCCTGACCCTGCGTTCCGACTTCCTCGGTGAAGTGGGGGCGTATCGCGCTTTAAGTGAGGAAATTCAAAACCACCTGGAGATTATCCCGCCGATGAACTTGGGTGAGCTGCGTCTTGCAATGGAGGGGCAGGCGGATGTGGTGGGGTTGCGATTTGAAGCAGATCTCAGCCAGCAGATTTTGGACGATGTAGAAGGCGAGCCTGGTGCAATGCCTTTGATGCAGCACGCGTTGTGGGAATTATGGAATCGCCGTCATGGACGCAACCTGCGCGCTGCGGAGTACCGTGCCTTTGGCGGAGTCAAGGAGGCGATTACTAGTACTGCTGAAAGAGAGTTCGCGGATTGTTCCAAGCCCGAACAGGATCAGCTCCGTGATATTTTCCTGCGTCTCACGCGCCTTGACGATAGCGGCGAAGGACGTGACACCCGCAGGCGAGTTCTGCTTGACGATTTGATTCCTTCCGGTCGCGACGCAACTTCCATCACTTTGCTGCTCGATAAACTGGCAAACGCTCGTCTAATTGTGAAGACAGTCAATGAAAACAAGATTAATGTGGAAGTAGCACATGAGGCACTTATTCGTCACTGGGAGCGGCTGCGTGATTGGCTGAAGGAAGATCGTGATAATTTGAGATTGCGGGAAAGTGTGAGTGAAGATGCGAGGAAGTGGGCGAATGCGGGCAAAGATGAAATATTGCTCAATCATCGTGGCGGAAGATTGGACGACGCTTTGTCGATTGACAATAATTCACGCTATGGTTTCACTGAAATCGAACAATCATATTTGAGGGCGTGTTTATCACTGAGAAACCGCGAACAGCGTGAACGCGAACAGAGATTGCGTTGGGTTCTTATTGCTTCCATTGGTGCGGCATTGATATTCCTAACACTAGGAGGTTTTGGGTGGCTAAAGAGCAATGAAGCGAATGCACAGGCGAAAATTGCCCTTGCCCGTCAATTAGCTGCGCAAGCCCACCTTCTTAATAAAGATCGAGGCTCAAACCAAATGGTTGCGTCCCTGCTTGCCATAGAATCAATGAGATTGATTCCAACAGGGGAGGGCGCCCGTTTTTTAATTAACGATAATCACTCTACACTTCCTATTGCTCATATGGGTCATGATAGTGCTGTGTACTCCACTGTCTTTAGCCCGGACAGCAAGTATGTGGTCACAGGAAGCGGTGATAACACTGCCCGTGTGTGGGAGGTAGCAAGTGGTTTGGAAATCTCCCGCATGACCCATGGTGATACTGTCTCTTCGGTTGCTTTCAGTCCAGATGGAAAGTATGTTGTGTCTGGGAGTAGCGATAATACTGCCCGTGTGTGGGAGGTAGAGACAGGAAAAGAACTGAGTCGCATGACCCATGGTGATACTGTCTCTTCGGTTGCTTTCAGTCCAGATGGAAAGTATGTTGTGTCTGGGAGTAGCGATAACACTGCCCGTGTGTGGGTGGTAGAGACAGGAAAAGAACAGAGTCGTATAACTCATGGCGATGCTGTATCTTCCACTGCCTTCAGTCCGGATGGGAAGTATGCAGTTTCTGGGAGCTATGACCACACTGTACTCGTATGGAATGTTGTTACTGGGGAGGAAATCGCCCATATGACTCATGGCGACGCAGTCTCTTCCGTTGCCTTTAGCCCGGATGGAAAATACGTTGCTTCGGGAAGTTCGGATTATACCGCTCGTGTATGGGAGGCAATGACCGGTAATGAAATCTCCCGCATGACCTATTTTAGTGCTGTAACCACGGTTTCTTTTAGTCCGGACAGCAAGTACGTGGCTTCGGGAGCTATGGATCGGACTGCTAATGTGTGGAAGGTAAAAAACGGAGAGGAACTAGCTCGCATAATCCATGATACTCCAGTAACCTCTATGGCTTTCAGTCCAGATGGAAAGTATGTTATTTCAGGAAGTTGGGATTACACTGCTCGCGTGTGGGAGGCATCAACTGGTAGGGAACTAGCCCACATTACCCATGAAGGCAGGGTTTACTCTGTTGCCTTCAGCCCGAACGGTAAATATGTAGTCACAGGAAGTTCCGATAATACTGCCCGTGTGTGGGAAGCTGTAAATAGGCAGGAATTTACCCGAATGATGCATAAGGGTGCTGTATTCTCCATTGCTTTCAGCCCAGATGGCAGTTACATGGTCTCTGGAAGCGAGGATGGTACTGCTCGTGTGTGGAAAGCCAAATCTAGGGAAGAAATCGTCCGAATATCCCATGATGGTGCTGTTCATTCGGTTGCCTTTAGCCCGGATGGGAAATATGTGGTTTCAGGAAGCGGTGATCACACGATCCGTGTGTGGGGAGCAGTGAGTGGAGAGGAACTTACTCATATGCTTCATAATGACGAAGTGATCTCTGTTGCTTTTAGTCCGGATGGGAAGTATGTGGTCTCGGGCAGTTTGGATCATACTGCTCGAGTATGGAGCGCCACTAGCGGTGTGGAAGTTGCTCGCATGACTCATGGGGATGAAGTGACATCTGTTGCCTTTAGCCCAGATAGTAAATATATAATTTCAGGAAGTCGTGATAAAACTGCCCGTGTGTGGGATGCAGCAACTGGAGAAGAACTTGCCCGCGTGACTCATCATAGTATTGTAGCTTCTGTCGCCTTCAGTCCAGGAGGCAAGTATGTGATTTCGGGAAGCGGCGATGGCATTGCACGCATTTGGGA
>Ga0209066_10006319_pt1 | contig 12123 bp, 10 predicted proteins | sample All_14_2_FD_187198 | JGI IMG/M metagenome (GOLD analysis project Ga0209066, IMG submission 187198) | Freshwater microbial communities in response to fracking from Pennsylvania, USA - Allegheny Zone_MetaG_DW_15 (SPAdes) (version 2) ...
TGTTGCTCAGGGGCACCGACGCGGCGCTGCCTGCCTGGGTGGCCGGGGTGCTGCTGGCCAGCGGTGGCGCGGCGGGCGCACTGGCCACAGCGCCTGATGCCGGCGCCTGCAGCGCCAGCTTGGGGTCGGGTGCCTGGGTAGGGTAGAGGTCGAACACCAGGCGGTGCTGGTAGGCGGCCACGGGCGGCAGACCAAACACCTGCGGCTTGATGCCTTGCTTCAAGTCGACCACCAGCCTGACCACCTTCGGTCGGTTCTGGCCCACGCGCACACCGGCGATGAAGGGATCGTCTGAACGCACCTTGCTGACCAGTTCACGCAACTGGCTGCTCAGCTCCAGACCTTCGATGTCGATGACCAGGCGAATGGGGTTGCCGACCGAAAAGAAGGTGGCATTGAGCGGCGTATCCGATTCGAGCGTGACACGCGTGTAGTCTGCCGCCGGCCAGATGCGCACGGCCAGCAACTGCGCGCCCCAGGCCAGCTCCTTCGGGCCCAGCACCATGACCAGCGCGCCGCCCAGGGCCTGCTTGAGCAAGCGGCGGCGGCCTGTCTGGCTTGGTGCGTCGGGTTTTGGCAGGTGCTCAGCCATGGCTTGGCACTCCCACATCTTGCACGGGCTGAAGGGCGTTCAGCGCCTGGCGCCCGATGGTGCTGAACGCCGCCATCTTCACCTGCCTGGTGTCTTCAGCAAGCGGCTGAATATGGATGGACAGGTCGGGCCGGGGCAGCAGGCCTTCGGCTTTGTCAGGCCATTCCGCCAGCTTCAAGCCGGGCGCCGCAAACAGATCCCGAAAGCCTGCGTCTTCCCATTCCTGCGGGTCATTGAAGCGGTAGAAATCAAAGTGCTGGATCACCATGCCGGGCACGTCATGCTGCTCGACCACGGCATAACTGGGGCTTTTGATCCGGCCCTGCACCCCCAGCGCCCGCAGCAGATGGCGCGTGAACGTGGTCTTGCCCGCGCCCAGCGTGCCATGCAACTCGATGTAGGCCGAGCCGCCAGCGAGCAAGCCATCGCGCAAAGTCTGAGCCAGCTCATGGGCCAATGCGGCGCAAGCGGGCTCATCCGGCCAGGTGAAGTCACGTGCCAGAGCAGCCCCGGCAGCAGTTGGGGCAGTTGATGGGATAAGGCTTGCTACGATCGTCACATGCGTCATGTACTTCAGTCACCTCCGGTCGGTGGATCAGGCCTTCAGGCAGACCCTGCCGAGGTCATGGCGACCTTGCGTCAATGGGCGACAGAGCTGGGATTTTCTCAGATTGGCGTAGCAGGGGTGGACTTGTCAAGTGCGGAAGCCCCTTTGATGGACTGGTTGGCGCGTGGTTTCCACGGTGACATGCACTACATGGCCGCCCACGGGCTCAAGCGCGCGCGGCCTGCCGAGCTGGTGCCAGGCACGGTTCGGGTGATCACGGCGCGCATGGACTACCTGCCCGATGCCTTGCCTGATGGTTGGCAAAAGGTGGAATGGGCGCGGCTCGAGCGGCCCGATGCGGCCACCGTGTCGATGTATGCGAGGGGGCGGGACTATCACAAGGTGCTGCGTGCCCGGCTGCAAAAACTGGCCGATCAATTGGCCACGCTGCTCGGGCCGTTCGGGCACCGCGTGTTCACCGACTCGGCACCTGTGCTGGAAGTGGAGCTGGCCAGCCGCAGCGGGCTGGGTTGGCGAGGCAAGCACACGCTGCTGCTGTCGCGCGAGGCTGGGTCCACCTTCTTTCTGGGCGAGATTTATGTGGATGTGGCTTTGCCACTCACCGAGCCAGAGTCCGCGCATTGCGGGTCTTGCCGAGCCTGTATCGATGTTTGCCCGACGCAGGCCATTGTGGGTGAGCGCCTGGTGGACGCGCGGCGTTGCATTTCCTACCTGACCATCGAGCATGCCGGGCCCATACCCGAAGCGCTGCGCCCCTTGATGGGCAACCGCATTTACGGTTGTGACGACTGCCAGCTTGTCTGCCCCTGGAACAAGTTCGCGCAGCGCGCCGTGGTGCCCGACTTCGACATCAGGCCGGCGCTGTCCGACCCCACGCTGCTGCAACTGTGGCAATGGGATGAGGCCACCTTCTTGCGCCTGACCGAAGGCAGCCCCATCCGGCGCATCGGCTTTGCGCGCTGGCAGCGCAATCTGGCGGTGGCGATGGGCAATGTGCTGGCCGGTCGGGTGCCATCAACGCACCGAGGCCAGCCGGGTCGGGCGCTTGAACAAGCCCTGCTGGCTGCCTTGCAAGCCTGGCAGGCTCAGGTGCCGGACCTGGGCGAGCACCAGGCCCTGGTGGCCGAGCATGTGGCCTGGGCCTTGGCTCAGGCAGCCTGATCAGGCGTTGACCAGCACCACCTTGCCGCGCACCTGACGCGAGCCCATCAAGGCAAATGCTTCTTTGAGTTGCGACATGGGTAGCTTGTGTTCGATCACCGGCTTGATCTTGCCTTCCATGTACCAGGCGGCCAGCTGCATCAGGCAGGCGGCGTTGTTCTGCGGTTCGCGCTTGGCGAACTCGCCCCAGAACACACCCATCACCGACGCGCCCTTGAGCAAAGGCAGGTTCAAGGGCAGGGCGGGGATGGGGCCGTTGGCGAAACCGATGATCAGGTGGCGACCGCGCCAAGCGATGGAGCGGAAGGCCGCTTCGGTCAAGTCGCCGCCAACGGGGTCATAGACCACATCGGGACCTTTGCCGTCGGTGATGACCTTGAGTTCGTCGCGCAGGTTTTGCGTGGTGTAGTTGATGGTGGCGTCGGCGCCCAGTTCACGGCACAGCGCGCACTTTTCGTCGGTGGAGGCGGCCGCGATCACCTTGGCGCCTGCGGCCTTGGCGATCTGGATGGCCGCGGTGCCCACACCCCCGGCTGCGCCCAGCACCAACACGGTCTCGCCGGCCTTCAAGGCCGCGCGGTCCATCAGGCCGTGATAAGTGGTGCCATAGGTGCACAGGAAGGCGGCCGCGTCTTCAAAAGAAAAGACAGGTGGCAGGGGCATCAGCATGGCGGCGGGCGCCACGGTGTGCGTGCCGAAACCGCCCGTACCGGCAAAACCGGCCACCTGCGTGCCCACGGCCAGGTGCTTGACGCCTTCGCCTACGGCCTCGACCACGCCAGCGAACTCCGCGCCAGGCACAAAAGGCAGCGGCGGGCGCATCTGGTACTTGCCCTGCACGATCAGCAGGTCAGGGAAGTTCAGGCTGGCCGCCTTGATGGCGATGCGCACTTCGCCCTTGCCCGGTTCGGGCGTGGGGCTGTCTTGCCAGGTCAAGGCTTCGGGGCCACTCAGTTCATGGCAGATCCAGGCTTGCATGTTCTTGTCTCCGTTGTGGGTATCCATGTCGAGAATCAGACGGCGCCTTTGGCGAACGTGTTGCATTGGCGGATGTCGCCCGTGTCCATGCCCCGCTTGAACCAGGTCATGCGCTGCTGGCTGCTGCCATGCGTGAAGCTTTCGGGCGAGACATGGCCTGAGGCCTTGCGTTGCAGGGTGTCGTCGCCGATCTGTGCGGCGGCATTCAGGGCTTCTTCGATGTCGCCCGCTTCGATGATCTGGCGGGCTTGTTGCGCATGGTTGGCCCAGACGCCGGCGTAACAGTCGGCCTGCAGTTCCAGCTTGACGCTCATGGCGTTGTATTGCGTGTCGCTCAGGCGCTGGCGCATCTCCTGGACCTTGGCTGAGGTGCCCAGCAGGTTCTGCACATGGTGACCCACTTCATGGGCGATCACGTAGGCTTGGGCAAAGTCGCCGGGCGCACCCAGCCTGTCGCGCAAGGTGTCGTAAAAGCCCAGGTCAATGTAGACCTTCTGGTCGCCAGGGCAGTAAAAAGGGCCGGTGGCCGATTGCCCGGTGCCGCATGCGGTGGGCACAGCATCGCGGAACAGGACCAGTTTGGGTTCATTGTACGTGCCGCCACCTTCTTGAAAAATGGGGCGCCACACGTCTTCGGTGTCAGCCAGCACGGTGCGTACAAAACGCGTTTGCTCGTCGTTGGCCGTGGCTGGCGGGTGTTGCGCAGACTGTGGCGCGCCGGACGAGGGCAGGCCTGCGCCGCCACTGAGCATGTTCAGCACCGTCAGCGGGTTCACGCCCAGAAAGTAGCTGGCCACCAGCGCGATGGCCACCGTGCCCAGCCCCAGGCCTCGGCCACCCACCGACAGGCCCTGGCGACCGCCGCCCCCACCCGAGCCATTGCGGGCGTCTTCGACGTTGTCGCTTTCGCGGTTGCCTTGCCAGCGCATGTTTGCTTCCTTCAGTTGGTGTGGTAGGGCACAGAGATGTTAGCAGCGGGCGCCTAGAATTCAGGGTCCTTTGCCATGCCTTGTGAACATTGATGGCGCCCGCCCCTTTGATGCCCGCGCTGTTGCTCAAACGCGCGGCCAGTCCTGTGTGTGTCACGCCCGTGGCGCAGACGCTTGGTGTGCCCACGACCTGGCTCTGGCTGGTCGCCCTGGGTTCTATGGGGTGGCGGCTATGGTTGTCGGCGGCTGTGCCGCTCACGGGCGATGAGGCCTTGTTCTATTGGTGGTCGCGCTCGCTGGACTACGGCTACTACGACCACCCGCCCATGGTCGGCTGGTGGATCGCGGCCATGCGCTTCATCTTCGGTGACGCGGCCTGGGCTGTGCGTTTGCCTGCGGTGCTGTTGCCCCTGGGTGTCGGCTGGGCGATGTGGTGGGGCTGGTCGCCCATCCACCGCGAGCGGGCGGCCTGGGCCGTTTTGCTCTACTGGCTGGCCCCAGTCAACTGGCTCAATGCGCTGATCGCAACCGATACGCCCTTGATTTTCTGGGCGGCCTGGTCTGCCGCGGCCATGGTGCGTGCCGAGCAGCAGGCGGACAAGGGTGAGGCGGCCTGGCGGCTGTACGCGCTCAGCGGGCTGTTCATGGGCGCTGCCTTTTTGTCCAAGTACTTTGCCGTGCTGCTGGGCCTGGCTTTTCTGGTTTATTTCACGGCGTTCGCCAGGGGGCACTGGCGCGGCTTGCTGGTCATGACCCTGTTCGCCTTGCCAGCTGTGGCGGTCAATGTGGTGTGGAACCTCCACCATTGCTGGAGCAACATCATGTTCAACCTCTTCAACCGCAATGAAGGGGCGCATGCATCGTGGGGCACAGCGCTGGGCTACGTGGGCATGATGGCCTACCTGATCAGCCCCGTGCTGCTGTGGCTGGGCTGGCGCCACCGGCGCGCCCTGTGGCTGACCGCGCGCCAGCACGCCTTGCTGACCTGTGTGGCTCTGGTGCCTCTGTGCTGCTTTGGCCTGATGTCCACAGAGAAGGTGGTCGGCTTGCACTGGGTGATGGGCTTTTACCCCTTCCTGTTCGTGCTGCTGACCTGGGCCTTGCCCGTGCCTGAACTGAAGTCGGCCGCCAGGGGCTTGGGGGTGATGTTGCTGGTGCACCTGCTGGTGTCTGCGGGGGTGGCCATGACGCACCTCGACCAATGGCAGGCCTTCAAGTACTACCACCGCCTGGTCGAAGCGGCGCGCAGCGAGCAGATGGTGAGCCAGGTGCAGGCGCCGGGCGTGGTGCTGGCGTCCAACAAGTATTCGTCTGCGGCCATCTTTGGCTATGCCGCCAGAACGCATGTGCCGGTTTTGGGCCTGGGCAGCGTGCATGCCAGGCAGGATGACCTGGTGCAGGACTACAGCCAGTTCGATGGCCGGACCATCCGCGTGATGGCCACGCGCAAGCCGCTTTTGGACGACTACCGGCCCTACTTTGAATCGGTGCGCTTGCTGACCTATCAGCAGGACGGTGCTGCGTTCTACGCGGTCGAGGGCGTGAACTTCGACTACGCGCGCTACCGCGAGCGGGTGATGGGCGAAGTCAACAAGCGGTACTACGACTTCCCGTCGTGGTTGCCGGTATGGGGCTGCAGCTTTTGCCAGCGGTATTGCGGGCGGGAGCGGTGCCAGTGACCAAGCCGGACCAGGTGACCGACTTGGTCCGCAGGTGCTTACCTGGCTCGGCGGCGGCGGGCGGTCAGGCTGATGGCGAGCAGGCCAGCGCCCATCAAAGCGTAGCTCGTTGGTTCAGGAACAGGCGGAAAGACTTGGAGTGAGGTCGAGTAGTTGATCGTCCCGAAGTCGGTCACTCTCGACAAAGACAACTTGCCAGCAGCAGTCAGCCCCAGAGCCGTCGCGAACACGTCGTAAGTCGCTGGGTTGATTGTCAAACCAGACAGGGTGTTGGCGAAGGTCAATTGGGTCAACCTGTGAGGCGTGAACGAAGACCAATCGGATGATGTCGGGCCCGTTACGGTGGCCACGTCCCACAGTTCGACGTTGTTCAACAAACCTATCCCGTTGCCGCCGCTCAGCGTGGCGAACACCTTCTTCTTTCGCAAGTCCAGGCTCAGGTCCCGGATTTCAAGGAAGCCGCCGGTGGTAGCGATGTTGGGTTGTACCGCCTTCAGGCGAAAGCCGTCCAATGTTGTGTTGACCGACCAAAGCGAGAGGCCTTCACCAAAGCTCACGTTGCCCGTAAGCGATTGAATCGGCGCGGCCACTGCCGCCGTTGCAATCGACACGACCTTGGTTGCTGCATTGGTCTTGTAGGTCACGGAGACCTTGGCGGGATCAACGCTTACAACTTGTGTACGGATTGTGTTCTGCGCCTGGATCAGCGAGGGTGAGAAAGTCAGCTTGCTCTGACCAAGGAGATTTTGCAGGGTGAAGTCGTAAGGGTCATGAGTCTTGTAGTCGATATTGGGGTCATCCGGAGGGTAAAACCCACCGGCGCCGGTCAGCGTAAAAGGCATCGCGCTGGCAGAACCGGCGGCAACGAAGGCCGCAGCGGCGGCCAGGCTCTTGAGTGTCCATGACATGTGTTTCTCCCCTGTTTGATGAGTAGTCAGCTGGGTAGCAGGCCTCATGCCCTGGCGCAGCACGCCTCCCCAGGGAAGGCTGTGCACACCATGAGGGCCTTACTGCTTGGCTCGGCGCCGGCGTACAGCCAGGTTGACAGCCAGCAGGCCAATGCCCATCAGGGCGTAGGTTGTGGGCTCGGGAACGCCCAAGGTCATGGTGGAGGTGATCGTGCCGAAGTCGGTCACCGTTCGCAGTGACAGCTTGCCGTTGGTATTGAGGCCCAAAGACACCGCAAATATGTTGAACGCGTTCTCATTGATCTTCAAGCCAGAGAAGGTGTTGGTGAAAGTCAGGCTTTCACCGGGATAAAACGGCAAAGAGGCGTTGTCGAAGGACGTGGGGCCCGTGATGGTGGCCACGTCCCACAGTTCGACGTTGTTCAGCAGGCCAATGCCATTGCCACCGTTCAGTGTCGCGAAGACCTTCTTGGTGCTCAGGTCAACGCTCAGCTTGCTGATTTCAAGAAAGCCGCCCGTCGTGGCGACGTTGGCTTTGGCCGCTGTCAGAGTGACGCCACCCACGGTGTTCACCTTCTGCAAGGTGATACCCGTGGTGTATTCGTCTAAAGTCAAGGACTGGACTGGGGCCGCAACCGAGGCGGTGGCGATTGACACCACTTTGGTCGCACTGTGTGTTTTGTAAGTCACGGCCGCCGTTGCGGGGGCAACACCCGTTACCCCGATCTTGACTGCGTTCAACGAGCCGATCAGAACGGGAGAGAAGTCCAGGCTACCCGAACCCGACAGCCCATCCAGTTCGATTTGGTAGCCCGAGCCAAATCTCGAAGGGCCGGCCTCCAAGGTAAAGGAGTAGGCGCTGGCCGAACCAGCGGCAACGAAGGCCGCAGCGGCGGCCAGGCTCTTGAGTGCCCATGTCATGTGTTTCTCTCCTGTTTGATGTGTAGTCAACGGGGTTGACCGAATCAGAATACGGGATCGGTTGCCCCTGGTCAGCAAGTTCCCGGGTAAACGAGTCCCCCCAAAAGTGGGGTGAACCAGTGGGCGCCCTGTGCATGCGGACCAGCGCATGCCGCTTAGCCCGGATTGGCGACATCGCCCGCACATGCGCCCCTCCTGTCGCCCAGGGTGCCCAGCCGCTTGGGCCCGGGCGATAGAATCAATGCTCAGCTTCTGCCTTAGGGCCTGCGAGTATTTATGTCTGCTGCGTCGGATTCGTCCTTGCCTGTCGTCATCATCGGGGCCGGCCTGGCCGGTCTCACGGTCGCTTTGCACCTGGCGGAGTCCCAGCCGGTGATCGTGCTGGCCAAGCGCCAGTTGGAAGAGGGCGCCACGGCCTGGGCGCAAGGTGGCATCGTCGGGGTGCTGGGCAATGACGACAGCATCGACTCCCACGTCAAGGACACCCAAGAGGCCGGCGCCGGCCTGGTTGACGAGCGCACCGCCGAGTTCATCGCGCGGCGCAGCGCCAAGGCCGTTGAATGGCTGGTGGCGCGTGGCGTGCCTTTTTCGCCCGACCCCGACGGCCCGCTGGGCCTGCACCTGACCCGTGAGGGTGGCCACGCCGTGCGGCGCATCGCCCACGCGGCCGATGCCACGGGCAAGGCCATCCACGACGTGCTGCTGGCCGAGGTCAAGCGCCACCCCAATATCATCCTGCGTGAAAAGTGGATGGCGATCGACCTGATCACCAACCGCCACCTCAAGAAGTCGGCGCAGGAGCAGGCCGAGTCGCAGCGCTGCCATGGTGTCTACGCGCTGGACATCGAAACCCACCGCGTCGAAGCCCTGGCCGCTTCTGCCGTGGTGCTGGCCACGGGCGGCGCCGGCAAGGTCTACCGCTACACCACCAACCCCGACACCTCGACGGGCGACGGCATTGCCATGGCCTGGCGCGCGGGCTGCCGGGTGGGCAATATGGAGTTCATCCAGTTCCATCCGACCTGCCTGTATCACCCGCAAGAGCGCAGCTTCCTGATCACCGAAGCGCTGCGGGGCGAAGGCGGCATCCTGCGTCTGCCCGATGGCACCCGCTTCATGCAGGACCACGATGAGCGAGGCGAGCTGGCCCCGCGTGACATCGTCGCCCGCGCCATCGACTTCGAGATGAAAAAGCACGGCGTGGACCACGTCTGGCTGGATGCCACGCACCTGGGCGAGGCCTTCCTGAAAGAGCACTTCCCGACCATCCATGCGCGTTGCCTGTCGCTGGGCATCGACATTGCGCGCCAGCCCATCCCCGTGGTGCCTGCCGCGCACTACACCTGCGGCGGCGTGGTCACCGACCTGCATGGCCGCACCGACCTGCCCGGCCTGTACGCCGTGGGCGAGACCACCTACACCGGGCTGCATGGTGCCAACCGCCTGGCCAGCAACTCGTTGCTCGAATGCGTGGTGCTGGGCCGCACCTGCGCCGAAGACATCCAGGAGCAGATCCCGGCCATGGCGCCCAAGGTGCCATCGTGGGACGAAAGCCAGGTCAGCGATGCGGATGAAGAAGTGGTGATCGCCCACAACTGGGACGAGCTGCGCCTGGTGATGTGGAACTACGTGGGCATCGTGCGCACCACGCGCCGCCTGGAGCGCGCCTTGCACCGCATCAAGCTGCTGCGCAGCGAGATCGACGACTACTACGCGGCCTTCCGCGTGAGCCGCGACCTGCTGGAATTGCGTAACCTGGTGGACTGCGCCGAACTGATCGTGCGCTCGGCCTTGTCACGGCAGGAAAGCCGTGGCCTGCATTTCAGCCGTGATTACCCGCGCACCTTGCCGGTCAGCTTCCCGACCATCTTGTGCAAGAAGCCCAAGAAGAAGGACGCCTGGCTGCCTTGATCAGCCAGTGATCAGCGCCGGGCCCGCATCGCGTAGCGGGCCTGTACGAATTCGAAGGCGAACAAGACTGCGTTTTTGATCAGCTTTTCGCTGTCCTTGCGCTCTTGCTCGGTCATGTGAAAGGCCAGGTCCACCTGGTGGCGGATGTAGCGCGGCGGCAGGCGGTTCAGCGCCACGCAGGCCACGTCAGGGTGATGGTCCTGCTCCAGCAACGGGTACTTGTGGGCCAGGTCGATGACCAGGGCGACCACTTGGCGTTCGTAGTAGTTGTGCAAGGTGCTGAAGTCGGCAGGCATGGGTGTTCATCTCCAACGAGATAAACACAAGTCTGGCCGAAAGCGCGCCGCGTATGTCGTGAAAAATGGGCCCTTATTGGCCGCTTGTCGGGCCCTTGCTCAGTGGCCCATGCGCGCCAGCACGCGCAGCGAGAAGTCCACGGCTTTCACGTCTTTGGTGAGCTTGCCAATCGAGATGCGGTCCACGCCGGTGGCAGCGATGTCGCGCAACTGGTCCAAGGTGACGCCGCCTGACACCTCCAGCAGCGCGCGTCCCTGGGCCACTTCGTGGTTGATGCGCACGGCTTCGCGCATCTGGGCGTAGTCGAAGTTGTCCAGCAGGACGCTGACGGCATCGGCTGCCAGGGCTTCGCGCAACTGGTCCAGCGTTTCGACTTCCACCTGGATGGTGATCTGCTCGCGCTGGGGCGATGACTGGGCCGCGACCAGGGCCTGGGCATTGCGCAGCGCTTGCGTCACGCTGCCAGCCGCAGCGATGTGGTTCTCTTTGATCAGGATGCCGTCGTACAAGGCCAGGCGCTGGTTGGCGCCACCGCCCACGCGCACGGCGTACTTCTGTGCCAGGCGCAGGCCGGGCAGGGTCTTGCGCGTGTCCAGCACCACGCAGCCGCGCGGGTTGGGCGAGGCGCCTTCGATGGCCTTCATGTGGCGGTGGGTGAGGGTGGCCACAGCTGACAGGGTCTGCACGAAGTTGATGCCGGGGCGCTCGGCGGTGAGCAAGGCGCGCGCATCGGCTTGTATCGCGCAGACCTCGGTGTCGGGCGCCATGAGCGCGCCTTCGTCATATGCCCAGGTGATGGTAGCCGCAGGGTCGAGCTTGAACAGGCAGGCCTCGAACCAGTCGCGGCCGCACAGCACGGCTTCTTCGCGCACGATCAGGCGGGCTTTGACGCGCTGGCCTGCGGGCACCAGTTGCGCGGTCCAGTCGCACACGCCCACGTCTTCAAACAAGGCGTCGCGCACATTGCGCTCGCGGGCTTCGGTCAGGGTCTCGTTGTGGTCGAACATGGTCAGGGGGCAATGTCAGGGTGGTGCGCGCTCAGGCCGCACCGATGTTTGGCACGAAGCCTTGCGCAGGCTTGGTGATGGCGGCCGGGTTGGCGGCGACGAAATCCAGCATGCGGTCGATGCAGCCCTTGGCCTTGATGCGGGTGGGTTCGTCCACCGTGATCTCGCCCGTGCCTTGTTCCAGGCAATCGAGCACGCCTTGCAGGCCGTTCATGGCCATCCACGGGCAGTGCGCGCAGCTCTTGCAGGTGGCGCTGTTGCCGGCGGTGGGCGCTTCGATCAGCACCTTGCTGGGTGCCAGCTGGCGCATGCGGTGCAAGATGCCGTTGTCGGTGGCCACGATGAATTCGGGCGCGCTGGACTCGACCACGGCCTTGAGCAACTGCGAGGTCGACCCGACCACATCGGCCTGGGCCACCACGCTTTCGGGCGACTCAGGGTGCACCAGCACCAGGGCATGAGGGTGGTCCTTCTTGAGCAGGTCCAGCTCCAGGCCCTTGAACTCGTCGTGCACGATGCAGGCGCCGTTCCACATCAGCATGTCGGCGCCGGTCTGCTTTTCGATATAGCGGCCCAGGTGGCGGTCAGGTGCCCACAGGATCTTCTCGCCCTGCGCTTTCAAATGGTTGACGATCGACAGCGCGCAGGAACTGGTCACCATCCAGTCGGCACGGGCCTTTACGGCGGCGCTGGTGTTGGCGTAGACCACGACCTTGCGGTCGGGGTGAGCGTCGCAGAACTTGGCGAAGTCATCGGCGGCGCAGCCCAGGTCGAGTGAGCAGGTGGCGTCCAGATCGGGCATCATCACGCGCTTTTCGGGGCTGAGGATCTTGGCTGATTCGCCCATGAATTTCACGCCGGCCACGATCAGGGTCTGGGCGGCATGGTCGCGGCCGAAGCGGGCCATCTCCAGCGAGTCGGACACGCAGCCGCCTGTTTCTTGCGCCAGGTCCTGCAGGTCGCCGTCAACGTAGTAGTGCGCCACCAGCACGGCGTTTTGCGCCTTGAGCAAAGCCTTGATGCGGGCTTTGATGTCCACCTTGGCCTCAAGGCTCAAGGGCGCAGGCACTTTGGCCCAGGCGTGTGCGGTGCAGGTGGCACCGGTGGCGTCCTGGCGGTCGTAGTCGTAGGAAACGGTGTGGGCGGGACACATGATCTGAAAGGCGTTTGGG
>Ga0209066_10006320_pt1 | contig 12123 bp, 11 predicted proteins | sample All_14_2_FD_187198 | JGI IMG/M metagenome (GOLD analysis project Ga0209066, IMG submission 187198) | Freshwater microbial communities in response to fracking from Pennsylvania, USA - Allegheny Zone_MetaG_DW_15 (SPAdes) (version 2) ...
AAGCACATGCCATTCATTTTGGAAGAATACCAGCGGCACCAAAACCGCCGCGCATTTCAAATGCACATCGGGGTGAACCGGAATCTCCGCATACCCATCCGTTTCCACTCGTGAACGGTTGGTTTCATTGAGTTGACTGCGAATATACTCTTCAGTAATTTCGGGCATCTTAATACTCAGTTCGTACAGGACTTCCGCAATAATCGCATTCTGCTGTTACATCATCCAGCCATTCGACTTCATCCGGGCGAAGGGCTGCACCACACGATGGACAATGCGTTGGCAAGGTCGCTCGCTTTTGTGGGATGGGCGCTTCTTTCTCCGCCGGGGCTTGGGCATTGTTTCTGATAACGGATTCCACTTCCTCGGCTTCAGTGTTCAATCCGCGTTCACGCAGCTCAGCCACGATGCGCTCACCAAGGTTCTGCAAATGGCGATAACGCTGCTGTGTGCCTAGCAAGGTCAACGCACTGCGAAAATGGACAACGCCTTTTTTTGAGTCACCGCTCAAAACAGCGGCACGACCCGCTTCTGTATAAAGGATCGGTGCGCGTTCAGGAAAGCGGTCTTCGGCTTTTCTGGCGAGGTCATAAAAAGCAAGAGAGGCTTCTGCATAGTTGCCTGCTTCCATCAAACGATGCGCGTTTCGCAACGCAGGCGGCGCCGCAGGGACAGGTGCTCCTCTCAAAAGCCTTCTAGCGCGCCGGAACATCTTAGTATTCCTCTTCGATGCCGATGATTTCCTTGGCGAGTGCTGCCCCGCGTGGATCTTCACTCAGCTCGATCTTGCGCCCAAAGATGAGATACCCAGTATGCGCTACCATCCGGTCTGTTGGACGTAAGCGGGCAGGGTTGGTCTTGTAATAGCGCAGCATCAACTCGCAGACTTCCACAAAGGCAAAGTCGTATTTCTTCAAAGCATATAAAACTTTTTCCACCTGATTGTAGGTAGGGACAAGCGTCCCAAAGAATCCGCCAGGCTTGAGCGTGGCACGGACCTGTTGAATGTAATCGAATGGGTTTTGCACGTCGAGGAAGAAGGCATCGGCTTCGGTTTCGTCGAAGCCCTCTTGGATGTCACGCAGCTTGAAGTCCACGCGAGAGGCGAGACCGATGCGTTGCAGATTCTTCTTCGCCAGGTTTTGCGTATCCGGCGTTTTCTCATACGAAACGATCCGCCCATTCGGTCCGACCGCGGTTGCCATTGCAATGGTCATCGAGCCGGAGCCGGTTCCAGCTTCGAGCACGGTCTGCCCTTCGGAGATTCCCATTTGAATGAGAATGTAGCCGATATCTTTGGGGTAAAGGATCTGCGTGTTGCGCGGCAACTCATTGAGAATGTCGGACATGGAAGGCTGAAGCAAAAAGAATGGTGCTCCCGTGTGGCTGAAGATCTGCGAGCCCCAAGGCTTGCCGATCAGGTCATCGTGCTTGATCACGCCGCGGTGACTTTGAAACTCGCCGCCTGCTTGCAGTATAAAAATGAAGTGCTTGTGGGTAAGCCCAACCAATTGCGCAAGATCACCCTCGCGCGCGTTAAGTGAATATTTCATGCGTGAGATTTTACCTTTACTTTATCGATTTATTCAGCGGGTTTCTCTGAGGTTTCGTCTTGAATTTCAACCGAAGCAGGAACAGGCATTTCAACCTGTTTGCGTAATTTCCGATTCGATACCACCAACAAAGCAGTCACTCCAATGCCCAAGACCAACAATCCGCAGACGAGAGCAGGAGCAAAGTTGAATACCCATTCTGGTTTGCCAAGTGATTCGCCCAACGCAGTGAGACCAGTGCCAGCCGCTGCAGCATTCCAGATGCCGTGAATTAACACAGCGGCAAAATATGCCCCAAAGAGACGACCAATGCGCTTCTCTTTGAACGCAGATGCAATTCCCCAGCCCACCAAACCAGATGTCAGCATGTGCAATACACTCGTCCCAGCACGGACCGAAACGACGATTGCCCAACTGGTACTGCCATCTGCGCCAGCATTCAAACTTTCAACTAATGCAAATGCTGCTCCGCTCAACACACCCAGAGCAAATCCCTGCGCCGGCGACTCGATCTGACGTGCAAAAAGCCAAACAGCCAACGGTTTGAAAAGTTCTTCGATCAAAGGCACGATCAAAGCAATATAGCCAATGCCGATTGCAATGAGAGTGGGGTTTGTAAGATATGGTGCCAGCATGGCGAACAAGGCTTCTTCATTGGCGCCTTGATTCATCATTTCCGTTATCAGTTCGATCTCACTCATAAGTGAGGGCTGTGTGGTCACTACATAAATCGCACCAGTGATGATGATCGTAAACAATACCATCATCTCAAGCACGATCATAAGGACCGGACCCACCGTCATGCCGAGGCTCAAGATGCTGAAAAAACGCCAACGCGGACCCAACTCAAGTCCGTGCGAGGCGATGCCGAATAAGAGCCAGATCGGCGGCACAATGGCTAACACAGTCAGAAAGGGAAGTATGATCCAATTCAACCATTGTATTTCTGCCAATGTGACCAGCCCGCCGAACACAACACTGAAAATCACGATCGCAGGGAGCACGCCCCACATCCACGGCGCGAACGGGAATTTGAATGGCAAATCTGCTTGTTCCAAACCTCTTGTCTTTTGAAGGATGAACCATCCGCACAAAAGCAGCAGGAGCAGGATGAAACCAAACGCTGCCGCACTGATCATCCCAGATGCGGCTTCTCCAGTTCCGCCAAACAAATCTATGAAAGAGAAAAGTGCCAAAGCGACAACGAGCAGCAATAAAAAGAAAATGCTCGTGCCAATGGCGATCAATGTGATTAAAGATGCCCAATGAGTTTGTTTTGTTTGCATTATTTCTCTTCTATCGTAACCCGTACGATCAGATCCCCCGCAGGTAAAAAGCCACTTTGTGAAGGGTCGCGTGGAGTTAACTGCTCTGCCACATCCAGCCCGCTGATGACCTGCCCAAAGATGGTGTAAAACCCATTCAAAGACTCAGCGGGTGCAAAGGTAATGAAGAACTGACTTCCGTTTGTATCGGGTCCTGAATTTGCCATGCCCACCAAACCCGGTTTATCGAAAGCAAGATCACTAGGCTCGTTCTTGAAAAAATATCCTGGGTTGCCTCTGCCCGTTCCGCTTGGGTCGCCCGCCTGTGCAACAAAACCGGGAAGCACGCGATGAAATGTTACACCGTCATACCAACCTTGCCGCGCAAGGTACAAGAATGAATTAACCGCCAGCGGTGCTTTATCTGGGAATAATTGAATGACAATATTTCCCTTCGCTGTTTCGATGGTTGCAATATATTGTTTCGATGCATCCACTGTGAACGGCGGGCAATCGGTAAATTGCTTTTGCCCAAGCAAGATCAACCCCACCGTGTCGCTCATGTTGCGATAATCCAAGACGTAGGATTGTTGTAGTGAGCCATTGATGAGGACGACGGGAACCGCGGTGATATATAACTGAGTCATCGCCTCTTGCGCCGACTTGAGCTTGGTCTGTGCTCCCTCGGCATTCATCGCCGCTGTGAGTTGATTCGCATCGATACCAATGCTGGGCGTTTCTCTCATCAGCCAGCTTTTGAATTCTCCGGGGCTTAAGTTCACCCATTCGCCATGTTTGACGAAAAGCAGGTCGTACATCTCCCAGAACTTGCCTTGTTCATCTGCCGCCAACGCCGCAAGGACAGATGCCTCTGATTTATCGAGCACATTGCTCAACGGCAGTGGTCGGAAGACGAAACGGATCTTGCCTTCATAACTGCGCATCAACTCTGCTATGGTTTGTGCCATAGCCAAACAGCCTTCAGATTGGAAGTCGCAATACTCCATGATCGTTACTTGCGCGTCGGCAGGACCAATGACAAAGTCCGCTTCAGTGATGGGTGGGACGAGAGTCTGCTCGTTTGGTGACAGGGTTGGGAGAGCATTGATCACTGTGCATGTGTATTGCGGGGTGGAGGTTGGCGGGATGACCGGATCAAGAACAACATATGGTGTGACTGTTGAATTCTGGTCCGTGCTGCACGCTGTGATAAAAAGGGTAATGCCGAAAAATAGCAGCCCAAAGAAAATTCGTTTCATTATTGTTTTATCGTTTCCTGTAATTGTTCAAAAGACCACATCCATGCCATGGTGTTGATGAAATCTTTGAGCGAGGCGCTTTGTGCGCGCAATGCGCGGACGGCGGGTCCGACCGGGTCTTCACCGGCGGCGCCGCCGGGTACATCCGCATAGGCGCCGTGGAAGGCAAAATAGGCTTGGTTGATCTTGCGGAGCAGATATCCGTTCTGTAGAAAGACCTGACGACGAGTTTCCATGTAAGTTTCGGCTTCTTCGATCTTGCCTGCAGCGAGCAATGCATCGGCTTGAATGCGCGTCTCATGCATTTGCGCGCGGAAGTCGAAGGGGGGGCGCACTAAAGTCTCAGGGTCGGGGCGGTCAAAGGAAAGCGAGACCAGTTTCAGGTTGGGGAAAGAGGCGGCGGGTTTTAATTCCGGGTAAAACTTTTCGATGACGATCGCTCCAATTTCATCCCCAGCAATAGACGCAGTCGTTTCGTTCATTGTACGTAGTTCGGGCGATTCACTATAAAGCAAACCAAGCGGACGGAGGGTGAGGTAGTTATGGATCCATTCATGGGCAATGGTGCTGAGCAGCCAATTGGCATTGGTCGTACGAGCTACCATGGTGGGATACACGCCCACGCCGCCGATCTGCACCACGAGCGAAGACACATTCAAACCTTTGGAAACATCCTCTTCGAGTTTGACCTGTTGATCGACGGTCAGATCTGTGTTAACCGAAATGTTTGCAGTTTGTTCGATGCGGTCACGTGGTGAAACAATGAGCGCCATCGGCAGCGGAGTGGAGTGATACCAAACATTGGGGATGGGCTGACCGCCCGTAGTGAGACCTTGCTCTACCAAAACTTGAGTGACTTGGTCTTGCAAAATGGCTTCTGCCAACGGGGCGATCTGTTCCTGTCGGGCATAGAGTTCTGCTAGATCAGCACGGACGGTTTCGGTGGCGGTGTCTTTATCTTGAATGGTTGGGTCTGCGTAAAGCTGTGAGAGCAAATATTCTTTTTCAAAAATGAACTGCGTGGTTTGGAAATACTCCATCACGATCTGCTTTTGCTCTTCGCGGTTGAGCGTTTGGGGCAGGTTCATGGATGCCGCGCGCATTTTGACGACAGCAGCATTCGCCATCCATTCGACATAGTCGAACTCAAGGCTGCGAGTATATGCGCGGACCTTTTCAATGGGATTGGTTAAGGAGGGGTTGCTATAACCGGTAAGTGCGGCGAGAATGAAGAGCAGGATCGTGATCTCGAGCCCGCGTAGGATGCGTTGAATCATGGGGCGGATTATACCCAGTTACCAGGCACGGAAGTTTAATGAGAGTTTATAAAACGAAACCAGGTTTTACCTACTCCATGGCTTCCAACCAAAGTTTAGCGTCTTCCGCTTTTACGGCCCGTTCTGCTTCTCGGATGAGCGCATTCAAGCCTCGCCGTCTTCTAAATGGGGCATTGGGCGGCAAATATGAATTCGGTAGTGGGGTTGGCTGTCCATTCTGCGATATATTGAAACAGGGTGACAAGTTTTGAATAAGTAATCGTTCTGATGCGCTCAACTCATTTCCAACAGACAGAAATTGCTTAGATTTGGAGCTTAATAGTTCGATGGTAAATCGCATGGATGTGGGCCAATTGCACCAAACAAAACGACCCATGATCGAATGCCCATGAAAGCCGCTTGTGAGGTGGTCCCATACCCGCGAAAATGCGAGCTGAGATTGACCGACATAAAATACTACATTTTCGTCTCGAAACAAATATAGATCCAATTCCTGCCATGCAGGTGGACATTGTTGGATAAGTAGAAAACGTTTAAGTGATATGGCAATAGTTTGGTTGTTCATGCGATTTTTATAAACAAGCAAGCTGATTATATGTCCATTTGGTCCCTTAAAAAGGCGCACGGCAGAGCTGGTGACTCTGCCGTGCTAACGACCTGCTGCCCTCAACAGGTAATTAACTATTTTTGTTCTTCAAATACTCGTCGATTGCCAACCCGGCTTTGCGTCCGCCGACCATGGCTGTGACGACGAGGTCTGGACCTGTAGCACAGTCGCCGCCGGTAAAAACGCCAGGGCGGCTGGTGGCGCCGGTCTTTTTATCTTTGACCGAGATCAAGCCCCAGTTGTAGGTCTCAAGGTCTGGAGTGGTCTTGCCAATGATCGGGTCCGGCCAGTAGCCGAGCGCTAGAATGGCGGTATCTGCTGCCACACTGAAGTTCGAGCCTTCCACTGGTACGGGTTTGCGGCGTCCTTTTGCATCGGGTTCACCGAGTTTCATTTCAATACATTCCACGGCAGCGAGTTTGCCATCGGCTCCTGCGATGAACTTCACAGGTTGGGTGAGGAAGCGATATTTGGCTCCTTCATCACGCGCCATCTTGCGGTCTTTCTTGCCGCCGGGCATTTCTTTTTCGGTACGGCGATACAAACAAGTCACTTCTTCTGCGCCAAGGCGTAATGCGGTTCGCAGACAGTCTGAAGCGGTATCACCACCCCCAACCACTACAACCCGTTTGCCGATCTCAAGCGGCTTTTTCATATCCTCGGGTAATTGCTCCATAGGGATATTTCCACGAATGAGGAAGTCAGTCGCTTCGTAAACGCCGGGCAGGTCGGTACCGGGGGCTTCTTCCATCTTTGCGTCGATCTCAGAACCAACGCCGATAAAGACCGCCTCGAAACCTTCTTCGAATAGCTGGTCAATGGTCTTATCTTTGCCAATGTATGTGTTTGGTACGAACTTAACGCCCGCACGTTCAAACTCTTCCCATTTTTCCTGCCACACATCCTTCGACAGTTTAAAGTTGGGAATGCCATACACCAACAAACCGCCGGGAGCAGGCTTTGAATCGAACACGGTTACATCATGACCTTTTTGCAAAAGGATATCTGCGCAGCCAAGCCCTGCTGGACCTGCTCCGATGACAGCAACTTTCTTGCCAGTTGGAATTGAAAGGGGAATGAGATAACCTTGCGTTCGGCGCTCGTAATCTACCGTAAAGGCTTCAAGTTCGCCGCATAATACAGGGGTCTGGTGTTTGTTCAACACACAAGAACCCTGACACAACGCTTCATGTGGACAAACCCGCCCGCAAATTTCAGGTAGGGAACTGGTCTTGTGATAAATGCCAGCTGCTTCTACGAATTTTCCTTGTTCGATCAGCCACATTGCAGACGGGATATCGTTTGCAGTGGGGCATGCCACCATACAGGGAGCCGGGTCTGGGCAGTGAATACAACGTGCTGCTTCCACCATGGCGCGTTCTGGATCAAACTCGATGACAACATCGCCAAAGTCACACTTGCGTTCATCGGCGGGACGCAGATCTAAATCAAAAAAGGGACGGTTCGCCCGTTCCTTACGATCAATTGCCAAAAACTCACTGGGTACTGCCTGCATGAAAAAGCCTCCAAAGGGAGTGATACAAATAAAGCGGTTACTTGGATGATAACCAATGAAATAGGATAGACAAAGGTTTAAATGTCACAAATCACAAAGACAATCGTCACCAGTTTGTGAGAATTAGATTAATGAACTTCTCACAGTAAAAACAGAACAGATGAATTAAAATCCATTTGTTCAAACCTGCACAATCTATCCACAATCTTTTGCGTAGAGTGTGATATATCAATGTAAGAAAAACAAACTGAAGGCTGACTGTATCCTAATTGGAGGATTTTTCGAATGCGTCAATTTTTTTCCAGATTTTCCCGGCGAACATGGATCATCATAGCAGTTGTTGCTGTGATCCTGATGATCGTCGGTTTCTCTCTTTCCCGCCCTCAAGAAGTGGTGGCATTTGAGACCGTCCCTGTTGAACGCGGCGACTTGGCTGCCTATGTGGGTGCCACAGGAAGCGTCCGCGCGCGACAGACTGCAACCTTGACTTGGCAGACGAATGGCGTCGTAGACGAAGTGAACGCTGTGATCGGAGACCGCGTCGAACGTGGATTTGTCCTGTCCAGCCTCGATAAAACGACTCTCAGCCAGAGCATTATCCTCGCAGAAGCCGACCTGGTGAATGCGCAGAAAGCTTTGGAAGAATTGCTCGAGTCGAACACTGCCTTGCTCGAAGCCGAAAAAGCAGTGGACAAAGCCGAAGAAGCTTATAAAAAAGCCTATAACTGGCGCATGGACCTTAATGGCAAAGTGGATATCAAGGAGTTTTATTACGACCAATTTGGCGAATTGAAGCTCAAAGAATACAAAGGCTATGCCAGCGAAGAGACCATCGCCGATGCCGACCGCGACCTTGCTTTGGCTGAATCCAAGTTGGAAGATGCCCGTCGCGAATATGAACGCCTCCAAAAAGGCGCCGACTCTGATGAAGTTGCGGCAGCCCGCGCGCGTGTTGCCGCTGCCGAAGCGACTTTGAATCTAGCGAAACTCATCGCTCCATTTGACGGCACTATTACCCAATCAAGCCTCGTTGTAGGTGACCAGGTTAATCCCGGCACGGTGGGTTTTCGTATTGATGATCTTTCCAGCTTGTTGGTTGATGTGCAAGTCTCTGAAGTAGATATTAACAATGTACTCGTTGGACAGAACGCTACCCTTGCATTCGATGCCATTCTTGGTAAGACCTACACCGGGAAGGTTGTTGAAGTAGGACAGGCAGGTGATACGGTCCAAGGTGTGGTGAGTTTCACCGTCACTGTGGAATTGACCGATGCAGATGAACAGGTCAAGCCGGGCATGACCACAGCCGTGAACATCATCACGGAAGAAGTGAAAGGCGCTCTCTTGGTCCCGAACCGCGCAGTCCGTTTGGTGGATGGTGAACGGGTCGTGTATGTCGAAAAAGATGGCATGCCCAATCCAGTGAAGATCACGCTTGGCGCTTCGTCTGACACAATGAGCGTATTGACCAGCGGCGATCTAAAAGAAGGTGACCCGATCATCCTCAACCCGCCTTCCTTTAATGGAGGTCCCTTCGGTGGAGGCTAGCATGGACTGGGTCATTGAAGCACGCGAACTTACCAAGACCTACATCATGGGCGAGATCGAAGTGCAGGCTCTGCGCGGAGTTTCGTTCACCGTTAAGCGCGGAGAAGTTGTATCCATTATGGGACCCAGCGGCTCTGGCAAATCGACCATGATGAACACGCTCGGTTGTTTAGACCGTCCATCTTCGGGCGAATATATTTTGGATGGCGAATCAGTTGCCCAAATGAACGATGACCAGTTGGCAAATGTTCGCAATCGTAAGATCGGATTTGTTTTTCAAAGTTTCAATTTGCTTTCCCGCCTCACAGCGGTAGGAAATGTGGAACTTCCTTTGCGCTATGCAGGCATCACCCAGGGACGGCGTGAAAAGGCACAGAATGCTCTTGAAGCTGTTGGTCTTAAAGACCGCATGTTCCATCGCCCATATGAGCTTTCGGGTGGTCAGCAGCAACGTGTAGCCGTTGCCCGTGCCCTCGTCAATAATCCCGCCATCATCATGGCAGATGAGCCGACAGGGAACCTGGACTCCAAGGTCGGCAAAGAGATCATGAACCTCTTACTGAATTTGAATAAAGAACTGGGAACCACGCTTGTCATTGTTACACATGATCCGAAGATTGCCGAGCAGACCCAACGCGTCATCCGTTTGAAAGACGGCGAACTGGATACCATCGACGAAAACCCCGGAGGGATGAAATGAGTTTTGCACAAGCGATCATGGAAGCCCTCGAAAGCCTGAACGGCAACAAGATGCGTTCAGGTCTTACTGTGTTGGGTATCGTCATCGGTGTTGCCGCGGTCATTGCCATGTTGGCAGTAGGCAATGGGGCGCAGGCATCCATCACAGGCTCGATCTCCAGCATTGGGACGAACCTTCTATTTATATTTGGTGGCGCACCCAGTCAGGACGGTCCGCCCGGCTCTGGTCCGCGCACCAGTGGAAACAATGAACGCCCGTTGACGTTAGGCGATGCCAATGCATTATTGGATTCTTTCGCGGCTCCTTCGGTAGAAATGGTTGCCCCTGCCATCCAAGGAAATGGCTTGCTGACATTCTCTAGTGAAACAACCAGCACATCCATCTCGGGTGTGACACCTGAGTATTCCCAAGTCCGTAATTTGGAAATTGCCGAAGGTGAGTTCATCAATCAAGAACATATCCTGGGGCGCATGTCCGTAGTGGTACTGGGCCCTGAAACAGCCATCGAACTTTTTGGGCATGCTGATGGGATTGTAGGCGAGACCATTCGTATTGAAGGTCAACCTTTTCGCATCATCGGAGTATTGGTTGCGCGCGGTGGTGGCGCGTTCGGTAGTGAAGATAACAGCGCTTATATCCCATTTACGACAGCGCAAGCCCGCCTCATTAAACGAAGCGCTCGCGACGAAGTGGATGTCATCTTTGTGCAAGCAACAACCGCCGAAGCCGTTCCATCAGCCGTGGAAGAAGTTTCCAACATCATTCGCCAACGCCATCGCACTCCAGTTGGCGCAGATGATTTCACCGTCTTCACCCAGCAAGATTTTCTTAGCATCTTTAGCCAGATCACCGGTGTGCTCACCATCTTCCTTGGCGGCATTGCGGGTATCTCGCTTTTGGTGGGTGGTATCGGCATTATGAACATCATGTTGGTATCTGTCACCGAGCGCACAAAAGAGATCGGTTTGCGTAAAGCCCTTGGCGCACGCAAGCGCGATATTCTTTTGCAATTCCTCACCGAATCATCGTTGCTGAGTCTTATTGGCGGCATTATCGGCACCATATTTGGTTGGGTCATTGCGCGCATCGTCGAACAAGTGGCAACTGCTACAGGGAACACTTTCGTTCCCATCGTCGGTGTGGATGCCATCATCCTTTCGACCAGTTTCTCCGCCATGATCGGTCTGTTCTTCGGTATTTACCCTGCCAGCCGCGCCGCCAATTTGGAGCCCGTCGAAGCCCTGCGGTACGAATAAAATGCTCAACTCTCGAACGTTATTTTCTTCCCTGCTGCTTCTTGTTTTTGCAGTAGGTTGTATGCCTGTGGCAACAGAGACCATAGACGATGGACAACAGACGTTGGAACCTGCGGAAGTAGATACCATCGTCAATGATGCACCATCCATTGTCACAAACACGCCTCTTCCTACGGCGACGCTTGTTCCCGCCACCGAAGAGCCTTCTGCCACGCCGACGCCGTCTGTGCGCCTCACGGCCATCAACGGCAACCTCTACATCCGCCGTGGACCAAGTACTGCCTACGACCGTATCGGCATTTTGAAAAGCGCCACCTCAGCCAACATCATCGGTCAGGACATGCTCTCGAAATGGGTGCAGATTCAAATCCCCAATACCGAGCAGACGGGTTGGGTATCTTTGCTGACCCCATTTTCTCAAATTGACGGCAATTTAGAAGATGTGCCTGCCTTCACGTTTACCGAGTGGCCTGAACCTGCCTACATCAAGAATTGCACCGAGCACGATGTCATCATCTTGCCCAACGAAATATATTTATATTCTCTTTGGACGAATGCCGATTATCTGAACTATGTCCAAGTAGACCCGGGTGTGTACGAACTGCAAGATGCCACACTCCCAGATGCTCCCGTATACGAAACCATAGATGTTCAGGAAGGGGAGACCTACTACATCACCGTCAACGGGTTGGATGAATATCATAAGTGCCCAGAAGATAATTGATAAGAACAAACAAGACGTCGCAGGTTCTACTTGCGACGTCTTGTTTATGAAGTGATACAATCATGTTCGCAAACAACGCCGCTCACAGCGGGGAGAATGCTTGGGGGATGCAGAATCAAGCCCCGGTTTGAGTTGAGGCGCTTGAATGTCAAATAAAACAGGAGAACCGTGATGTCTGAAAAACTCGCGAAGTTAAAAGAAATCCTGGGGGAAGTGTCGGATCTGGGTCATGCTGGTGCTGTGTTGGGCTGGGATCAGCAGGTGAACATGCCTCCCGGCGGTGGTGAAGCCCGCGGGCAGCAACTTGCCACGCTCGGAAAGATCGCACAGGAAAAATTCACTTCCGATGAAGTGGGCAGCCTGCTTGAAGACTTGAAAAAAGAATTCAGCGATCCTGAAACCGACGAAGGTGCAATGG
>Ga0209066_10006322_pt1 | contig 12120 bp, 8 predicted proteins | sample All_14_2_FD_187198 | JGI IMG/M metagenome (GOLD analysis project Ga0209066, IMG submission 187198) | Freshwater microbial communities in response to fracking from Pennsylvania, USA - Allegheny Zone_MetaG_DW_15 (SPAdes) (version 2) ...
CCCCGAAAACCAAAAAACCCCAAGCGAATCAATCACTTGGGGTTTTGTCTTGGCGAGGGTGACATACGAACCTCCTTGCTATACCCTGCTTAGCGGGCGATTCCGTGAATTCGTACCCCCATACGAGCCCCCAACCGCTTCGGATGTCATTGGACGCCATGAGCCGGTAAGCGCCAACTGTAGGCCGATGGATCAGTTTGAATCCCGCGTCACCGTTGACCGTCAGGGCCACTGTTTGACAAGGCACGAATCGTCAAGCTGTGGTTTGTGGTCATGTGAAACTGGGCACGGACACCAGACAACTCGACCACCTGCCCCGCCTGGTTGAATGCAAAGTTGACCTGACCTCCATTGATCAGTTTGATGCTGTGCGACACCAAGCCCGCTACCAGCACGACTTCATGGGACAAGACCTCTGTCAAAGAAGCTACGCCAATCTCGCGGATGCAATCCAAGTTGAGCGTGACGTGATCAGCGCCATCATGCTCGACCGTGATTCCACCCATCGCGGTGTTGATGTGCAAAGGCCCCTGGATGAGATGTGGCATGGTTGCGCCCTGAGACCAAAGCTCAGCGTTCTTTTGCGGCTGACAGTAGATCAAGTTCAGGCATGATTTGATCCTTAAATAGGGTGAAATCACCCCCTCCTTGCACAGAGTACTTGACGGCGATGCCAAACTGCACGGTGCTGGACTTTCGTGACTGCCGCGTGATCGCACTTCGTTCCTGCGACGGCAACTGGCGCGAAAAGGAACTGAAACGGATGCCGTCGTTTACAGCCAGCGGTGGCAACGAGATGGCATCGCCTTGCTTGGTCGAAATCTTGTTCTGATAGTAAAACGACACCGCTTCGATCTTGATGTAGGACTGGGTGAGATTGGTGATGATCAACCGGTCACCTTCGAGATTGGCTCGAATGTTTTTGTCGATGGCAGCAAAAGTTTTTGGACGCACATCGACAAAATCGCGGCTGCTGATTCTGACCCGCACGGGCAGTTCAGCTTGGCTCCCGGCTACTCGTTGGATCGAAGCTGGGCATGTCATCACGAATCGAAAACCCCTCGCGGAAGTCTCCGTGCATTGGACTGGGTAGTTGGCCAGCGCGCCTTGATTGGCTTTGTCGATGATCTCGCTGAAAAGCTCGCGAACACGTACCCGACTCAAGCTCGCCGCAACGTGGATAGATGGCAAATCCTCAATTTTGGGCATGGTGGCGTAGCGCAGCATGGCCAACTTTGTGAAGTCCACATCGCCGTCAGAAAAGAAGCCCGAGTCATCAGCCACCGACAGTTTGACTTTGACTCGACCACCATCCGCCTTATACGCATCGATTGCAGAGGACATCCGCGCGACACCTTCATCGACCTCCTGCAATAGCTCTGCCCGAGGCATGCCCAGCGCCGTTTCAGCTTGTAAAGTCGCCGCGTCATATGCGGCGCGATCAAATGTGACGTCAACCATGCGATTGGTCCCCGTCAAGCCATAGGTAAGCGCCGTGGTCACGCCCTTGACGGCAGCCTGCAATGTGCCCATGGAGGCAGTCCTGAACTGCGCCTCATTGACGGTCTTGCAGTTCTGCCCCTTATCGGCGCCAAGCAAAAGGCCTGTCCCGACAAAGCAATTTTTTTCGACCTTGGTTTCGAACGCTGGACTCAAGGTGTTGAGCAGCACCCAAGGTTCCGCGCCATTGGGCTTGGTGAACGAAAGCTCGCCGAATCGGTAAACCCCAGCAGTCGAAACCAACTTGGCATACACGGGCGCTTTGCCAAAACCGGGCGGCGTCTTGTTGCTGACTTGATTGGGGTTGGATGCGCATGCGGCCAAAGCCAACACGACAAAAATGCATAGAACAATTCTACGAAAAATCACGTTTACTTCCCCCTGATGAGACGCGCCATGGCGCAGTCTTTCGATTCAATTTTCACGTGGTTTGCTGATCGCAATACCAGATCGTTTGCCCGTAGTCGGATTTCATGTCTGGCATGAGATCACCTTGCTTGAAATGGCGTGAGCCCAGCACGCCTGGTGTGAACCACTCACCCGCAGCAGGGCAAGGCTGGCCTGCTTCGCAACGCAGGCGCTGAAAGCCGTTGGTCAAGCCCGCATCGGAATCGGAGGCTTCGTCAAATTCGCCATTGACCAGTTCAACGAAGTACCACTTGCAGGGGCGCGTGGTGAATGCCTCGGATGCCACCCAGGTCCAAGCGTTATCGACAGAGGGGTTGCTGTCTTCAAAGTTGGGGTCTGCGCGAAACACTTTGGTGTGTGGCCCCCGCTTGACGAAGTCAAACATCTTTTGATCATTGACTGGATCGTTGAGCCACAGCGCGGCACGCCCCACCAGGCTCAGTGCATCCAGGCCAATGTCGTTGAAGGTGCTGCATTCGCCAAGCGCACCGTAATTGCCGCCTGTCCAGGCGAACTGCAGGGCTCCGTGTGGATCGTCTTGCGAAACATAGACCCCAGTGCGCGGTGGCTTCTTGCCTGTTTCAGCCTGCACATCAGTGCGCACGCGAAACTTGGGCAAGGGCTCGAAACGCTCGTGGAAATTGAGCCATTCTTGAACAAAGTTCGAATCTTTCCATCCGGACTGACGATCCATCGTGTCGTCAATGTTGCTGGCATAGGCAAATGCTTCGTTCCAGGCTGTCTCGTACCGATTGAATTCTTCATCGCTCATCCAGCCAGTATCGACTTCACGTAAACCGCCTGCGGCGTACTGAGCCCCGGTCGTTCGGTCATAGACCTCAAAGGCTCTGTCTGAGATTTCTTTAAGGACACTCTGCCTGAACTCCGACAAAAATGGCGTGCCATAGGTATCCGCATTGGCGCTGGTGCCGCGCACTCCCCAGCGCCTGCTGGTGAACAAGGCATCGCGGCCCTGGGCCTGTGCGGTTTGTGCCACGCGATGGAAGGCGAAAATCGTCTCGTCGATCAAGGGGATCAAGCCCTTGAGGTAATCCAGCGAGGCATAGTGGTACAGGATGGCGGCTTGCCGCTTGCGGTAGATCGTCAGCGGGAAGTCTTTGGCTGCGCCAATCGGGTTGCCGTACAGGTCTTGCATGGTGCTCATCTCACAGTCGTGATCTGGCCAGCCAGTGATGGCAAGCCGATGCGGTCGGGCAGGGCCTCGACCGCGAAGTCGTCAAAGTAGCCCCAACCCGTGTCAAACGGGCCGCTGATGTTGGGGTGGTTGATCTGCTCGCGCAGGCCTATGTGTTGCTCATCGAAGGCTTTTCTTTGCACCGGGGTCATCCCGGCCTTGGCCTGGTCGTACTCAGCTTGCGACATGGGCTTTTTCAGGCGTGTGCCTTTACCACCGCCCAATTCATAAAACCGCAAGGTGTCGTTCCGGGCATCGCCACGGGGTACGTTGAACACGATCTGCTCCCAGCCACCTTCGAGGTGGGCCTCGTGCAATCCTGGTTTGACCTGACTGGCTGCTGGACCATGCCATGCCTTGAGCGTTTCGCCGGGCTTGACGTCGTAGATCACGAACTGGCCGTTGCCATTCCAGTCGGGCCACACGGCCAGATGCTTACGCCACGCAGCGCGTGGGTCTGGCGAGGCCTGGATACGCTTGAACACCTCTTCGCTGACCCAGCAATCGCTCATCGCGCGGCTGTTGGGCGCGATGATGCGGTACAGCCGAGCAGGGCCGGTTATCTCCTTGGCTGCCATTTTGTGAAAGGACATGACGTTGCCGTCCGTCAGTGCGGGCCAGCCCTTTTTGACCATGGGATCAACAACCGTTCCTTTCACATCTTTTGGCTTCAACGGCACCCACTCCAGCGCCTGCCCCTCGGTCAACCACTTCGGCCTGGGCGTCTTCCTCATCAACTGCACCGCAGAGGTCTCAGGCAGGCCACCTCTGAAATGCACGTTGTTGGCATTGAGGATTCCCGTGCGGTAGGCCATCTGTTCACGCTCCAGGCGTTGAACGATACGGTCAAGAATCTCCTGTACCGGCTTGATGGCAGGCTCGATCATCTTGTCGGCTTGCTTGCGCACGTTCTGCACCATCTCGATGGTGGCCTTGGCCTTGGCGCCCACCACCGGCATCCAGGTGACCTTCTCCAGCAAGCCCTGCATCACCTTGATGGCCTTGTCAAAGGCGGCCAGGATTTGGCCCTTGCTAACCTTGCCCCGTACCAGCCTGATCTGGTCAGCCAGCCATTTGAAAACCTCGTCGATCTTCTTGACGCGCAGATACCGTTGAACGTCTGGCCTGCGCAGGTAAGTGATCACCCAGGTCATGGCCGCATCAACGGCCTCGGCCACCTTGTTGCCGCCGTGCTTGCGCACGAACAGGAAGAAGATTTTGAGCACGCCTTTCACCAGGCTGCCCAGACTGGGGAACAGGCCAATGAGCGTCAACACCAACGCCACCCAGTTCCAAAGCGTGCTTTCCTCATCCTTGCTTTGCGAGATGGCGCGGCAATTGGCGATCAGGTCGCGCACGTCACAGATTTGGTCAACGATGGGGACCATGGACACGGCCGCATCGAATGCGATTTGCCCCGTTGAGCGGTCTTGCTTGAAGTCGCCTTGAATGGCCTCCCAAAGCCAAGCCCAGGTGCTCTTGTCCGGGTCGTTCGCTGCTGCTTGGTCTTGCGTGACCCAAGCAAGGGCGTCGCGCATCTGTGTTGCGTTTGGTACGTCTGCCATGGTCTCCCCTTATCCGAGCAACTTGTTGATGTCGTCAGCTTTGCTGTCGCCATCGGCTGCACGGGGCAGATACACGACCTTCGCAACGGGCAGCCGCTGCACGTTCTCATGCATGGCCTTGCCATTGCCATCAAGCGTGCCTTTGACAACAGCACCACCTTTGAAGTGGATTTCATAGCCAGCATGGGCAACGCCTTCACTGGTCGCCGGGTCTTGATAATCCAGCGCAATCCAGTCTTGGACAGACACTTGCCCGTCCGGTAACGCCATCAAATTGGCACTGCCACTGCCAGGCCCCATCCAGTCATGTGATGCAGCCTTGTTTGTCCACGTCCCCGGGCAGGTGAAGGTGATGTCGACGCCCTTGAGCAATATCTGGCTCTGCCCGGCGTTCAAGGCAATGCTGTCCTTGGCGTAGATGCGGATTTCATCGGTGGTGCTTTGCACCGTGATGTCTTGGTCAGCCCAGATTTGCTGGCTGTCGGTGTGGGCGCGCAAGCTCAATTCACCGTTTGCGGTGATGGCCTTGATGCCGCCTGCATGCGTGTACAGGCTGGTGGTCTGCCCGCTGACGCTGCTGAGCGTGTGTGCGCTGGTGATGTGAGCATCGCCCTGCATGCTCAAGCTGGTGTCTTGCCCACTGAACAGGCTGATGCTGGCGGGCGTCACAAAGGCGGCGCTACTGGGGGTGTCCAGGTGCAGCAAGGGCTTGGCGAACTTCTCCACCGGGTCACCTAGGGTTCGGCCATTGGCCTTCCTGACTTCCTGCCCGCCCACGCTGCCCTCGTACTTGCCTTGGGCCTTGGGGTCCATGGCATCGGCATGCTGCTGCATGGCCTGGTCGGCATCGTGGCTGCTCAAACCCAGCGCGCCTTGCTGGCGTGCGCTGGTGCTCAAAGTGTCGCCCAATTGGCGGCTGGCTCTGAGCTGGCCCACGGCCTCGGCCGCGTCCATTTGTGTGCCGTTCACGCTGACCCCGCGTGCGCTGCGCGCCGTGGTGCTCAGAAACAAGCCTTCGCCCGCCCGCAGCAAGGCCCAGCCTTCGGTGTAGCCATAGAAGCCTTCACCCAGCCACTGGCCGCGCTGGGCATGGCCTGAGCCGCCTTGGGCGCTTTGCTGGATGATGTGGCCCAGCGTCAGTTCGCTGTGCCCAGTGCTGGCGCTGTAGTTGAGCAGGCGCATGCGAAGCTGGCCACTGGCGTCGTCAATCAGCCATTGGTTGGTGCCTTGGCCGTCCAGATTTTGGCTGTGCCAGCCGGAGATGGTGCCGGGGTGGTTCGCCCCTGAATCCACGCCTGCGGGCCAGGGCAAGTCGTGCTGGCCGTTGTGCAACTGGCCGATCACGATGGGGCGGTCAATGTCCCCGTCGATGTAGTCCACCAGCACTTCGGTGCCCACGCGCGGGGTGAACACGGCGCCCCAGTTGGGGCCTGCCACGCTTTGCGCGACGCGCACCCAGGTGCCGCTTTGATCGTTGCCAGGCGCATGGCCCGTGTCGCTGCCACCGGGGGTGGTCGGCGCGGCCAGCGCACCGGCCAAGGGCGCCGCGCCACGTTGCCAGCCAAACTGGATGCGGATGCGGTGATTGCGGTCAGTGGTCAAAGGCTCACCGACGGCAGCCATCACCACAGCGGTTTGTGGGCCAGGAGCGGTAGGCCGTTCTGATGGCAGCGGCGCCAGGCGTGCGGAGGCCGGGGCGGCCTGGAAGCGGTTGCGGTAGCTGCCTTGCTCAATGTCCGTGCGTTGCAGGATCTGTGCGGCTTGGTGCCCCAGGTTGTTGGCGGCTTCGTGCGTGATGCTGAGGGCGCAAAACGCGTTGTCTGCACCAGGGCCGTACAGGCTGTGGTCGGTGATCTGGAAGGTCACGCCGGGGCTCAAGGCCCGCACGGCGCTTTGGCCCGATGTCAAGTTGTGGCGCAACTGGTGCGCGGCCATCAGCGCCTGGGCACGGGCGTCTGCCGTCTTGCTGCTGGCGGTTTGCGCAGTGCCCACGCGGCCATCGGCAAAGCGCCGCTCACCATGGCCGCTGTAGTGCTCCAGGGTGGGCACATTGCCCAGCGCCATGTCGGCAGAGGTTTGCGCGCGCACACCTGCAAGCTGTCGCTCATCCCAAGCGGCCAGCGTCACAGCGTTGGTGCCCACTTGCTGCCCGGCGCTCCAAGCGGTGATGGTGTCTTGGGCCAGGCCCGTGCTCAGGTTGAAGGCTTGCGCGATGGCGCCAACCAAGCCACCCGGGCCAGATCCGCGTATGTCAGGGCGGCTGAAGCGCAGCGCGCCCAGGTCTGGCCGCTTGGCGTTGTGATCGAAGATGACCAAGGTGTGCTTGGCTGCGCGTGGGCCTGCGATGGCACCCTCTGCGCTGCCGTCGTGCTCAATGCGCCAGCTCCAACCCTCACGCGCCATGAGCCTGGCCACGAAGGCCCAATCCGTCTCGCGGTGCTGCGTGGTGATCTCGTGGACAGGCCCGGGGTCGGCCACGTCGATCTTGAAGCGCGCTTGAGGGTAGGCCGCAAGCACGGCGCTGATGATGTCTGCACTGGTGGCATCTTGAAAGATGCGCGTGTCGCGCCGCTGCTTGAGCCAGTGCGTGAACGCCGCCAGTTGCAGGCGGTAGCTGCCCAGGCCACCGTCGCTGCCCAACTGCGCGGCCCGCACCACATAGCCGTGCCAGTTGCGCCAGGTGCCGTCGGCCTGCATCAGGCGCAAGGTGACTTGCTCGCCCATCAACGCCTTGAGTTCAAGGTGGGCGTTCGTGCTGAGGCAATCCAGTTCGGCCCACATCGGCTCATCGGCATGCACCCCCTCGGTGAGGGTGAATCGCTCGACAACCAAGGTGCCAGAGGCCAGCGCGGTTTCGATCTGGATGAGGCGGGTGCTTTGGCCAATACTCAAGCTGGCCTTGAGGCGGGACACCAGTTCGGCGCCCAGGCTGGAGAGGTCTCCAGGCAGCGGGACATTCATGACGGGAAACTCACCTGAGGGTTATTTGTGTGTGGCCCCTCAAGAACGACATCACCTGTGGTCAATGCGAGGCAAGCAGGATTTTAGGTTTGCCCACCTGGGCGATTGACGTACCTTTGGGGGGCGGGACTTTTTGAATGGAAACAGTCCGTAACAGCATTGGCCTGTGGACCCGAATTCAAAGGGGTCTACACAAGCTTCACGAGGCCTTTCTCAAACCCTGTCCGCCAGGCCTTCCCGTTGACCTGATTGCGGCATGCCACATACAAAACGCAAAGAATCAGGAACGCACGGATTCCGGCTGAATGCGATGTCCCCCGGGGGCATGACTTACTGAGCGTGAAAGAGCAATCGGCCTCTGGGTCAGAAAAATACTCATCCAGCTTGGCCGACACTTTGGCGCTTTTGGTTTTTCCCACGATGCCTGAGCAATACGAGGTGAAAAACGCCAGTTGTGCCTGGTCCAGAAGTCGGCAAATCTGCGCCTTGTAATCGCGATAAATGGATTCAAAGGCAGTCTTCGTGCTGAGGTCATTGAAGTCCAACTCAATTTCTACTGATGCTTGCTGAAGCCTCGGATGCTTCTTGTAGCCCCGCAGCACGGTGAGATTCAATGACAGTGCGCGATTGACACCATCGGGGCGGGCAAACATGCACGCCAGATTGACCGGCACATCAACAGTACCGCTTGCGTTCGGCTTCACTGACGCGTACTCAAAGCCTACTTCGGATGGCTCAAAGATGCCGTCACCCAGAATGGCTTGCGCGGCCCCCAACAAGGGCTTTGAATCCTCTGATAGCCAGGCCAGCGCCGCATCCACAAGGACCTGATATTCGTCGGGGCTCACCCTCGTCGCAAGATCCTCTGGGCAAAGGCTTTCGACAGCTTCCAGCAATGCAGAAAACATGGCTCCACGCCCTCCAGGCTACTTATCAACTGAACAGCCGTGGAATTTACAGCACGTCCGGTGCACCCCTCTGCACTGTCGGGCTGCAACTGAAAAGCCACCCACAAACATCCAGATATGGCGCCCACTTCGTAAGTCAGAACGGCGCCCCGCCTGTTCGGCCGTTGACGCAGACCAGCGGCTGAGTTCAACTGATGCCTCTCCCAGGGCTCCTTGTCCCCTCCATCGCGGATCAAAAGGCGTTGCGGTCGTTACCCGCCTATCCAGCGCTCCCATGCGGCCCTGCCGCATCTTGTTCACATGGCTTGGCGCCGTTGACCAGATCAACCGCCCAGCCATGCCGCATGCCGCCTCCATGGCATGCCATTGCAGTACCCAAACACTTGCCCTTGGCAAGCGCAGCCACCGCGCCCGGGCTTGAGCGCATCAGACACCTCGCGGTGTTCGCATGCAGCAAAGCGGGGCAGCCGGAGAACTGCATCAAAGCCGGTTCATCGCCAGCGTCGTCACTGGCAGCTTGCTGACAGTGACGACGCCAGTAGCACGACCGAGCGCCTTGTCAACCACCGTGACGTGCGCCAGTGACCCTGCACAGTGATGCCAGAAGAACAGCACACGTCAAGCGTGTTGATCGAAGCGGATCGAGGGATGGCCTGACCACCCTCAACGATCCAATGGGCCCCGAGCCCAGTCCTCAGGCACAGCATGTTGGCAATAGGCCGTGAGCCTGGTGTCAATCGTTGCATCGCGCAGGCCTTGAGCCTATGCGTACTGACAGCATGAATCCAATGGGCTGCAAGCCCATTGACGTTCAACTGTGCCGTGCCTTTGCGGCCCGACCGCAAGGCACCGTCAGGCCACCCGTCAGATGGCCACCCCTGAACGTGCGCGAAACATCGCACCCCTTGGACCCTGGGCTAATGGTCCCTGCGCGTGAGCCATGCCAACAGGCAAGCCAGCGCAGTGCAACAGCGACGTGCAACGCAGGCAAGCAGTAACAACCTTTGCACAAACCGGGAGTGGTGTCCCGCGTCCCTTGTAGTCCCTGTCGTGCTGCGGCACGAAGGGCGGACAGAAACACTTACCTGACCTTCTCACACCACACACAAGCCCGCGCCTTCATCGATATGAAGCCCGGCAAGCGGATCGATGAACAGTCTTTGGAAAGGCCTCGCCCATGCGCACCCTCAACCGCGATTTCAAGCTCATGTGCCAGCGCAACCGCGATGGCTCCTTTGCCACGCAGCACGACCGCGAACGGTTGCTGACCATGGTGGCCAACCAGCTTCACGAAGGTGGCTTCAAGAACCTGCGGGCGCAGGGCATCCGCACCAAACACATTGAGCACTTGGTGAGCCGTTGGCAAGCCGAAGGCGCGAGCACCGGCACGATGAAGAACCGCATGTCGGCGCTGCGCTGGGTGGCCGAGAAGATCGGCAAGGAAAACATCGTCGCCCGCCACAACGCGACCTATGGTATTGCTGATCGGCGTTTCGTGACGAACGAGTCCAAAGCGAAAGAGCTGGATCTAGGCAAGCTGGGCAGGGTCTCTGATCCATACACCGTGATGTCATTGCGGCTTCAAGAGGCCTTTGGCCTGCGCCGAGAGGAAAGCATCAAGATCCAGCCAGGATGGGCCGACCGTGGTGACGTGCTGGTGCTCAAATCCACATGGACCAAGGGCGGCAAAGAGCGGGAGATTCCGATCCTCAATGAGGCGCAACGGGCGGTGGTGAATCAGGCCAAGGCGCTGGCAGACAAGGGCAGCTTGATCCCCGTCGAGATGTCGTACAAGGACCAGCTCAATCGCTTCAAGGCACAGACCGCGTTCGCTGGCATCGACCGTGTTCACGGCTTCCGCCATGCGTATGCACAAGCGCGCTACGCTGAGCTGACTGGCTGGAAGGCACCGGCTGCTGGCGGGCCGACATCCAAGCAATTGAGCCCTGAACAAAAGGCCATCGACCGGCAAGCCAGGCTCACCATCTCACGCGAGCTTGGCCACGAGAGGGAGCAAATAACAGCGGTTTACCTTGGCCGCTAAGTCATGGCCGCGCCACTACGCCGCCGCGCTGGTGGCTTTGAGAGGCAGCACCTTGGCGCCTGCAAGCATCACATCCAGCTTGTCGGCCCAAACCTGCATCATCTCGGCGCGGCGCTCCAGATGAACACCGCGCAGGTAGGCCGCATCCGTCAGGTTGTCTTTGGCGTGCGAAAGCTGCGTCTTGATGATTTCGATGGGGTATCCCATTTCCTCCAAGCCCGTGGACACTGCGGCCCGCAGGCCGTGGCCGGTCAGCTTCCCGCCGTACCCCATTTTTTTGAGGGCTTGCAAGACGATGTTTTCGCTGGCCATGGACTGGTTCATCGGCGAAGGGAACATGTAGCGCGACGCGCCATTGAGCTTCTTCAACTCCTTCAACACCGCCACCGCCTGGCGGGGCAAGGGCACCACATGCACCCGGCGCTTTTTCATGCGCTCTGCCGGAATGCGCCACACCCCGGCATCCAGATCGAATTCATCCGGCGTGGCGCCACGAACCTCGCCCGTGCGACTGCCCGTCCACAAAATCATGCGGATGATGCCCAGGGTGTTGGGGTGGCCTGCGTAGGCTTCCAGGGCATTCAAAAACTCAGGCAACCCCTTGGGGCCAATGCTGGCGAAGTGTTCGCGTATAGGCGCAGCAAAGGCGCCCTGCGTGTCTCGAATTGGGTTATCCGTGCGTCGGCCAGTTTGCACGGCATAAGTCAAGACTGCGCCGACACGCTGGCGTACCCGTCGCAGCGTCTCCAACTTGTTGGCGGCCTCCAAAGGCTCCAACACACGCATGATGTCTTGCGCAGTCAGACTGGCTACAGCCCTCGTTCCGATCTTGGGCAACACGTAGTCCCGAAAACTCTGGCGGTTCTGCTCAAGGTGCGCCTCGGTCCATTTCTTGGACTTCTTGGCCAGCCATTCTTCAGCGATAACCGCAAAGGTTTGCTGCGTGGCATTGACGCGTGTGGCCTTCTGTTCGCGGCCATGCTGCACCGGGTCGATCCCTTCTCTCACCAAGTTTCGGGCGTCTCCGGCCTTCTGGCGCGCTCGGGCCAGGGGAACATCGGGGTATTCGCCCAGGGCCAGCAGACGTTCACGGCCCGCGATGTAGTACTTCAGGCGCCAATGCTTCATCCCGTTGGCCCGCACCAGCAAGTACAGGCCTCGGCCATCGTGCAATTTGCGGTCGATGGGCACGCCATCTCGTACAGCAGGCTTGGCGCCGCGTACCGCCACATCCGTCAGGGCGTCGATGAGCTTTTTGGGCATGGAACCTCCCGGAATCCGTACCCCTAAACGTACCCCCACCTAACGGGGCTGTCAAGAAACCCCGTGAGACGTCCAGAAGCGCAAAACCCGCATGAACACTGGGTTTCATGCGGGCTCTGAGACTTACTGAGACGTTGTGAAACGTCATTCTGGCGGAGAGGGTGGGATTCGAACCCACGGTACCTTGCGGTACGCCTGATTTCGAGTCAGGTACATTCGACCACTCTGCCACCTCTCCAGATCCGGTGCACCGTGGTCAACGGCGTAGCCCGCTAC
>Ga0209066_10006323_pt1 | contig 12114 bp, 13 predicted proteins | sample All_14_2_FD_187198 | JGI IMG/M metagenome (GOLD analysis project Ga0209066, IMG submission 187198) | Freshwater microbial communities in response to fracking from Pennsylvania, USA - Allegheny Zone_MetaG_DW_15 (SPAdes) (version 2) ...
GGCTGTCCATCACCACGACATTGAGCCGGGTCAGGCGATCACGGATGCGATCCGCCTCGGCCCAGTTCTTCCCGGCACGGGCCGTGACACGTTCGGCAAGCAGCGCCTCGACCTCGGCCTTGAGGTCATCATCAGCTCCACCCTCGAACCACTGGTCGGGGCTCGACAGCAGCACGCCCATGATCGCGCATGATGCCAGCAGCTCAGCCTTGGCGATGCCGACGGCGTGCAGATCGCCGGCCGTCATGGCGCGCTCGATCTCGCTGGACAGGGCGAACAGGGTGGCCATGGCCCCTGGCGTATTGAGATCGTCGGAGATGGCCTCCAGAAACTCTGGCGACGGCATGTCGCCCAGCGGCGCGATATCCTCGGCCCGACGCAGTGCTCCGTACAGACGGTCCAGGTTCTTTCTCGACTGTTCCAGCAGCGACGGGTTCCAGTCCAGCGGCTGGCGGTAGTGGGCGCTCAGCAGGGCCCAGCGCACCACTTCGCCCGGCATGGTCTGAACCAGATCATGCAGCAACAGGACGTTGCCGACCGACTTTGACATCTTCTCGGCATCGACGGTCAGGAAGCCGTTGTGCATCCAGTAGCGGCTGTATTCGGCGGGCGCGGTGGCCTCATGCGCGTGTCCATGGGCACAGACTCCCTGGGCGATCTCGTTCTCGTGGTGCGGAAACGCCAGGTCGATGCCGCCGCCGTGGATGTCGATCGGCAGGCCCAGCACCGCCTCGATCATGGCCGAACATTCGATATGCCAGCCCGGACGGCCCTCTCCCCAGGGCGACGGCCAGGACGGCTCGTCCGCCTTGGACGGTTTCCACAGCACGAAATCGTGGGGGTTCTTCTTGTAGGGGGCGACCTCGACCCGTGCCCCGGCGATCATGTCGTCCAGATTCCGTCCCGACAGGGCCCCATAGGCCGGATAGCTGGAGACGTCGAACACCACATGGCCCTCGGCCACATAGGCACAGCCCTGATCCACGATCTGGCCGATCTGGGTCACGATGGCCTCGATATGGTCTGTCACATGAGGCGCGACGTCGGGCGGCGACACGTTCAGCAGCCCCATGTCGGAAAGGTAGGCGGCCTCGTAGCGGGCGGTGACCTCGCCGATCGGCACGCCCTCGCGCGCGGCCTTCTGGTTGATCTTGTCGTCCACGTCGGTGACGTTGCGGGCATAGACGACGCTGTCGGACCCGTATTCGCGTCTCAGCAACCGGACCAGAACATCGAACACCACGGGCGGCCGGGCATTGCCGATATGGGCAAAGTCATAGACCGTCGGTCCGCAGACATAGAGAGTCACCCTGTCAGGGTCGCGTGGCGTAAAGTCGCGCTTCTCGCGGTGCAGGGTGTCGTAAAGGGAAAGCGTCATCGTCTGGGGGCGGCCTTGATAGTTTTCTTGCGGGACGGACAGAAGGTCCCATATAGCCGCCAAGCTGTTAAACAGTGTCCCGTGACGAAAGAAGGCCCGCAAGGCGTCGTTTCGTCGGTTTCGAGATCGAATTCATGAGTGCTGCCCCCGTCCCGGTCATCGCCAAGCCTGTGCTTGTGACCTCGCGCCCCACGCGCGAGCAGGCACTGGAGGCCGTGCGGACCCTGATCGCCTGGGCCGGCGACGACCCGGCCCGGCCTGGCCTGATCGATACGCCCAAACGGGTGGTCGATGCCTATGGCGAATGGTTCGAAGGCTATGACGCCGATCCGGCGGCGGAGCTGTCGCGTACGTTCGAGGACGTCCAGGGCTATGACGACATGGTCATCCTGCGCGACATCGAGGTCGAGAGCCACTGCGAGCATCACATGGCCCCGTTCCTGGGCAAGGCCTATGTCGCCTATATGCCCGGCGAGAAGGTCGTGGGAATCTCCAAACTGGCGCGCGTGGTCGAGATCTTCGCCCGGCGCCTCCAGAATCAGGAAACCCTGACCAACGATATCGTCGAGGCCATAGAGGCGCATCTGTCGCCCCTGGGCGTGGCTGTCCTGGTCGATGCCGAGCATCAGTGCATGACCACGCGCGGCGTGCACCACCGCCATGTCTCGACCCTGACCACCCGCTTCACCGGGGCCTTCAAGACCGACCCGACCCTGGCTGACCGGTTCCTGAAACTGGCCCGGGGCTGACCCGAGCCGCCTTCCCCGCCCCCGTAGTGACGGATTGTTCGCGCCACGAGCGAAAAGCGGACGCAGGGAACGAAGTCGAGGCCGAGACCGCTTTACAAGCGCCGTCCGGGCGGTAAAGAAACGGCAAGAACCATCAGCGCGGTACCGACGCGTCGGTGCCACCCAGGGAGAGATCGAGAGCATGGCCGGTAAACTCGCAGGCCCCGGTGGGCAGGGCGGCAAGACGATCGAACAGAACGCGGACATCAACGTCACGCCGTTCGTCGACATCCTGCTGGTGCTCCTGATCATCTTCATGGTCGCGGCCCCTCTGGCCACGGTGTCGATCAAGCTCGACCTGCCGCCGGCGACTCCTCCGCCCATCAACGCGCCCAAGCAGCCGGATCCGGTCTACATCAGCATCCAGGACTCCGGTTCGATCTTCATCGCCGAAAAGCAGACGACGCTCGAGACCCTCTCGGCTGACGTCTGCGCGACCGTGGGCAACCCGACCGGCAAGGGCTGCACCGAAGAACGCGTGTTCGTCCGCGCCCAGCCCGAAGTGAAGTACAACCAGTTCATGGAGGTCATGAACGACCTTCAGAAGAACGGCTTCTTCAAGGTCGGCCTGCTGAACGAAGACATCGAATAGGGTTTTCCCGTTCGCAAGACATCAAGGGCCGCGCCTCGCAGGGGGCGCGGCCTTTTTGTTTGCCGAAAGCCGTCCATCACGATATTCTTACCGCGACACGGTAAGAGTAAGGATGTCAATGCGGATCACCTCAAAGGGCCAGGTCACGATTCCGCTGGAGATCCGACAGAAGGCAGGCCTTCTGCCCCATACGGAGGTCGATTTCGAATTCGATCAGGGTGTGGTGCGGCTCAGGCCACGCGTCACCGAAAAGGGGCACCTCACACGGGGCCAACGCCTGATCGCGCACCTTCAAGGCTCGGCGGACGCAGGCCTGACCGCAGACGAGATCATGGCCCTGACGCGGGCGAATGAACGCCGCCCTTGTCGATACCAACGTCATTCTGGACGTCGCCACGTCCGATCCGGTCTGGCGACCCTGGTCGCAGGATGTCCTGGCGGACCTGATTGATCGCGGAACGCGCCTGATCATCAATCCGATCATCTATGCAGAGGTTTCGATCGGGTATCTGTCGCCCGATACCCTTGATTCCATCCTCGGCAAGATCGGTATCGACCGAGAGCCCCTGCCCTGGGATTGTACCTTTCTGGCCGGAAAGGCCTTCCTGGCCTACCGACGCAAGGGAGGAGAACGACGCTCCCCCCTCCCCGACTTCTTTATCGGCGCGCACGCGGCGGTGCGTGGCTACACGCTGGTCACGCGCGACCCCAGACCCCAGAGTACCTATTTTCCGAACGTCGATCTGATCACGCCGGAGTAGGTATGACGTCCGCAGAAATTAGCGCCCTGATCCTGTCCTTTCCCGAGACCGTGCCGGGAACCTCCTACGGCTATCCGTCGTTCAAGGCCGCCGGCAAATTCTTTACGCGGCTCAGGGCCGAGGACGACAGTGTGGTGGTCTATCTGGACAGCATTGACCAGCGCGACATGCTGATCGAGGCAGAGCCGCAGACCTTTCACTTTACCGACCACTACCGCAACTACCCGATCATTCTGGCACGGATCGGGTCGGTCAGTTCGGGCTGGCTGAGATCCGCGCTTGAGGCGCGGTGGCGCAGGATCGTACCGCGCAAGGTTTCAAAGGCCTGGGACGTCCTTCAATCCGGTGAAGTGAACACCTAATTAAACGGCTCGCCTTCGCGGAGCCTCCCATGTCGCCCCCTCAACCCACCCTTACCATCGACGGCCAGTCGATCCCGCTGCTGGGTTTCGGCACATGGATGCTGGAGCCCGACGATGCCCGGCGGATGGTCGCCGAGGCGCTGCGGATCGGGTATCGTCATATCGATACGGCCTGGATCTATCATAACGAGGCGGCGGTCGGGGATGGTATCCGCGACGCCATCGAGGCCGGTCATGTCGCGCGCGAGGACCTCTGGCTTACGACCAAGATCTGGACCGCCCATTTCGGCCACGACGCCCTGCTGAAACAGGCAGCCGAATCGGTGGCCCACCTGGGTTTCACCCCCGACCTCCTGCTGCTGCACTGGCCAAAGGTCGTCCCGACGTTCGCCGAGACCTTGGGTGCCCTGAATGAGGCAAAGGATCAGGGCCTGACGCGGTCGATCGGTCTGTCGAACTTCCCCTCGGCCGAGTTTCGCCAGGCACAGGCCTTGTCCAGGGCGAAACTGATCACCAACCAGGTCGAGTACCATCCCTATCTCGCCAACGGGCCGCTGCTGGCGACGGCACGCGAACTGGGGTCGTCCATTACCGCCTGGTCGCCCCTGGCCCAGGGCAGGATCGCCGACGATCCCCTCATCAATGCCATCGGCAAGGCCCACGACAAATCGGCCGGCCAGATCACCCTGCGCTGGCTGATCCAGCAGGATGTCATTGCCATCCCTCGCACCACAAAGGTCAGCCGCGCCGAAGAAAGCTTCGACATCTTCGACTTCGCCCTGACCGACGACGACATGGCCCGCATCCACGCCCTGGCGCGTCCCGGCGGGCGTCTGGGCGACTGGCTGGACCCCGCCTTCAAATGGGACGAAGCTGCCTGATCGGCAGCATCTCAATCACGGAGGTCAGGTGACGTCATGGGACAGGTTGTGGGCTTTCCTTCGGTCGATCCCGCCGACGTCCGGATCGGCGCCCGGCTGAAGCACTGGCGAACCCGGCGCAGTGTCGACCTCGACGTCCTGGCCCAGGCCGTGCAGCTGTCGCCCGAGGACATTCGCATGATCGAGGCTGGACGCCGCCACCTGACGACCAGCCAAATGGCCGCCGCCACCCAGGCCCTGCACCTGCCGCTGTGGGCCCTGGTGTCCGACACCCCGGCCTATTAAATCGCTAAAATGGAATGTCGTCGGGCTCTATCTTCGCTAATCTTCGTCCAAACACTATGTAGTCATTAGACCATGCCGACTGAGTCATTGGCTTCAGATCGCCTTGTTCGGAGAATAGAGATCGGGAAACGGAGAGTTCCTCGATCCGCATTCTCGGCTCTGTTTTGCCGCCGACACGAACAGCCACGTGTCTCGCACGCTCCCATGCAACATTCTCAGAGCTCGTCAATATGATGTCGTCTTCGAAATTTAAAGATTTCAGATAACGATCTAGTTCTTCTAGATTCTGAAAGTATATCCGATGCCTTACGTCTAAGGTTTCAGCCAGCGCTGAAAAGAGTGGATGAGATGGCAGCAATATTTCTGCCATCAAATCACCATCTTTTTTGTTCTGAGTTTTTAGAAATTTGACGACATCCTCAAGAGATTGAGATGTAGACTTTAGGGACTCTACAAGTCTCACTTCTTCTTGTCTTGATTGAACGCGAAGTAGCTGCTGAAATATGCCAGCAAACTGCTCTCGAAGGATTTCGATTATTTCAGACGACTCTTTAAAAGAGAAAATGGCGTTGTTTATTTTTAACGCTTCTATTTCTTCAATAAATTCGAATATTTTGACATTGTCAACATGCGCATATTTAACACCTTCATTGTCCTTGTTAAATTTGTAAGTCCTTAGCTCAGAATGGACATCTGAATCGATGAATATGTAGATCTGCTTAGAAAGCTTGACGGCGGTTTTTAATTCAACTTGCGAGATAGATCCACCTTGAGAAGATGAACTACCAAATCTACCTCCTATGATTGACACCACGATGTCCGTCATGCCGACTTCTTTATAACAATACTCTTCTAGTGCTTCTTGGCTTCCGTAAGGGATGTGGCCTCGCTCGTTGGCGACGGCGTCGTAACCGAGTTCACTCACAAATCTTTCAATGTCAGCTCGCACGTGTTTCAAATCGTAGAACGTGGAGCTGATGAAGACTCTTGGCCGCGCCATCGAATTCCCCTTGGATAAACCAAGACATTCCGAGTTGCCTTCTGATAGGTCAAGGCAACGCTACCGAGCATTTTGTTATGGCCTACAAATCCCTGCGCGACTTCATGGCCATGCTGGAGGCCGAGGGCGAACTGGTGCGGGTGTCCGAGCCCGTCTCGACCCATCTGGAAATGACCGAGATCCAGACCCGGCTGCTGCGGAACGGCGGCCCGGCGGTGCTGTTCGAAAAGCCGGTCATGCCCGACGGGTCGATCAGCCCGATCCCTGCGCTCGCCAACCTGTTCGGCACCGTCAAGCGCGTCGCCATGGGCGTGACCATGGAGAAGAAGACCCGCACCACCGCCGCCGAACTGCGTGAGGTCGGCGAACTGCTGGCCTTCCTCAGGAACCCGACCCCGCCGCGCGGCCTGGGCGACGCCATGGAGATGCTGCCTCTGATGCAGACCGTGATGGCGATGCGGCCCAAGGTCGTGAAAACCGCCCCGGTCCAGCAGGTGGTGCTCAAGGGCGACGACATCGACCTGACCGCCCTGCCGGTCCAGGGCTGCTGGCCCGGTGAGCCAGCCCCCCTGATCACCTGGGGCCTGGTCGTCACCAAGGGGCCGTCGGACGACCGTGAGGACGACTTCAACCTGGGCATCTACCGCATGCAGGTGCTGGGCAAGGACAGGGCCATCATGCGCTGGCTGGCCCATCGCGGCGGGGCGCAACACTATGCGCGGCACAAGAAGAAGAAGACTGGTCCCCTGCCCTGCGCCGTCGTCCTGGGGGCCGATCCGGGGACCATCCTGGCGGCCGTGACGCCGGTGCCCGACACCCTGTCGGAATACCAGTTCGCCGGCCTGCTGCGCGGGGCCAAGGCGGAACTGGTCGCCTGTAAGACGGTGCCCCTGATGGTGCCCGCCAACGCCGAGATCGTGCTGGAGGGCCACGTCCTGCTGGACGAACACGCTCCCGAGGGCCCCTATGGCGACCACACCGGCTACTATAACTCGGTCGAGACCTTCCCGGTGTTCCATCTGACCGCAATTACGATGCGCCGCGACCCCATCTATCTGACCACCTTCACCGGCCGACCGCCCGACGAGCCAAGCGTGCTGGGCGAGGCGTTGAACGAGGTCTTCATCCCCCTGCTGCGGGCCCAGTTCCCGGAGATCACCGACTTCTGGCTCCCGCCCGAGGGCTGCTCCTACCGCATCGCCGTCGTGTCGATGAAGAAGGCCTATCCCGGCCATGCCAAGCGGGTAATGATGGGCGTCTGGAGTTACCTGCGCCAGTTCATGTACACGAAATGGGTCATCGTCGTGGACGACGACATCGACGCCCGCGACTGGAAACAGGTCATGTGGGCCATGGCCACCAAGATGGACCCGGCCCGCGACATCACCCTGATCGAGAACACCCCTATAGACTATCTCGACTTTGCCTCGCCCGAGAGCGGCCTGGGCTCCAAGATCGGCCTGGACGCCACTGACAAGCTACCGCCCGAAACCCGTCGCGAATGGGGCGAGGAGATCCGGATGGACGCAGAGGTGGTGGATCGGGTGTCTGATATGTGGGCCCGGCTTGGCCTGCCCGGCGACGGTGCCCCCATCTGGAAATAGGACGCGACCGCCGGAGTTGATCCCGCATCCAGGGTGACGCCAGCGTCGCAGACCTCTAGGCTCTACCGCAGCCATTGGCGGGGGCCACAATGAGTGCATTCGAGTTCTTCTTCAGCTTCTATGGCCTGTTGCTGGGATTTTCTGCGGCAGAACTGGTCGGCGGGTTTGCACGACTGGTCCACCATCGTGGCCATATCCGCATCGGCACGCTCAGCCTGCTGCTCGGCGTGTTCGTCGCCATCGACATCGCCACCTTCTGGAATCAGGCCTGGGTCATCTTCCGGAATGCACCGTTCAACCTGTCGCTGCTGGTGCTGGGCCTGTTCGTCGCCGGGGTCTTCTACGTCGCCTCGACCCTGGTGTTCCCCCAGTCAGTCGAGCGTGGCCAGTCGATGGATGATCATTTCTGGGCACACCGGCGGCTGGTCCTGCTGTGTGTGCTCGGCGCAAACTGGACCATGGCCAGCCTGTTCTTCCTGGTGACCAGCCTGAGCGGCGAACTGGCGACAGCGAATTTTCCGCTGCTTTTCTGGTTCGGCCTGGCCCTGTTCACCACCGGAACCCTCGTCGCGGCCCTGAGCACGCGCAGGCGGGTCGTGCTGATCGCGCTCATCGTTCTCGTCGGCTATCACGCCTTCACGACCGGACGTGCCGCCTATGGCCTGATCTCGAGCGGCGGCTGGTCCATCTTTCAGGTCGCCGCGCCGACCAGTGAGCCCATGGAATGAGTGCCTTCGAGTTCTTCTTCAGCTTCTACGGCCTTTTGCTCGGCCTCTCGGTCGCGGTGATCGCGACAGGTCTGGCGACCGCGATCCAGCACCGGAAGAAGGTCCGGATCGGCCGGTTGACGCCCCTGCTGGCGACCTTCGTGGCGCTCGACATCGCCACCTTCTGGGACAGCGCCTGGACGAACTTTCGGGATATGCCGTTTTCCTACGGCCTGCTGGTCGCGGGCCTGGCGGTGGCGCTCGTCTATTTCATCGCCGCCACCCTGGTCTTTCCGCACCAGATCGAGGACGGCGATTCACTGGACGACCATTTCTGGGCCAACAAGCGGATCGTCCTGCTGCTGCTGGTCGCGGCCAACGGCCTTGGCGTCCTGATGATGGTCTGGGCCAGTATCGGCAAGCCGGGCGGGCTGGGCACGATGCTGACCTATGCGGCCAACATGGTCCTCTACATGGCGCTGATCGTTCCGGCCGCCCTGGCAAAGCGGGCGCGGCTGGTGTTCTGGACGGTGGGTGCCCACGTCGTCATCTACCTGATCCTGGCGGTCGCATCGGCCCTCTATCCGACGCCGTCCTAGGCGTCGGGCCCGCGCGCAAAGTTTGCCGCTTCAGCGTTTCAGGATAGGGTCCGGCCATGCGCGTTCTGTTCACCGCCCTCGCCCTGCTTTTTCTGGGAACCCCCGTCATGTCGCAATCCAGTGAAGTCGGGGCTATCCCCAACACGGCCCCGTGGGACCAGCCCTTCCTGCCGCCCGCCCCGGCCTGGGACGGCGCGAGCAAGGCCCTGCTGCGCACCGCCTCCGATCCCTGGGTCACGGCCTTCGAGACCGACCCTGCGCATGATTTCAGCCCGGACTATGTCGATACCCGCGCCTGGTTCGACCGGCTGGACGCCGCGTCCGACCTGATCCGCATCGAACAGTTCGGCGTCTCGCCCGAAGGCCGTCCCATCTATGCCGTGATCGCCTCCAGGGACGGTACCGCCTTCGACCCGTCCAAGCCCGTCGTGATGATCCAGGCCGGCATCCATCCGGGTGAGATCGACGGCAAGGACGCGGGCATGATGCTGCTGCGCGACATCGCCTTTTACGGAAAGGACGCCCTGCTCGACCGGGTCAACCTGATCCTGATCCCCATCCTGTCGGTCGATGGGCATGAGCGGGCCAGCGCCTATTCCCGCCCCAACCAGCGCGGCCCCCGCATCCAGGGCTGGCGCAATACGGCGACCAACCAGAACCTCAACCGCGACTATCTCAAGCTCGACCAGCCCGAGATGCGGGCCGTGCGCGGCCTGATCCTGAAATACCGGCCCGACCTCTATGTCGACGTCCACGTCACCGACGGCATGGACTACCAGTACGACGTCACCTACGGCTTCAATGGCGAGGACGGGTCGTTCAGCCGCTCGCCGAACGCCTCCGCCTGGCTCGACACGGTGTTCAAGCCCGCGATCAACTCAGGTCTGTCGGCCCAAGGGCACATCCCCGGCGAACTGGTCTTCGGCATCGACGATCAGGACCCGCGAAAGGGTCTCGGCGACGGCGGCCTGGGCGAACGCTATTCCAACGGCTGGGGCACCGCCGCCCACGTCCCCACCATCCTGATCGAGAACCACAGCCTCAAACCCTATGAGCAGCGGGTGCTGGGCACCTATGTCTTCATCGAGGACACGCTGAAACTGCTGGCTGACAAGGGTGCCGACCTGCGCGCGGCGACGACGTCCGACCGCGCCTTGAGGCCCGCCGAGATCCCCGCCAATTTCGAGGCCGACCCGACCCCGACCTCGACGCGGGACTTCCTCGGCATCCGCTACGAGACCTATGACAGCCCGGCGTCCGGCCGTCGCGAGATTCGCTGGCTGGGCCAGGCGGACCCAGAGATGTGGCACCTGCCCTTCTATGGCTCGCACCCGACCCTGACGCTGAAACGCCCGACCGCCTACTGGATCCCGGCGACCCGCGCCGACCTGATCGAGCGGCTTCGCATTCACGGCGTCCGGATGGAGCCCGTCGACGCGGCGCGCACCGTTCCGGTCTCCATGCTGCGCCTGATCGACCCGACCCTGGCCCCGCGCCCCAACGAGGGCCACGTCCAGGCCAGCGTCGAGGCGGTGGAGGTCCTGCATCGCGACTGGACCTTCCCCATCGGCTCGGTCCGCGTCCCGACCGATCAGCCGCTCGGCGACATCGTCGTCCTGCTGCTCGAGCCCCAGTCGTCGGAGAGCTTCTTCGCCTGGGGCATGTTCCCCGAGATCCTGAACCGCGTCGAATATATCGAGGGCTATGCCATCGCCCCCCTGGCCGAGGCGATGATGGCCGCCGACCCGGCGCTCAAGGCCGAGTTCGAGGCGAAACTGGCCGCCGACCCCGCCTTCGCCGCCGACGGCGAGGCCCGCCTGGGCTGGTTCTATGAGCGCACACCCTTCTATGATGACCGCTACCGGCTCTATCCGGTGGGGCGAGAGGACTGAGGATGAACCCTCCGATTCAGGCGGCAGGCCTGTGGATCGCGCTGAACGTCATCCTGCTGCTCGTCCTGTCGGCGATCACCTCGATGCACAGGCGTCGGCACAGGGTCTCGATCGGAGACGGCGGCAATGCCTCCATGGCAACCGCCAGCCGGGCGTTCGGCAACGCAGCCGAATATATGCCGATCGGCCTGATCGCCCTGTTTGCCGTGGCCGCGTCATCCTGTCCGGTCTGGTCGATCCACCTTCTGGGCGGGGCCTTCTTCCTCGGCCGCGTCCTGCACGCCTGGGGCATGCTGACGACGCGCGAAGGCGGCAAGCCCACGCCCGGCCGGATGTTCGGAATGCTGCTGACCTATGTGCCGTTGCTGGCGTCGGCGGTGATGCTGGTCGTGTGCTGGGTCGGCGGGTTGTAGGAGGCCGGTTGCCAAAGCGGACTCTACGAATGTCGGCAAGGGGGGTAGGGGAACTGCGCCAACAGGACTCAATTGGCACGCAACCCATCCAGCCAATCGGTGTCGATGAGCATCTGAGATCGGTCGCTCACGTCGATCATTGTATCGTCTGGTGAAATGATCGGCTCATCTTCATACGGCAGACACACAAAAGCCTGTCCGTCGTATCCGTAAAAAACTGACCGGCAGGTCACGAGCGAACGGATCAACATCCATCGTCCGCTGTTTGGATCACCACACGCAACCAAGGCTGCTCGTAGCGTCGGCTCATCGGCAAGCGGCACTACCTCGGCGTAGCCATATCGTTCAGCCATTGGAAAAGGCGGATGCGACACTTCGTTGGCATGTCTTATCCCAAACATCGCAGGATCTGCCAGCAGGTAAGGCAGGATGAGGTCAGCGATTGGCTCGATACACGACCTCAGTCGAGCATTGACGTCCGCGCTACCTGCACCGGGCGGGATTGCTGGTTCAACGAGATAGAGCTTCATTCTTACAGCTTACAGCAGACCCCTCAAATATCCGACATGGATCGATTGCCGCCACGGGCATCACGCGGGGAAGCTGACGCTGGCTACCAATAGCACTCGCCCCTCAAGCAGTTCCATTGTTGAGCGAGGCTGTAGAGGGGAAAGGCCGGCACCAGGAACGTGAGCAAGGCGAGAGGCACCGGGATGGATTTATGCTTTGAACCGCTCCGGGTTTTCCGGAGGCTCCAACTCCTGAGTAGGATGGAGCCCGATGAGCAAGACAACGAACAAGTTTGCACCTGAGGTGCGCGATCGCGCGGTCCGGATGGTGCTGGATCATGGC
>Ga0209066_10006324_pt1 | contig 12112 bp, 4 predicted proteins | sample All_14_2_FD_187198 | JGI IMG/M metagenome (GOLD analysis project Ga0209066, IMG submission 187198) | Freshwater microbial communities in response to fracking from Pennsylvania, USA - Allegheny Zone_MetaG_DW_15 (SPAdes) (version 2) ...
AGCGACGACATTTTTTCGCTGGCCGATCTTGACCAAGCGCCGCGCGTGGTTTTCCAGCCGGCGCCGCAGTACCCGCAGGAGATGAAGAAGAAAAAAATTCAAGGGACGGTCCACGTGCTTTTCATTGTCGACAAGGATGGGCGCGTCAAAGAGCCGAAAATACAGAAATCGGACAACCCAGCCTTCGACAATCCCGCGTTGGGCGCCGTCAAGCGCTGGCGCTTCGAACCTGGAAAAGTCGGCGGGCAGGCGGTGCAGTTCCGCATGCGCGTGCCGATCACCTTTGCGCTCTGAGGAGAACATGATGAAACAGATGATGATACGGATGGTTTTGGCCACCTTTCCCGCAGTGGTTGTGCATGCGGGCGATTGGATCGAGCAACCGGAAACCTTTTGGAAAGAACCGGCGTTTCAGAAGGCGTTCATGGGTTCCTACGGCATGCGGGCGGAGATTGAGCCGCGCGTGACGGTCGTCGAGAAGGAGCTGATGGACAAGGTGATGAAGCTCATGGCCGAAGAGGGAGGGACGCCGAAGGCGGTGGCGCTGCTCGAGAAGAATATCAAGCCGGCCTCCAGTGCGGTATTCGACTTCACGCTCGCGAACATTCACTTCCAGGAAGACCGGCTCACCAACGCGGTGGCCTGCTATCGGGCGGCGATCGAGAAGTTCCCCACCTTTCAGCGCGCCTACAAGAACACCGCCCTGATCCGCATCCGGCTGGGTGAGTTCGAGGCGGCGATCGAGCCGCTTGTCACGTGCATCGAACTGGGGGTGAGCGACGGTCTGACCTATGGCCTGCTCGGCTATGCCTACACCATGACGGAGCAGTATGCGTCGGCCGAAAGCGCCTACCGGCTCGCCATGATGTTCCAGCCGAAGACCCTCGACTGGAAGGTCGGCCTCTGCCGCACGCTGTTCAAGCAGCAGAAGTATGGAGAGGCGATCGCCCTGTGCGATGAGCTGCTGCGCCGTGACCCTGGCAAGTCGGACTACCTGCTGCTTCAGGCCAACGCCTATCTCGGGCTCAAGCAGCCGATGAAGGCGGCCGAGATCTACGAGCTGCTCGATCTCACCGGGAAGACCCCGGTGGCGGCGCTTCACACCTTGGGGGACATCTACATCAACGAGGGGCACCTCGAACAGGCGGCGGATGTTTATCAGCGTGCCCTCGCGCGGGAAGGGAAGTCCGACCTTGGGCGCCAGCTCAGAAACGTGGAGGTGCTGATCAGCCGGAGCGCGTACTCGCCCGCGACGGAGCTGCTCAAAAAGATTTCGGCGCGCACAGGTGCGGACGTCCCGGCCGACCTGCGCAAGCGCATGCTCAAACTGGAGGCGCGGCTTGCCGCTGCCCGCAACGAAGCGGGCGGGGAGCAGGCGCAGATTCTGGAGGAGATCGTGAAGCTCGACCCGCTGGACGGCGACGCGCTGATTCTGCTGGGACAGCACTATGCGGGCTCGAACGTGGAGAAGGCCGTCTTCTACTACGAGCGGGCGGCGGGCATCGAGAAAGTCGAGGCGGACGCGCGACTGCGTCACGCCCAGATTCTGGTGAAGACCGGCAAATATCAGGAGGCGCTGCCTTTGCTGAAGCGCGCGCTTGAGCTGAAGCCGCGCGAGGATGTGCAGCGCTACACCGAGCAGGTCGAGCGGGCTGCGCGCCGCAATGGCTAGCGGGTCTTACAGAAAACACATGCGGGGATCACGGAGAGCACACCGGGCCGTGAATAATGGGGGGCGTCTTGAAACGGATTTCGGCTGGCAGGAGAACGGCGTTTCTTGAGTCCTAATCCAACGTTCTCCAGGGTACGCCGGGTGGTGTATCTGCCGGTCTTCTTTGGGGTGGCGCGCGCAAGCGCGCCACCCTTTTGATTTATTGCGTTGTCGAAGAGGCACACAAAGGTTAAAGTGAACGGCACTATCAAGCGGTGCTCTGGGGGAGAGCCCGGCACGGTGGTTGGGGACTGCACATGAAGACGGGGACGTTTCTGAAGGTTGCTGTTTTTTTGACGCTCAGTATAGCCGTAGGTCGTTGCGGGGCGCAGGAGCTTTCCGGCCCGGTCGCGCCGGACGCGCAGGCGCTGGCGGAGACGCTGCTTGGCCGTGCGGCGACCGATGCGGAAAAGCGGTCACCGCAGGCGCTATGGGATGCGGTCGAACGGGCCGACGAGATGTTGGCCGACTGGCTTTTGCAGGATCTGAAACTCGCACACGGGGCTGAGCTGTTCGGCACGGCTCACGCGCTGGAGCGGTTTATCCAGATGGCCTCGCCCTCGCCGTCCGCAGCTCCCGCCGCCGCGCTCTCGGCCTACCGTGTTGCCTGTTCAGCCCGCCGCGCCCAACGGCTCTCGCGCGTCCGGGCCGAGATGCCCCGGCTGGCCTATGCGCGTCACGCGGTTATGGGCGGTTCGCATTATGCCTATACCGAAGGGCTCTCGGACGCGCAGGCCGAACGCACGTTCATCCCGGGCAGCCGGCTCTGCATGGCCGAGTGGCAGGAAGGCCTTTGGAAAGAGACGGTGTTCGTGGACTCGACCCAAGGGGTCCTCCGCGACGTGGATGTGGACTACGATGGCCAGAAGATCCTGTTCGCGCACAAAAAGGCAGACCGCGAGGACGATTACCACCTTTACGAGCTGGCGACGGCGACGCGGGAGATCCGGCAGCTGACCCACGGGCAGGGGGTTGCGGACTATGAGGGGTGCTACCTGCCGGACGGTCGGATCCTCTTCAATTCCACGCGCTGCACGCAGATCGTGGATTGCTGGTGGACGGAGGTCAGCAACCTCTACCGCTGCGACAAGGATGGCCAGAGCATTCTGCGGATGACCTTTGACCAAGTTCACGACAACTACCCGGCGATCACGGGGGACGGCCGCATTCTCTACACGCGCTGGGAGTACAACGACCGGTCGCAGATGTACCCTCAGCCGCTCTTTCAGATGGCGCAGGACGGCACGCAGCAGACGGCGGTTTACGGCGAGAACTCTTGGTTTCCCACCACGATCATTCACGCGCGCGGCATACCGGACAGCGGCAAAATTTTCGCGGTTGCGACCGGGCACCATTCGAGGCAGCCGGGCGCATTGATCCTGATCGATCCGGCGAAGGGCCGGCAGGAGGCCGAAGGCGTCTCGCTCGTGGCGCCTGTGCGCAAGACCGAGGCGGTTAAGATCGACGCCTACGGCCAGGACGGCATGCTCTTTGCCTATCCCTATCCGATCGACGAGCGGACGTTGATTGTCGCGGCCCGGCCCGAGGGCTGGTCGGTCGCAAACGGCAAGCGGGTTGAAGACCGCCGGGCCGGCTTCGGCCTCTACTGGCTGGATGTCGACGGGAACCGTGAGCTGCTCGTATCGCGGCAGGGGCCGCCCTGCGGCCGTCCGGTGCCGCTGCGCCCCCGGCCGCGTCCGCCCGTGCGGCCGAGCGCTGTGGACTGCACGAAGCCGACGGGGACCTTTTATGTGCAGGATGTCTATGAGGGCGAGCCGATGGCAGGTGTGCCCCGCGGCACGGTCAAGACGTTGCGCGTGGTCAGCCTCGATTACCGTATCGCGGGGATCGGCAAAAACGGCAACGGCGGTCCCGGCGGCGGCGCGCTGGTTTCGACGCCGGTGTCGATCGGCAACGGCGCGTGGGACCCGAAGATCCTGATCGGCGATGCGCCGGTGCGCGAGGACGGCTCGGTCTTCTTCGCCACGGAAACGCGGCGGCCCGTCTACTTCATGCTGCTGGACGCGAAGGGGCGCATGGTGCAGAGCATGCGGAGCTGGACGACGCTTCAACCCGGCGAGAACGCCTCCTGCGTGGGCTGCCACGAGTCCAAGAACAGCGTGCCGCTCGCCACGGCGCGGCCCACGCTGGCGATGGCTGCTGGCGCGCAGCCGTTGCGGCCAGTTAACGGGCCGGTTCGCGGCTTCAGTTTTTTGAAAGAGCTTCAGCCCATTTTGAATCAGCGCTGCGTCTCGTGCCACGACGGCAAGGACGGCAAGAAACCCAACCTGACCGGGGAGGCGGTTCGCGATACGGGCGCCCAGCGGAGTTGGACGCAGGCGTATCTGGCGTTGACCCATTGCGATACGACGACGCCTTTGAAGTTTCCGTTTCGGGGAAACGCGGACCACAAGGTCCTGAACTGGATCTCGGCGGGTTCGACCGTAAAACTGCTGAAGCCCTATTCGGCCGGCTCGAACACCAGCCGCTTGTTCGAGATGCTGGACAAGGGGCATGGCAAAGGGATCACGCCGCAGGAAGTTGCCACGTTGGCCATGTGGGTTGACTTGGGCGTGCCGTTCTGCGCGGATTACACCGAGGCCGCCGTCTGGAGCGAGGACGAGCAGGAGAAATACCGTCGCTATAAAGCCAAGCGCGACCGCGCCGATGCGGAAGACCGCGCGGTTCTGACCGCGCTGGCGGGGCGGCGGTGAGAGCACGTGTTGCAGGTTACGGAAAAAGAGGGTTCAACCATCTCACACGAGGAGGACGATACATGAAAGCGTTAGGGGTTACCGCACTGGCAGTCGCGGGGCTGCTGGGCATTTCCGCACAGGCGGCGGTCCGGCTGCCGCACATTTTCGGCAACGACATGGTTTTGCAGCAAGGCGCTCCGGTGCCGGTCTGGGGGTGGGGTGAGCCCGGCGAGAAGGTGACCGTCGAGTTTGCGGGACAGAGAAAAGAGGGCGTGACGCAAGCCGACGGGAAATGGCGGCTCACGCTCGACGCGCTCAAAGGCTCCGCCGAGCCCGCGGTTTTCAAGGTCACCGGCTCGAACGCCATAGCGTTTTCCAACGTCGTCGTGGGCGAGGTGTGGTTCTGCTCCGGGCAGTCGAACATGGAGTGGATCATGCGCAACGTGGACAACGCCGAACAGGAGATCGCCAACGCGAAGTTCCCGCTGATCCGCCACTTCAAGGCGCCCAAACGGTTTACGGCAGCTCCCGAGAGCGACATCAGCGCCGCGTGGGAAGTCACCACGCCCGAGGGCATCGGTGACGAGTCGGCGGTCGCGTTTCTCTTCGGCCGCCGCCTGCACCAGGAGCTCAAGGTTCCGGTCGGCCTCATCAACTGCTCGTGGGGCGGCACGCGCATCGAGCCGTGGACCCCCGCCTGCGGCTTCGACGGGCTGCCCGCGCTGGAGAGCATCAAGGGCCGCGTAGACACGGCGGATCCGAAATCGCCGCTGCACAAGAAAGTGCTGGCCGATTATATCGCGGCCCTGCGAGCCTGGGTGGCTGAGGCGGAACAGAAGTCCGCGGCCAGCCAGCCGGTCACGGCGGCTCCCGTGTTCCCGCCGTCCCTGGTCATCGCGGTGGGACCGAACTCACAGCAGGAGCCCACCGTGCTCTTCAACGGCATGGTCGCCGGGCTTGTGCCCTTTGCCATACGAGGCGCGATCTGGTACCAGGGGTGCTCGAACAACGGCGAGGGCATGCTGTATCTGGAGAAGACCAAGGCGCTGGTCAAGGGTTGGCGGCAGGTCTGGGGGCAGGGCGACTTCCCTTATTATCTGGTGCAGCTCGCGCCCTACACCTACGGGGGCAACCCGATGAACCTGGCAGGCATCTGGGAGGCGCAGGCCGCTGTTCCTGCCGCGATCCCCAACACCGGATACACCGTCATCAACGATATCGGCAACGTCAAGGACATCCATCCCCGCAACAAGCAGGACGTGGGGCTGCGCATGGCCAACCAGGCGCTCAACCGGACGTATGGCCTCAAACAAATCGCGTGGGCGGGCCCGGTCAACAAGGCCTTCGCGATCGAAGGCGCGAAGATGCGCATCACCTTCGACCATGCGGAAGGGCTCACGACGCGCGACGGCCAGGCTCCGACTTGGTTCGAGCTGTGCGGCCAGGACGGCCGCTATGTCAAAGCCGACGCCGTGATCGAGGGCAGCTCCGTGGTGCTTTCCGCCGCGGCGGTTACGGAGCCGCTGGCGATGCGCTTCGCGTGGCACCAGGCCGCCGAGCCGAATCTGGTCAACGGCATCGGGCTGCCGGCGGGCGCCTTCCGGTGCGGCAACCGCCCGAAGCTCGACGGCGCTCTCTCCCTGCCGGAGCTCAGCGGGTTCCGCAAGGTCTACGAGATCGATCTGCCGGTCAACGGGAATTTCGCGGGCGCCGCACCCGTGTACAGCACCGACGCGAGCGCCCAAGCCGGCGCGTTCTCGAAGGTCGCCTATGTGGTGCAGCTCCAGAAAGAGGATAGCATCCTCTACCTTGCCGCCTCGATGGACGCCTTTACCCAAGACGCCAAGAAGCTGGGCATCCCGTACGCCAACAGTGGCATCCGCCATCAGCTGAAGGTCGCCAACCTGACCGTGCGCTCAAACGTGGAAGGGGTCGGAGCCCTCGACCTGTCGGACGGCGGCAACATCGAGTTCTGGCCCTTCAACTACGCGCAACAGAACGGGCTGAGCCTTCCCGGGGCAAACGGCGGCAAGTATGATTTCGACGATCAGCCCTCCGCCGACGGCGAGTACGGGTGCATGCAGCTTCATGTGTGGAAGACCCGGAGCACGCTCTTCGCCTACAACAATTTCAATGGCGGCGGCGCGTGCGACATCGGCATCGGCACCAACACCGCCAACGAGAATCCGGACTACACGTTCATGGGCAACGGCGGACAGTACGTCACCCGCCGCCTGACCGTGCTCGTGAAATAATAGTCGCCTTTCATTCCGTTACGCGCGGGCCCGGCAGGCAAGGTCACTTGAAGACGATGCGGTAGGCGAAGGCCTGTCCGTCGCAGGCGAGGCGGAGCGTTGTGCCGTCCTGGGTCCATTCCGGCGGCCGCGCGGCGGCGCAGGAGGGGTCGACCGGTTCGACGGCCTGCACGGCGGCGCGGTTCTTGCCGAACGCCGCCAGCTTGATTTCCGCGCGGAACGGGTTGCTGCCGGGCAAGGGGACGAGCTGCCACTCGCGGCGGCTGCCGTGCATCAGGCGGAAGGCCCCGTCGGTGAGCAGCGGTCCGAAGTCGAGCATCCGCTTGCCGATGTTCAGCTCCAGCTCCTTGTCGGTGCCGGAACCGGTTTCCGGCTCGAACGTGCCGCTGGAGAAGCCGTCGCCGCTTTTCGCGACCCGCAGGATGCCGCCGCACAGTCGCTGATTGCCGTCCTGCGCGCCGCGGAGCGTGATGCGCCCGCCCGAACTCGGCCGAAACAGGCCATAGCGGATCTTGTAGTCGCCGGCCGGAAGATTTTGCGGCACGGTGATGCGCGCGGTGGCCGTAAACGAGCCTGCTTTCGTGAGCCGGCTGCGGTCGAACGGCATGGACGCCTGAAACGCGATCTGCTCGCCGGAGCCGCTTTTCAGCGCGTCGTTCTGGAGGTGCACGAACGGTTGGACCCCTTCGAGCGGGGGCTCCAGGATGGTCCAGTTGAAGACGACCTCAAACGTGCCGTTGCCGAGATACCGCCCTTCCGTGACGGAGGCTGCGGCCTGCATCTTCCGCAGCGGGTTGTGGACCGGACGAGCGTCGGCGAAAAAGCTCTCTGCGGCGGTTGCGAAGCCCGCGCGCTGTCCGTCGATCAGCACGACACCTGCCTGGGCCTTGGGCGTTTTGACAAAGAAGCCGTAGGCGGGGAGCGCGCGTCCGTCGGCCACGGTCCAGACGGCGTTGGTGCCGCGGTTTGACCACACCTCGCCCCCGCTGCTGAAAGAGGTGTGCTGCTGGTGGATGTTCGCGCCGAAGGCGTGCGTCTCGAACGTCTCGCGTGCCAGCGTGTCGCACACGTCGTGCAACAGCCAGTAGGTCATCACCGCGCGGCGCGAGAAGGGACCGTCGCACATGGGGTTGCGCCCGCCCAACACGGTGTTTGAGAGGTAATCGTCGCTGCCATAGCCTTTGAGGGGGTTGCCGGAGTGGTCGTCCCAGCCATCGGCGCTGTAGCGCGGCCCGAGACCGCCCGCGAAAAGCACCATCTTGCCGTGAGTGGCCATGTCATGCCACGGCGTGCGGTCCGCATCGCCGAACTCTTTCAGCCAGCGACGGGCCGGAAAGTGGTCGGCCTGACCGCCGTCGAGCGATCCGATCAGGGCGTCGGTGCCGGCCTCGCTGAGCATGGGCGCGCCTTTTTTCAGCATCGTGCGGCACGTGTCGAAAGCGTCGCGCCACTCTTTCGCGGTCCGCATGCGCGGATAGAAAGTGCCGGCACGGTCGTAGTAATCGAACGGCGGGATAGCGGTGAAGACATCGATGAAGAGGCTGTCGGGGTGAAACCCTTCGCGCATCAGCCGCATGTTGGCCTCCAGCCAGGGCCGGAACCCGTGAGGCAACCAGCGGTAGCTCTGCGCTTTGCGGCCCTCGTTGAACCACGCCTTCATGGGTCGGCCGTCTTTGTGGAAGACGATCTGGTCGTAGCTGTACCCTTCGGCGTCCGGGTAGAAGTCGATGTAGTTGTCGTGCGGGCAGAAGAGCATGCCCGCCTGCTCTGCGGCGGTCCGCATGGCGAGAAAGGGCTCGAGTCCGCGGGCGGGCGGATAGATCTCCGGCAGGCGGTAGTCGTAGCCCCAGCGCTGCCAGTCGTGTTTCACGAAGACCGCATCTGTGACGCCGTACCGGGCCGCTTCGCCCAGGTCTTTGGCCGCGACCGAGTAATCGCCGCCCCATTGGTCCAGGCAGACGCGCCCGAGCAGCGCGTCCACGCCCGGGCCTTTCTTGAAGCCGCAGACCTTGCTGTAGGCGCGGGCGGCGTCGAACGCTCCTTTCGCGGAAGGGACAAACAGGAACGCGGCGTCGTGCTGCGCCTCCAGCGTCAAGCGCCGGGCCTCAGGCGCGTACGTGAGACGGTCAGGAAAGATGTCGCACGCCTGCACCAGGCTGAGGCGGTTGGAGTAGTCTGCGCCGCTGTGGCGCGAGCTGAGGGTGAACCCCCCGCCGTGCAACGTGAAGGCGCCGGGCTGTTCGATGACGTTGCCGAAGCCCGCATAGACGCGCCAGACCTGCTCGTTTCCTGCGCCGAGGCCCAACCGCGTGAAACGCGGTGCGCCGCGCGCGTTCCGCGTCACGCCCGGCATATCCCACGCGATGCGCAAGGCGCCGCCTTCGGCGCGGATCATTGCCCGTGCAGGCAGCGCCTGGCCGCAGCCGCCCGGTCCGGACTGGGCCACCGCGTGGGTCACTGTCCATTCGCCGCCCTCGGTTGCGGTCTCGACGCTCAGCACGGGCTGTCCGTTTTCGGCGCCCCCGGCCGCGGTCTCGTCGATTTCGCAGGCGAAGCCGCGATAGGTCAGGGCGCGCGTGCCGTCGGAGAACGCGATCACGCCGTCGGTCAGCCCTTGAGCGCCCAGCACGACGGCCGCTCCGAACGGCTGGCCGTTGACGTCGAGGCGGAACACGCCGGTTCCGCGCCGGGGTTTCCGGGTCACGGCCTCTTTGGCGCGGGCGGCGGCCTCCTGTTCGCGGGCCTGCCACTGCGCTTCGGTCGCGAGGGCGGGCAGGGTCCCGACCGCGATCAGGGGGTCGCCCCAGAAGCACTGGTCACAGGTCGTGTTGTTCTTGGGCCCCGGCCCGGTCCACAGGCGCAGGGTGATGGGCTGCCCGGCATAGGCGCTGAGGTCCACGGTCGCGGCCTCCCAGGTCTTGCTGGCGCTGAAGCGCGAAAACAGCTCTTTTTCCGTGCGGTCTGCGCCGACGGCGAAGACCTTGAACTCGGTGCCGTCGCTGGCGGGCTCCGAGGGGCTGTGGTCGCGCAGGGCGGTGTGGAACTTCAGCAGGGCGGGCTGCCCCGCAGGCAGCGCCAGCAGGAAATCGCTCCAAGTCACACCGGGGGCGCCGCGGTAGGGAGGGTGGACCGAGAAGCCGGCGCGCGCCACGCCTCCCCGCAGGACCCTGTCGCGGGACACGTGCGTGCCGCTGGAGGGGTCCGCGCCGTTGAAGCCCACGCCGAGGTCGCGCGTCTGCTCCTTCTGGCGCACGAAAACGTGATGGGCGGCCCCGCTGTCGAGCCGTGACACGCCGACGGCGCGCACGGTCTCTGCCGGCAGGGTTGCCCTCTTCGTGTCCGCGGGCGTCTCGGCCTCAAAGAGGGCGATGGGGTGCAGGTCGACGCTCTTGCCGTCGAGGGCGAGCCTGAGCCGGGCGTGGACCGGATAGAGCGCGTTCAGCACGCTGGCGCGCGCCTGGGCGGTACAGGTGATGGTCGCGCTCTGGCCGGGCCCGGCGTGCAGGGCGACGGTGTTGCTGCCGACCACCTGCCAGTCGTCGTTGAGCCACAGGCTGACCGGTCCCTCCACCGGTTGATCGCGCTCATTCTTGAGGGTGACGGTGAAGACCAGCGGCACGCCGGCCGCGGTTTTTTCGGCAACGCCCCCGATGCTCAGCGTGACCCCCTGCCGCGTGTCCGTCGGCGGATTGAACGCGTGAACAGAACCCGCGCACATGAGCGCGGCCACCCGGCTGATCCATCGGAAACCGTGTTTCATACGTACCCCCTTGAAAATTAATTTCATTGAAACACAAAGCGCCGAGGCACTCCAAGGAGAAAAACATTTATTCTCTTTTTCGTTTGTTTTACGTCCCATGCTTTTGATATCTTTTATTCCTTTCCCCTAAAAGGGTGCAAAGACGGAGTGTGTCCAGCCGGCCGGGTGGCTTGGACTCGGGACGCGCTCCGGGCGTGTTAAACAACTAACCAAACGTCTGACGTCAGGCAGGGCGCCGCAAGGGCGCGCAAAACAGGTTTAGCCTCCGCAGACGGGAATTCTTCACATGGCAATTCGCAAACCCACGGCAGCAACTCCTAAAACAGGTCCGATGTATGACGCGATGGCGGCAGCGCTCGACCAGCAGATGAACCAGTTTGTGGCCGGTTCGATCATCAAGGGCACGGTCAGCGGCATCAAGGGCAACGAGGTTCTCGTCGATATCGGTTACAAATCGGAAGGGGTTGTTCCGGCGAACGAGTTTGAGGATATCTCCCAGCTTAAGGCTGGCGACGTGATCGATGTGTTGCTCATGGAGCTCGAGAGCGACAACGGCATGGTCATCCTGAGCAAGGGACGCGCGGACGAGAAGCTGCGCTGGGACGCGGTTCTCACCAAATACACCGAAGGCGGCGTGGTCACAGGGACGATCCGCAGCAAAGTGCGCGGCGGCCTGATCGTGAGCGTGGACGGCGTCGACGCCTTCCTGCCCGGCTCGCAAGTGGACGTCACCCCGGTGCATGATCCCGATCCTTACCTGAATCAGACGTTCGAGTTCAAGGTCATCAAGATCAGCAATGAGCGCCGCAACATCATCGTGTCGCGCCGCGAGCTCATCGAAGAGCGCCTGGCCGACAAGAAACGCGATTTGCTCGGCACCATCATCAAGGGCCAGCAGCGCCGCGGCCGCGTCAAGAACATCACCGATTTCGGCGCGTTTGTGGATCTGGACGGGCTGGACGGGCTGTTGCACATCACCGATATGAGCTGGGGCCGCATCAAGCACCCGAGCGAGATGCTCAAGGTCGGGCAGGAAATCGATGTGGTCATTCTCGACGTGGACATGGACCGCGAGCGTGTCTCGTTGGGCCTGAAGCAGGCCACGCCGAATCCCTGGGACAACATCGAGGGCAACTTCCCGGTCGGCAGCCGCCTGCGCGGCAAGGTCGTCAACCTGGTGCCTTATGGCGCGTTCGTCGAGATCGAGCCGGGCATCGAAGGCTTGGTGCATGTCTCCGAGTTCTCCTGGACCAAGCGCGTGGCCCGCGCGTCGGACGTGCTGAACGTCGGCGACGAGGTCGACGTGGTGGTGCTGAGCATCGACTCGGCCAACCAGAAGATCGCGCTGGGCATTCGCCAGACCGAAGCCAATCCTTGGGATACCGTGCAGGACCGTTACCCGGTCGGCAGCCGCGTGAGCGGCAAGGTCCGCAATTTCACCACCTACGGAGCCTTCATCGAGCTGGAAGAGGGCATCGACGGCATGATCCACGTCTCCGACATGTCGTGGACGCGGAAGATCAACCACCCGAGCGAGGTGCTCCAGAAGGGGCAGCAGGTCGAGGCGGTCGTTCTCGAGGTCAATCCGGCCGATCAGCGCATCAGCCTCGGCCTCAAGCAGGCCAGCGACGATCCTTGGAACACGATCACCAGCCGCTACGGCATCGGGCAGATCGTCAAGGGCAAGGTC
>Ga0209066_10006325_pt1 | contig 12111 bp, 13 predicted proteins | sample All_14_2_FD_187198 | JGI IMG/M metagenome (GOLD analysis project Ga0209066, IMG submission 187198) | Freshwater microbial communities in response to fracking from Pennsylvania, USA - Allegheny Zone_MetaG_DW_15 (SPAdes) (version 2) ...
CTGCTGGGCCACAGCGAAGGCGGGTTGCTGGCCCTGGCCGCCAGCACCAGCGCGTGCAGCTTCTTCTTCGCCGCGAGGGTCTCGCTGGCGGCCAGGGCCAGCAACCCGCCTTCGCTGTGGCCCAGCAGGGCGGTGGCATAGGGCTTGATCTCGTCGTGGCGCAGCAGCTCGGCATGCGCCGCCTCGACGTCGCCCACGAAATTGTCCCAGGCGAAGAAGGCCTCCTGTTCCTCGAGCGAGCCGCGCGGCCGTGGCGTCGACTGGCCGATGCCGCGCTTGTCGTAGCGCAGCGAGGCGATGCCGTTGCGCGCCAGCAACTCGGCGATCTCCTTCAGCAGATCGATGCGGTCCGGCGCCAGCGGATTGTTGCCGTTGCGGTCGGTCGGCCCGCTGCCGGCGACCAGCACGACGCCCGGCACGTACTGGATCTCGCTGAACAGCGGCATCAGCAGTGTGCCGGCCAGCGTGATGCCGCCGGTGCCGGGGAAGCGCACCGCCCGCTCCTTGGTCTTGCCCTTTGCGTACCAGCCGCCTTCCGTCGGCGACCGTTGCGGTGGGTTTTTTGCCTGGGCAGCGCCGGGCGCAAGCAGACCAGCGCCCAGCAGGATGCGACGACGGATCAACCGGCGTCGTCCGGGCTGGGCATGCTGCCCATCGCATGACTCATCGTGCGGCCGCCGAAGATATGGACATGGAAGTGGAACACCAGCTGCCCGCCATTCGGTCCATGATTGGCGACGATGCGATAGCCTTCCGTATCGAGGCCGAGGTCGCGCGCCACCTTCGACACGGCGCGCCAGAAACCGACGATCTCCTCGGGTGTTGCCTTGGCGCCGAAGTCGGCCTGGCTGACATACTCGCCCTTGGGGATCACCAGAACATGGATGGGCGCCAGCGGCGCGATGTCGTGGAAGGCCAGTGCGAACTGGTCCTCATGGACTTTCTTGCAGGGCAGTTCGCCGCGCAGGATGCGGGCGAAGACATTGCTGCGGTCGTAGGCGGGGACCATCGAATCGGACATGGCGAAACTCCGGAGGCTTGATGCACTGACGCTACGCGGCGAGCGTGTTAATCGCATGGCGCGCATCGTCCTTTGACGCGACGCGCCACTATAGGGAGGGTTCGACATATGACGGAATTCGAAAAGCGTCTCGCCTGCGTGATCGCCGCCGACGGCTCCATCGCGCGCGGCTACATGATCGACTCGTGCGAGCTGGTGGGCGCCAATCAGTATGTCATCACCTGGAAGGTCCCGCTGCAGAAGGAAGCGAAGACCAATTTCTCCTGCGTGATCGGCAGCACGGAACAGGAAACGGTCGAGCCCGGCTTCTGCACGGTCGGGCTGATGGCCGATCCGATGAAGATGACCGTCCATACCTACGATGTCGCCGGCAAGCCCGCGAAGCGGCCCTTTCACCTCGCCGTCTTCCGAGACTAGCGGAGCGCTCCTTCAGCCCTTGAGGAGACGCGGACGCCCAGGCGCTTCGGCGGGTTTGCCCTGCCGACGCAGGAAGCCGACGACCACGTCTCGCGCCTCGTCGATCTTCGTCGCGAGATAAGGCGAGCCTCCGGCATCGGGGTCGGCGCCGCGCATCAAACGGCGATGGGCGGTGTGCACGCTGGCGAGATCGGCGCCTTCGGCGAGGCCCAGCACGTCGAGCGCCTCCCTCAACGTCATGCCTTCCTCGGCATCGGTATCCATGGAGGCAGGTATCTGCCGTTGCGCTGAAGCAATTGGCGTCGCGTGCCTGAGATAGGTTTCGAGAAGGGCCGCGACGTGTTGCAGCGCGCGCGGGTCGGGCGGCGCCGGGTCCTGCCACACCGGCGGCATTTCGAAGGGCTGCGGCTTGCCGCGAAACTGCGCGAACGCGGCGCGCAGCGGCACGAGAATCGCCCGCCACTTCAGGAAGGTCGGCACGAGGATCATCGCGGCGCCGAGCAGCATCGCGCCGGCATACTGCTCGCGCATGACCAACATCACGAGAATCGGGATCGCCACGATCACCAGCAGCAGCGCCATCCATCGCAGCGTGCGCACCATCGTCCTGGGATCGGAATGGAGAAACCAGTCGAGGAACTTCGCTGCCGTGGCGAGCACGGAGAGGCCGAGCACGATGGCGCTGATGATGACGGCGTAATCCATCGAAGATCTCCTTCGTGAAGAGCCTACGCGCAACGCGGGACGAAATCAGCGACCTCGACTGCAAATTGCACATGCGTTTTCGAGAAAGTCGTGCTTAGACTCCGCGCATCAAAAAAAGGGGAGACCAGCCGATGACTGAGCCCACCCGAGAATCACCGACCACCACGGTGCCGCAGGACGCAAGTGTCCCGCCTCTCATCGCTCCGCTCGAACAGGGTACGGAAACGAACCTTCCGGCAGCGAAGAACTCGATCGACGAATTCCTGAAGCGCAACGAAGAGGTCCTTGCGAAGGATCGCGAGGAATTCCAGGCCTATCTCGTCGCCAAGCACGAACAGGCCACGCGCAAGGCACGCGAGGAAGCGGCCAAGCCCAAGGTCAAGACGAAGGTGAGCCGGCGCACGATGCTCAACGTCGCCGTCGGCACCGCGGCCGCCGCCGAGGTGGCCGTGCTGGGCTACAGCGCGATGAACGGCGGCTCGTCTTCCGACAACGGCATCATCCGCGCCGCCGGCGACGGTCCGCAGCGGTCACCGATCACCCGCGAAGTCGTCGATTCACGAGCGGACATAAGGGGCCAGAGCCTCGGTAACTGGGTGGCGCTGCTGCCGACCAAGATGGGCGGCGGCACCTATGCGATCGACCTCAACTCCAATCGTGTGCTGGGCTCGATCTGGTACTGGAACTACGGCGACTACAATCCGATCAGCCATCATCTCTGCGCCTTCCCGAGTTCCGATCCCACGCACGGCTTCGAGTTCGTGAACTCGACCCAGGGCGGCCAGAATTCGTTGATCTACGGCATCCCGACCAACGTGACGGCGGAGAATGCGCCGGGCGGCACCAACATCTATCGCGTGCGCTACGACGGCACGCAGATGCAGATGGTCGAGAACGTGTCGGAGACGACCGGCCTCGGCCTCGGCGTGCACGTCACCGTGAACCCGAAGGACGCGCAATCCTACTTCGTGACCGACGGGCAGAAGGACATCGCCGCCTGCTTCGATCGCACCACCTCGAAGGTGAAGGCGGCGCTCAAGTTCGACTGGACGCCCAACGTGCCGGAGCTGCGCGAGGCCTGGATCAAGGGCGGCACGCTGACGATCAAGAAGATCTATCCCGACGAGAAGACCGGCCTCTACAATTACCGCGGCACCAAGGGCAACAAGATCGACTGGGAAATGGTGCCCATGGGCGAGTTGTTCGTCGAGGAGGGCTCGCTGCCCGGCGAGGCGCCGCTGACGCTCACCGGCGCCGACGGCACGATCTGGCATCCCGAGGGCCGCTGGGCCGCGACGGTCGTGCGTCTGTGCGGCGGCATCTGCATCCTCGATCCGGAGAAGAACTTCGAGCCGGCCGCCTTCCTGCAGTTCAACAAGGACTCGCAGGACCAGTACAAGGTCGAGCAGATCGACAAGGACACGTGGCAGGTCGTGTTCGACAAGATCCACTCGCCGGGCCACGAGATCGGCTTCTCGCCCGACGGCCGGTTCCTCGTGATGATGAACAACCTGCGGGAAAACAACTGCTCGATCTTCTCCTGCAGCGATCCCGACCCGACCAAGTGGCGCAAGATCGCGCATGTCGAGGATCCGCTGTGGCGCGGCAAGTATCCCAACCCGTTCCACATGGTCTTCTCGCTCGACAGTTCGAAGCTCTACCTCTCCATCCTGCATCCGTCGCCGGCCTATAGCGGCATCATGGTGATCGACACCAAGACCTGGACCATCCAGAAGGAGATCCAGGGCATCGGCCCCGACCTGCAGACGCCGGCCATCACCTACGACGGCAAATACGTGCTGACGCCGTTCAGCGGCTTCCAGCGCCAGTCGAGCGGCATCTCGGTCATCGATACCTCCACCGACACGCTGATCGGCATCCTGCCGAGCAACGGTGGACATCATGACTGCGTGATCATCCCGACCAAGCTGGAGCACATGAAGCACACGCGGTCCTGTACGCTTTGAGGCTGCTCGCCAGCCTGGCGCTGCAGAATCTCGGGCGCCGCAAGGCACGCAGCCTCCTGCTGATCATGGCGGTCGCCGTGGCCAGCGGGGTCGTGTTCACCGGCGCCACTCTGATGCGCAGCATCGACAGCAGCATGGCAGTGGGCTTCACGCGGTTGGGCGCCGACATGATGGCGGTGCCCGAAGGCGCGCTCGCCAACATCACCGCGGCGCTACTCACCGTCGAGCCCACCGACCTGGTGCTCGACCAGGACCTGTTCGCCAAAGCCGGCCTCGCCAGCGTGGGCCGCGCCGCGCCGCAGAAGATCGCGCGGGTCGAGCATTCGGGCATCGGCAGCCATCACGATTCGGTCGATCTCATCGGCTTCGACCCGGCACTGGACTTCACGGTGCGGCCCTGGCTGGTCGAGAAGATCAACCGCGACATGAGGCAAGGCGATGTCATCCTGGGCGCCGCACGGGACGCGGCGCTCGGCTCGGAGCTGCTGATCTTCGGCAAGCCGCACACGGTCTACGGCCGGCTGGGCAAGACCGGCGTCGGCACCCATGAGCGCGGCGTATTCATGACCTTCGACACGCTCGAAGCGCTGGCCGGCTCCGTGCATGGGCATGGCCATGGCGGCGGTCCGCCCGCCGTGCTGCAGAAGGGCAAGGTGAGCGGCTTTCTCGTGGAGCTGGCGCCGGGTGCCACGCCGCTGCAGGCGCGCTTCGCCATCCTCTCGACCCTGAAGGGCGTAAAGGTCGTCACCGGCGATTCGACCATGAGCGGCATCCGCCAGGGACTGGCCGCGCTGCTGAACGGCATCCTGGCACTGATGGTGCTGATGTTCGCCAGCACGGCGCTGATGGTCAGCGTGCTCTTCTCGGCGATCGTCACCGAACGGCGCGGCGAACTCGGCCTGCTCAAGGCGATCGGCGCGCGGCGGGGACAGATCGTCGGCATGACGGTCATCGAAGCGGTCATCGCCACCGGCGCGGGCGGCGTGCTGGGCGTCGCGCTGGGCGTTCTGGTGATGCGCCTCTACGAGCGCTCGCTGGTCTATTATCTCGAGAATATCGGCGTGCCCTTCGTCTGGCTGGACGGGCCGCGCATGGTGATGGTCGCGGTGGCGGCGGTGGTGATGGCCTCGATCATCGGCGCGCTCGGATCGCTCTACCCCGCCTGGCGCGCCAGCCGCCGCGATCCCTACGATCTCGTGCGCGGGGAGGGCTAGGCGATGCTCAGCTGCCGCAGCCTGCGCAAGGACTATGTCACCGAACGCGGCGAGGTGGCGGCCGTCGCCGGCATCGACCTCGAGATCGCGGCCGGCCGGTATGCCGCCATCATCGGCCGGTCGGGCTCCGGCAAGTCGTCGCTGATGGCGATGATCGGCGGTCTCAGCCGGCCCTCGCAGGGGCAGGTGACGGTCGAGGGCACCGACATCTGGAGCCTGTCGGAGAACGCGCTGGCGGCGTTCCGCAACAAGCGCATCGGGTATGTCTTCCAGTTCGCGAGCCTGCTGCCGACGCTGCGCCTGGTCGACAACGTGGCGCTGCCGGCGATGCTGGGAGGCGGTGGCAAGTCGTCCGCGACCTATGCGAGGGCGGCGGCGCTGCTCGGCCAGATGGGCCTGGGCGGGCATCTCGACGCCTATCCCTCGGAAGTTTCGGCCGGCGAGCAGCGTCGCGCGGTGATCGCCCGCGCGCTCATCAACGAGCCGGCGCTGATCCTGGCCGACGAACCGACCTCGGACCTCGACGAGCAGACCGAGATCGAGATCATGGACGAGCTGCTGGCGGTCAACCGCGAGCGGGGCACCACCCTGATCCTGGTGACGCACAATCTGGTGCTGGCGGAGCAGGCCGAGCAGATCGTGCACATCGCCCACGGCGCGATCGTCGCGTGAGTTCCGATCCCACCCCGCCCGACAAGGATGCGCTGATCGCCGATCTGCGCCGTCAGCTCGGCGCGGCACAATCCGAGGTGCGCGTGCTACGGCGGCGGCTGGGGGCTGCACCTCCGGTCGACACGCCGCAGGCGCAGGGCGGTCTCCTGAACGATTTGCGCGAGGCAGCGCCTCGCAGGCTCGATGCACCCGCCCATGTCGCGGTAAAACTCGGGCGCCGGTTCGATCTGTGGCGATCGCCGGTGCTGATCGGCGTCGTCATGCTGCTGCTGACGGGCTTCGCGTTGGATGCCGCCGTCGGCCTGTACCAGGCGCGCGCGCTGCGCGAGGCGCGCCAGGCCCGCCTGCTGCTGGAGAACACCGCGACGCGCTCGCTCTATGTCGAGCTGAAAGGAATTTCCTACGAGCCCGACGGCAAATCCTACCGCATGACCCTGTTCCTGCAGAATGTCAGCCCGAAGGGGCCGCTCTACGTCATGCTGAATGCCGTCGCGGTCTACGTGCAGGCGGGCATGGTCTGGCAGCAGGTGCCGTCACGCCCGGCCGAGGGGGTAAGCTGGGGGGTGGTGAAGCTGGTGGACGGCTACACGTTCGACGTCCTCTTCACGCCGGACGTCGCCAACTGGGCCGAGCTGATCCCGGGCTACATGCATGTCCGCATCCAGTCGGATCTGCTGGTGAGCGAGAAAGCCCAGCCCGGCAACGACGTGGTCGAGCGCCGCACGCCGTACTACGTGTATCTCAAGCCGCACGGCGCCAACGACGAGGAGATAAAGGCGCGGAGCAAGTCGACCCGCACGCCGCCGATCTTCATCCCGATGCCACCGCATTGAGGCGGTGCAGCGAGGGCGATTGGCTCAGGTCCGCTTCCGGCTGGCCTTCTCGGCGATGCCCGAGAGGCCCTCGCGGCGGGCGAGCTCGTCCCATACCGACTTGGGCTTCACGCCCACCGCGGCCCACAGGGTGAGCAGGTGGTAGAGCATGTCGGCGCTTTCGGCGACCAGCTTGGGCTTGTCGCCCTGGATGCCCTCGATCAGCGCCTCGACAGCCTCTTCGCCGAGCTTCTTGGCGATCTGCTGGCGGCCGCGGCTGAACAGGCGCGCGGTATAGGACGTTTCCGGATCGGCGCCCTTGCGGCTGTCGATGACGAGATAGAGACGGTCGAGCACATGCTCGTCGATCGTCACGATGTTCGGCCGTTGGGCCTTCTTGGGTTTCTTCTTTTTCGCCATCCGGGAACTCCGTCGCCTCGGGGGACAGGCGATCGAACACTTGAACGCGCCTCTTGTGGGGCGTCCGGAACATTACGCGAAAACTATGCGGCGCGCGAGACTTGTCGCACCGGAACGCCCGCGCGCGCGAGATGTTCCTTCGCCTGCGCGATGGTGAATTCACCGAAATGAAAGATGGAGGCGGCCAGCACCGCCGACGCGCCGCCCTTCGTGACACCGTCGACGAAGTGATCGAGCGTGCCGACGCCCCCCGAGGCGACGACCGGCACCGGCACCGCATCCGACACCGCGCGCGTGAGCTCAAGATCGAAGCCGGACTTGGTGCCGTCGCGGTCCATCGAGGTCAGCAGGATTTCGCCCGCACCCGACTCCGCCATGCGCCGCGCCCAGTCGACAGCGTCAAGGCCCGTGCCCTTGCGGCCGCCATGGGTGAAGACTTCCCATTTGCCGGGGCCGCTGCTGCGCGCGTCGATCGCCACGACGATGCACTGGTCGCCGTATTTTTCGGCGGCTTCGCGCACGAATTCCGGCCGCGCCACCGCGGCCGAGTTGATCGAGACCTTGTCGGCGCCGGCCAGCAGCAGACGGCGGATGTCCTCGACCTGGCGCACGCCGCCGCCCACCGTCAGCGGCATGAAGCACTGCTCGGCGGTGCGGCCGACGACGTCGAGGATGGTGTCGCGGTTCTCGTGGCTGGCGGTGATGTCGAGGAAGGTGAGTTCGTCGGCGCCGGCGGCATCGTAGATGCGGGCCTGTTCGACCGGATCGCCGGCATCGCGCAGGCCCACGAACTGCACGCCCTTCACGACCCTGCCGTCCTTCACGTCGAGGCAGGGGATGATACGGACCTTCAGCATGGCGCCCTTACTCGCCCTTCAGGACGCGAATGGCGTCGGGCACCGTCACGCGACCGTCATAGAGCGCGCGACCGACGATGGCGCCGACGATGCCGAACTCTTCGGTCGGGCGCAGCTCGCGCAGATCATCGAGCGAACTGACGCCGCCCGAGGCGATGACCGGCGTGGTGAGATGCTGGGCGAGCGTGACCGTGGCGTCGACATTGACGCCGCCCATGGCGCCGTCGCGGTCGATGTCGGTGTAGATGATGGCCGTGACCCCGGCATCCTCGAACCGCAGCGCGAGATCGAGCGCGCGCACCGTGCTCTGCTTCGTCCATCCGTCGACCGCGACCACGCCGTCACGGGCATCGATGCCGACCGCGATCCTGCCCGGCCACTGCTTGCAGGCGGCCTTCACCAGGCCCGGCTCCTTGACGGCGATGGTACCCAGGATGATCCGCTGTACGCCGGCATCGAACCACTGCGAGATGCTCTCGATGGTGCGGATGCCACCCCCCAGCTGGGTCGGCACCTCGACGTCCTTCAGGATGCTCTCGACCGCCGCCCGGTTGACCGGATGGCCCTCGACCGCGCCGTTCAGGTCGACCAGATGCAGCCACTCGCAGCCGGCATTGGCGAAGGCCTTGGCCTGGGCGGCCGGGCTGTCGTTGAACACGGTGGCACGCTGCATGTCGCCGCGGAGCAGACGCACGCACTTGCCGTCCTTGAGGTCGATCGCGGGGAAAAGGATCATGGCGGCGCGGCTTTAGCGCGTTGCGGGCAGGGACGCCACCCCCGGCCTGCGCCCTGAGACGATCCGCGTCTTCAGTGGCGGCCGATGCCCAGAATCCCGCCGATCAGGCGTCCGATGTGGAACTTCGTCCAGATGTCGGCCACGGCGAAGCTGGGACGGCCCTGCATGGCGGTCCAATAGCGCGCCAGCGCCGGGCGTCGGGGGATCTCGTCGCCGAGTCCGGCGAACTCCATGCGGCCGAGGAACACGGTCCAGACGGTGTCGGCGATGCCATAAGCCGGCGGGACCAGCACCGGGCGGCCGTTCTTAAGTGTCTGCTCCAGCCGGTCCATGAAGCTGATGGCCTCGGCACGGCGCCGCTGCGAGAGCGCTACGACGGCGTCTGGTTCGAACGCCCTGATCCGGCCGGCGAAAACCGCCGCACGCGCTTCGTAGACCGAAGCCAGATCGGGATTGCGGGCGGCGTGGGCGAGGAGCTGGCGCCGCGCCGCTTCCAGCCGCTTCGGGATCATGATCCGCGCCAGCGGATTGCGGGCGAGGATGCCGCCGAAGGTCAGTTCTTCGATCGGATAGCCATAATGCAGGTCGACCCAGGCCTTCGTCTCGGCGTCGGTCGCGGCGCCGACCGCATACGCCGCGATATCCCGACTCTCGACGAGGACGCGGTCGGCCAGCACGAGCGTCGGCACCGTCATACCCGGATTGAGCCGCACATAGTCCGGCTGCTGCTGGCTGAGCCGGTAGTGGATGTCGACGAAGACCCGTTCGTACGCGATGCCACCCTCGGCGAGCGCCAGCCGCGCGATCATCGAATAGTAGGAGGATGGCGTCTGATAGAGGCGGGGTCTGGCGCCGGCGAGCTCTGTCATGACCGTTCACCCGGGATGAAGGAGCAGCACCCTTGCAGGACGTGGGGCGTGGGGCAACCGGCGTCGCGTTTCCTTTTGCGACGGCCGACGCTAGTCTCCGGACATGACCCGTTACACCCCCGATCTTCTCGCCGACGACCTGGCCGATCTCACCGCCATCCGTCGCGACATCCACCGCCATCCCGAGACCGCCTTCGAGGAGGAGCGGACCGCGCAGATCGTGGCCGACAAGCTCACCTCCTGGGGCCTCAAGGTGCATCGCGGCCTCGCCACGACCGGTGTCGTCGGCACGCTGAAGGGCAACCGGCCCGGCCAGAAGACGATCGGGCTGCGCGCCGACATGGATGCGCTGCACTTGCAGGAGAAGAACGACTTCGACTACGCCTCGTCGATCCCGAACAAGATGCATGCCTGTGGCCATGACGGGCACACGACGATGCTGCTGGGCGCGGCCAAGCGGCTCGCGGCGGCGCCCGACTTCGCCGGCACGGTGCACTTCATCTTCCAGCCGGCCGAAGAAGGGCTCGGCGGCGCGCGCGTGATGATCGAGGAAGGCCTGTTCGAGAAGTTCCCCTGCGACGTGGTCTACGGCATGCACAACATGCCGGGCTTCCCGGTCGGCCACTTCGCCATCCGCACTGGCGCGATGCTGGCTTCGTCCGACAGCTGGGAAGTGACCTTCCGGGGCACCGGCGGCCACGGCGCCATGCCCGACCGCGGCACCGATCCAACTTTCGTGGCGGCACAGTTCATCGTCGCGGTGCAGGGCATCGTCGGCCGCAACGTGCCGTCGAGCCAGGCGGCGGTGCTGAGCGTCGGCCATATCGCGGCCGGCACGCCCGGCTCGCCCAACGTCATTCCGTCGGAAGTGCTGATCCGCGGCACCGCCCGCAGCTTCTCGGCCGAGGTGCGCAACCTGCTGGAACGGCGGCTGGCCGAGGTCGCGGCGGGAATCGCCCAGGCCGGCGGCTGCGAGGCGATTTCGAAGTACCACCGCCGCTATCCGGCGCTGGTCAATGCCGCCGAGCAGACGTCTGTGGCCGTCGAGGCCGCAGCCCTGACGGTCGGCCGCGAGCACGTCGAGGCGAACACCTCGCCGCTCGCCGGTGCGGAGGACTTCGCCTTCATGCTGGAGAACAAGCCGGGCGCCTACATCATGATCGGCAATGGCGGCGCGGGCGAGGGCGGCTGCCAGAACGTCCATTCGCCACTCTACGACTTCAATGACCAGATCCTGACGACCGGTGCGGCCTACTGGATGAACCTGGTCCAGCTCGAGCTGGGCGACGCGGCCTAAAGGGATCGTTCTTTCTTCGGCGCTCCCGGACATCGCAAAGCGATGTCCTGACGCTCATGGCCCGAGCTTCGCTCGGCCTAGTGGTGGTCGAAAGACCACCCGGCGTCGGCCTGGTCCCAGGTGGAACCGTCCTGAACGTGCAGGACGACATGGGCGTCGGCGGTAAAGTCGTAGACTGCCGCACTCTCATGCATGGCGGAGGACGGATCGGCCGCGGGCAGCATTGCGCCGTCCGACAGGTTGCTCAGCGCAACCAAGGCATCTTCGCCGGTCGAAGGCAGGGTGTCGGGGGCCACGCCCGCCGCGCCGTCGAGGAAAACCTCACCGGGCTCGCCAAACAGGCGGTCGAGCGGCGCTCCGTACGAAACGGTTTCGACGCCGGCTTCCGCCCAGCGCGAGGCAGGCGTGGCCCCCGACACCCGGTCGCTGCGGTCGAATTGCACGAGATCGGTGCCGACGAGGAAAATCGGGTCGGCCGAGCTCTCGGAGGGGTCCGAATGGCTCATCGAAAAGTCTTTCGTTCTTAAGAATTCAAATAATGCTCTAAATATAGCGAACAAGACCCTGAGAATGAAGGGGGAACGTTCGAAAAGCGAAACTCTTCGCAATCGCAAAGCCTTGGGTTCGCGTCGCGACTGGCCTAGGGTGCCGGCGAATTTGAAATCATCCGCGTTTTGGGGGAGTCGATGAACGGAGCTGAAAGTCTGGTCCGCACTTTGGTGAAGGGCGGCGTCGAGGTCTGCTTCGCCAACCCCGGCACCTCGGAAATGCATTTCGTCGGCGCGCTCGACCGGGTCGAGGGCATGCGCTGCGTGCTCGGCCTGTTCGAAGGCGTCTGTTCCGGCGCGGCCGACGGCTATTACCGCATGACCGACAAGCCGGCTTCGACCCTGCTGCATCTCGGTCCCGGCCTCGCCAATGCGGCGGCCAACCTGCACAACGCCAAGAAGGCGGGCTCGGGTGTCGTCAACATCGTCGGCGAGCACGCGCTCTATCATATCAAGTACGACACGCCGCTGACCGCCGACATCGAAGGCATCGCGCGTCCCTTCTCGCACTGGGTCAAGACCTCGCCGACCTCCAAGACGGTGGCCGGCGATGGCGCACTGGCCATCCAGGCCGCC
>Ga0209066_10006326_pt1 | contig 12111 bp, 9 predicted proteins | sample All_14_2_FD_187198 | JGI IMG/M metagenome (GOLD analysis project Ga0209066, IMG submission 187198) | Freshwater microbial communities in response to fracking from Pennsylvania, USA - Allegheny Zone_MetaG_DW_15 (SPAdes) (version 2) ...
GCCTGTACTTTCCGTTGGTGGTCAACGGCGAGGTGGCGCGCGTGCCCATCGACGGCGGCCCGGTGGAAACCGTCATCGGTGGCCTGAGCCTGCCCACGGCGGTGAAGTTCGATGCCCAGGGCCGGCTGGTGGTGGTGCAGTCGGGCACGGGCGAGATCACGCGGGTGGACGTGCGCACCCGTGAGGCGCAGCGCATCGGCAAGGTGCGCTCGGGCATCGACAACCTGGCCTTCTCGCCCAGCGGCGAGTTGTATGTTTCGAACTTCTCGGATGGCGGCATCTCGCGCATCGGCGCGCAAGGCCAGGAAGCCGTGCTGATCGAGCGTGGCCTGCTCGGGCCGTATGGCTTGGCGGCCAATGCCGAGGGCGATGTCTTCATTGCCGATGGCATGAGCTACGCGGTGCTGTCGCGCACCGGTGAAGTCACGCGCCCGTCGATGTTGCTCACGCATGGCTTCCCGGGGTATGTGCGTGGCGTGGCATTGGGGCCGGATGGGGCGCTGTACTTCAGCAACAGCGCGGGTGGTGTGGCCAGCTTCGTGCCGGGCACCGAGGCGCAATTCCTGGCCACCGATCTGGACCAGCTCATGGGCCTGGCCGTCAGCGCCGCTGGCGAGCTGATCGCGTGTGAATCGGGCACTGGCCGCCTGCTGGCGCTGCAGGCTGGCGCGGCGCCGCGCGTGCTGGCACAAGGCCTGAAGCAGCCCACCGGCCTGGCCGTGGCGCTGGATGGCGCCTGCTACGTGGCCGAAGCCGCTGCCGGGCGGGTGGTGCTGTGCCGCCAGGGCCACAAGAGCGTGGTGCTCGACGGGCTGGCCGAGCCGCATGGCGTGACGATCGCCGGCGATCAGCTCTTCGTGCTCGACCGCGGCGCTCGGCGCCTGCACGCCGTGTCACTGCTGACGGGGCAAAGCCAGGTCGTGGCCCGCGATCTGCCAGTCGGCCCGGCGCCGGGCATCGCGCCCAAGACCTTGCCGGGCATTGCCGGCGTGATGCCCGGCCCGCTGCTGCCCTTTGCCGACCTCACCACCTTGCCCGACGGTTCGGTGCTGATCGGCGCCGATGGCGAAGGCAGCCTGCTGCGCCTGCATCAACTGCAGCGCCCCGTCGCGGCCCGTCCCTGAAGAACACTGGAGAGACCATGTCCCTTGTCTACGATCCCACCGATCCCCACGTGCTGCGCGACCCGCACGCCATCTTCAAGCAGCTGCGCGAAAACGAGCCGGTGCACTGGAGCCCCAAGCTGTCGGGCTGGGTGGTCACCAGCTACGAGTTGGCCACCGAGGTGCTCACCACCAACGGCACCTATTCGGCCGACCGCTTCACGCCGTTTCAAAAGCACCTGCCCGAAGAGAAACGCGCCACCGCGGCCGAAGTGCTGCGCTGGTTCCAGCACTGGATGGTGTTCCGCGACCCACCCGACCACACCCGCCTGCGCCGCCACATGGCCAATGTGCTCAACGTGCCGGTGTTCGATGCCAAGAGCGAGACGGTGGTGTCGGTGGTGAACGAACTGCTCGACCGCATCCCCGCCGGCGAAGACATCGATTTCTTCCAGGCCTTCTCGCTGTGGATGCCCGGCATCGTGGTGGCCGATCTGCTGGGGGTGGAGCGCGACAAGCTGCTGGAGGTGAAGCAGTGGTCTGACGACATGATGACCTTCATCGGCAGCTCGCGCGGTGTGCCCGACAAATACGAGCGCGCCCGCCGCGGCGCCAACGCGATGGGCACCTACTTCCTTGACCTCATCGCCAAGCGCCGCGCCGAGCCGCGCGACGATGCCGTCTCGCTGCTGATCGCCTCGGAAGTGGAGGGCGAGCGCCTGGGGGACGACGAGCTGGTGGGCTGCATGATGATGGTGCTCAACGGCGGCCATGAAACCACGGCCAACCTGCTGAACAACGCGATGCTGGCGCTGTCCCATCACCCCGAGGTGGTGCAGGACCTGCGCAGCCACCCGGCCAAGATGGTGACGGCCGTGGAAGAGTTCCTGCGCTACGACAGCCCGGTGCTCTCACTCGGCCGCATCGTCACTGAAGACACCGAGCTGGGCGAGCAACCCATCGCCGCGGGCGACCGCGTGTTTGCCATGCTGGTGGGGGCCAACCGCGACCCCGAGGTGTTCCGCCGCCCGGATGAGCTGAACATCAGCCGCACGCCCAACCCGCACATGGCCTTCGGCAAGGGCCCGCACTTCTGCCTGGGCACGCCGCTGGCGCGGCTGGAAGGCCAGATCGCGCTGAGCGCCGTGCTGGAGCGCTTTGGCAGCATCGAGCTGCGTGAGCCGGTGACATCGATCCCCTGGCTGAACTCCATGGTCACGCACGGGCCCACGCGGCTGCCGTTGCGCCTGAAGTGAGTGCAGGCCATGGCTGAAGTGAAACACCCCCTACGCTGCGCGCGCCCCTTCAAGGGGGCAACACCGGCGGACCGGCAAAGCCGGATCCACGGCGTTTGCCGGGCTGCTTCGGATTCATGCGTCGCGGGTGCCGCGAACGCGGAATGGAGAACTGACATGATCGACACGCCGCCCGACGATCACTTCGACGAGCAGTTCCCGCTCGCCGGGGCCGACGATCACCTGATCCACCAGACGCCCGATCCGCTGCGCATCGCGTGGACCACCGACCCGCGCTTCTTCGAGCGCCACTGGAACGTCTTCCATGACGACCATGGCGAGGTGCTCATTGCCACCGGCGGCAGCTTCTACCCCAACCTCGATGTGGCCGAGGCCTATGCCATCGTCAACCTGCGCGGTGTGCAGACCTCGGTGCGGGCCTACCGGCGCCTGGGCGCCGACCGCATGAACCTGCATGTGGGCCCGATCCGGCCCACCATCACCGAAGGGCTGCGGCGCTGGCATCACGAGCTGGTGGACAACGCCTTCGGCATTCGCTATTCGATTGATTGGCGCGACACCAAGCGGCAGGTGTACCACGCCAGCTATTCGTCGCTGGGCCGCGGCACGCCGATGGGCGGACAACGGCATGTGACGGCTGGCTTCGAGAGCTTTGGCGAGGTGCAGGGCTGGGTGGAGGTGGGCGGTGAGCGCATCGCGCTGCGCGCTGGCGAATGCCGCGGCACACGCGATCGCCACTGGGGCATCGGCCGCGGTGTGGGCGGGCCGGCGCTGCAGCCGGGCGGGCGGCCGGTGAAGGCCGGCTGGATCGGCGGCAACTGGATCTGCTTCAAGACCTTTGCCATCTGGGGCAACCAGGTGCTCTACAACTACGGTGACGAGCGCAAGGGCATGGGAAAGGTGCGCCGCACCGAGCGGCGCCTGCGCTTCGAGGAAGACACCAAGATCTTCCTGGAAGGCGAGATCGACTACACGCTGGACGACGGCAGCATCAAGCGGGTGCGCTACGAGCGCCTGGGCCACCAGACCGCCTACATGTGCTGCGGCATGTATGGCGGCACGCCGGAGGAGGGGCTGCACCACGGCATGTCCGGCGGCGTCGAGCGGGTGGAGGGCGATCACTACGACCTGCGCGACCCGGCCGTGCGCCTGAAGCTGCGCGGCCTGGACGAGCACCACTGCCGCATCAGCTGCGAGGGTGAGGTGACCACCGGCATCCTGCAGCCGCTGGAGCCCGATGCCTACGAGGCCTGCCTGCGCGGAGATCCCGGCTGGCGCTTTCTGGAGTGAGGGGCGGGCCTGGCCGCATGTCACATGAACAACATCGCCCAGGCCCTGCACCGTGTTGATGAAGCTTGCACAAGCTCAGTTGAATCGCTGTGGACGTTCGACGCATGGATGACGTCGGATCCGCGGTCACCCGTTGACGAATGCAGGCCCCGGTGCGCCGGTGGCCCGCGCAGAAGGAGACAACATGTCAGTCAAGAGTGAAGCGCGGCCCGTGGCGCCGCCGGCCGTGGCCCCTGATGTCGAAGCCATCATCGTGGGCGCCGGCTTCGGCGGCATCCGTGCGCTGTATGAGCTGCGCCAGATGGGCCTGTCGGTGAAGGCGTTCGAGGCCGGCTCCGATGTCGGCGGCGCCTGGTACTGGAACCGCTACCCCGGTGCCCGCACCGACACCGAGGCCTGGGCCTACTGCTACTCGTTCTCGAAGGAACTGCAGGACGAGTGGGACTGGCCCGAGCGCATGCCCTCATGGGAGCATGTGGTGGCCTACCAGCGCTACGTGGTCGACCGCTTCGACCTGCGCCGTCACATTCAGTTCAACACCCGCATCAAGTCGGTGGTGTATGACGAGGCCACCGGCCTGTGGACGGTCACCCCCGAGCAGGGCGAGCCGTTGACCTGCAGCTACTACGTCAGCGCGGCCGGCCTGTTGACGGTGGCCTACGAGCCGCCGTTTCCGGGGCTGTCCACCTTCAAGGGCCAGTGGTACCAGACCTCGCGCTGGCCGAAGGAGCCGGTCGACTTCACCGGCAAGCGCGTGGCCATCGTGGGCAGCGGCTCCACGGCGGTGCAGGTGCTGCCGGTGGTGGCGCAGACGGCCGCGCATGTGTCGATGTTCCAGCGCACGCCCAACTACGTGCTGCCTGGGCGCAATCACCCGCTGGACGATGCGCAGCGCAAAGGCATCAAGGCCAACTACGACGCCGTCTGGGAGATGGTGCGCAAGCAGGTGTTTGCCTTCCCGATGGAGAAGGCCAACCGGCTGTTTGACAACTTCACGCCCGAAGAGCATGAGCGCATCTTTGATGCGGGCTGGGAAGCCGGCGGCTTTCGCTTCGTGTTCGAAACCTTTGACGACATCACCTCCAACGAGCGTGCCAATGCCGCCGCGGCCGAGTATGTGCGCCGGAAGATCCGCGCCATCGTCAAGGATCCGAAGACGGCCGACTTGCTGAGCCCGCGCTACCCCTTTGCAGTGAAGCGTCCGCCGCTGGGCAACTTCTACTACGAGGCCTTCAACCGGCCCAATGTGTCGCTGGTGGATGTGAGCCATGACCCGATCGAGGCCATCACGGCCAAGGGCATCCGCACGGGGTCCGAGGAGCATGAGTTCGACATCATCATCTTCGCGCTGGGCTTCGATGCGGTGACGGGTGCGCTCACGCACATGGACGTGCGCGGCAAGGGGGGCGTGTCGGTGAAGGAGAAGTGGGAAGCCGGTGCGCGCACCCAACTGGGCATCACCATCGACGGCTTCCCGAACCTGTTCATGCTCTCGGGGCCGCAGACGCCGTTTGCCAACATCCCGCCGGTGCTGGAAGCCGCCGTCACCTGGATCGGCCAGGCCATCGGCAAGGTGCGTGACAGCGGCCAACGCAGCATCGAGCCCACGCCCGAGGCGGTGGAGGCCTGGACCCGCCTGATGCAGACACTGCTCGACCAGACCCTGCTGGGCCGCGGCGCTGAAGTGGGCACGTGGTTCCTGGGGGCCAATATCCCGGGCAAGGCGCGCTGCGTGCTGTTCTACTTTGGTGGGGCAGAGGCTTACTTCAACGAGCTCAACACCTCGATCGAGCGCGGCTTCCCGGGCTTTGCGCTGTCGCCATGACAGGCCGGCCGTGAACGCGCAGGTCGACCTGTTGATGGACAGCCTGGAGATCGCCGCCGAGCGCCACGGCGATCTCGTGCCGCTGGTCTACCAGCGCTTCTATGCGCGGTATCCGCAGACGCGCCAGATGTTCGGGCGCGATGCGGGCAACCTGCACCAGGGCCACATGTTCAACGGCATGCTCAATGCCGTGCTGGAGCAGGCGCGCGGCTGCTGCCATCAGGGCAGCATCGACGCCTGGGTGGCTGACCATGCGCTCTGGGGGGTGGAACCCGCCATGTTCAGCGTCATGTTCGATGCCCTGCACGACACGCTGTGCGACTGCCTCGGCCCCGATTGGACGCCGCCGGTGGCCGCGCAGTGGCGCGGCACGATCGACGTGCTGGCCGGTCGTTTCGATCAGGCCTGCCAAGCCACCGGGCTGCGCCGATGAAGCGGATGAAGCGGTGAAAGCACCGGCCTCTCAAGAGGCCCATGAGCGCTGGTGCTCGATGCAGCTACCATGCCCGCCGTTCTTCTTGCCGCTCGTTGTCGATGCCTAAATTGCCGAAGAAAGCCGACACTGTGACTGCTGCAGACGTGGCTGTCCGTGAAGTGCCGCAGCGCCGATCCGAGCGCGTGCAGGCGCGCCGCCGCGAACTGGCGGCGTTGACGATGCAACTGGTGCGCGAGCGCGGCTTCGATGCCTTGTCGGTGAACCTGCTTGCAGAGCGGGCGTCGATGAGCATCGGCGGCCTTTACCGCTACATCAAGACCAAGAGCGACCTGCTGGAGATGATCTGCGACGAGATCAACCTGGGCATGCATGAGCGCATGCTGGCCCAGGCGGCGGGGGTGCGCGGCGTGGCCGAGAAGCTGAAGGCGGCGTACCAGGTCTACTGGGAAACCTGCTGGGAGTCGTCCGAGCCCATCCTGATGGCTTACCGCGAATGGCAGTCACTGCCTGAGGCCGCGCGCCATCGTTATACCGAGCAGGAGCAGCAGATCGGTGGGTTCCTGGCCGATCTGATTCGCGCTGGTGTGGCGATCGAGGAATTTCGCCCGCTCGATGAGCGGCTGCTGGCCAGCGAGATGATCTTCCTGGCGCAGATGAAGGCGGTGAAGGGCTGGGCGCTGGTGGCGCGTGATCGCGATGTGGTGTTCACCGAGCACTGGGAGCTGATTGCCTGCCGCTTGCGGCGCTAGACCTGGGCTTGCCCGGTACGTGTCGGTCCCCCTCAACGAAAAAGGCCCCTCGGGGCCTTTTTTAATCAGGTGGCGCTGCTCTTGGCGGCGCGTTTGCGGGCAGCGGGCGGCGGCGCGGCCAGCGCACGGCCTTGGGGTGTGCCTTGCAGGCCGGCGATCAGGAAGTCGGCGAGCCGGTCGCCGATCTCATCGGCGCTGTAGGGCCCCTGGCTGGAGTACCACTCGGGCGTCCAGTTCAGCGCGCCCAGCACGCCGTACACGGCAATGCGCAGGTCCAGGTGCGGGCTGAACTCGCCCGTCTTGATGCCTTCTTCGATGATGGTGCTGTAGGTCTCGGCATAGCGGCGTCGCATGCCTGCCGCACCGGCCCGGTTGGGCTCGCTGAGGTAACGCCATTGGTGGAAGACCACCAGCGTGCGCTCGGGGTTTTCGGCCACCACCGCCACGTGGGCCTTGATGGCCAGGCGCAGGCGATCGGTGGCATTGGCGCCCGAGGTGCTGAGCGATTGTTCGATGGCCAGGAAGCGCTCGATGCCTGATTGCACCACGTCAACCAGCAGCGTTTCCTTGCTGTCGATGTGCGCATAGAGGCTGCCGGGCAGCATGCCCACCGCGGTGGCGATGTCGCGCATCGTGGTGCCGGTGTACCCATGCTCGCTGAACAGCTTGACCGCGACCTCGGTGATGGTCTCACGCTGGTTGGCCGCAGGGGCTTGCTTGCTGCCGGAGGCTTTTGTTTTCGATGCTGCCGTTGCCATGGTCTCGATCGGTAAAAAGGGGGAGGGTCGGCGATAAAACAAATGTTTGGTGGCAATTGTGCCCGCAAACAAGAGGGGGATTCATGTCGCTGTCACGGACAGATGGCGGCCGAAGCATCCTGTCACGGCACGATCTCACCGGTTTGTCGGGTAAATCCCCTGAGTGGCCGCCTTCGAAGGGCGTGAGTTGATTGGTTGACGCTTGCGTGAGCGATTTGTACCATAAAACAAATGATTGTTTGGAGAGTACATGAGCGGATCTCGCAACGTGGTGCTGGTGGGCGGTGGTCTGGCGGCGGTGCGCACCGCACAGGCCTTGCGCGAGCGCGGTTACGGCGGGCGTATGGCGCTGTATGCGGACGAATCGCATTGGCCCTATGACCGCCCGCCGCTGACGAAGAACTTTCTGCTCGGCAAAGTGGCCGAGCCCGCGCTGCGCCTGCTCGACGAAGCCGCCGCGAAGGGCCTGGGGCTTGACGTGCACCTGGGGCGCCGCGCCACGGGGTTGCAGCCCGCACAACGGCGCTTGCTGCTGGCCGGCGGCGAGGAGGTCGTCTACGACGATCTGGTCGTGGCCACGGGCGCACGGCCGCGCCAGCTCGACCTGTTGGCCGGCTGTTCGAACGCGCATACGTTGCGCTGCCTGGAAGACAGCGTGCGGCTGCGCGCCGACCTGAAGCCGGGCACGCAGGTGGTGGTGCTGGGCGCAGGTTTCATCGGACTGGAGGTGGCTGCGGTGGCTACCGGCCTGGGCTGCGCCGTCACCGTGGTGGAGCCCGCGCCCGTGCCGCTGGCCGGCGTGCTGGGCGACGCGCTCGGGCGGGTGGTGCAGGCATGGCACGAGCGCAAGGGCGTGCGGTTTCTGTGTGGCGCGCAGGTCGAGCGGGCGGTGACCGAAGCGGGCTGTGTGCTCAGCCTGGCGCTGCAGGATGGCCAGTCCCTTCCGGTGGATGCCGTGCTGGTGGCGGTGGGCCAGCAGCCCAATGTCGACTGGCTGGCCGAGGCCGGCCTGCATCTGCAGCAAGGCCTGGTGGTCGATGACTGGGGCCGCAGCAGCGATGCGCATGTCTACGGCGTGGGAGACGCCACCACGCGCCTGGTAGCAGGCCACTGGCGCCCCACGCGGCACTGGACGGCGGTCACCGAACAGGCGCCCCGTGTGGCCCAGGCCTTGTTCGGGCAGGCCGATGACACGCCGCTGGTGGACGACCACTACTTCTGGTCAGACCAGCACGGCCAGAAGCTGCAGTTCGTGGGCGCTGTGCCCGCGTTGCCGCAGCTCGATTGGCTGGTCGGCGGGCCCGAGGCGGACCGGTTCGTGGTGCGGGTGCGCGATGGCGCTGCCGTCACGGCTGTTTTCGGCCTGGGCAGCCCGCGCGATTTCCTGATGCACAGCGACAGTCTGAGATCGCCTGCCTGAGCCCGGTGCATTCACCCCCTCTCATGGGGTGATGCAGGCGGGCCGCACCCGGCCCGCTTCGGCGTCAGGCCTTGCCGCAGATCTGCTCGATCTCGCTGTCCTGCAGCGTGGTCATCGTTGACAGCACCTCGCGGGCATCTTCGCCCAGTTGGCGGCTGGGCGGGATCGTCATTGGCGCCAGCCCGTCAATGCGCATCGGCGTTTGCTGCACGATGATGCGCCCGTAGTCAGGGTGATCTTGATACTGAAGCGCGCCTCGCGCGTGCATGTTCGGGTCATGGACCACTTCATCCAGGTTCCGCACCGGCGCGCAGGGCACACCGTTCGCGATCAGCTCGTCGAAGATCGCCTGCTTCGTGCGCGTGCGGGTCCACGTTGAAACGGCCTCATCCACGGCGTCCACATTCGCGACGCGCGACTTGAGATCGGCAAAACGCGGATCGGTCAACAGATCGGGCCGCGCCATCACCTTGGTCAGCTTTTGCCAGTGCACCTCACCCACGCAGATGACGGCCACCCACCCATCCGAGGACGGGTAGACGTTGTACGGCGCCTCGGCCATGCCGCCATGGCGGTTGCCGGTGCGCGGGGGCAGGTCGGAGTCCCCATGGGTGCCCCACCACAGGCCCAGGCTGGAGCTGAGCGAGGCATAGACGGCGTCCTGCATGGCCACTTCAATGCGCCTGGCCACGCCGGTGCGTTCGCGGTCATAGAGCGCGGTCATGATGCCGGCGTGCAGGTGGATGCCGGCAAAGAAGTCGCACAGCGCCGGCCCTGCCTTGACGGGGGGGCGATCGGGGAAGCCGGTGGTCTCCATCACGCCGGACATGGCCTGCACCGTCAGATCCATCGCCGGGTAGCTGCGGTACGGGCCGGTGCTGCCATAGCCCGAACTGGCCGCGTAGATCAGGCGCGGATTCAAGGTCTTCAGATGCTCGTAGCCCAGGCCCAGCCGGTCCATCGTCCCGGGCGAGAAGTTCTCGACCAGCACGTCGGCACCGGCCACCAAGTCCAACAAGGCACGCTTGCCGAGCTCGGATTTCAGGTCCAGGCAGAGCGATTTTTTGGCACCGTTCAGCATCGCGAACGGCAGCGCGGCCCCGCCCACCACACCGCGGCGGCGCAGCGATTCGCCGCCCGGAGGTTCGATCTTGATGACCGTGGCACCGGCCAGCGCCATCAGGTAGGTTGCATAGGGGCCGTTGTAGATCTGGGTCAGATCCACGATCACCACACCCTCAAGCGGATAGTGCGCCATCTTCATGTCCTTCTGCCGGTGCCAAGGCCTGAAGACGCGAACACCTGTGCGCTCCGGTCTTCATCACACCAGCTTGTTGTCTGTCGTTGTTGATCTGCTCGGCTGCCATACGGCGGTGGCAGCCGGCGGTTGTTATTGCCAATGCGCCATCGGCCGTCCCGCCACCGGCAGCCGCAAGGCCTGCACGGCGCCGATGCCCAAGCCGCCCAGGTAGAGCGTCTTCAGGTCAGGCCCGCCAAAGGCCACGCTGGACAGGTTCGACACGCAGGCCCCGCGGCTCTGCACGATCATGTCCCGCGTCAGGCAGCCCTTGGCGTGCGCCGTGGCAATCGTCTCCAGCGCGGCGGGGTCGATGTCTTCGAACACGACGGTCCAGCTCAGGTCTGGCGCCACGCGGATCAGGCGGTTGGAGACGACGCAGATGACCCACAGCGCCCCCTGCGCATCGAAGGCCATGCCATCAGGGAAGGTGCCGCCGGGGTAGGTGAGCCGCACCGGGTTGCTCAGCACGCCCTCTGCCGCCAGGTCGAACCGGGTGGTGCGGCAGGCAAAGGTTTCGTTGACGAAGAGGTGCCGGCCGTCGGGCGAGATGCGCATCTCGTTGGTCCACGTCAGCCCGTCTGCTGCCACCGTGACGTTGCCGCCCTGCACCAGCAGGATCTGGCCGGTTTTTTCTTCGGCGGTGAAATGCTCATGCTTGCGGGTGGATGCGCTGACGGTGATCCAGACCCGGTCGCCGTCCACCAGCACGAAGTTCGCGGGCGGAATCGGGCGGCCAGCCACCTCGGTGGCAAAGGGCCGGGCCTCGCCACGCGGGCCCACGCGCCAGACGCCGCCCGCCTCGCCCAGGTTGGCGAACAAAAAATCGCCCTCGGCCGTGAGCGCGATGCCGTTGGGCAGGAAGCCCTGGGCGATCAGATCGGCCTCCACGGCGGGGCCGGTGGTGCCGTCGTGCGCGATGCGCGCAATGCCTACCGTCCAGTCGCCGGTGTAGAGCGATCCGTCCCGCGCGGCCAGCACGCATTCCGGCCGGTTCAGGCCGCTGCCGATCGGCTGGAGATCCGACGGCTGGAAAGGTGGAATCGTGGTCAGTGTCAAATGGCTGCTCCCGATGGCAGTGGTGAACCCCGATGATCCGGTGCCGCTTGCCGCACCGCAAGCGCCAGGGCCCTACGTGACCGGCAACGCAGCGTTGCACACCGCGCGCGTTGCCAGCGTCCCGAGGGCGTTTTAGGGCTTGTTCACCTTGCGCTGCAGCGCCCCGGCCAGGCCTTTGGGCAGCACCAGCACAGCGGCGATGAAGATCAAGCCTTCCAACACCGGGATCCATTGCGAATAGCCCTGAAGCAGGCTCTGCGTCGCCAGCATGGCGGCTGCCCCCAGCAGCGGGCCGAACAGGGTGCCGATGCCGCCGATGAGGGCCATGAAAATGACGTCGCCTGAAATCGACCAACTCACATCGGCCAGCGTGGCGATCTGGAACACCAGCACTTTGAGCGCGCCTGCCAGGCCGGCGATGCCGGCCGACAGCACGAACGCGATCAGCTTGTACCGGTTCACCGCGTAGCCGAGCGAGGTGGCGCGTGCCTCGTTGTCCCGAATGGCGCGCATGACCTGGCCGAACGGCGAATGCACCACGCGATAGGTCAGGGCAAAGGTGGCCAGGAAACACACCAGCACAAGGTGGTACAGCACGCGGTCATCGCTGAGCGGCAACGCGCCGAACAAGGCCAGGCGGGGGACGGCGGAGAGGCCGTCGTCGCCGCCGGTGAGCGTTGAATGGAAGCAGAGGAAGTAGACCATCTGCGCCAGGGCCAGCGTCATCATCGCGAAGTAGATGCCGTGGCGCCGGATCGTGAGCAGGCCGACGATCAGGCCCATCAGCGCCGTGACCGCAACGCTGGCCAGCAGAGCGACCTGCGGCGCCCAAAGCCACGTCTTGGTGGTGTAGGCGGTGACATACGCGGCCGCACCAAAGAACATGGCGTGGCCGAAAGACAGCAGGCCGGCCTGCTG
>Ga0209066_10006328_pt1 | contig 12109 bp, 11 predicted proteins | sample All_14_2_FD_187198 | JGI IMG/M metagenome (GOLD analysis project Ga0209066, IMG submission 187198) | Freshwater microbial communities in response to fracking from Pennsylvania, USA - Allegheny Zone_MetaG_DW_15 (SPAdes) (version 2) ...
CGAGCTCACGCACCACTCCCACCCGGATGGTGCGCACTACCCGGTCGAGTGCTGCCCGATCTTCCAGGCTTTTCGCATTGGCGTGCCCTGCCGCATCGACAGCGAGGTGCTGTGGCGCCGCGATGGCAGCGCGTTTGCCGTCGAGTACACCTCCTACCCCATTCTGGAAGGCGGGCAGGTGCTGGGCGCCGTGGTCACCTTCGTGGACATCAGCGAGCGCAAGCGTCAGGAGACCTTGCTGCGCCAAGCCCACGAACAGCTCGAACACCGCGTGACCGAGCGGACCCACGCGCTCAGCCAGGCCCTGACCCAGTTGCGCGACCTGCAGGCCCACCTGGACCATGTGCGTGAAGACGAACGCACCCGCATCGCCCGCGAGATCCATGACGAATTGGGCAGCCTGCTGGTGGGCCTGAAGATGGACGTGAGCTGGCTTGAAAAGCGCCTGCTGGACCAGCCCACGCTGCGCCACAAATGCCAGGGCATGCGCAGCTTGGTGGACGACGCCGTGGACAACGTGGGCCGCATCATCACCGACCTGCGCCCCTCCATCCTGGACCACCAGGGCCTGTGGCCCACGCTGGAATGGCAGGTGCAGGACTTCATCGACAGCAGCGAGATGAAGTGCCACTGGAGCATGGACGTGCCCGCCACATTGCAGGCACCCGATGGCCCGCTGGCCACCGCCATCTTCCGCATCTTCCAGGAGATGCTCAGCAATGTGGCGCGCCATGCCCGTGCCACCGAGGTGCACATCCGCATCCGCGCCACGCCCAGCGACATCACCTTGCTGGTCAAGGACAACGGCAAGGGCGCGCCACCCAGCGCCTTCGAGCGCCACGACGCCTATGGCGTGATGGGCATGCGCGAGCGCGCCGGCCACTTTGGTGGCTGGCTGCAGATCGACAGCGAGATGGGGCAAGGCACCCAACTCATCCTGAGCATGCCGCTGCGCTATGTGGAGCAGCCGCACGCCGAGAGCGAGCGTGCCGCATGATCAAGGTCATGCTGGTCGACGACCACCTCATCGTGCGCCAGGGCCTGCGCCAGGTGCTGTGCGACTTCGAGGGCATCCAGGTGATGGCCGAAGCGGCCGATGGCATCGAAGCCATGCGCCTGATCCGCCAATGGATGGACCCGCTGGACGGTGGCCCGCACCTGGATGTGGTGATGCTGGACATCGCCATGCCGGGCCGCGATGGCCTGGAGGTGCTCAAGCAGATCAAGGCCGAGTACCCGCGCCTGCCGGTGCTCATGCTCAGCACCTACCCCGACCGCCAGTTCGCCGTGCGCTGCCTGCGGGCCGGTGCGGCGGGCTACCTCAATAAAAGCGCCGACCCTGACGACATGGTGGCCGGCCTGCGCAAGGCCGTGGCGGGTGGCGTGTACCTCACGGCCAGCGTGGCCGAGCTGTTGGCCACCTCCATCAGCGAGGTGCGTGACAAGCCTGCGCACGAGAGCCTGTCGCAACGCGAGAGCCAGGTCTTTCGCCTGCTGGCCGAGGGCCAGAGCGTGGGCCAGATCGCCGCGGCCTTGAGCTTGTCGTCCAACACCGTGTCCACCTACCGGGCCCGCATCCTTGAAAAGACCGGTACCCGCAATGACGTGGAACTGGCGCTGTATGCCGTGCGGCAGCAGGTGGTGGCGGTGTGAGCGGGTGTGATCGCTTGTGGGCAGGCACCTTGTAGTGCCAGCCCTACAAGCGAATCACAAATGCCGTGATGGCGTCGCCCCCGCTGCTTTTCTACATTGGGACACCAGTTGATGGCCACCTGTCGGTGGTACCAAGGAGTCCCGGATGTCCAGCTACTTCGACCCTTACGATGCCGACCGCCCTCTGCGCCTGAGCTGCGCTTGCGGGCAGGACCACGCACCCCACGAGCATGACGCGTCGCTGTCCCGCGATGCGGCGGTGCATGAGCTGACCCGGCGCAGCGAGTCCGAGGACTTCACCGCCTACTCGCGCGACTTCATCGAAGCCAGCCTGGTCAAGGCCCTGTTCCCGCAGGACGCGGTTCGCCGCCGCTTCCTGCGCGCCGTGGGCAAGGGCACGGCCATGGCCGCCATCGGCAGCGTGCTGCCCACCATAAGCCTGCAGGCCATGGCCGAAGAAGCCGCGCCGCTGGAAAAGAAAGAGCTCAAGATCGGCTTCATCCCCATCACGTGCGCCACGCCGCTGATCATGGCTCACCCACTGGGCTTTTATAAAAAGCAGGGCCTGGACGTGAGCGTGGTCAAGACGGCGGGCTGGGCCCTGATCCGTGACAAGATGATCAACAAGGAATACGACGCCACGCATTTCCTGTCGCCCATGCCCTTGTCGATCAGCATGGGGCTGGGCTCCACGGCCAAGCCCATGCACGTGGCCACCATCCAGAACACCAATGGCCAGGCCATCACGCTGGCCATGAAGCACAAGGACAAGCGCGACCCCAAGGACTGGAAGGGCTTCAAGTTCGCCGTGCCCTTCGAGTATTCGATGCACAACTTCCTGCTGCGCTACTACGTGGCCGAACATGGGCTGGACCCGGACAAGGACATCCAGATCCGCGTGGTGCCGCCGCCCGAGATGGTGGCCAACCTGCGCGCGGGCAACATCGATGGCTACCTGGGCCCCGACCCCTTCAACCAGCGTGCGGTCTTCGAAGAAGTCGGCTTCATCCACCTGCTCACCAAAGAGATCTGGGAGGGCCATCCTTGTTGCGCCTTCGGCACCAGCGCCGAGTTCATCGCCCAGAACCCCAATACCTTTGCCGCCCTGTACCGTGCCGTGCTGACCTCGGCGGCCATGGCCCGCCAGGCCAAGAACCGCGAGCTGATAGCCAAGGTCATATCACCCAAGGAGTATTTGAACCAGCCCGAAGCCGTGCTCACGCAGGTGCTCACCGGCCGCTTTGCCGACGGCCTGGGCAATGTGCGCAATGTGCCTGACCGCGCAGACTTCAACCCCATCCCCTGGCAGTCGATGGCGGTGTGGATGCTCACGCAGATGAAGCGCTGGGGCTACGTGAAGGGCGACGTCAACTACAAGCAGCTGGCTGAAAAAGTCTTCCTGCTGACCGAGGCCAAGAAGCACATGAAGGCCCTGGGCGAGACGGCACCTGAAGGCGCTTACCCGGGCTTCAAGGTGATGGGCAAGGCGTTTGACCCGAGCAAGCCTGACGCCTATGTCAACAGCTTTGCCATCAAGCGCACCTGAGCCGGCCCCATGAAACCAGCCCTTCCCTGGTGGCGCACCGAGCGGGTCAAAGCCGGCCTGCTCTCGCTGTTGATCCTGGCCGTGATCCTGGGCGTGTGGCACCTGGCCACGCTGCCCAAGGCGGCCGTGGCCAGCAGCGGGCCTGCGCTCACGCCCGAGCAAATCGAGTACCTCCAGCTCATGGGCAAGGACCCGGGCGCGCCGGCTGACGCGGGCGCGGGCACCTCGGGCTTCCCGACGCTGGCGCAGATGGGCCATACCGTGCGCGAGCACCTCAGCCAGCCCTTTTACGACAAGGGCCCCAATGACAAGGGCGTGGGCCTGCAGCTGATGCACTCGCTGGGCCGGGTGGGCGCGGGCTACCTGCTGGCCGCCTTGCTGGCCATCCCGCTGGGCTTTGCCATCGGCATGTCGCCGCTGGTGTACCGGGCGCTCGACCCGTTCATCCAGGTGCTCAAGCCCATCTCGCCGCTGGCCTGGATGCCGCTGGCGCTCTACACCATCAAGGACGCGGCCTTGTCGGGCATCTTCGTGATCTTCATCTGCTCGATCTGGCCCATGCTGATCAACACGGCCTTTGGCGTGGCCGGTGTGCGTCGCGACTGGCTCAATGTGGCCCGCACGCTGGAGGTCTCGCCCTGGCGCACGGCCTTCGAGGTGATCCTGCCTGCCGCCGCGCCCACCATCCTCACGGGCATGCGCATCAGCATGGGCATCGCGTGGCTGGTGATCGTGGCCGCCGAGATGCTGGTGGGCGGCACGGGCATCGGCTACTTCGTGTGGAACGAGTGGAACAACCTCTCGCTGCCCAATGTGATCTTCGCCATCTTGATGATCGGCCTGGTGGGCATGGTGCTGGACAACCTGTTTGCACGCTGGCAAAAGGCGGTGACCTATGTCGACTGACGCGCGAACCTGTCTGCAGGTGCAAGGCCTGGGCAAGACCTACCCGGGCGCCAGCGAAGCGGTGTTCGAGGGCGTGAATTTCCAGATCCAGCGGGGCGAGTTCATCTGCATCATCGGCCACTCGGGCTGCGGCAAGACCACCATCCTCAACACCCTGGCGGGCCTGGAGCAAGCCAGCGAAGGCCATGTGTTCATGGACGGCCGCGAGGTGGTAGCGCCCGGCCTGGAGCGCGGCGTGGTCTTCCAGGGGCACGCGCTGATGCCCTGGCTCACCGTGCGCGAGAACATCGCCTTTGCCGTGCGCTCGCGCTGGACAGACTGGTCGCGCACCGAGGTGGCCGCCCAGGTTGAACGTTATGTGCAGATGGTGGGCCTGAGCCAGGCGCTGGACAAGAAGCCTTCGCAGCTGTCGGGCGGCATGAAACAGCGGGTGGGCATTGCCCGCGCCTTTGCCATCGAGCCGCGCATGCTCCTGCTGGACGAGCCCTTTGGCGCGCTGGACGCACTCACGCGCGGCACCATCCAGGACGAGTTGCTGCGCATCTGCGCCGAGACCCAGCAGACCGTGTTCATGATCACGCACGATGTGGACGAGGCCATCTTGCTGGCAGACAAGATCCTGTTGATGGGCAACGGGCCACGCGCGCGCATTGCCGAGATCGTGGTCAACACCCTGCCCAGAAACCGCACCCGCGCGGGACTGCACCACGACCCGCAGTTCTACCCCTTGCGCAACCACCTGGTGGACTTTCTGGTGGACCGGGCCAAGGACCTGAGCCATGGCCGCGCACCGCAGGTGCCCCCCGAGGTGCGGCCTGGCTTGCAGGCCCTGCGCGACACCACACAGGCCACGCTGGCCTGAGGAGATTTGGATGACCGACAACACACAGACCCCCGCTGCATCGCCCGCCCTGGCCGAGACCCTGAGCCGTCCACCCCTGCCGCCCTTCACCGAAGAGTCGGCGCGCCTGAAGGTGCAGATGGCCGAAGACGCCTGGAACAGCCGCGATCCGCAACGCTGCGCCGCTGCCTACACGGCCGATTCATGGTGGCGCAACCGCAGTGAGTTCCTGCAGGGCCGCGAAGCCATCGTCGCCTTCCTGACGCGCAAGTGGGCCAAAGAGCACCAGTACAAGCTCAAGAAGCGCCTGTTCGCCTTCAGCGGCAACCGCATCGCCGTGTGCTTCGAATACGAGTACCACGACGACGCCGGCCAATGGTGGCGCGCCTACGGCAATGAAAACTGGACTTTTGACGAGCGTGGCCTGATGGCCCGACGCGAGGCCTCCATCAACGATGTGGCCATCCTTGAATCTGAACGCCAACTGTGAAAGGGCACACACCATGAACCGCGAAGACGTCACCGACCTCATCATCGAAGCCAAGGTCAGGAAGGGCATCAAATGGGCCGACGTGGCCAGCAAGGTCGGCCTGAGCAAGGAGTGGGTCACGGCCGGTTGCCTGGGTCAGATGACCTTCACGCCCGAGCAGGCCGCCACCATTGGCGACGTCTTTGATTTGCCTGCCGAAGCCCGCCTGTGGCTGCAGGAAGTGCCCTACAAGGGCTCGCTGCCCACCAGCGTGCCCACCGACCCGTTGGTCTACCGCTTTTACGAGCTGATCAGTGTGTATGGCACCACCTTCAAGGCCCTGATCCATGAAGAGTTTGGCGACGGCATCATGAGCGCCATCGACTTCAAGATGGATCTGCAACGTGAGCCCAACCCGGCGGGCGACCGGGTCAGCATCGTCATGTCGGGCAAGTTTTTGCCCTACAAGACTTACTGATCGGCCTGCCTGGGTTGTTCGGGCAGCACTTGGTTGAACCAGCCGATGAGCTTGGGCACTAATGCGGCCTTCACCGCTTGCATGGCGGGCCGACCGACCCTGGCGGTGCCTTCAGAAGGGTGTTGTCGAAGCACAGCTCGGTGAAGGGCAAGCCCTGGAAAAGCACCTGGTAGGCGCCTATGCCGTAGCCGAGCGAGCATATGGTCCCGACGCGTGTGTCTGGCATGGAGAAAGGCTTGGGGCGTTTGATGACGAAATCGCCAATGTTGAACTGGTGTGCCATGGTGCGTCCTCCTTAGTTGACATCTTCCAGCGTGAGCGATGGTTTCAGGGTCTGTATCGCGTCCTTGGCGGCTTTGACGCTGGTGGGGTCCAGGTCGGCGCAGGGTTGTGGATTCTTGTCGGCTTTGGCGTTGGGCATGCAGGCAGACAGGAGGGTCCAGGCCAGTGAGCGCATGGCGCGTTTTTGCCCCGCCAGCCGCGCCTGGCGCCCCGCAACCACGGCCTCCGAGTTGGCCAGGTTCAAGGATGACTTGGACAGGGCATCGCCGCCGCCGCTGTTGTTCGCGCTGCTTGCGCCGTTCAGGCCCGGCAGCAGCACATTGGCCCCAGACACCTGTGTGGCCAGCAACACCGATTGAGTCAGTACCTTGGAGGCGACCGCGGCCACCGTGGTGGCATCGAAGCGCATGCCTTTGACGGAAAAATCTGACCGGTTGTTCATGGTGATCACCACGTCAAGGTCGCCAAAGCGCCCTTTGCCCAGGGCCTGGTTGTAGCCTTGGGCCCAGAAGGTTTCGGGCGCGCTGGCGACGGCAAAGGCGTATTGGGAGTTGCTGATGTCGCCTTCCAGCAAGGGGTTGCTCGTGCCTGTGCCCGCGCCTTCAGCGGTCTTGGTGGCCTTGGCCAAGGCCGCCTTGGTCTCGTCCAGTCCTTCAACCGTCTTTGCTGCCACCCCCAGCGCTTCGTTGGAGGCCTGCGGTGAGACTTGTGCTTTGAGATCGACAAGAAGCTGACGCTTGGATGTGTAGTCATCAGCCACATCTTTGGACAGGCCTGCGACCTGGTCTGCATACTGTTTTCGGGTGGCGATGAAATCGGTCAGCAATGCACGCAGCAACTCTGGTGCCGGGCCGCTACCGGTCCATGGGGTGGACTTGGTCTGCTCGCGAATCTGTGTGGCGAGTAGTTCCAGCTTGGGGCCGTATGTCCTGGGCAAACTGCCGATGGCACCGTCTTCACCGATTTGCTCTGCCAGTCGCTGTCCCGAGTCTTTGACGTGAGCTTGCAACGCAGGGTCGCTCAGCGAGCGGGCCACTTCATTTTGATAGAGCTGAGCCAGCTTGCCTACGACGGACTTCAGCGGGGCAATGGCGGTGTCCAGGCTTTGCTGCAGCTCGCCTGGTTGCGACGATGCGATCTGGATGAATGTCCTTACATGTTCGGTCGCGTCAGTGGCTGTCAGCACGTACGCAGGGTTCAAGACATCAACCTGAACCGTGAGGTCAGCGCAGCCGCCAAGGCAGGCTACAGCCAGCATGAGCGTGGTGCACGGGATGGAAGGCACGTGTGTCATGGTCAGTCTCCTTTGCTCTGGCTGGTGAACCAGGCCCTGGCTGCAGCGATGTCGGCCAGGTAAGGGCCTTGGTAGCCAAGCCCGCGTGCGATCACGTTCAGTGCCCGCAAGTAGGCGGTCCGTTTTGTGGCTGCGGACGTCGTGCTGGCTTCGTCAGCAGCAAGGTTGACGTTGGCCACGATCTGGTCGAAGACGGCTTTGCCTTCGAGCTGTGAGGTCTGCAGCTCTGCGTCGCTTTGTTGCCTGGCCACGACCTTGTCCTTGTTGAGGGCAAGGCTGAGCGCATCCGCCACGACCTGTGACTCAGCGAAACTGCCGATGGCATTGGCAACCGAGTCTGCGTTCGTGCTCAGTATCAGCACATAGGCGCCTTTGCCGTCTTGCGGGGACAAGGGTTCGAGCGTGCTGCCAGCGGGGGCCCCTGGCAGCCTTCTGGTTTCGTCAAACAGGCGTTGACCTGATGGTGCACGCATCTCGTTGAAGAACAGCGATACAGCCCGCTCGTCAAAGAAGCCGGACAGGTAACGTGCGTTGGAGAGGTTGACATTGCCTTTGATGCTTAGGCGGTAAAACTGAACCGGCTCTCGTTCATTGCGCTCATTCGTTTTGAAGCTTGCAAAGTAGTGGCGCTCTTTGACGTCAGCCGCGCACCCGAGCAAGGTGAGTGTCAGCAATCCCGCGGCGACGCAGGTGATTGAGCGGGGCCATGGGACGAAGGGGTGGTGGTGCATGGGGGCTCCTTTGTCGATACCGATCACGCGTGGGCTTGCAGCCAGGCCTGTACATACGCGTCTGACTTGCCTGTGGTGTTGTAGTAGCGCGCCCAGTAAGCGGCCTGACCATTCAGGTCTCCGGCTTCGGGTAGGCGCTCAGGCACGCGCAGGTAGTGCACGCGGGCCATCGCGCATGCATAGGCTTTGTTGGGCTCAAGGGAGGCGGCTTTGGCGAGCAGGTCATACGGCCTGCCATGGGCGGGCAACTGCGCCTCAACGGCTCTGGCCAGGCTCTGTTTGGCGGGCGTGCTCAGGTAGTCGGTCCATAGCCGGTCGTGTGTAGCGGGTGTCATCCGAAAGACGCCTTGGCCCGTGCTGTCCTGGGGCTGTGTGCCTTGCGCCATGGTCATCTCGACCAGCGCTGTGCCCAACAGCAATGCTTCGGCGCCGGGCGACCAATAACCCAGGGCCTGAAGGGTCGGGCGAATCACCTGCTCGGCCAGGCCGAGTGTCTTCTCTTTCAGCGTTGGTGCAGGTGTGGCGGCCTGAAGGTCGTCGTCCGTGCAATCAACAAGGGCGTAGGCCACCGTACGTTGTCGCCAGGCTGCACCAAAAAGCTGCTGCCCGCATTGCTGGGCCTTGCCAATGAACTCATCCCACTGCGATGGGGGCAGGGTCTGGCATCCTTCGCTGGATGTGGCCAGGTTGCCACCGCGGTGGATGTTGATGCCGAAGGCGCCTGTGTGTGCATAGGGCGGGTCGCCGTCCCTGATGACGGTCACCTGTCCGGCGCGCTGACAGATGGCTTCGTGCGGCTTGCTACCGCCGTGCACAGCGAAGCGGTAGGCGTACCAGACGCCCGGGCTGAGCGCAGCCATGCCGCGGGTGCTTTCTGCTTGGCCATGGCCCCTGCGCACGCGTGTGGGGTCGGTGTTGCCATTGAAGGTGTCGTAGACGGACAGGCTTGGGGCATACAGCACGAGGGCGTCGTCGTACACCCCACGGTCATTGCCGGGCGTGCCGCCCAAGGTCCTGGCGAAGTAGCCCCGTAGCCCGGCCACCACAAGCGGGTACTGATCAACGTCGATCCGCAGATGCGCGATACGGGTTTCGAAATCCTGGCGGCTCAGGCGGGGGCGACTGGAAGGCAGGATGTAGGGTGATGAGGCAGGCATGGGTGTCCTCGCGTCAAGGATAGAGAATGGCCATCGCGGTGGGCTCGTCGAACTCACCAGATGCAAGCAGGCCTTGCTGTCTTTGCCAGCGGCGCAGGGCTTCTCGTGTGACCGGGTTGAGTTCGCCCGAGGCTTCGGAGACGGTCAGGCCCAGTGCCAGTTGCAGTGCGAGGATGTCGACATCGGTCAGCACCGTTGACTCGAAGTCGTTGAGCGGCCCTGTTGGGCCCGATGGCAGGGCAGGCACAGGGGGGGCCGCGTTGGCTGTTGTCGGGGGCGCTGGCAATGTGGGTGGCACAGGTGCAGGGCCTGGCGCGGGCGCGCTGCCCGAGACTGGTTTGCCTGAGCCCCGAATAGCCACAAAGCGCGACAGGGCGTCAAACCAGAATGGTGCGCCGAGCGAGGCTGCGATGCCGGTCAGCAGCCAGCCCAGACAGGCAAGCCACCAGGCGTCGGTTTTTTTGTCCCACTCCTGCCAGCTCCAGCCTATGGGCAGGCGGAGATCTTTCAGCTTGTCCAGCTGTGCTTGCGTGGCGGTCAGTTGAACCTTGACCCTGTCAATGCGTGCCAGCGGGTCGACCATATCGGGTGCGGACGCGCCGCTGGCCACAGCTTGCGCGGCGTGTGCCAGTTCGGCCTGCTGTTGCTTGACCAGCTCGCTGGCCTGCTCGGCCATTTGCTGCGCCAGCTTGGCATCATTAGCCAGCCGCCTGGCCAGCTCGAAGGAGTCGATGTTCAGGGCCACGGCTACGACCATGCCCAACACGAGCATCATCCACTGGGTCTGGCGCTTGTACCAGCCGCTGACGCGGTCCATCACGCTGTCGAAGTGCGCCTCGATGTGCAGGCGCAACTGCTCAGCGTTGCCCCTGGATTGCGCAACGAGCGCCAGCAGCGATCGGCGCAAAGCGCTGTCGGGCATTTTGTCGATGGCTGCGGGCAGGCCATCAAACAAGGGCTGTGCTGCCTTGTAGTGCGTGACCAGGGTATCGGCCAGGGCCAGGGCGTAGCTGGAGGCCGGGATGTAAGAGGGCAGGCGGCTGCCATCTCGCAGCGCATCCAGCATGGGGTGGGCATACAGCTGTTGCTTGAGCCCCGGGCCGTTGGGGCTCAAAGACGTGACACCCGTCAGCAGGCTTTCAATGCCGCGTTCGAGTTGTTTGCCACGCAAGTCCATACCTGCTGCGATCAGTTCGTGCACACCACTGACAATCGTGGCCACGAGAAAGAAGATCAGCGCCAGCGAGATCGCTACGTCCAGCATGAGGTCGCTCCCCGAGAAGTGTTGAGCCGCAGGTCACCGGGAAAACGGTTTGCGGTTCAATCATTCTCAGATTGCGCGATGCGGGAGCGCCATCCCTAATGCGTCTAAACCGACGTTTAGGACGGGGTGAGGGCGATGGTCATCAAGCCGTCATGGCCTTGCCTCAAGCCAGTCGCGTACTCAGGGCTGCAGCGGCCACAAGGCCCACAGCGACAGGCCTTGTTTGGTGCGGCCCGCCTGCGCCAGGGCCTCGTCGCCCCAGCCCCAGAAGTAGTCGGCGCGCACGGCGCCCAGGATGGCGCCGCCGGTGTCCTGCGCCATGACCAGGCGTTGCAAGGGCAACGGTGCAGGGGGTGTGGACGACCAGGGCTGTGGCACCGTGGTGTCCAGCCAGACGGGGGTGCCCAGGGGGATGCTGTCGCGGTCGACGGCGATCGAGCGGCCCGGTGTGAGTGGCACACCCTGTGCGCCCAGTGGGCCGGACTCGGGGTCGATCAAGGGCTCTTCGCGGAAGAACACCACGCGGGGGTTGGCGCGCATCATCTCGGTGATGCGCGCGGGGTTTTGCTGGGCCCAGTTGCGGATGGCAGGCCACGAAGCCTGGTCCAGCGGGAAGGCACCCTGGTCTACCAGCCAGCGCGCGACCGATTGATACGGCTGGTCGTTGTGGCCGGCAAAGGCCAGGCGCACGATGCGGGGCTGGCCTTGCGGTGTGAACTCGTCCTGCAGGCGCACGCGGCCAGAGCCTTGCACCTGGATCAGCAGCACATCAAGCGGGTCGTCCATGTAGACCAGCTCGCGGCCCTGGACAGCGGCACGGCCATCGTTGGATGTTTCGAGTTCGGCTCGGCTGAAATAGGGCTTGCGCTGGCCCAGGTCGGCCGGCGCGCGGTACAGGGGGTATTGGTAGCGCGCATCCGGCTGGCGGCGGCCTTCCAGCAAGGGCTCGAAGTAACCGGTCATCAGGCCGCTGCGGCCACCGTCCAGCGTGGTCACGCGCCAGGGGCGCAACTGGCTTTGCACCCATTGGCGCACGAAGCCGTCGTCCACCTGCTGGCCCCAGTCAGCGCCCAGCTTCTTCACATCGGCGCAGACGCTGGCCCAGCCGCTAGCGGGTTTGACGCAGCTCTTCCACAGCGCGGGCCACCAGTCACGCACACTGTCGGTCTGCCAGCCGGGCAGTTCATGCCATTGCGCGGGCAGCCAGTGGGCTTTGGGGCGCAGCAGCCCGCCCTGGCCATCGTTCAGGGGCAGTGTGGTGCCAGGGGCGGGCAAGCGGCTGGTGACGATGGGGGCGCTGGGCCCGTCAGTGCGGACCCAGGGCAGCATGCCGCAGCCGCTCAGGCTGCCTACAATGAAACCGGTGGTCAGGGATCGGGCCAGGAACAAGGAAAAACGCATGTGGCTGATTGTGCTGGAAGCATTGGGCGCGCTGGCCGTGCTGGTGTTCGTGGTCTGGTGGACGATGTTCTCGGGCCGCCGGGGTGG
>Ga0209066_10006329_pt1 | contig 12107 bp, 7 predicted proteins | sample All_14_2_FD_187198 | JGI IMG/M metagenome (GOLD analysis project Ga0209066, IMG submission 187198) | Freshwater microbial communities in response to fracking from Pennsylvania, USA - Allegheny Zone_MetaG_DW_15 (SPAdes) (version 2) ...
GTGATCGAAGACATGAGCCTGCGCGATGGCTACCGCTACGAGCAGGACATGACGGGGCAGATCGCCAAGACGGATGACGCCCGGGAAGCCCAAGCCGCCTTTCGGGAGAAACGCCCACCCGTGTTCACCGGGCGCTGAGTTCCGCTGTGTTCCGAAGCAGCGCCGCTTGAGAAAGCGATAGGTAGGTGATAAACGATGGATGGGAGCGACCCAACCCGACATCTGTCCATCGTTCTTCTGATGTCAAGTTCCACTCAAAACGTCATAGAGCCCTAAATTTTTACGAGCTTCAGGACTAGCGATGCTCGTTGATCGTCGGCTATGGTCTGCCCGCCAGTCAGACCAACATAAGGCGAAGGTTTCCCGGGCCGTACGAGCGCCACCCCAAGACCCTCTGCTTCAGAAAAACCGTCAACCCCACGCATTGGATACCCAGCAATATCACCAAGTTTTCCGTCTTCAGCTTTTTGAGGTACATCGTGCGCCAGATACATAAGTTTCTGATCAAACTGATGTGCCTCAGAAAGCTTCTTAAGAAGCGGAACCGCTAAAAGTGTGGGGTTCTTTTCCACCCAGGAAATCAGCTTTCGTCTCACCCTTCGAACGCTTGGATCGGCAATAATGAAGAGCGTCTTCTTTCCATCTTCGCTATCAGCTAAAGCAGCCGCAGTCGGCTCATCGCGCTCGTCAACATCAAGTTGAATCCATTTCGTATCACCCTTCACGAAAGCTTCGATCCCGTGTGGAACCAAAACGTTTGGGGGACGCTGAACGCCAATACGACTCAGATCCGCGGTAATGGCATGCTGAAGCTGTATTGCATATAAGGGCCGCAATCTACCTGCGCGAACCCAATGGCATTCTTCAGCACTTGCAAATGAATCCATCTCGTCCGTATGCCAAGTGTGTAATTTCTTCTTGTCCCAATTAATAAGAAGCCGCTGTTTGGAATTTTTTGGATGAGGCATTACAACCGCAGCGAGCCCATCTTTTCCAGCTGGCACTGTTGCAGTGGAGACGATTTTAACCGTCCCTTCGCATAAAAAAATCGTGCGTTTTCGCAGTTCAGATGGCCTTACTAAATCGCATGCGGGAGTGGCGATCACCAACGCTTTCGATGGCCGAGACTCGTTCAACTCCTTGGCGAGAAAGAAAATATCGCCCATATAGAAATAACCGTTCGCGGGGCCCAATCCTCGCTCAAGCTCCCCATCAAGCCGTGCATCGGCGTGAAGTAAGTTACCAGAGTATATTTTTCCGGCAGCCAATGAAAGATTGAAGCGTGACCGAGGAATATTTTCAAGCGCCCACGCATCCAATCCTTTTGCGTAACTCCAAATCTGTGGGGTGCCTTCGACTTCGTGTACAAGATATTCCAGAAGCAAATCGGAAATATACGTTCCCAGACCAACCTTTTCGATTGAAACAGTGTTACGGTGCAAAACAAAATAGTCTGCCAAGTCGAGGCTTCGCAAGATCGTTTGTACGTTTTTCGATGCATTGGTAATAGCGAGTCCGACAGCATCTACATGCTGATGTAGCTCTCTTAATTGCGGAAGGACGCGCGCATACTGGGAGAAAATTGACTTCAGCTCATTTTCATCTTTGAAATGCTTTTTTTCTAACGCCTCAAACTGCGATGCGAAGATGTTTGCACTCTGTCGAAATTCGTCACGCCTCTCGGGCAGCGCCGTAGCTAAGCTGGACATTAAAAAAACGAAAGGCTGGCATTGACTATGGGTTTGCATGAGCTTCCGAAATACTCCAACTGCGTCACTGACAGTGAGGGGGCCTTCATCCTTGAGTTTTAGGTCAATAAAAACAAGCTGTGGCTCTTCGCTACCGGTCACGGAGTAATCTGCTCCGAAAGTCTGACACTCTAGGCCGTGCGATTTAAGGAAGTCAACAAGTGGCGTCACTTGATGGAGTTTTGCAGCACGCTCAATAAGATAATCGGCAAAGAGCGCCTCTCCCGGAGGCCCAAAATCTTCGCGTCTATCAAATAATCTTCCAGCTTTTTCCGGGTCTGCTAGTGCCTGTACAACGGTTGAATCCTCCGCGCCGCACATTTCCAATGCCAGGCAAAGCCGGTCAAATGACGTGTCATCTAACGCATCAACGAAAACCTGCGACACATCCGCTCCGATACCTACCTGCGGCCTGATGTCATAGGCGTCATCAATGATATGGACTCGCTGCACGCCCACATCGGCGAATATCTCTTGAAGCGTCATTCAGCGCTCTCTTTCAATTCGAGTTCAAATGTGTTGAGTCGCCCAGGACGCTCGCTACCTTCGTCCGTAAGCGCCAACGTCCCACCCAACATTTCTGCGTTTTGGCGAGCAATATATAAACCTAAACCTTGACGCCGTGTTGCCGTGGCAACTTTTGTGGAGAAGAATGGCTCAAATACTGATTCGGCTCTATTGGCTGGCACACCAGGCCCATTGTCCTTGTATTGAATTCTAGGCGGGTTGCTAAGAATTGTTATGTCGATACTTGGTTCGAAGCTCGCATGGTCACTCCGCTCTATGTCGAGCCAGTAAATTGAATTATTAATTAAATTCTCTAGTATTTGGACCACATGGCCTTCAATAATAAAGGCCGTAGCTTCTCGCTCTGATCGATAAGAGATGGAGGCGGTGATCTTATGCCGCGCAAACTGTTCTTTGTGGGCTTCAAGAACGTAGTTGACAATTTGCGCTACATTTTGTACGCTCCTTCTTTGTCTCCCGGGTATGGACAAAGGTTCAAGAGTTTGTAGTCGTTTCTGTATTACCTTGATCTGTTGCCCTAGTACACGAAATGCCGCAGCTGTCCCGCTATCGATGTTTTTCCGACTAATCGTCTTTAATGTATCCTGTGTGGCCTCGGTGGCGCGCGTAAGTTCGTGGGCTATTACTTCGATAAGTAATCCGATTCCTGCTAGTTGAGTAAGGCGCTCTTTCTCCTCCTCAATGGCACCGATGCGCTCTACCGCTCGTGTGTGGGCATCCTTGATCTCAAGAAAAGCATCCTTGACATCCTGAATTGTTTGCGCATCACCAGAATAATGCTTTCGAATGGTGCGCAGTGACTCTTTGGTTCGCCTTTCTAGGTCATCTACTGTTCCCGTTTCTCGGACAGTATCGAATGCTAGTGCTTTCTCTGCCTTAAGCGACCGTCCCACCTCATCTAGGTAATCGTGCCACCAATGAGACACGATATCCCTAAGTAACTGAATCAATACCGCTTTTTCGGGACAGTCAGTTAAACCTTGCCTGTTTGTCTGATCAAGCAAACGAGGGTTTGTTACTCGACCAATACGCACGCGCCCGATAATCTGCTTTGTGTTGAGCTTGTATCCACCGGCAGCCAAGGCCTCACGATCTAGTCCGAGCCAGTCATCACCTTCATCGCCGTACGGCAAAACTCTGTATCCATCTCGAAACAGCGAAACGCCAGACCAAGCCTTGACAAGGCTTCGCACAGCTTCCCGGTCACCTACCCCTTCCAATGCGCGTAACCGCTGTCGATTAAACCAATAAAACTCAAAGCGAAATTCGCCCAGTGAGCGTAGAGTGGATGGTGGTTGACCGGAATGCTTTAGTCCTGACATCGAGAGTAGATCGATCAAATCGAACTCTTGCGTGGTAGGAGTGCCGTTATATAAATCTGACTGAAACGTCACGCTCAAAAATGGTCTGCCGTTCACGATTGAAAACACACCATCACACTTTGCGTGGGAATTCTTCAATAAATCTGCTGCTACGGTACGCGCCTGTTCAATGGTTTCCCCGTTAAACGAAAGCTTAATTGGAAACCGTCGGCGCTCATCCCACGAGAAAGGATCCATCATCCGCGCAATTTGATCCCGAGCAATCTCTGCGAGACGTGCTCTGGACCAAGAAGCTCGCAAGTCAGATATTATTATCCGAGTAAAGGAAGTTCCTTTGGTCTTCGCCGCACCAAGGATGGGGGCCAGCTTGACACTATCCGCAGGCTTGTCGTATGCATCCTCAAACCAATTCCAGTCAATCTCTAGGATGTTAACTTGTACATCGTCTTTTATCGCTGTTTCAATCCTGACCATACGGCCCAGTCGCATTACAGACAGTCGTCCCACACCTTTTTCGCCGAGATAAGGCGGCTTCGAGCTACCATCCTTAATTGATTGACGTACTGCATTTGTTCGATTGGTTGTGCCTATGGTTAAGTAGGTTTCCCTTAGGTCCCTTGCGGACATCCCGTGACCCTCATCGGCCACAATAATCTGATTGCATACTCTGTACGCGGCTTTCGCCCTGCGTATAAGCGTCTCTATACTTCTCGCCCCCGATACGGCGTCCTCAAATTTTTCTCTGAGTAGCTCAGGTGCGTTTGGTAGGATATGCCCCAAGAATTCCTTCTTGACCTCTTCAAGGGTCAGGTCAGAATCTTCGGCCTCGGCCGCCGCGAGCACTGAAGCAAAATCAGACTCACGAATGACTATCAAAACTTGGACATCAACTCCCTTGGGAGATTTTGCATCAATTGCATTTTTTATAAGTTCGTACAACGCCACGGCATCCGAGGAGATCAGCTCTGCGCCCAGATGCAAAATAGTTCTAGCGGTAATTTGAAATGACATTTCAGACTGTCAGCTTAAAGTTGGCAGACTAAACAGCCCTGATCGTCATCTTCGTCCGGATCTTCCGCTTGCTCACTTTGCGCAAAGACTTCCATGAGCGTTGCGTTCTCTTTGCGGGCTGCTTTCCGATGTATACGAATCACATGTTCGCGCTTTATCTGCTCGACCCTGGCCGGCTGCTCCAGCTCCGCCAAGCTTTCGCCTTGGCTCCATGTGAAGAAGTTGCCCGTCTGTTCGTATGGCTTCTCGTATGCCTTGGCTTTTTCGTAGAGATCGGGGTGTGTCTCTTTGAGCCGGACCCATTCGATCTTCTGCTGGTAGAAGCAGAAGTAGCAGCCTGAGCGGGTCCGGCCCCACTTCGTGTACGGCGGCATGCCGACGCCCGAGGTCTTGAGAATGTCTTCGATGTCGCGAAGAATCAATCCATCCTCCTTGAACGGGTAAACGGCCTTGATGTTCGACTTGTGGCTGATGTAGCCGCTGCGCTCTTCGTCGGCGCGCAGGCCGACGTAGTTGATGACTTCGTCGTCACCGCAATGTTGCTCGAAGGGCTTGAGCTTCAGGGCACGCGTGCACCAGCGTCGGTGGTTGGAAGGAATCATGCCACCGTACATCTCGTACCAGTGGTCAAAACCTACGTCGGCATTCAGCCGAATCACTTCTTTGCCCAAATAGCTGGAAATACGCTCCAGGTACTCGTACGTCTCCGGCAACTCTTTGCGCGTGTCGCTAAAGATGTACTCCATGTTCGGAACCCGATCACGCATGTACAGCGCCAGCGCAGCGCTGTCTTTGCCACCAGACAAACTCAGGATGTGCCTAACTCGCTTTTCGGTTGCCATTGGAACTCTCCTCTTCCGAAACAGGTGTGATTGGGGCTTGCAGTTCGAGTAGTGCTTGGGCAAGAGCCGACGCGGCAAGTTGCACATTGCCTTTGGTCTCTTTCGTGATCAACGCCATGACACTGCGTGCCACCGCAGTGGATTCGTCTGAGGTTGCCACGAACAAGGATGACTCCTGACCGCCTGGCATCGTCAGCGTGAGGCCGACAAAACGCTCAGAGGCTCGGGGTGCCAACCCGCGCTCGGTGACCATGCGCATCCACCGCTTGTAGCGGCCGCACGACTCGGTGATTTCCTGCGCGAACTTTCCGATGGTCTCATCGGCCCACGCGTCGAGGGGTCTTTGGACCACCAGACTGCCGATGGAGTCCAGCCACTTTTCGTCTGTGAGTGACAGATCTGTGCAACGGAGGATGAAGCTCTTGAGCTTGATGTCCGCCAAGTCCGAGGCGGTGCCCGCACATTCCGCTTGGAGCTGGTTTCGGACGCGGTTCAGCGGGCCCGCGATTGCAAAGGCTTGGCTGATCTCGGTAGACATGGCTTCCTGCAATCGGCGATGCGCCATACCCAGATCTGAAAGCGTACTCGTCAGCCATTCGCCGAATGACACCTTCACGTTGGCCTGTGCGTAGGTCTCCGGTAGGCTTAAGGTAAGCAGCTTGATCGGGTCCTGCGCCTTTTTCAGAACCGACCGCACGAGGCTGGCATCCTTGCTGACACGAGTGGTCTGCAAGCTGAATTCCGGAAGTCGCGCGTACCAGCGGTACAGGCTTCGCGCCAGCTCCAGATAGGTCAGCTCTCCACCAACCGCGCAGCCGATCGCAGCAAAGGCGGTCTGGTACTCAAGCAGCAGCTTCCTGCTGTCTGTTCCACAGGCAAGTTCACGCAATTCGAACGTTTGCGGATTCTTGTACATCCGCTGCAGGTGCTCATTCGTCAGTTCGAGAATCAGCGTTCCTCGTTCAAAGATCGCGCACTGACTGCGATGGATCATCAAATACAGGACGATCCAGATGCCTGCGGGTCCTGCCCTGACGCCCAATGGCGGCGCTGCAAGTGCCGCCAGGACACCTGCAAAGGTCGGGGCGCTGGAAGACCGGAGTTCTTGTGAGATGGCGGCCCAGACCTTGGAAATGTCGATGGGCGCGTCCGCTGTGGGCTCAGCCAGGCTCCAGTGCCCACTCTTTTCGCGCCAGACCCCGGTCTGTCGAAGCAGGGTGTTGTGAATGAGCCGCTCCGGGGGGAATTCATTGGGCCCGCACAGTTGGCCTGCTGTGTCGCCGCCGAGGATGAATTCGAACATCCGCTGACGCGCCAGCACGATGGCCGAGGGCGGTTTTTCCTTGTTGATGAGTTCGTTGACGATTCTCGGCGTTTCGCTGTACACCGAATCGAACAGCCAGGACGCAAGTTGGCTGGCGTTCATGTTCCGGCTGTTGGCGATGAGGCGACCGTTGTACCAATACTCAGGCCCAGGGTTTCCCGGGACCGGCATCAGCTGGCGCAGGACCAACAAACTGACCTTCTCCGAAACGTCGTGCAAACGGCCGGCCACATACTGGCTGGTCCATGGGTCCAGGCGTTTGCTGGTGACCTCCCGTTGCACCGCCAGCCAGATGGAGTATTCGGCCAGCGCCGCACGACTCTCCGGGGTAAGCGACAAGCTTCCACAGATACTGAGAGTGTCAGTCTCTTCTTTCAGGCGTTGAAGCGTCAGGGCCTCGTCGTTTGAACCCTCCATGACCAGCACCAACTTGATCCAACCATCTGGGCGAGCCTCATCGGACTTGAACACCGGCGGTTTAGGCCATTGGGCGGGCGAGCCGACAAGAACGCCGACGGTCCGGATCGTGCCGGATTGGTCGTAGTGCTTGTTCGCCACGATGAGCCGCTGCGACAGCGCGTGCGAAACGCCGGTGATGACAAGTTCGTCTTCGCCGCTTCGTGCTGCTTTCTCGTAGACAGCCTCGATGTTGACGGCCTCCGATACCGCGAAGGCATATTCCGCCCTGTTTCGTCGACGCACGAGCAAGCCTTGCTCCACCAGACCATCGCAGTGCTTGGATACCATAGCTTTGGTCGCGCTGCCGAGCGCAAATGCGACCATCTCTGCCGTGATCGGGACGCCCAGCCCCGCCGCAACAAGTTCAAGCACAGCGATGCTCTTGAGAACTCTTAAGGCTTCGGCGTCAAAAGCTTGCCGCTCCATCAAAGCCAACGCAAAGGCCCAGCGACGCTCAGCACTCAGGTCGCGGAAGCGCAGTCCATTGCCGCTGGCGAGATAGTCGAACACCTCGGGCAGTCGGTACCAAACGGCGGGGTCGACGTCATGGCGATCAGCGAAGTCACGAAGCCCCAGCGGCTCGTTTCCGCGCAGGAACGCGTGGAATGAGCGTTCGCTTTGACCGTATCGTTTTGCGACCACTGCGAGTGCTGCGACGCTGAACGGATGCAAGGGGTACAGCGCTTCTGCACGTTCGAACAGCGCTTGGTCGGCCGCTGTCAGGGACCGCAGCACCCCCAGTTTTTTGGCCGATGCATACAGCGCCTGCGCTTCACGGACCACGTCGCGGTTCGAGTGAATTGCAGCTTTGGCGCCGATGGCGTGAGCCGCGAAATGTGCATAGCGTTCGACGGGTTCGTCGAACGGAATTTCATCGAACCGTGACGCCACCTTCTGCCACTCGTCGCCGAGCGCCCGGCCCACACCTGCGGCGTAGCTGGCGAAATGCTGGTGCAACATGGCGACGACGGCCAGCTTGACGTCATCCGGCTGGCATGCTTGTTCTGCAATCTGTTGCAGCGCGATCAGATCGCCCGTCTCCGGATGCAAGGCCGCATGCTCGACAAACTTGCCAACTTCGTCAATGAGCAGCAGAACACCATCGAAGCCTTCGGCAACCATGGCCAGCGAAAAATCGGCGGCCAGACTGCCAGCTACCGCGTTCACCGGCATGCCCTTGTAGGTCAGTGCTTCGGTGTTCAACTGCTTCTTCAGAGCCGACACCGCTTTGCCTTTGCCCAGACGACCCAATGCCTCACCGATGGAGTGCGCAAGCGCAGCGCCAATTGACACGCGGGACCCGACGATTGCCAACGGGAAACGGTTGGCTGTCTTGAACAGCGGAACAAGTTGAGGCGCACTTTCGCTGATCGCCAGTGATGCGGCAGGATGCGATGTGCGACCGCTCGCGAGTTGTGCCAGCATGACGCCCAGCGCGGACTTTCCGCAGCCATAGGGTCCAACGATCTTCCAGGCCCTTTGCGCATGTTTGTTGACCAAACCCTGGCCGATCTGTTTCAGTGCACCTGTGGCAGCCGGCGTCAACAAGTACTTCTTGACGGCCGATTCGTCGTTCAGATCCCTGTCGAGCGCGATGGATCGCGTGTGACTGCCACCCAGCTCAATGCTTTGCAGAATGCGATTAGACATGCGCGTAGGCCTCCTCTGCCTGCCGCAGCTGGTACTGCGGGTCTAGTTTTTTCAAGTTCAGTACGAGGCTTTGAGTGTCGGCTGTATCGACGAATCGGAGCGCACCTTTCAGCGGTCCCGCGCAAAGGGCTTCGACGAACACGCGGAGCTGCTGTTCATCGAGACGGAACACAACTCCGGGGCTGTACGCCCCTTTGAGCAGGTTCACGAAATCGACCGACCGTTCGTTTTGGCCTTCGGCGGTGATGAAATCAATCAGCGCCATCGCGAACACACGCAAGGAGAGTCCCATCGGCGCGCGCGGCTCACTGTTGAAGATAGTTCTACCGTCTTCGCCCTTGACTGCCCTCAGCAGTCCCAGGTCTTGCATTGGCGACCAGGACGTATCGTCGCTGCTCCGTTCTTCCTGATAGTAGGACTGGATGAAGATCGAAGAATGCTGCTCCAGCGTGCTGACAGCCAGTGGGCGTGCTGTGCCCTCGCCACGGCGCGCCAGCGCGGCGACAAGTTGCTTGCGCTCGAACCGGATGAGTTTCCCTTCCCCGAACACTTCGTTCCATGCCGCAAGGCCGCCTACTGTGCATAGCTGCCAGTGAATCAGCCATAGGGACTCCAGCGACTCCAGGTACGGATCCCAGGCCTCTTTCTCGCCGAACAGTTTGACGCCGACCGGCCCCGGCTCGTGACCGCCGCCATCGGCCGCCTTCAGAACGCCCGTGGCTTCCGCCCAGAACTGAAGCGACTTCACCATGTTCCGGCCGATGCCGAGCAGATTCATCGCACTTTCTTCGTTGCGCAGCAAAGTACCGTCGGTCTGTACTGCGGCATAGACCTTGGGCAACCAGCCATAGCGGCAGACAAAGGACTCATGTCCTGAAAATCGATCCGCGTTGGTCTTCATAGGGTGCTCTGCATATCTTTGGTTTTGCCAACCTTTTTCGTTTGGCGCTTCGTTGTTGCTTCCCTTTTGGTGCAACCAAGGGGTAAGTGGCATTTGTGTTTATTCATGGTATTTGACCATTCCCGACATTGGTTCCAGTCTCTGCGGCGTGATCACGTTTTTGGCGAGTGTGGACTGGTCCGTTTTTTTCAGTCGCTGTACCTCTCGGTCATGTGAGTGCCCCTCTGCCCGGGGCCGGTTTGGCGGCTGCGGTGTTGATCTCCTCCTGCAAAACCGCGACGCTGGCCAGCACCGTATCCAGGGGCGGGATCTCACCGAAGATCATCCCGGACATGGCTGCGTAATCACGCCCGAGTACGTCGTGCATTGCGGCGTTGGGGGTCAGCGTGAATGTGCCTGCAGCCGCCGAGTCCAATCCCAAGTCTGGGCTACCGAAGAACAGTCTGGCGTGTGTCGCACAGTCGGCAGCAAGTTCGTGATCAACCAGCCAGGCTGGTGCTCCCTCCGCCTGCACCAGTCGATGGATGCCGTAATAGTGACGCGATACCCGTTGGCCTTGGTGTCGCAGTTCGTTGCGGCGGTCATACCACTGGCGCAGACCGTGCAAGATGATGACCTTGTCCCAGAACGTTCGCTCTGGCCGCACCGTCGTCACGTTCCCGACCGCGAGGTCCAGACCGGGCAAATCGGCCGCTACGTATGGGGTTACTGTCGCGGCGATGTGCGGGTCCAGCGCCGACTTGGCGCCAGCTTCAATTTTGACGGCGGCGCGAATGTAGTCGCCTTCGGCCGCCGTGACTGCGGGATACCAGAACAGCAGCGTTTGACCGTCCTTGTCGTCGGGGTCTGCTTGCAGTCGGAAACGTCCTTCAGGAAGCGTGGCCGCAGCGATTTCGGTGAACTGAGTGGTCAACGGACCGGCGATATAGCTTTGGCAGGCATCGCGGATGGCGTCAAGGCAGGCGCGGCGCTTTTTGCCGCTGAGCGCATCCAGGTCTGCCGCTTCGACGCCCTGACCCAAGTCATCGCGGAAGACCGTGATGTCGATGTCCTCGGAGAACCGGGAGATAAGCCCGAAGGCCTTCGACAGGGATGTGCCGCCCTTGAACAGCCGCCGCGGGCCGCCAGCGGGTAGACCGTTGAACAGTGCGTCCAGGGTCCAGCAGACCCAGAAATCCTTCTCGACGTTCTGAACAGCGGTCCCAAGGCGAGCCGCAGCACCGAGAAAAAGATCCCGTCGTTCGGCCTCTGTGGCCGCAATCACAGTCTGGAAGTCGGCGTTCATGCAGCTTCCCCGATCACGCTCTTCGGACGGGGACGCTTCGCATTGGCGCTCGCCGTGGGATTGCATCCCGGCAGTTCACGAACGAGGTTTTGCATCCAAGTGGGCAATGTACTGAAGCCTTCCAGCAAATCCTTGCGGACGACATCACCGTGAATCGGGTCTGCTAGCAAGGCGCTTAACTTGCTCAGAATTCGCGGTCGATCTGTGACCAAGGTGTCTTTCAACCAATACAGGGCCTGCACGACACGCATTGCAGGCCGGCCAGCCCAATACAGGCGGCTGGGGGCCGTCTGCTTGAACTCGATGATGAGGTTGTCCAGCTTGACAGCCCGGCGCCGTGCGTCGGTGTGAACCGTGACGCGAGCCGGTACCGCATCGGTGAAACCAAGGTCGTTCGCAGCCGTCATGCCGTCAACGAGCATCCGAAGTTGGTCCCGACGGGCAATGGCGTCGATGACGGCGCGATAGTCCGGACTGGTCGGCCGTTGGGTGAGACGGTTGATGGTCGGTCTGTCGTACAGACCCCTGTCGATCCGCCGCAGTTCGCCATCGTGGACCAAGCGTTGCAGCGTCTTGTCAACCGCATCGCGGCTGCCGAAAGCAGAAAAGTCCGTCGGAACCCAGACATGGCTGGGTTCGCCTGTTTTGACGAGAGACACGACAGCGGACTTGAGATCTGACATGATTGTCCGATAATTGTGGGTGTTTTTCGGACTTTTGGCGAATAGGTTGTCCGGAATTTGTTGTGTGTGTGCTTTGACCAGCGGTTGGGGTAACGCTGGCGTGCGCGCTCATTGACCGCAGCAGCAGTTCTCAAATGGTTGCTGACGCAGGGTGCAAACCCAGGCTCAGTTACACGATGCGGCCCACGACCACAACGGTGTTGGAGCAGAAGAGCGTCCCATCGGCAGCAGGCCGCCTCCTAAAATGCCAGCCTTCAGCGGCACCCAAAGGACTCTGGCGATGAACGGCAGGCACAGGCACACAGCGAAGCGGCGGTATCTCGGGCATGCCAGCCCACGGCGGCAGCGCAACGG
>Ga0209066_10006335_pt1 | contig 12102 bp, 7 predicted proteins | sample All_14_2_FD_187198 | JGI IMG/M metagenome (GOLD analysis project Ga0209066, IMG submission 187198) | Freshwater microbial communities in response to fracking from Pennsylvania, USA - Allegheny Zone_MetaG_DW_15 (SPAdes) (version 2) ...
ATCCGTCCGCCTCGTCCTGGTGACCGTTGTGTCCCTTGTAAGTCCCCCAGGTCACCTTCATATCCGGCCAGACATTGCTGAAATAGGCATCGAGCAGATATTTGCCGGATGTAACCAGCGTCGCCTCGTGTTCCTTGACGAAGGCATCACCATGACGTTTGGCCTGGAGGGTAACCAGATCCTCGACTATCTGCTCCTTGGCCTCCTCACGGCTTTTATACCCAGTCTGCAGCACGGTGAACGAATCCTCCCGGATACCTGGCAGATCAGGATTGATCTTCTTGGAATAGAGACCGAGGTCGATCTTTTCCGCCAGGTTCTCGTAGACGTGGGTCGGTCGGTTGTGGCAGTCGATGCAGTCCATGGTCCGCCATACTCCCTCGCCCTCCGCCTTCTTCTCCTCCGCCGCTCCGGGGACGTCGTACTCCTCGGTGATGCCGTTGGGTTTGGTCACCTTGATCTTGCCGATGGCCGTCCGGGTGGTGTTGAGGGACTGGTACTCGACCTTGACATCCTTGCTCACATGCCAATGAATCCCCTCAAAGGTATCGGTGTAGGGATTGCGGCCGCCGATATGCAGCGAGATCTCCTCGATGGAGGGATCTTTCTGATTGTCGTTGGAAAATGAGACGAACTGCTTGGTCCTCTTGCCATGGAATTTTTCCGGCCAGTGGCAGGCCTCGCAGGTATCCCGGGCCGGACGGAGATGCTCGACCGGGGCCGGGATCGGAGTGCGGTAACTGCCGTCCAACACCGCCTTGACCTGGCGTAGCCCTGACAGTTTGGCCTTCACATACCATTCGGCGCCGGAGCCGATGTGGCACTGGACGCAGCCGACCTTGGCATGGGGAGATCGCTGATAGGCAGTGTATTCCGGGTCCATGACCTTATGGCAGACGGCGCCGCAGAAGAAATCCGACTCCGTGAAATGATACGCCTCATAGATCACCAGGGCAAAGATCGTCAGATTGATCACCGACAGCACCAGACACAGGATCACGGTCCGCCGATGGATCTTGTTGCTGAAATCAATGATCAGAAAGGCCTTACCAAGGCTGTTCTTGAACCAGTGCTTGCGACGGAGGACAAACGAAACGGGGATCAGGATCAAACCGAACAGGACCCCGGCCGGGAAGATCAAAAAGGTGACGATTGCGGCATAATGATTCTCTATCAGCCCGGTCATGTGGCCGAACAGACCGAGGATCAGCAAGGTAAAACATATTGTCGTCAGGGCGACGCCGAACAACCCCATCGGCGTCTTCCAGGATAATCCAAGCTGCTCCTGCCAGGTGAGACGTAGTTCGGTCTCGGCCTCTTCAGCGGGCTTTTTCTCCAGCGGTACGTTCTCAGCCATTGTTCATTCTTCCTCCTCTCGGGCCGAATAGCATCCTTTTTACGCGACCACTATCGCCGGGTCCGGGACACAGGCAGCTCCATCAGCCGGGAAAACAGGCACAAGTCCTCTTCCCCAACCTATGTGACGATCTTCCGCCAGATCCCGGCTATCCTTGTTCCACCATCTATAATTTTCCGCAGCATCTCCCGCTCCTCTGGCGAAGAGGCTTTCTCTTCGGCCATATCGGTCAGCAGCTGTGCGTAATTGATGATACCGTTGAGCTGATTGGTCGTTTCGTTGACGGTCTCCGCCAGCATGGTCATTGCCGCGGCATTTTCACTCTCGCCATTGTGCCTGCAGACGTGGAGATGGTCTTCGATCGCCCTGGTCAGATCGATCAATTCCCGGCAGGCATGGGCTCCGGCCACGACCTGTTCGCCACTGTCCTCGGCAACCCGGAGGTGCTCTGTCAATTTCAGCAGCGGCACCAGGGTGTTGCGGTAGAGATAGACTAGACCGATGCTCGCCAGGCTGATCCCCAGCCCCATGATGCCGATGATCGTCTTCTGCAGGTCGACGATGCTCGCCCGGGCCTGTCCGACGACGATCCGGTCGTACTGGAGCAACTGGTCGGCGACCATGCGCAACTGCTCCTGCAGCTGCAGCCCCCAATCCGTCCGTTGCTCGGCGTCGATCAGCTTTCTGAGGGAAATGACGATGGCGGCCAGATCGAGCCTGCCGACCATGGCCATTCTCATCTGCGGCGGAATCGAGGGTTGCTCCTCCATACGGCCGATATCGGCATGGAGTTTTTCCAGCTCGGGTATAGCCTGGACCAGTTTCGCCCGACTGTTTTCAATCAGTCCGGCGGTGATCATCTCCCTGATGGTCGCAAAACGGAAAATCATCCCGCCGCTCTGGCTGGTGATTTCGTTGTATTGGCGATTGAGCTGAAATTGTCGCACCCCAAAGGTGACGATCAGGGCGAGAACAGCAACCGTCAGGACGAAGGCCAACCACAGTAGCCGTTTCAGAGAGTACATGACGACTCACTGCTTTCCCGGCAATGCAGACAATGCCCTCTGGCCGGACAGTTGGCGCATTCCCCTTCATCATCGCCGTTTTTGATCTTCTCTTTCTTGCGCATGGCGCATTGGTAGATGATGTCGAATTCCTCGCTGTCGAGGGTTTCAACCTGGAGCAGGATCTCGGCCAGCGACTTCAGGAAGACCCGTTCCTGGTCTAGTATCTTCATCGTTTCGTCAAAGCATTCATTCAACAGCGCCTTGATCTCCCGATCGATGATTCCCGCAGTATCGCTGCTCACCCCCAGACCGCTGGGACCGGCACCGAGAAAACCGCTGTCTTCGATCGCAAAGGCCCGAGGACCGAGGGTCTCGCTCATGCCCCAGCGACAGATCATATTGGTGGCGATATCGGTGGCGAGCACCAGGTCATTTTCGGCCCTTGTCGTCCGGGTATTGAAAACGATCTTCTCCGCCGCCCGTCCCCCAAGAAAAATCTTGATCCGGTTTTTCAGGTAGCCGGAGCTGTAGGCGTAGCGGTCACCCCGCGGCAGCTGCTGGGTCTGCCCCATGGCACGTCCCCGCGGGATGATGGTAATTTTGTGGATCGGATCGGAGTCCGGCAGAATCCTGGCAACGATCGCATGGCCGGCCTCGTGGTAGGCGAGGATCAACTTGTCCTTTTCGGTCAGGACCATGCCCTTGCGCTCCACCCCCATCATGACACGGTCCCGTGCCAGGTCGAAATGCTCGTGCTCGATGGCGGAGCGACCGCTTCGGGCGGCCATCAGCGCCGCTTCGTTGACAAGGTTGGCGAGTTCGGCACCGGTGAAACCCGAGGTCATCCTGGCGATCTGTTCCAGATCGATATCCGGGGCGAGCTGCACTTTCTTGCAATGGACTTCGAGAATCCTGGTCCGTCCCTTCAGGTCTGGCGGCAGGATAGTGATCTGGCGATCGAAGCGGCCCGGCCGGCTCAGCGCCGGATCGAGGATATCCGGGCGGTTGGTGGCGGCGAGGACGATGATATTGTCGCTCGAACTGAAGCCGTCCATTTCCACCAGCAGGGCGTTGAGCGTCTGCCCGCGCTCATCCTGGCTGTCCGTCGCACCGGTGGTGCGCCGGATGCCGACCGCATCGATCTCGTCGATAAAGATGATGCACGGCGAATTTTTCTTCGCATCCCGGAAAATGTCCCTGACCCGCGAGGCCCCGACGCCGACAAACATCTCGACGAAATCGGAGCCACTAAAGCTGTAGAACGGCACGCCCGCCTCGCCGGCCACAGCCCGGGCCAGCAGGGTCTTGCCGGTTCCAGGCAATCCCTGCAGCAGCACACCATGCGGGATGTAGGCGCCGACCGCACTGAATTGGCCTGGATTCTTCAGATAATTTACTATCTCCTCCAGTTCCTCCTTGGCCTCCGGCACCCCCGCCACATCATCAAAGGTAACCTTGTGGCCGTTGGTGGCAGGCAGGATCCTCTTGTCACGGGCAAATCTCGATTCCCCCTCGCTCCGACGCCTGGTCTGGAGGGAGAACCAGATCACCGACCCGAGCATCAGGGCGAAAAAAAACAGGCCGCCCTGGAAATAGTAGAGAGTGTAATCCTCATTCACCGCGATACGCACCGCTCCTCCGGAAACCGAGGCGGCGAGGCTGGACGGATCCATAACCCGGGTGACGTATTGAACGCCATCCTTGGTGTTGACTTCGACCTTGTTGCCGGTGAAGGTGAGTGCCGCCACGTTTTTTTCGGCAAGCTGTTGCACAAGTTCAGTGTAATTGCGTACCGGCAGCCTGTTTTCGATCGACCAGAAAAAAAATCCCAGGAGAAAACAGGCGAGGATGATAAAAAAAATGAGGAGATTTCTGACGACGATGGCCATGACCCTTCCTTGTGAAAATGCAGAAATACACGTAATTTCTTATTGTATACTGCACTTTCAGCAAGAAAAAAAGAGAACAGGTCAAAACGGCGGCGGCGTTCCGCCTTTGACGACGGAACGCCCGCACACCTAACCCTTTTCTCGTCGATCACCATCGACAGATTCCCTTATCGGGAAGATTCTACAGGCCGAACACCGCCTTGAACCAGTTGCCGGCAAAGCTCAGGGGGCCGCCGCTGGAAACCAGGCCGCCAACCAGACAGGCGAGACTCCACAGCCCGACGATGACCCCGAATATCGCTACTACCGAAATGCTGACCTTCGATACCTCTGTTCCGACACTGCCGGTTGCGCCGACGCCAGTTTTGACCTGCTGATCTACCTGAATAGTATTCTTCATGATCCCGCCTCCATTTCAGCTCTTGTATTAACCGGGTAGCCCATCTGCACGATGGCTGGAATTCCATGTGAAAAGAACTCCCGGCTGTTGCAGACTCATCGTTTCACAGCCTTCCTATTGCATCATGAGTGCCAGATTCAGATATATTTTCGTCAAATCTTCTAACAACTCGTTATTTATGAATTAATAAAATAAAACTGGTGTCAATCAGCTGTTGATCACATTCTTGCAACAGTGCCTCAGAGGAGACCCTGTAGCATGAGCAGTGTTGCATCGGCAAGGACAGTGCAACACTGCCACACAAACGCAACACTTTTTGCAACACTGATGCAACACATTGGACGAAAAGGAGATCAGGCCAGATGGTACCGCTTCATCTTGCGGTAGAGGGTGCTGCGGTCAATATGAAGTAATTTCGCGGCCAGGCTCTTGTTGCCGCCGCTCTGCAGCAGGGCCTGCCGGATTATTTCCTGATCGGTGGTTGCGGCAGGGACGAACTGCTGCGGAACCGGGTTGGACAATCCCGGCGGTTGCAGGGTCGTATCGGATGAAGATCTTTGGTTTGTGCTAACCAGCTCAGCCGGCAGGTTTTCCCGGAGCAGGGTCGATCCGGTGCAGAGGATACAGGCCCGTTCCATCACATGTTGCAGTTCCCGGACATTGCCGGGCCAGGGATAGCTGTTCAGGGCGTCCAGCGCCTGGTCGGAGATGGTATGGATCCTGCGGCCGAGTTTTTCGCGGAACAGGGCGAGAAAATGGTGGACCAGCAGCGGGATGCATTGGCGGCGCTCGCGCAGCGGCGGCAGCATGATCTCGACCACCTTGAGGCGATAGTAGAGGTCCTCGCGAAACAGTCCCTGCCGCACCTTCTCGCGCAGGTCGACATTGGTTGCGGCAATGACCCGGACATCGACCTGCAGCGGGGTGTCCTGTCCGACCGGAGTGAAAGTCTTCTCCTGGAGAAAGCGGAGCAGGCGCAGCTGCATGCGGCTGGAGATATCGCCGATCTCGTCGAGAAAAAGGGTGCCCTGGTCGGCCTGCAGCAGGTGGCCGGGCCGATTGCGGTCCGCACCGGTAAAGGCCCCCTTGCGATGGCCGAACAGTTCACTCTCCAGCAGATCCTCGGGCATGGCGGCGCAGTCGACCTTGACCAGCGGTCGGTCCCGCCGCCAGCTCTCGGCATGGAGGGCCTCCGCCGCCAGCTCCTTGCCGGTACCCGATTCACCGGTGACCAGCACCGAGGTGTCGACCTTGCCGACGTTTTCGATCAGGCGATAGACCTCCTGCATCTGCGGGCTGATGCCGATGAACCCGTGGAACCGGCTGCGCAGGCCGCTCTGCGACTCCGGCAAACCGAGACTGATATCCCTGGCAACAATGACCGCCCCGTTGAACTCCTCGACCGCATCCTTCAGCGGGGCGGCGGTGAGGCTGATCATGCGGATGGTGCCGTCCGCCTTGCGGCATTCCACCTGGTGCTCCCGCACGATCTGCCCTTCCATGATGACCCGGCTGGCATCCTGGAGACAAGCCATCCCCATCTCGCCGGGCAGCGACTGGAGATCGGCCACCTCCCCGCCGTGAACCTCAGCCATCCAGGATCGGGCGGTATCGTTTACCTGGATGATCCGCATGGCCTCGTCGACGGTGATGATGGCGTCGCTGACCGAGCTGAAGATGACCTCGAGATAGCGGCGGAACTTCTCGTTTTCCCGCTGCAGTTCCTGTTTCTCCTTCGCCATCTGCCAGTGTTTCAAGGCCTGACGGACGATCCGCAGCAGCGTTTCCTTGTTGACCGGTTTCGAGATGTACTCGAATGCGCCGTAGCGAACCGCCTCGGCCGCCGAGTTGAGGTTGGGGAAACCGGTGATCATCACCACCGGGCACTGGACCCCGGATTGCTGAATATATTTGAGCAGATCGGTTCCGCAGGCGCCCTCGAGCACGATATCGCTGATGATGAGATCGAAATGTTCCTCATTGATGGCGACGAGGGCCTCTTCGATCGTGGCGGCCGTGGTTACCTTGCCATACCCCTCACGCTTGAGAAACATCTCGAAGGTGACCCGGATGCTCTCTTCGTCATCGACGATCAGAATATGGACATCTTCCATGGATTCAGACATCGGCGGCTGGAATTTCGATTATCATCTCGGTGAATTTATTGAGCATCGAATCAACCCGCAGGCGACCGTGGTGATTCTTGATGATGCCGTAACTGATGCTCAGCCCAAGACCCGACCCCTGTCCCGCCGGCTTGCTGGTGAAAAAGGGCTCGAACAATTTTTCGAGTATACCCTGGGGGATACCGGTACCCCAATCCTGGACGGAGAGACGGATAAAGGATTGTCCGTCGAGCTCGACCGGCTGGCAGCTGATGCGGATGCGCTTATACGGCGACGGTTCATGGTACCTCTCGTTCAGGGCATAACGGCTGTTGCTCAGCAGGTTGAGGACAACCTGCTGCATCTGCAGAAAATTTCCCTGAATCAGGGTGGAAGGCTCATGGTAGTCGGTCTCGATGATGATCCCTTCGTTCTTCATTTGATGCTTGACGAGCGAAAGGCTGGCCCGCACCACCTCGTTGAGATCGACCCAGGTCAATTCGTTGCCGTCTTCCCTGGCAAACGAGAGCAGGCTGTAGATGATCGTCGCGATCCGCTCCCCCTCCTGGACGATCCGCTGCAGCAGTTGCGACTGCAGGGTGTTGTCTTCGGTCTCGTCGATGAGGAGTTGGGCGTAATTGATGATACCGTTGATCGGGTTGTTGACCTCATGGGCGACGCCGGCGGCCAGTTCACCGATGGCGGCGAGCTGGGCGGTGCGGATGGTGTCGACCTTGCGAACCTCGTCCCTGGTCAGTTTCCTGGCGATCAGGAGCATGTGCCGGGTCTCTGCATCTTTTTCCCTGACCGGCACGATGGTCAGCGAATATTCCCCGCCCAGACCGGGGAGACGGGTGTCCTCGACTCGAGCCCCCCTGGTCAGCAGGAATTCTTCGAGCGGGCACTTGATATGCGGCCAGCGGCCGCCGTGGATGATCTCGCACACCCCCCGGCCGATGACCTCGTCACGGGGCCTGCCGACGGCCCGCAGCAGGGCGAGGTTGACCTCAACGATTACGCCCTGCGGAGTGACGACCAGTACGGGGTCGGGAATGGAGTGAAAGAGTTCGCTGCCGGCCCCGGCCGGCACAGTCCGTTCCCCCGGATCGATATCGGGGGTGATGAGGGTATCGGAGAATGACGGGCAATCTTTCTGCATTACGGCTCCTGCCTGAGGCATGGTCGTCGGGGATGACCGCGCTGGGTGGACGTCGGGACGTTTATAGCGTTTGTAGTATACAACCCTATTGTATACCGAAATTGCCATCCCCCGACAATGGAATTTCGACGGTTTATTTCGGGCAAATACAACAAATCTTGAGCCGACTCCTGCTGCAAATCCGGCAGGATAGGGAACCACCACCAACGATGACATGCCAATATCGTTGTGATTTTCACCTGTTCATCCTATGATGGAGGGGTACCCAGGCAACAAACCCACCTGTCCATCCCTGCGGAGGCTGCGTCGTGCCGGAAACAGACCTCACTATTTACGACGATATCGAGAGCGGTTATGTCACCGTTGACGGCAACTGGTGTATTACGTCGTTCAACAGAAAGGCCTGCGATATCCTCGGCATCGACGACAAGGATATCCTCGGCCGCCATTGTCGTGAGATCTTCTATAATGACAAACGCTTCAGCGCCATCTGTTCCCAACTCGAACCGCTGACCCGGAAAAAAGGCAGCAATTCGGTCCAGCTCAATCTCGGCAGCCCGACCACCGGCAAAAAGAATGCCATCAGCCTGAGGGTCATTACCCTGCCGGGGCAGAACGGCCTGATGGCCGGAGCCATCATCAGCTTCGCCGACCTCAGCGAGCCCCTGGCTGCCAGCCGCCTGGCCCTGAACAGCATCGCCGAGGGGGTCTTTACCGTCGATCACACCCGCAGGATCACATCGTTCAACAGTGCCGCGGAAAAGATCACCGGCTGGTCCGAGGCAGATGTCATCGGCAAGCCCTGCAAATCGATTTTTCATTCCAGTATCTGCCATTCAACCTGCGCCATCGCCGAGTCGATCCTGAAGAACACCGCGATCACCGATCGCATGGCCTACATCCTCAGCAAAGATGGCCATTCGATCCCGGTCAAGGTCAGCGCCGCCCCCCTTGTCGACCTCAGCGACAGAATTGTCGGCTGGGTCGAGACCTTCAGGGATATCACCGCCTCGCTGCAGCACGAAATGATCCTCGATGCGGTCGCCGACGGCGTCTTCACCGTCGACCCGGAAGGCAGGATCACCTCCTTCAACGCCGCGGCCGAACGGATAACCGGCTGGAAAGGCAGCGAAGTTCTCGGCAAAATCTGTTCGGTCGTCTTCTTCTCGAGCCCCAGCGTCACCAGCTGCGCTCTCGGCATCAGTATGCGGGAGAAGCGGATCATCGTCGACTACGAGACCTTCATCATCGGCAAGGACGGTTTTTCGATCCCGGTCAGCATCAGCGCCGCGCCCTTCCTCGACCACCGCAACGAGGTCCTCGGTGGCGTGGAAACCTTCAGAGACAACACCTTCCGTCTGCAGAACGAGCTGATACTCGATTCGATCGCCGACGGAGTCTTCACCGTCGATCGCAACTGGACCATCACCTCCTTCAATCTGGCGGCGGAGCTGATCACCGGCTGGTCGCGGGAGAACGCCGTCGGCAGGAACTGCAGCGAGGTTTTCCAGTCCTCGATCTGCGGCCGCAACTGCGCCATCGCCGAAAGTCTCTACACCGGGAAAGCGGTATCCAACCGCTCCATCACCATCAAGACCCGCAACGGTCTCTCGCAATCGGTAAGCATCAGCGCCGCCCCGCTGGTCGACTACGAAGGCAACGTCGTCGGCGGGGTCGAGACCTTCCGCGACCTCAGCGTCGAGATCAGCCTGCGCCAGCAGTTGAGCAGACGCTACACCTTCGAGCAGATCATCAGCAAGAGTCCGGCGATGCAGCGGCTCTTCGAGATCATGCCGGACATCGCGAGAAGCGAGAGCAACGTCCTGATCCTGGGTGAAAGCGGCACGGGAAAGGAGCTGATCGCCAGTGCCCTCTACCATGCCTCGAACCGCAAGGACGGCCCTTTTATTACCGTCAACTGTGGCGCCCTGCCCGACACCCTGCTCGAATCCGAACTTTTCGGCTACAAGGCGGGGGCCTTTACCGACGCCAAAAAAGACAAGGTCGGACGATTTGCAGCAGCGGAAGGCGGTACGCTCTTTCTCGACGAGATCGGCGACATCCCGCAGTCACTGCAAGTCAAGCTGCTACGGGTGCTGCAGCAGAAGACCTACGAACCGCTCGGCTCCAACATCCCGGTGAAGGCCGATGTCCGGATCATTGCCGCGACCAACAGAGACCTGCCCCAGCTGGTGCGGGAAGGCCGATTCCGCGACGATCTGTATTACCGCCTCAACGTCGTCAACATCTTTCTGCCGCCATTGCGGGAACGGATTGAGGATATCCCGCTGCTGGTCGAGCATTTCGTCAAGAAATTCAGTGCGGCAAAAGGGAAGGACATCGTCGGAGTCTCCGACCAGGTGATCGCACGGCTGATGCGCTACTCATACCACGGCAACATCCGGGAACTGGAGAACATCATTGAGTACGCCTTCATCCTCTGCCCCGGAGGATACATCCAGGAATCGCATCTGCCGGAACATATCGGCATCAGGACCTCCCTGGACGTACCGGAACCATTCGGATTGACACCGGGAATGACACTGGAGGACATAGAACGGCAGGCGATTTACCAGTCACTCGAACGCAACCAGTGGAAGAGAATGCTGACCTGTCGGGAACTGCAGATTTCTAAGGACACCCTGCGCCGAAAGATCGAGCATTACGGCCTGCATAATCCCGCCGAGCCTCGGGAAGGGGAAAAATAGCGGCTAAAAACAGACCGGGCCGCCGCTGGAAAGTCGGAACCGGGCTGAACGCGACACGGCGTGTCCTGCGCCGTCGTCAGCGGGCCTTGCGCTTTGCCTCAGGCTTTACGGCCATGGCCTCCTGCTGTTCCTTTTTCCGCTCGACCCGCTCTTTCTGCCGGGCCTCCAACTCCGCCGCGGGATCGCCGGCCACCCTCAGACTGCGCGGCAAGGCCCGGTCGACAACCGCATCACAGTTGCACCAGGTCTCCCGCGGACAACCGGTGATCTCGTAACAGCTGGCGAACTGGAGCAGCTTCTTGATTCCGGGGATCGATATTCCCTCATTGTGGATCAGCGACCGCAGACAACCGATCCAGGTGATGTCGTTCTGGGAGTAGAGACGGCGATCGCCTGCCCGTTCCGGTTTGATCAGCCCCTCGTCCTCGTATATGCGTAATGTGCGGGGGTGGACATTGAGCAACCGCGATGCCACCCCGATGGGATATACCGGCAGATCATTCCTGATCGGCTCGACACGGGATTTCTTCTTTGCCATACACTCTTCCTCCTGGATACACTCTACACCGCCCGATCCGACCTGACAAGCCGGACCGGGCGGTGGAGCACTCTCTGCCGCCCGATCCCGGAACCGCCTTGCTCAGTGGTCCTCCGAGACGTGGCCGCGGAACAGCTTTTCTCCCATCAGGAAGAGCATCAGGCAGAAGGCGACTCCGCCTACTACCACCAGATTCTCGTGCAGCGACGGCGTATAGCTCAAAAACTCGGGATAATCGACCAGACCCATGCCGTGAAAGTGCGGCACCAGTTGCCCGACGATCACCAGGTCGTAGCGCATGAAGAAGATACCCACCATCCCCGCCAGCGATGCCGCGAACAGCGCGTTCATGTTCCGCCCCTTCACCAGCATGATGATCACGAACGGGATTACCATCCCCAGCGCCACCTCACCGCCCCAGAAGTTCAGCGCGTAGGGGCCGCTCACCAGCGACATGATCGCCTCGTACTTGCCCGGGGGGTTGCCGCTGACCCCGCTGATCATCTTCCAGCAGGTGAAAAAGATGATCACCGCCATCATCAGCGCCCCGACCTTGGCCACACTCTCCATCGACTTCTTCATCTCCTCGCTCATCCGCCAGTTGTTGGCACGGTAGGCCAGCCAGGTGAAGAAGATGATCGCGATGCAACCCGACATCGCCGCCGAGGTGATAAAGTAGATCGGCATGTACGGTCCGTGCCAGAACTCGCGGGCGTTGAGCAGGCCGAACACCGCCCCCAGGTTGGAATGCGCGGCGACACCGGTCAGCAGCCCGGCCAGGCCGAAGGCCATCGCCGTCTTATGGTCGTTCTTCTGCAGCATCACGAACTCGATCAGCATGAAGAACAGGTAGGCCCCGTACAACGTCCCCATCCACCAGATGTTCGAGGTGGCGTTGGCGCCGATGACGTTGCCCACCGGCATCCGCCAGCTGTTCTC
>Ga0209066_10006337_pt1 | contig 12101 bp, 11 predicted proteins | sample All_14_2_FD_187198 | JGI IMG/M metagenome (GOLD analysis project Ga0209066, IMG submission 187198) | Freshwater microbial communities in response to fracking from Pennsylvania, USA - Allegheny Zone_MetaG_DW_15 (SPAdes) (version 2) ...
CGCCAACGCTTTTCGACAGGTAAGACGATAGGGCAATCCAAGGTTGAGGTTGCAAAGGAGAAACTGTTTGAAATCAACGATCAAGTCGAAGTGATCACTCATAAGAAATTTATTGATTCATCAAATATATATATGCTTGTTGATGGGTGCGATTTAGTCATTGATGCTTTGGATAATTTTGAGACACGTCGGATGATTGAGATGGCGGACTTGGATATTCCGATCATCAGTGCGGCAGTAGGCGGGTATAATGGCTGGCTGACCATCAGCAAGCCGGGGTATCGAAATATAAAACACCTCTGTTCGCATGCGAACAAAGGTGTTGAACAAACATTGGGCAATCTGAGTTTTACGGTGAATGTTCTGGCTGAGCTTGAAGTCAGTTTAGCAATCAGAACATTATTAGGGGAAGATGTTTCGATGCACGGCTTCTATTTTGTTGATTTGAAAACGCTGGAAATTGAGAAAATCGATATCATCGAGTAAGTCGCTGTTTGAGTTGAGTAAAGGTGGCCACAAACATCAAGAATATGAGAATCACAAATGCCAGGGACAATGTTGACCATTTGAGTAAAGTCATAACTCCTGCCAGATCCGCGACTATGGGAGTTGTCTGAGGAAACCGATATAAAACCGTTGAGGTCATGATGTTTTCCAGATAGTCAAATGCAGCCGCGATTAATGCAACATATAATAAGTTCGAAGCTTTCAACAGCTTTGTTTTTTTATAGAAATACGCGGATGCTATCAGGATGAATTGGGTGTAAGCGATAGGCCAGATCAGATCGAAAGTAAAGCGTTGGCGGATGTAGAAAGCACGTCCATTCTCACCATAACTTTCAGCGATTCGATATAAGTCATCTGCGGAATACATAAAAGATGTATCTATGCTTTCCGATAATCCAAAAGCCTCGCTTTTTGCGGATTCTTGAGGTAGAACGAATAGGATAAATGACATAAAGATGAGTAAAGACAGGACGACAACAAGAGCATTTGTTTTATTTACGATGAGTGCGATGAGCTTTTTCATGAGAAATCCCCTTTTCTATAGTTTAATGCATAAGCAGAAAAAATAAATCCATTTGCAATCATAGGGACAATCTTTTTTGATGCATATATAGCATTGGAGGAAAAAATATGAAAAACATGATGAATTTATCCGATGCCTATGAAAAGAATAACGATTTTTATCGAAGTGATGAGATTTATGAGCAGTTTATCAGTCAATATCAACAGTATTTGCGTTCACTATCGACCAAGCAAATGTCGAGGGAGTGTATCAGCGGGCTCAACCGATTACAAAGACAGAACTTACGTTCATCTTCGCAGTTAAATATTCACGTGAAGGTCGGAGATGTGTGTTATATAGATTTTGGTCAGGTATACATTAATGAAGCCGGTTATCAGCACTTTGGTTTGATTTTATCCATCGTCAATCACAAAGCTTTTGTTTTACCGATGACTTCAAATACGACAACCTATCAATATGCCAACGACCCTTCGAGGATTGAGCATGGAAAGACGCATCTGCATCAGTTGGGGTGGATCGAAGGGTTGAATAAGCAGTCGGTTGCCTTTATCAATGATTGTAAGTTTATTAACACTGCCAGAATCATTGCGATTAAAGGACATATCGACATCGACAGTGAATTGTTTTCGGAAATTGTCGAGCGAGTTAAGGAGTCTATCTTTCCTTAATCAACCACTTATTCTTAAATCATGGTAAAATGACAATGGTGATAACATGATTGAACGATTGTCAGGCCGATGGGTAGTAGCTGTGTCAGGAGGAGCCGATTCAATGGCTCTTTTAGACATGTGCAGAAAAGCGAAACTCAATATCGTGGTCGCAACGGTTCATTATCATCAGCGTCAGAGTGCGGATCGTGATGTAGCGATCGTGAATGATTACTGTCGCAAGTATAATATTCCTTTCTATATAAAGCATTTTGATGAACCGCTGGTCGGAAATTTTCAGAATCAGGCACGTTGGTACCGCTACGGCTTTTTTAAGGAAGTCGTCAGTGAAACCGGCAGTAAAGGCGTTTTGACAGCGCATCACCGGGATGATGTGCTTGAGACCTATTTATGGCAAAATCAGCGAGGCCATCGGGTAAAACGATATGGCATCGGCAAAGAGGTTGAAATATACGGAGTTAAAATCGTGCGGCCTCTTTTAGATAAATATAAGAAGGATTTGGTTGAGTATTGCATGCTCAATGATGTTGTGTATGGAGAAGATGAGTCCAATTATTCCAATAAATATTTGCGTAATCGGATTAGAAAGCAACTGTCCACGAAATCTAAGGAATTTAAGATGGCCGTATATAAAGAGATGGAGTGGAAGAACCAGCAGTTATTGATGGATCGGGCGATGGATAAGGAATATGCGGAAAGTTTGGGGGAAACGGTTTATAAAGATTCATTTGTCAATAATGAGCGAGATATTTCTGTTTTAGAGCTCTGGCTTGTTTCACAGGGATACTCGGCAATTATGTCGAAGAAGTGGCTGAAAGAAATCGTCAGGCAACTTGCACAAGTGAATAATGGCATGATACCACTAAAAAATGATTACTATCTTCAGATTCACCAGTCGACAGTGACACTTAAACGATTTTTACCCTATGAATATGCAATAACATTTGATAGAATAGAGTGCGTACATACACCTTGGTTTACGATCAGTAATCAAGGACCGCGTACCTGTGCACTTACCGTCGGTGACGATGATTTCCCAATCACCATTCGAAACTGGCATCCGGGCGATGCCATTCAAATGCGCTTTGGAACAAAGAAAATATCACGTTGGTTTATTGACCGCAAAATTGAGGAAGATCGGCGGAAGGGCTGGCCTGTTGTCTGTAATAAAGATGGCAAAATCATCCTTGTACCGGAGATTGGTTGCGATGTGGTTCATTATTCTGACAATCCGAATATGTTTGTGCTAAAATAGAAACAATCTTCAGGAGGATAAGGCAATCATGCATCAAGATTTAAAGAAAATCCTAGTCAGCGAAGAAGAAATCGTTGCAAAATGTAAGGAGCTTGGAGCTCGGATCAGTAATGACTATCGTACCATTGGTGAAATACCGCTGTTGGTCGCCGTTTTGAAGGGATCAGTCCCTTTCTTAGCCGAACTGGTCAAACATATCGACTTGGATATTGAGTTCGATTTCATGGATGTATCTTCCTACGAAGGAACAGAATCAATCGGAGATGTCCGAATCATTAAAGACTTAGACCGTTCCATTAAGGGAACACGTATTTTATTGGTTGAAGATATCGTTGATACCGGTCGGACGATCAAAGAAGTTACCCGTCTTTTATTGAATAAGGGGGCGACGGAAGTTAAGATCGTAAGTTTGCTGGATAAGCCCAGCCGTCGGGTCATAGAAATCAGTGCCGATTATGTCGGTTTTGAAATCCCGAATGAGTTCGTTGTCGGATTCGGATTGGATTTCAATGAGAAGTATCGTAACTTACCCTATGTTGGGGTATTGAAAGATGAGTTTTATTAGTAAGTAAGGAGCGTGAAAGCGTGAATAGAAACAGAGCATTGAACATGCTCCCTTATATAATCGTTATGATTGCGATGACGAGTTTATTATTATTCACATCCAATTCCCAAGTTAAACAGCTTAACTATAACGAGTTTATGGAGCTTGTTCGTAAAGATGTGATTACTGAGGCAGACGTAAGTGTCTCCAATGTAGTCATAGACATCCGTGGTAAATATAAGGAAAACGGAGATGAAGTTGTATTTAAGGCGACGATTGCCAACACTGAGGTTCAGAATAATCAGCTGATTGAAGAATTGGTTGCCAATGGCGTGACCATAAAGATTATTAATCCCTATGAAAGCAACCTGTTGGTTGATACACTTGTTCAAATCGTACCATTCTTATTGTTTGGTGCTTTTGCATTTTTCCTTTTGACACGAATGAACTCAGGGAATAACAACAAAGCGTTCGAGTTTGGTAAAACCCGTGCCCGTTTAGAAGGTAATATCAAAGTCCGTTTTGATGATGTTGCGGGTTGTGATGAAGAAAAAGAAGAAATGGCTGAATTGATTGAGTATCTGAAAAATCCGAAGCGTTTTGCCCGTATGGGTGCCCGTATTCCAAAGGGTGTCTTGCTGGTGGGTGCTCCGGGTACCGGGAAAACATTGTTGGCCAAGGCTGTTGCCGGGGAAGCGGATGTTCCGTTTTACTCAATCTCCGGTTCGGACTTTGTTGAAATGTTTGTCGGTGTCGGTGCATCGCGTGTTCGCGATATGTTTAAAAAGGCACAGCAGACCGCGCCTTGTATCATCTTCATTGATGAAATCGATGCTGTCGGCCGTCAGCGCGGTACCGGTTTAGGCGGCGGTCATGATGAACGTGAGCAAACCTTGAACCAATTGTTGGTCGAAATGGATGGCATTACGGATAATTCCGGTGTGGTCATCGTTGCGGCTACCAACCGTCCGGACGTACTTGACCCGGCATTATTGAGACCGGGACGCTTTGACCGTCAGATCACGGTCAGTTTACCGGATCGCAAAGGTCGTACAGCAATCTTGAAAGTACATGCCCGCAATAAGAAATTGGCGGATGATACGGATTTGGATGCGTTGTCAAAACGTACTCCGGGATTCTCGGGTGCTGATTTGGAGAATGTTTTGAATGAAGCTGCCATCTTGGCGGTTCGTGAGAATGATACATTGATTCGTATGCATCATTTGGATGAGGCGATCGACCGTGTCATTATGGGTCCGGCGAAGAAATCGCGTACATATACAGATAAAGAGCGTCGCTTGGTTGCTATCCATGAAACCGGTCATGCGATTATCGGTTTGATGTTGGAAGATGCTGACATGGTTCAGAAGGTTACCATCATACCTCGCGGGAATGCGGGTGGTTATAATCTGATGACTCCGCGTGAAGAACGCATGATGATGACAAAAACGGATCTTTCCGCTAAGATTACCGGGTTGCTGGGTGGCCGTGTGGCGGAAGAAGTCTTACTGAAAGAAATTTCTACCGGTGCGTTCAATGATATTGAGCGTGCAACATCCATTGCCCGTGATATGGTCATGGTTTACGGTATGAGTCACTTGGGACCGATTCAATATGAAAGAAGCGGTGGAAATGTCTTCTTGGGCCGTGATTACAATGCGCAGCGGAATTATTCCGGGGAAATTGCTTTTGAAATCGATAAGGAAGTTCGTCGTATCATTGATGAAAGTTATGAATCAGCAAGAAAAATCATTACAGAAAACATGGACCTGTTAAACAGAATTACTGAGGCACTGCTTGAGTACGATACCTTGACCAACGAGCAAATCATGTTGCTTTATGATGGAAAAGAATTGGTATCAAAACCAACACCGGTTCCACCGGTCGCGGAAGTAATAACAGAAGAAGTTAAAGAAGAACCAAAAGCATAATTTACACCCCTGGTCACAGGGGTGTTTTAAAACAAAGGAGACTGATGAATATGGATACGATGGTTAGAGCTTTGGCACACAACGGACGCATTCGCATCTTTGTATGCAAAACAACAGAACTGGTTGAATATGCGCGTCAGCGACATGATACATTTCCGACAGCAACTGCAGCGTTGGGCCGTTTATTAAGTGCAGGGGTGCTTATGGGAAGCATGCTGAAAAGTGATCAAGAAAAGATATCTATGACGATTCGCGGTACTGGCCCGCTGAAGACAATAATTGTCGATGCAGATCATTTAGGGAATGTCCGGGGTCTGGTCGGAAATCCATATGTTAATTTGACTAATGAGAAAACCGGAAAATTGGATGTTGGAAGAGCTGTTGGGCAAGGTATGCTCAACGTTGTCAAAGATTTAAATATGAAAAATGATTTTACGTCTTCGGTTGAACTTCAATCCGGAGAAATCGGCGATGATCTGGCATATTACTTCCTGGTTAGTGAACAAACACCTTCAGCTGTGAGTGTCGGAGTATTGGTCAATACGGATGCTTCCGTACTTGCTTCCGGAGCACTCATCATTCAGATGATGCCGGACGCAGATGAGGCCGATGTAATGATCACGGAAAATGTCGTAGCCCACTTAAAACCGATTTCGCAAATGATTCATGAAGGCATGACGCCAAGAGAAATTGCGACAGCGCTATATGATGATGTTGAGATTCTGGATGAACAACCTATCAGATTTGAGTGTTCATGCAATAAAGAGCGGATGGCCAGAGCACTATCCACCTTGGAAGTCATGGATTTGAAAGATATGATTCATGAAGATCATGGATGTGAACTGACTTGTCATTTTTGCAATACTTCCTATACGTTTTCAGAAGATGAACTTAAAGACATATTATCGATGAAAGGGTACGAACATGTGGCACATTCGTGACATTGTCATCCAGAATAAAGTCGTTGTCGGACCGATGGCCGGAGTAAGCAATCTGGCTTTTCGTTCGGTCGCAAAGGAGTTTGGGGCAGGTCTGATCTATACGGAAATGGTATCGGATAAAGCGCTTTTTTACGGAAATGAGAAAACGATTCGGATGTGTGAAGTCGATCCTAATGAGCATCCGCTTTCCTTACAGTTATTTGGTGAGGATATCGAAACCATGGTTGCCGGAGCGATATTTCTGGATCAGAAAACCGATTGCGATATCATTGATATCAATATGGGCTGTCCGGTATCCAAAGTCGTCAAGGGTAATGGCGGTGCTTCACTTCTGAAAAATCCGGATCATGCCTTCAAAATTTGTGAAGAAGTAGTTAAAGCAGTCAGAAAACCGGTCACAGTTAAGATTCGTACCGGTTGGGATAAGCAGTCGATCATCGCAAAGGAACTTGCGATGGGTCTTGAGAAAGCCGGGGCCAGTGCTATTGCGGTTCACGGGCGGACACGATCACAAATGTATCAAGGAGATATCGATTTGGATTTAATCAAATTGGTTAAGGACAGCGTATCAATTCCGGTCATAGGCAATGGCAATATATTCCGTGCACAAGATGCTTTGAATATGTTAAAATATACCGGTTGCGATGCCATCATGCTGGCTCGCGGAGTTTTAGGCAATCCTTGGCTGATCAAAGAAATCTTGGTTGCCTTTGAAAATGGTAATGCGGATTATATGTTTGCCCGTAATGAGCGATTTGCGTGGGCGCTGACTCATGCAAAGCGTTTGGTTGCACTTAAAGGCGAAGATGTTGCCATGCGGGAGATGCGCAGTCATGCAAGTTGGTATGTTTCGGGGATGCCGAGCAGTCATAAAGTTAAAAATCTGTTTTCACAGATGACTACCTATCAACAATTTGTTAATATTATAGAGAATTATCAAAAAGAAATCGAAGATTTGATTTAGAAAGTGAGTAAAGATATGAGTAACGGACTGAGCGAACAAGAAATCATCCGACGTCAGAAAATGGAGGATTTGCGTAACAAAGGGATTGATCCTTTTGGTACGGCTTACCAACAAACCCATCACAGCAAGGATATCATCGAAAAATTCGATGCTTTCAGTAAAGAAGAAATCCATGAAATGACGGATGTCCGGGTCAAAATTGCCGGTCGCATCATGACCAAACGTCTGATGGGGAAAGCCGGGTTCATGCATATTCTTGACCGTGACGGACAAATCCAAGTTTATGTGCGTAAAGATACCGTCGGAGATTTTTGGTTCGAATATTTCATGGATGCGGATTTGGGCGATATGGTCGGTATTGAAGGTGATGTTTTCCGTACCAATCACGGCGAGTTATCTGTAAAAGCCGAAACCATTACGCACTTAACCAAAGCTCTTCGCCCGCTACCGGATAAATTCCACGGATTAACCGATGTTGAGGAAAGGTATCGCCGTCGCTATGTAGATTTGATTACCAATGAGAAGGCCAGAGAGATTGCGGTCTTGCGACCGCGTATCATTCGTGCGATTCAAAATTATTTTGATAATAAAGGATTGATTGAAGTAGAAACGCCGGTGCTCACACCGATTCTCGGAGGTGCAGCGGCACGTCCGTTCGTTACTCATCACAACACCTTGGATATGGACTTTTACCTGCGTATCGCTACGGAACTGCCATTAAAGCGGTTAATTGTCGGCGGACTTGAGGGCGTATATGAAATCGGCCGTTTGTTCCGTAATGAGGGCATGAGTCCGAAACATAACCCGGAGTTTACCACGGTTGAGGCGTATGTCGCTTATTCCGATATGGAAGGCATGATGGATACGATTGAGGGTATGGTTGAGTTTGTGGCTACGCAAACACTGAAAACCACGGAAATCCAATGGGGAGAAAAGGAAATCTCACTCAAAGGACCTTATCGTCGGATTCACATGGTCGATGCCATCAAAGAAGCTACCGGCGTCGATTTCTATGCCGTAACCAGTCTTGATGAAGCGTTAGCACTTGCCAAAGCACACAATGTCGAAGTGTTGAAACATCAGCACAGCTTCGGTCATATCGTGAACCTATTTTTTGAAGCATTTGCGGAGGAGAAGATGGTTCAACCAACCTTCGTCTTTGGACATCCCATCGAGATTTCGCCATTGGCCAAGAAAAATGAGAAAGACCCGCGCTTTACCGATCGTTTCGAATTATTTATTGACGGTCGCGAATATGCCAATGCGTTCAGTGAGCTCAATGATCCGATCGATCAGCGCCAACGCTTTGAGGAACAACTCAAAGAGAAGGATTTGGGAAATCAGGAAGCCAATGAAATGGACATCGACTTTGTTGAGGCGTTGGAATATGGCATGCCGCCAACCGGTGGGTTAGGATTTGGTATTGACCGCTTCGTCATGTTACTGACCAATTCCGAAACCATTCGTGAGGTTATCCTATTTCCGCATATGCGTCATCGTTCTCAGTAAAATCAACTCCCGAAAGGGAGTTTTTTATTGTGAAAACACAAACGAAAAGCTATACTTTCAATAAAGAGGTGATTCTATGATTCTGGAAGTAAATAATCTATCCAAGCATTTCGGGACTTTAAAAGCCGTCGATCAATTGAGTCTAAGCGTTGAAAAGGGAGAGTTCTTTGCCTTTCTTGGACCTAACGGTGCCGGAAAGTCCACCACCATCAACATGTGTACGACCCTGTTACAACCGACCGAAGGCGAAATCACGGTCAATGGTTTTGTCATGGGGAAAGAGGATGATGAAATACGTAAAAGTATTGGGGTTGTGTTTCAATACTCATTTCTCGATGACTTGTTAACCGTAAAAGAAAACATGCGAATCCGTGCCGGATTCTATGGCTTAAGTTCAGTTGATTTCAACAAGAAATATGAAGAACTGGATGCACTGATCGGTTTAAATGAGATTGCGGATAAACCGTATGGGAAGTGTTCGGGCGGTCAGCGGCGTCGTGCCGACATTGCCAGAGCCTTGATCCATTCGCCCAAGTTACTGTTTCTGGATGAACCAACGACCGGTCTAGATCCTCAAACCCGCAAGCGCGTGTGGGATGTCATCAACAACATTCGGAAAAACGATCAGACTACGATATTTTTGACGACACATTATATGGAAGAAGCGGAGCGTGCCGATCGGGTGGCTATAATTGATCAAGGAAAACTGGTCGTATGTGATACGCCGAGTCAACTGAAACGGAAGTACACATCGAATGTGGTTCGGATTCTTCCTACAGATATGGAACAAGCGATGACAAAAGTTGATGGTATGAGCTTTCCACATAAGGTAAGCAACGATGTCATCAAAGTGTATACGCAGAATTCAAGTGAATCATTGCGAGTGCTTGATTCTCTTCGCCCACTTATCGATTCCTTTGAAGTTCTAGAAGGCAATATGGATACCGTGTTTATTACTCTGACCGGTAAGAATATTCGGGAGGACTGATTATGAAAGCCTTGGTTCAACTGACAAAACGCAATTTATTACAGTTCTTCCGTAACCGCTCAGAAGTATTCTTCTCATTTCTGTCTGTAATCATCATTTTAGGACTTTATCTTCTCTTTCTTTCGGACCAGCAAGTCCGAAATATCGAATATTCAATCGGTCAATCCATCGAAGGTATCAAACCGATGGTTAACGCCTGGGTCATGGCCGGATTGCTGGCCGTATCCACGGTCACACTATCCATCGGAGCCCAGGGTCGGATGGTATTGGATAAAAACCGTAAAGTGTTTTATGATTTTATGGTGGCCCCCATCAAACGTTATCAACTGTTCCTCTCTTATATCACATCCACATTTCTTATCGTGCTGATGATATCGATCACGATCGTCATTATATCTCAGGTGTATATTGTGTTTTCGGGAGGGGATTGGTTTACCTTGGACCAATGGTTAAGATTATCATTCTATCTGTTATTGTGTATAATCTCATCCACATTCATGGTTTTGTTTGTGGTGTCATATATTGAAAATCCCTCGGTTATGTCCACTTTTGCGACTGTTGTGGGAACGTTGATCGGGTTTGTGACCGGCGCATATATTCCGATGGGCGTACTGCCGAAGAGTGTTCAGATCGTTTCCAATCTGATGCCGGTATCCCAAGGAGCATCTCTGTTAAGACAGGTATTTATGGAATCATCCATGCAACAGGTGTTTGCCGGAGCACCGAAAGAAGCAGTGCTAAACTATATGAAGTTTCAGGGGATTGATCTGTATGTCGGAGATACACTGCTTACACCGACGATCATGGTCGTGTATCTGATCGTATCTACGCTGATATTTATACTGTTGAATTATTGGCGTTTCCAGAAAATGAAGAATAACTGATATAAAAAACTACACGCAAGTGTAGTTTTACTTTCCGATTCTGTACAATCTTCCTTCATCCGTAACAGCATACACTTCGCCATTGTTCCCCATGGCTAAATCCCTGAATCGCTGTCCTTCATTTTCGAGAAGTCTTTCCTCACCGATGACACGATCATTCTTGATCATTAAACGAATGATGTGACGACTGCGCAACCCGCCGATAAAGACATTGTTCTGCCACTCAGGGATGACACTTGATGAGTAAAAAGTCATTCCGGCTGGAGCGATCACAGGATCCCAGTAGTAAACCGGCTGTTCCATGCCTTCCTTCTGGGTAAGTCCTTCACCTACAGGCAGACCGCTATACTCCTCGCCATAACCGATGATTGGCCAACCGTAATTCTTCGATGACTCAATCAGATTAAGTTCATCTCCGCCTTGAGGGCCCATTTCACTGGCCCACAAGTCTCCGGTCACCGGATGAATAGCCAAACCTTGCACATTTCGATGTCCGTACGAGTAAATCTGTTGATGTGCACCTGCCTGATTGATAAAAGGGTTGCTGGGAGCAGGTTTACCGTCAGTGGTGATCCTTAATACTTTGCCATGACCATTATCCAAGGTCTGAGCGTTATTGCGCGTTTGTAAACTCTGACGGTCTCCCGTAGACACAAACAAGAAACCTTCGTTATCAAATACGATCCGGCTTCCATAGTGACCGACACCATTGAAATAGGGAGTTGCCTCATAAATCACTTTAAAATCCGTCAGTGAGGTCTGATCTTCTGATAATCTTCCTTTACCGACGGCGGTCACAGAACCTTTTGAAGATTTTAAAGATAGTGTGAAATATAACAATCGATCAGATTCGAAAGTTGGACTGACTGTTACATCCAATAGACCTCCTTGTCCGCTGGAATTGATGGGCGGGAAACCTTTGATTGCTGCAGAAAGGGTTCCGTCCGGTTTTACCACTCTCAATGAGCCGTCTTTTTCTGTGATGACCAAATCACCATTGGGCAATACATCAATGCCCCAAGGTTCACTGAGTTGTTCCGTAAGAATGGTTACTGTGTAAGGTGTAGTTGTTTTGATTCCGCTTATCCGCGTTTGACCTTCAAAAGCGGGTTTAAAGTCGGTGTTCGGCTGATTTGTTTCAACGGGATCAAAATAGACGATTTCAGGTTCGTTATCAATGGGATCTTCTTCATCGATGGGATCATCATCTTTCGGATCTTCAATGACCGGCGAACAAGCCATAAGAAAAATGGACAAGAGTATTAAAAGAAGAAGGATTTTTGATTTTTTCATAAACACTCCTTTCGAAAGTTTGGTTGTTTTTGATACTCATAGTATATCGATTCATCCATGAGATATCTATTGAGATACTTTTTAGAAACAAAAA
>Ga0209066_10006338_pt1 | contig 12101 bp, 11 predicted proteins | sample All_14_2_FD_187198 | JGI IMG/M metagenome (GOLD analysis project Ga0209066, IMG submission 187198) | Freshwater microbial communities in response to fracking from Pennsylvania, USA - Allegheny Zone_MetaG_DW_15 (SPAdes) (version 2) ...
GTGGTGAGCCCGGTGATAGTGGTAATTGAGGAAAAAGGCGCGCACGATGGGGTTGACCCGCAGGTTCCAGGCGCCGGTCAGCGGGTCGCATTCGGAAAAGGCGTGGTCGGCGTATTGCAGTGAAGACCAGTTCAGAGCGAAAGCCAGGTAGCAAAATCCCCAGCCTGTCCAGTTGAGATCAAGCAGTTGAAAAGCGGCCATTTGCAGCAGCAGGGACAGCCCCACTTCCAGGCGGATCACGGTTTCGGGCGCGCGGTCGTAGGCCCGCGCGTAGGTCACGGTGGCCGTCTGTTTGGCTTCGGGGCTATTGCGCAAGGAGCCGATGCGCACGAAACCGGGCCAGATCATGTAAGCCAGACTGGCGATCGGCGGCAGTGTCCAATAAGCCCCGGTGAGTACGCAGTACCATTGGACATACTTGAGGGGTAGATTTTCGCCCGGACGGATGTAGTCGAAGGTCTCGAATTCACTGCGGTTGTGGGCGTGGTGATTGAGGTGGCCGCAGCGATGAAAGCCCAGGCTGGTGGGGAAAAAGGCCCCCAGCACACGGCCGAACCACTCATTGACGGTTTCGTTGGAATGCAAGATCTTGTGCTCGGCCTCGTGAAACAGGGCGAAGTTGGTGTTGTTGAGATAGGAAAAGAGCAGAGCGCTGGCCAGCAAAACCAGCCACGATTGGGTATGCGAAGCCGTCCACAGCAGGCCCAGGCAGCCGGACATCGCCACCGTGCCGATGAGCAGGTTCAAACGGTTGGGAATGGGTTCCTGAGCCACCTTTTGCGCTTCTTTAAGCTGCGGGGGATCCCCTTGGGCTTAGACCGAAGCCGGGCCCGTGAAAATCTCCTTCGTGCGCCCCAATTTAGGGGACTGGCGTTCGCCCGATGCCATGGAGCCCTTGGCTTTCGCCGTGCTCAAGGGCGTGACCCCGTCGGATGTGGAGTGCGAGTTGTGGGACGAACGGGTCGAGCCGGTTCCACAGCATTTGCAGACCGATCTGGTGGCCCTCACGGTGGAGACCTATACGGCGCGCCGCGCCTATGCTTTGGCCGACCGCTTTCGCCGGCAGGGCTTGCGAGTCGTGGCGGGCGGCTATCATCCGACCTTCCTACCCCAGGAGGGGCTGCAACACTTTGATGCCGTGGTCTGCGGCGACGCCGAAGCGCTCTGGCCGGGAATCTTGCGCGACGCGGCGGCCGGAAGATTGCAGTCGATCTACCGGCAACCGGCCGGCGCCGAGATGCGCGGCCTGAACTATGATCGGAGCCTCTTTGCAGGCAAGGCCTACGGCAAAGTCACCCCGGTGCAATTCAGCCGGGGCTGCCGCTTTGCCTGTGATTTTTGTTCCATTCATGCTTTTTACGGCCGCTCTCTCAGTCACCGCCCGGTCGACGAGGTGGTGGCCGAAGCCTGCGCCCTGCGCTCGCGCTACCTGTTTCTGGTGGATGACAATCTGTTCGTGAATCAGGATGCCTTGCGCACTTTATTGGACGGTTTGCGTGGTTGCGGACTGCGCTGGGGTTGTCAGATCAGTTTGGATGTGGCAGGGGACGAGCGCCTGCTGGCGGCCATGGCTGAGTCCGGCTGCGTGGCCGCGCTGGTCGGATTCGAATCGTTGGATGGCGCAAACCTGGTGCAGATGCGCAAGAAGTGGAACACGCGTCATCCCTATTCGGAGGCCATCGCCCGCTTCCACGCCCACGGAATTATGGTCTACGGCTCTTTTATCTTCGGTTACGATCAGGATGATTCGGACGTTTTTGCGCGCACCGTGGATTTTGCCCTGCAAAATGAGCTATTCCTGGTCAATTTCAGCGCCCTCACTCCTACCCCGGCCAGCGCTCTCTATGCCCGCATGGAGAAGGAAGAAAGGCTGCTCTATCCCCACTGGTGGCTCGATTCCGCTTACGGCTATGGAGACGCCGTCTACCGTCCCCGCCTGCTCACTCCCGAGCAGTTGACGGCCGGTTGTCGTTGGGCCCGCGCCCAGTTCTTTCGCTACTCCAACATCGCCCGCCGCGTCATCTGGCCCCCGCCTGGCTGCACCAGTCTCAACCATCGCCTTATCAGCCTGCTGGCCAACTACACCTCGCGGCGCACCCTCGACCGCAAGCTAGGGCGATCCCTGGGATAGCGTCCCAGTCGCGCCGATTCGAAATTTCCAGCCATCCTGCCAGCGGAAGTTCAGTTCCAGGCCGGGCCGCCGGCTACCCAAGGCCGACTCCAAGGTTTCGGCCGACTCCCAGGGACCGGCCAGGGGCCAGCCGCCTCGCTCCAGCACGGGTCCCGTCACGGCCAGGACGACGCCGTCGGCCGAATACTCCACTTCAATCTGGGGACATTCACAGTGACATCCCCTCCCCGAATGAGGCCATTGGTAAAAATTGATGCCACCACGGCTGTCCATTCCCACGGGGAGCAGACGTTCCACCTGCGCGCGGCTCATTCCGGGACGAACTCCGGAGATGGTCAGGGGGCCCAGTTGGGCACGCCCGAGGGCAATGGCGCTGGCCATCAGCAGTATCCAAAGTAGCCAAATCTTTCGCATGTCATCAGTTTAGGTGGCTGTGGTGACAGAACGGTGTCATCCCGGAGATATCGAATCGAGCGGAAGGTTCGTTTTGCCCACGTGCTATAGTGGAAGCGGAGCGCGCGTAGCCTTGGGCCCGCGCCGCTCGAAAGGAACACCCTATGGGCGACAAGTCACCGAAGGCCACCAAGAAGAACGCCGGACAAAAGCAAGGCAAGCAAGATGCCAGCGACAAGAAGAAGAAAGACGCCGACCTGCTCAAGCAGGTTCCCAAAAAGGTCTAGAGCTGCGACCCGTCTGCCCATTCGGGCAGACGGGGCGTCACCTCGCGGGAGTTCGGCCTGACCTTCCAGAAGGGGGCGGCATGAAACGCACTCTGCTCTGCCTCCTCTTCCTTTGCGGCCCCGCTCTCGCCAAGGAGAATACACTGATCATGCCTGGCAAATCAGTCGGCCCGATCACTCCGCGCAGCACTCGCGCCGACCTGGTAAAAGCCTTCGGGGCGGCCAACGTCAAGAACGCCACGATCTATCTTTCCGAAGGAGAGACGGTGCCCGGCACCGTGGTCTTCGACAAGGATCCCAAGCGCCGCCTGGAGATCACCTGGACCAAGAAAAAGTTGGTCGGAGACGTAAAGATCGTGGGTTCCAGCAGCCTCTGGCACACCGCCGAGGGAATCACTCTGGGAACCACCCTGGCCGAGTTGCAGCGCCTCAACGGCAAGCCATTTAAATTCAGTGGTTTCGACTGGGATTACGGCGGCTTGATCCAGGGCTGGCAGGGAGGCAAGTTGGAAACCAGCCTTAAGGGAGTGTGGCCCAGTCTGAATCCCGGCCCCAAAGACAACACCAGCGAAATCAGCGGTGACCGCGAGTTCTCCTCCGACGACGTGCTCAAGAAGAACTTTCACATCACCGTCTGCCAACTGCGCATGGAACTCAACCGCTAGAAAACCTCCTGGCGCGCTCAACGCCCTGCTAGCGCCCGCGGCCGCGGTCCAGACGCATCCCGGGGGGCACTTTCCAGTTGCCTTCCGACCCTCGAATCGAACTCCAGCAAAAGATCCAGTCGCCTCCGCGTTGTTGTTCCACGATGAGATCGCCATCGTCCTGTAAAGACAGTCGGTAGGAACCGATCATTCCCTCGTAGCTCGAGTGCCAGAGGCTGCGTTGTTCGGCATTCTCCACTTGCAATAATCCGGTTCGCTCCAGCACCAGGCGACAGTCTTTCCCGCCCGTGCCGGTCTCCCAGCTGGAATCTCCATTGGCCCGATAGACGACGCAGTTTCCATCCTTTTCGACGACCAGCCGATAGGCCTGATTGCTCGACTCCAAGCTCATTCCCGGCAACAGGCTGTTGCCGCCGGTCAACTGGTTCTTGAAAGGCGTGGGCGTGACTACGGCCACGGGACTTTGCGTGACCCTGGGCGTTTCCGAGGCGGTGGGAGCGGGAGAGGGCGAGGCCACCGCCACGCCGATACCCAGACGCTGGTCCAGCGCCTTCATGGCTTGCTCCGGCGAACGCACCGGGCTAGTCCAGGTCAACTTCAGGGGAATTCGCTTGGGATCCAGGCGGGTGAGACAAACCAGCGGTTCGGGAGGGTGCTTCAACCCCAATCGTTGCAGAGAACGAGCGTGTTCCGGCACGGCCAGGTCGTAGACCAGGAAGCTGGGATCTACCGCTACTCCTACAAAATGCCCCTGGGCTCGTTGCTGCTTGAGCATCTCCACCAGACCTTTAAAGGCCCCCGCGCCGCGCGCCTGGGTCGAGTCCCAGACCACCAGGACTGCTTCCGCCTGACCTGCCGACAGCGGCTGCGCGCACATCAGTATTCCCGCCAGAGTGATTCTGTAGAAAATCCCCATTGTGGTATGTTCCCCCTCACGACAGGATCCACGCCCCCCTTGGGCAACTCTTCTCACATGAAACGTTTGCTGTGGCTGCTCCTACTCACCCTCCCGGCTCTGGCCAAGCCCGCCTATACCTTCGCGCCGGGCAAGAGCTTCGGACCCGTCACCCTGGGTCAGTCACCCGAGCAGGTTAAGCAGGCGCTGAGCGACTGGACCTATGAGGTGGAGCCCTATGTGATCGGGGACGTCTATCATTTTCCCAAAGGCGCTACAGAACAATTCAACTGCGCCTTCACCACCAGCCACATTCTCAAGGAAATTACGCTGAGCAGCAACAAATTCAAGATGCAGGGCGATCCCAACATGGGACCGGGAGCCAGTCAGGAAGCCATTCAACGCCGCTTTGGCAAGCCCACCACCAATACTCTCGATCGCTTCGGTGGTTATTGGGACTACAACAAGCACGGGCTGTGTTTTTTCTTCCCGAGCAGCCGCCAGCCCGCCATTTACGGCAAAGGCCACTGCCTCAGTGTGGCCATCTATGTCCCCGGAACCTCTCGCTACGCTACAAAGTAGATTTCAGTGCAGTCCGCCGGCCACGTAGAGCGTTTCGCCGGTCATGAAGGCGGAGTCGCTGCAAGCCAGGTAAAGTACGGCGGGGGCGATGTCCTCAGGTTGGCCGATGCGACCCAGCGGGCTGACTTGCTCCAGGGATCCCTTGGCATCGAGCAACGGACTGGCGTGTAAGCCCTCGGTTTCGATCAGCCCGGGGTTGACCGAGTTGACGCGGATCTTGCGCGGGCCGAGTTCTTTGGCCAGACTGCGGGTGATGCCGTCCAGGGCGGATTTGCTGGCGTTGTAGACGGTGGTCCCGGCCGGCGAAAGGGTGCTGACTACGGAACTCACGTTGACAATCGTGCCTCCCTCTTCGGGGAAGAGCTCGGCTGCCTGCTGGCTGAGCAGCAGTGGACCCAGCACATTCAGATTGAAATGACGGTGAAAGTGCTCCGGGGTAATTTGCTTTAAAGGGGCCACTTCGTAGATGCCGGCGTTGTTGACGAGCACGTCCAGGCGTCCGAAGTGTTGGATGGTGGCGTGCAAAAGAGCACTGATCTGCTCGGGCTTGGATACATCGGCCTGGACCGCCACCGCCTTGCCGCCGGCGGCCACAATCTTGGCGACCACCTTGTCGGCACCGGCCTGACTGGAGGCATAATTGACCACCACGGAGGCGCCTTCCCGCGCCAGATGCTCGGCGATGCAGGCGCCGATTCCCTTGGATGCACCCGTGACCAGGGCTACCCGATTGGCTAATTTTTGATTTGACATTCCCGCCCGTTCGGTTTCTCGCGAGGCTTGCCCTTTAGCGGGTGCGGTCGATGGCGATGGCCTGCGGGATACCCGTTAGGGTCAGAACGCGGTCGGGAGTTTTGTTGCCCGCATCCTGGGTGGGTTTGTGAAAGACCAGCACTCGGGAGTCGGCTCCATTGATGCAATAGGTGTGGCCGGTAAAAGCGTCGACCGCCAAATTGCTCGGAGTGGTAGTGGGCGAAAAATTGCCAAGACCGGTCAGGTTGCCAAAAATCAGGTGAGCTAGCGACCCTCCTGGCGAGAACTGCCCCAGCTTGTTGAAGCCAGCATCGGGGGTGCTTCCGACCGATGCTCCTTCGCTGACCAGAAAGTAGTTTGAATCGTTGCGGGTGCTAGTGCCGACCGGACTACTGTCAAACTGCATTCCCCGCAGATTGCCCAGATTGGTCGGCAGCACCCGCAACGGAGTGTTGGCGGTGGCGGTGCCGGCGGAGAAGACGCGCAGCGAACCGAACCCCCCCAGGATCCATTCTTGAAAGCGGGTATCGACCAGAACTTGCGTGGGCTTCTCGCCGGTAATGGTACGCAATGGGGCCGACAAGGTGCTGGCGGTCAGCACCACATTGCCTCGATAAAGCAAGTCCCTGCCCACGTCCACGAAGAGGCCGGGGGAGTTGGCGCCCAGTGATCGGAATCGAGTAAATACCACATCGCCGTCTAGTTTACTGATCTTATCAAAGTAAAGCACTCGGCCGTTGGCGGCTGTGCCGGTCGAAACGTAAAGTCGATCGTTTTGAGTGTCCAGGAAGAGCTCCGGCTTGGTGGAGCCTGGGAACAAAACGTTGGACATCTGGGCAGCGGGGGTGAGTACTCCATTGGCACTGGCGAAATTGTCGTAGCGGAAGATTCTGTTGTTGATGACCGCATACAGTTTGCCGGCGGTGGGATTGGCCGAACTGAAGACGTCCACTGAGCCGTTCAGATCGCCCGTGAAGAGCAGGTCGTCTGGACTGGCGAAGGCGATACGGCTGGCATCCTTGCTGATGACAGGGCCCTGACTCACCAAGGAGTCAACTCCGCCGCTGACAGCTACCCCATCATTGGACACGTTGACCCGGCTGACTGCCAGGTTGGTTAGATCGATCACAAAGACGTCGGCGCGACCGTTGGCGTCGTTGCCGACCAGGTCGGTGCGACTGGAGTAAAAGGTGATGAAGCGTCCGTTCCCGGAGATGGAGGGAGCGCCCATCGCGGCAAAATTGGCCAGACCAGGAACCTCGATGTTGGTGTTGAGCTGCCGGTCGATCAAGCGCAGACGGTTGTCAATGTTGGCGGTCACAAAACGACCATCATCGGAGACGCTGCAAGGAAATGGACTGGGTGAGCTGAGGCGCGCGAAAGTATCGCTGTTGATGTCGTAGACGAAGAGTCCGCCTTGACCGCCACTCAGATTACTGGCGGTAGAAGAAAAGAAAATCAGCTTGCCGTCAGGGGAGAAGATGGGATTGGCGCAGCTGCGATCGGCCAGCACTCCTCCTGCGGTTTTGCTGATCAGGCTGGTGCTAAGGGAGTCGCGATCCCAGAGGGCGATCTGATCCGGCTGATCGGTGATGCTGGCCGTGTAGGTCACAAATCGCCCGTTCTCAGAGATGGAGGGGTCGACACCGTTTTTGACCTGGAAGAAGCTGGTTCCAGCTGCCGTTTGCACGGGAGTGATATCCCGTTGGGCGGCAAAGCCATTGCGATCAATAAAAGCGATTTGGCTACCGAAGATATCCCTTTCAAAGGTGAGGAAGCGTCCGTCGGCGGAAAGGTCGGGATCGCGAGAGCCCCCTGCAGCCTGATTCTCTCCCACCAGAATCGTATTGCTGGTACCGTCGGCGGCAACGAACAACTGGTTGCTGCCGCGGGAGGTCAAGTCAATGCGCTGAGTTGTGGAGGTCTGACGGTCGCGCAGGAAGATGGCGCGCTTGGCGGTGAGGGAAGTTCCTATCGTCCCTGTTCCCGTCGTCCCCGATTCGATAAACGGGAGAATCCCCGAAAGCAGCCCCGGATTGACCGAGGAGAAGGCCACGAAGCGACCGTCGCGACTGATGGCGGGCTCGTTGCTGTCGCCGCTGAGACTACTAACACTGATGCGTCCGATTTCGGCCGTGGCCGGCAGCAGGGGCAGCGTCGCGAAAGTGAACGTTAATAGTTGCGAATCAGCCGGGAGAGTCCGGTCCAGTGTTCCTACCGCCCGGCCATCGGACGTGGTGGCTTCAACCACCACCCGGAAAGCGCTGCCGTCCAGTCCGGAGATGACCTGGTCGGGTATGCCCGCACCAGGCAGCCGCTGAAAGAGCACGGGTCCGGCCAGGCGCTTGCCGGTGGCCACGTCGAAGACTTCCAAACTGAAATTGGTGGCTTCATCGGGTTCCGTGAAGGTCATCTGCACCTGCACACTGACGTTCTGGCGAGCCGTGAGCACGGTGGCGGTGGGCGCCGGAGGCTGCGAATTGTCGGCCACGGGTGGCGGCGGAGCCACGAAGTTGCCACCGCTACTCACGCTACCGCTGCCGCCGCAGCCGAGCAAGGAGAGTGCCAGTAGTGTGATTTGAGCCGATAGAAGCGCGCGCTGAGGTTTCATCTACAGCGGTTGGCCAGTGGCCGGTTAAATCCTTTGGCAATTGACGGGTTGCGCAAGCCCCGATCTGGCAAGGGTTCGTTGTCCGAGCGCGAACCCAGTAGCCGCTGGATGAAGAATATGCTGAGCAAATTGTTGCCCTTTGCCCTCGGGGTCGCCTTGCTGGCCAGTCTGTGGAGTCGATTTTCGCTGGAGCAAGTTCGTCTGGCCTTTCATCAGGTCGGTTGGGGAATGCTGCCGCTGATCTTGCTTTCGCTGGTGTGGCTACCCTGGGATACCCTGACTTTGGCACGGTTGCTGCGTCCGGGGGCATTCGGACTTCGGCTGGTCTGGCTGGAGTGGAGTTGCGACAGCCTGTGTACGCTGGTTCCGCTGGCGGGATGGGGAGGGGAGCCGTTCCGTTACCGCCATCTGAAGCCGTACAGCAGAGTTTGTCTCAGCAAATTCTGCGAAAGTCGTATCAGCGACGACTCGGGGCCCGCGAAGCGGGACCCGTACACGGAGAAGTCCGTGCAGGTAGTGGTGGCCTATCGCAGCCTGCATGCTTGGGCCGGCTTTTTCACTGCCATCGTGGGCGCGGCGCTGTGCTGGCTCACCGCTCAACCGGGTTTGCCTTGGGGAACCTTGGCGCTGATCGGGGCAGTAGTATGGACGGGTGGACTTTTGGCCTTTGCCCGGGCGCACCAGCGCTATTGGGTAGAACTGCCGGCCGGGCGACTGCTCTCGGCTTTTGGCGCCAAGTTGGTGAGCCGCACCCTGCAAATCTCGGAGTTGGCCTGCGTGCTGCTGGCCCTGGGAGTGCCCCTGACCCCCTCGGGTTTATTGCTTATCTACTCGGCGTTGATGGCCGCCTCCAGCCTGTTTTCCTTCATCCCCGGCGGTTTGGGCGTGCACGAAACGGCCTTGTTGGGCGCTTGCCAGCATCTCGGCTTGAGCCCGGAGATCGGCTTTCAACTGGGGCTGATTCGGCGTTTTCGCCAACTGGGATGGTCTTTGTTGGGGCTGCTGCCCGTGCTTTATTTGGAAAAAACCAGGGAGGCCCTATGACCGATTTAGCCGACGGGAACTGGCTGTTTTTGCTGGCTCATCCCGATGATGACGCCCTCATTGCCGGTAGCATTCGTGAGCTGGTGCGGCGCGGGCAACCGGTGCAATTGGCCTGGGTGACCGATTCCTCTTCCCTGGGCGGGCGTCTGCGCCGCCAGGCCGAATGTCGAGGGGTGGGTCACGTGTTGGGTGTGCCTCAAGAGAACTTACACTTTCTGGATTTGCCTTCGCTGGAAATGGTGCCCCAGTTGGCAGCGGGAGCCGAGCAAATGACCCGGTTTCTTTCGGCCTTGCAGCCTTCTCACTTGATGACGGTGGCTTTTGAGGCGGGCCACATCGATCACGACTGTCTCAACTTTCTCACCTATGAGGCGCGCTTCCGGGCCGGTCTGAAGGCGCCCCTCTTTGAGTTTCCCCTCTACACCGGCCAGGGGGGCGGCTTCCACGTCAACCGCTTTTTTGGGCCGCACCTGCGCCAGACCCTCAGTGCCGAGGCGCTCGAACGCAAGCGTCTGACCATGCAGTTGTACGCCAGCCAGTGGCCCTACATGTGGGTGGCCAACTGGGTCACCGGCCGGCGTCTCTGGGAACCCTACCGCCTCTGCCCCCCCGAGCGCGATCACCGCCTCCCACCTCATTCCGGTTCGCTCAACATCGACCGCATCTACAACCGCTTCATGCGCTACCGCTTCGCGGATTTCGCCCGCCAGGTGGAAAAAGTCCGCACTTATTCCTGATGTTATAGTGGGTGGCTCGCCCGCCGATTGATGATTTCCTTTGTCTCCCCGCCGAATGTGCGGCCTTTTACGATATAGAGCGCATCGAAGATTTCGTCTTCTTTGACGACTACACGGCTGCCAGCTGGCAGGTTCGGAACGGCTTCAGCATCGTCAATGGTCGTGCCGCTCAGGGTTTTGCCCTGCAGGGAGTCGACTTCGACCCAAAGCCACTCCCGGCCGTTCCGGATAGGAAATGGGGCTTCCACCATGACACGTTCTCGCTCGCGCAGTTTGGCTTTTAGGCGTGGACGAATTTGCTCACGATACAGTTTCTTTCCGCGGCTGCTGGCGGCTAACAACTCTTCGTCGTGCTTAGTCACCACGGCCGACTCTCTGCCACCAAAGGCTGAGAGTAGAAGGGCCAGACTGCGCTCTTCCTCTGTTTCACCTTGAACCTCGGAGAGATCAATTTCAAGAAAACCATCCTCGGCTCGCCGAAAACTGATTTTGGTGGGCTTGGCATCAGCTGCGCGCGCGCCCGCGAAGCGCCTTCGACACTCCGGGTGGCGGAGGCTTTCTGGACTCAGGACAAGACTTTGCGGGATTTCGGAGCCGGTGGTTTCTACCAGTAGTTGCTGAATCTCGCAAAGCAGCGCCAGGGCTCGAGTCTGGAATGCCCCGGTAATTCCCTTCCAACGAAGATTCGGGAGAGCGAACTTTTCCATGCCTGCTGTCTCCACCTGAGATTTGGTGTAAGTGCGCACGGTCTGGGCGGACACTAGCGGAGTCTTGCCAGCATAGCTTTGCAAATATGAGTCACGCCAAAATTTAGCCGAGAACGGCATACCAGTCGTGTCGTCGAGGATTATCCCTCCTCCTGAGCGGGCCAATGCCAAGGAAATATGATTGGCTAGCAGTAGAAGCTGCGCCGATTCAGGCGTCGGGCTCGAAAACTGCAAATCCAACCCGATAGCTTTCGATTGGAGGATTTTCCGCTCAGCGGACTCCACGAAACGGAGAATTTCATCGTCAGAATTCTTACCAATCTCGGTAATCTGCGTAGGGTTCACGGCAACGTGCAGGGGACCACTGGCCGCCAACAGTCGGGGTGCGGTCTTGCGAATGAGCGCGAGAATCGACTGCTCGGTGGGACGCCTTTGGTCAGGATAGGCAATCAAATAGGTGAATTTCACCGTATCCAGGCGAACCCCGACCGACGTCGGCAACGAAGCCGCTGGGGATACTCTCGGCGGAACGGCAATGGGTGGCGACTCACAGCCAATTAAGAAAAGCCCCATGGCTAGCACAAGAAATTTCATCTACTCGCTCCCGAACAAGTCGCCGCTGAGATATTTGAGGCCTGTGTCGCAGGCCAGGGTTACCACCGTCTTGTGCGGGCCGAGCTGGCGGGCGAGTTGCAGGGCGGCGGCCACGTTAAGGCCGGTGGAGGTTCCCACGAAGAGGCCTTCCTGGCGGGCCAGGGAGCGCACGGTGGCGCGGGCCAGCTCTTCGTCCAGTGCCATGACCTGGTCCACCAGAGCTGCCGAATAAAGGGGCGGGATGAAACCGGCGGCCGTTCCATCGATGGTGTGGGGACCGGCGGGCTGACCGGAGAGAACGGCTGAACTGCTGGGTTCCAGAGCGCATAGATGGACCTGAGGGTTGTGCTGGCGCAGCACACTGCCCACGCCCATCAGCACACCGGCCGTGCCCACCGCGGCGCAAAACGCGTCCGGGTTAGCCTCCAGCAGTTCGCGCCCCAGGGCTTGATAACCCACCAGAGCATCCCGATTGCGGAACTGATCGGTGTAATAAAACTTCGGGTCCTTGCGCAACTCCTCGGCGCGCGCCAACATGCGAGGCCACAGATCCGGAGTAATCTGGCCGCCCAGGCTGGGTTCGATCAGTAATTCGGCGCCGAAGGCCCGCATGGTGTCCAGCTTTTCGCGTGCGTAGGCGTCGGAGGAAATCACCTGGAAAGGGTAGCCTTTGGCGGCGCAGACAAAGGCTAATGAAGATCC
>Ga0209066_10006340_pt1 | contig 12098 bp, 11 predicted proteins | sample All_14_2_FD_187198 | JGI IMG/M metagenome (GOLD analysis project Ga0209066, IMG submission 187198) | Freshwater microbial communities in response to fracking from Pennsylvania, USA - Allegheny Zone_MetaG_DW_15 (SPAdes) (version 2) ...
GCGGTGAAGGTCTCATCGCGATCGACCAGGCCGAAGAGGTAGTCGAGGTTCCATTGGGTGCCCTCCTTGTAGAGCGGGTCACCCTCGAAGTCGAAGAAGATGTCGCCCGGGTCGGGGGCAGGGATGGCAGCCAGCGTGCGCGGGTTGGCCACCCGCCAGGGCAACGGCTCCCCCGGGCCAGGCGGCAGCAATTGCAGCGCCGCCTGCTCGCGGAGCGCGGTGATGGTGCGGTCGGCGATCCCCGCGATCGGACCAGTGGATGCCGCGAGCTGCTCGATCGTCGTGATGCCGACCTCGAACAACTTCACCCGCTGGGTGGAGCGCATACCGGCGACGAGGAAGACGTCGTGGTGCTCCTGCACCTGCTCATCGCAGGCCGCGCAGCGCCCGCAGGCCGCGTATCGCGGGTCACCCCAACTTGTCGGCGCATCGTCGGCGACGCGCTCGTCAATGATCTGCTCGAGCCGAGCTCGACGCTTGAGGTAGACCGGGACGATGTCGGCGAGGCGATGGTGCGACTCGCTGTCATCGCCGAGCACCAGGGTCACCCGCTCGCTCACCCGCACCCCGAGGCGCTCGAGTTGGCCGGCATACGCCGCGAGTTGCAGCAGGGCGGTCACCTTGGCTCGCCGCGCGAGCTTGGTGTCGTAGACCTCGTAGTCGCCGTTCTCGTCGAGCAGGATGAAGTCGGCATAGCCGAGAAAGCGACCGTCGAAGAAGGCGGCTTGGAATACTGCGGGCGCGCCAGAGAGAAAGGCCGCTTCGGTCGCTGCGGCCGCTTCGGCGATCAGTTGTGGGGCGGGGCGATCGATCTCGACAATCGGGCCGGCGTCGCGGAGTCGCTGCAGCATCCGCTGCTCATGCACCTCGCCCAGCGTCGCGGCCCTGCGTCGCAGCTCGTCCTCGTCCTCGGGCGGACGGGGAATGCGCCCGAGCCTGAAGTCGAGCATGCGCATGACTGCCCACTCGCACTCGGCCGCCGCGCTGATGTCGCTCGCCGAATACACCACTTTGCGATCGTCGAGCAGATACATGCTGCGAGCGTATCGCCGACCACCGACTGCCCGGCCGAGGCTCTACACGAAGCGGATGCCCGATTGCAGCCGGGTGCGGACGTCGAAGAGCTCGTTGCCTCCGACGACTCGCGCTCCGGGAATCCCCTCCCGCAATAGCAGAGACAGCGCGGATTGGCGCACGGCAACCGCTGCAGCACCGCGAACTGTCCCCAGCGACTCGACCGGGGCCGACAGCGCTTCGTCCGGTAGCACGACCACCAGCGCGGTGAACTTGACCCGGCACTGACGGGCGAGCACCTTGGCGCGCGAGGCGAGCTCGTGCACCGGCTGCTCGCCGGCCACTGCGGGTCCAATCAGCTCGCCACGCTTAACCGCGACCGGTCCCCCGAAGTCCTCGGAGAGCATCGCGTAGAGCCCGGTTGGGCCGAGAACAACGTGGTCGATCTTCTGATCGGCCTGCCCGGCCGAAACGTCATGCCAAATGGTGTACCCGATACCCAGATCGCTGACTATGCGGGCAGTGGCCTCTTCAGCCAGGGCGTCGGCGAGCATGTGGCGCAGTTCGCGCGGTGCCGAGCGTACGACCGCCGGGTCGTATGGGTCGGCCAGCGCAACTCCCCGCCCGGCCCATTCGCGCACCAGGGTCAGGTAGCGTTCGCGCCGCCAGCCGCCAGGGTGGCCGTAGGACCTGGCGCGCGGCCTGGTGTCCTTCGGCGGCGCAGAATGCGGTGCCCAGGTGTAGCCATCGCCGCTCACATGGGTGCGGTCGAAACTTGCGCGGGCATCGTCCGTCCCGACGAGCTCCCACGCCTCCTGAAGCTGGCGGAACCGGTTGGCGTCTCCCCCGGTGTCAGGGTGTGTCTCACGCAGCAGTCGACGGTATGCCTTGCGCAGATCGTCTTGCGAAGCGGATGCCGCAACGCCGAGCACCTCGTAGGGGCTCGCGGACATCGGACTCGCGGGCATGAACGGAAGAATAGCGAAGCCAACCGGGACTAATTCCCAGGCAGCCCGCGTTGACTGTACCCATGAGCCTCAATGACATTCCCTTCACCACGATGAAGGGCGACGAGACCTCCCTCGGCGCCTACGACGGCAAGGTGAAACTGGTCGTTAACGTCGCGAGCCGCTGCGGTCTCGCCCCGCAGTACGAGAAGCTCGAGGCGATGCAGAAGAAGTATCAGGACCAGGGCTTCACGGTCTTGGGCTTCCCCAGCAACCAGTTCCTGCAGGAGCTCGGTACCGACGAGAAGGTCGCCGAGTACTGCTCGGCCACCTGGGGCGTGACCTTCCCGATCTTCGAGCGGGTCAAACTCAACGGTAAGTCGGCCCACCCGCTCTACAAGGAGCTCACCAAGACCCCGGCCAACGACGGCAAGGCAGGTCGCATCACCTGGAACTTCGAGAAGTTCGTGATCACTCCCGACGGCGAGGTCCACCGCTTCACCCCGAGGACCGAGCCCGACGACCCAGAGATCATCGGGCTCATCGAGAGCGCCCTCCCCGCCACGTAGGCTGATTCGTCCAGCTTTCGGCTGGGCGACATCGTCGCCGAATCTGAGCGACACTCCCAGTTCGCTCTAATCAATAGAGTTGCCAGGATTGCTGATTAGGATCGTGTGATGTCCGACTCTGCCCCCACCCGCACCTACGTCTCCCCGCTCCGTACCGAAGCGGCCCAGGCGACCCGCCTGCGCATCATCACCGCCGCCGCCCAGCTCTTCACCGAGCGCGGGTACAGCGGCACGACGATGCCCGCCATCGCCAAGGGAGCAGGGGTATCGGTGCAGAGCGTGCATCTCGCTGGCCCGAAGAGCGCGCTCTTGATGGCCGCCCTCGAGTTGACCTTCGCTGGCGACGAGGGCTCGCACTCCATGATGGAGCGGCCCCAGATGTCACACATCTTCACGCTCGAGCCCATCGCTGCTGTGGACGAGTACTGCCGACTGATCTCTGAGGCCAATGCGAAGGCCTATGGAGTCTTCCACGCTGTGCACACCGCAGCCGAGAGCGACCCAGAGGTCGCCGCGATGGTCGCCGACCTCGACCAGCGCCGCCACCTGGAGCTGGTCAACGGACTCAACTGGCTCGACGAACGCGGCATAATCGCGGGAGTCGGGACCATGGACCAGCGCGCCCAGGTCTGGGCGTTCCTGTCGTCGCCTGAGACTTACCGGTACTACGTCAAACTGCGGGGCTGGTCGCACGAACTCTATGTCTCGTGGCTGCGCCACTCCATCGAGCAGCTCGTCTTCGGTGCGCCAGTCGGTACGGCGACCGCCGAGTACATCGCGTCTGGCGGGCGCGTAGCCTGAATCCTGTGAAGCCCCGAGGAATTGTCCGCCGCTTCTTCAGCGGCGTCGGCTACCTCGCCAAGGGCTTTCGAACCTGGGGTACCTCACCGGGGCTGATGGTGCTGGGCATGATCCCCGCAGTGATCGTCGGCCTGGTCTACGTCACTGGGATCGTGCTGCTCCTCCTCAACGTGGAGAACATCGTCGGCTGGGCCACCGCTTTTGCCGACGACTGGGTCGAACCCTGGCGCGGACTCTTCCGCATCCTCGGCGGCATCGCCCTGATCCTCCTTGCAGTCATGGTGCTGGTGAACACCTTCACGGCGCTCACCCTCGCGGTCGGTGACCCCTTCTACGAACGCATCTGGAACGCGACCGAGAAGCGGCTCGGTGGCGCTGTCGAGGACACCCGTGGGTTCTGGAAGGGCGTGCGGCAGGGCATCGGAACCGGCATCCGGCTCCTTCTCTCGAATGCGCTGATCGCGCTGCTCGTTCTGGCCAGTGGGTTCATCCCGCTCGTCGGCCCAGCCATCGCCTTCACTCTCGGTGCCTTCTTCGGAGGGTGGTTCCTCGCCCTCGAACTCAGCGGATTCTCCTTCGACGCTCGCGGTCTCACCCTCCGCGACAGGCGGCGGATGCTCGGCGCGAGCCGGGCATCCACTCTCGGGTTCGGCGTTGCCACCTACCTGCTGTTCCTCGTTCCGCTCGGCGCGGTGTTCGCCATGCCTGCGGCAGTTGCCGGGGCGACGATCATGGCGCGAGACGCGATCGAGAGGGACTAGCGCGTCCCGTAGACGTCTCGACGATGGCCCACCCGGAGCACGAGAACGATCAACTCCTGATCATGGATCTCATAGATGATGCGATAGTCGCCCGTGCGAACTCGCCACTCCCCGCCCCCGCCGACGAGTTGAATCGCCCTCGGTGGACGGGGGTTGTCTGCCAGAAGCTGCAGCACTCCCTGAACTCGACGTCGCGCTGGAGCATCGAGCTTGCGCAGTTGTCGCGCCGCAGCAGGACTGAAGAGGACGGCGAAGGTCACTTCAGGCCGAGCTCGACCATCAGCTCGTCCATCGGGATCGGTTCGCTCATGGTTCGACGCATCTCTTCTCGAGCCTCTTCGGCAGCGAGGATGTCGGACATATCTTCCGCCAATGCGATCAGGTGATCGAGGTCATCGGCGTCGATGACTGCAGCAACGCGCTTGCCGTGCCGGGAAAGATAGACGGGCTCGTGCTCGGCCTGAGCCCTGGCGACAACCGAGGCGAGGTTCTCGCGGGCTTCGGAGACGCTGAGCGCTGAGGCGGGTTCCATGCAGGAATTGTACATACCAACCCTCAATTGTACAAATTAATGCCCTAAAGTACGAAAATTGCCTCCTGAATCAACCACGACAATCGGGCCTGAGTTCGTGGAGTCTTTGCGGACATGCGTCTGGGGGAACTGCATTCGCCCAGTCCGGGCGACTAGCCGACTACAGGGATCTCGGTCTCGGTCTCTGGATCGCGTGGCCGCACTCCCCCATCGCTCGAACGGCGTCGAAGCGACAGTGCGACCAGCGGAAAGATGAGCACCGACAGCATCCCTGCACCGACGAGAGCGGATGCCGTGCCCACTTCGAGGAACTTCTGATCGACTCCGATCGCGGTCACCGCGACGATGATCGGGAGGCCGGTGCCGCTGAACAGCACGAGGGCCGTGCGGTCCTTGCGCGTGGAGCCCGCCGGCGCGGCGATGAGCCCGCCAGGAAGACCACGGATCACCAGCAGCAGCACGAGGAAGATCGGCAGCAGGGCGAGCGACTCGGGATTGCTCAGCAGTTCCTCGAGGTTGAAGGTGATCCCCACGTTGATGAAGAAGAGCGGCACGAGAAAGCCGAAGGAGACCGCCTCCAGCTTGCCCTCGATGAGTTCGGCATCCGCTTTCTTGGCGCCGCTCAGGAGAACCCGACAGATGACGCCGGCGGCGAAAGCACCGAGCAGCATGTCCAGCCCGACCGCGAGGCTGAGGCCAACCAACGCCGCGACGATGGCGACCACCACACGAACCGCGAGTTGACCGCTCGAGTGCAGGGTGGCGGCGATCAACCGGTGGAAGCGCTCGTGTGCTCCCCGCGAGACCGCCCACACGGCGAGCACGCTGATCACCACGAAAGCCACCAACACGAGCGCAGAGACCAGCGGCTGGCGACCACTGAGAAAGAGCGAGATCGCGATCAGTGGCCCGAACTCCCCCACCGCTCCGACCGCAGTAACCGCGCGTCCGAATGGCGTCGTCAACTCGCCGGCGTCTCGCAGCATCGGCAGGATGGCACCCAGGGCAGTGGATGTCAGAGCGATCCCGATGATGATCCCTGCTGTGGCATTGGGGGCGATTGCGATACCGATGCCGACCCCGAGTACGAGGGAGACCGCCCATCCGATCGAACTGCGAATGATCGGGCGCCCCTTGATCCCGGCGAAATCGATCTCGTTGCCCGCCATGAAAAAGAGGAAAGCCAGCCCGAAGTTGGCGATGACGCCCAGGAACTTGTCTTCTGGAACCCAGCCCAGCACGCTCGGCCCGATGAGAATGCCGAGCACGATCTCGAACACTACGAGCGGGACCGGGAACCTGCGGCCGACGAGTGCGGCGAGAAGCGGTGCAGCCACCGCAAGCAGTGGGACCACGATGAGGGCGACGAGGGAGGGGTTCATTGCCCGAACTCCCTTCTCTAGAAAGTCAATCGCGAATGCAAGGACAACCACCATGCAAATGAGAACCACGGTTCTTGCTTGGCCGAGGTAATGTCACGGATACGCCCGAAGTGCAGCTTTCTCTGCTCAGGCGCGGTTGCTAGACAGGTAGCGCGAAGAATCGGAGATCGCTCTTGGGCAGTTGGGGCATTGCAGAATGGTACGGCAAGGACATCGTGACGATGTCGCCAAGCGAGCGGGCTATTGCAGCGGAACACGCAGAGTCCGCAAAGTTGCAGAAGTTGGCGAATGCACCCCAACCCGCATGCCCTTTTCTGGAGCGGATGCGCCCTGGTGCTCTGTGCACGAAAGTTGGTGGAATCTGTTCGCTTCGCCAGTACGAGACTCGTGAAGGTCAGGTGATTCCGAGCAAATCCCAGCCGACGACTACCTGCCCCAACCGCTTTCTCGAAGATCGGGGTGAGCGTTCGGTGTTCTCTTACATTGCCCGAGAGCTTTTCAATGTCGATTCCGGCGCGAAAGTGATAAAGGAAATCCCTTTCCTCGAGAAAGAGACTCTCGACGGCACCGGGAGAGGCGCCAAGGCCGGCCGGATCGACTGGATCGTCGTCCCCAATCCTTCGTCAGTCGACGAAGGAGAAAACTTGAAGTGGCTGGCTGTCGAGACCCAAGCTGTTTACTTTTCGGGCGATGAAATTTGGTTGGACATAAAAGCATTCCGCGATGACCCATCGAAAGTTCACATGCCCCGAGGTCGCCGCCGGCCCGACTATCGCTCCTCCGGCGCAAAGAGGCTGGCTCCTCAGTTGGCGGCGAAATCACCAGTGATAACTCGTTGGGGCCGCAAGATGGCGGTCGTGGTCGACACTGCCTTTTTCAATGAAATGGGAGCGCTCGCCGCTTCATCTGACTTCGAGAACTCGGAGGTTGTCTGGTTCATCATGCAGTATTCAGCGTCGATGGAGCTTGAGGTTGGAAAGGTCATTCTCACGGAACTTTCTCCATCGATAGCTGCCCTTCAGGCGGCAAAGCCAGTTAACCGGTCAACTTTCGAACAAATGCTAAAGGTGGAAATTAGTACGGCAAGCTCGAAGGTCTTCGACGCCTGATTCAGACCGCGCGTTCGAGAGCGGGAACTCTCACTCCGAGGGCTTCCGAGATGGATTGACCAACTGCGGCTGCTAGAAGTGGTGGGACAGCATTTCCGACCTGCGCATACTGTTCACCTCGAGATCCCGTGAACTCGAAAGTGTCGGGAAAACTCTGAATTCGAGCAGCCTCGCGAACCGTAAACGCTCGATCCTGCGAATAGTGAAAGTAGGCGCCCCAATGTGGATCGCATTTCGTGAGGATTGTGGACGCTAGTCCATCCGAGGAGACGCGCCCGTATCGCTTCGTATGGTCAGATCGGCGGGCTGCCTTCATCCCCTTGGGGAGCAACTCGTGGGGAATGTCGGTCCAATTGCCCCCCGGCGGAATGTGCCGCAGGCGTTCCATGTTCTGGGCGCTTAGCGCAGGAGCCTCATGATTCGCGACGCCCAAGGAGCCAGCGCGAAGTGCTTGCTGGTAGAGATTCTGCGGCCCAGTTGGGTAGGGCTTGAGCGAATCACCGAGTTCTCCGTTAACCAATGCTGGGAGATCACCTATCGCATCTCCGACGGTTGTGTGCGGTGGCAGCTCCACGGTGCGAGGCAAGGCAACAATCGGGCGACCGCCGAAGCGTGAGGTGAAATTGACTCGCATAGGGGCAGTGCGTTGCGCTCGTGGAAACGCATCAAGTGGTTCACCGCCGTCGCGCAGTCCAATGACGACAGTCCGCCAACGGGTTTGTGGCACTCCGTAATGGGGGGCATACAAAATTTGGACGTCTGCCGAATAGCCCAGCTCTCGTAGTGAGTGGATGATTGCCTCCAGGGTCGAGCCATTTGAAAACGAGACCAATCCAGGCACGTTCTCGATCAGCACGGCCCGAGGATTGAATTCCTCAACGAATCTGAGGTACTCGCGAAAGAGGTGATTTCGCTGGTCGTCGGTCGAACGCTTCGGTGCGTTTATTGAGAAACCCTGGCAAGGCGGACCTCCAGCCACCAGATCGAGTTCGCCTCTTTTGAGCCCAAGGCGAGAGCGGACAGCAGCAGCGTCGACTTGCCGTATATCACGGCTATCGACAATCGATCCGGGGTGATTTATGGCGAAAGTTCGTGCATAAGTCGGCATGATCTCATTGGCGTAGAGGCTTTGAAAGCCTGCCTCTCTTAGCCCTTCGGAAAGGCCTCCAGCTCCAGAGAAGAGATCAATGGCTGTGAGTTCTGTTCGGCGCACTTCCGCACTTTCCATGGCTTGAGATTATGGGGCGTGACTCGCAATACGCGGAGCCACGCGGCGAGCTGACTGTAGACGAGACACCAGACAATCTCGTCATGCAGCACGGGAACGCGAGCGGCCAGCTTCGCGAAAGGAGGCGAGCGAGAGGTGCTCTGCCACGCTGGACGCGACCGCCTGGGCCAGAACCACCGGCACCGCGTTGCCGAGCTGTCTCATGGCCTCGCTCCAGGAACCATGCAGTTCGTAGCGATCGGGGAAGGTCTGGAGTCTTGCCGATTCCCTGATCGAGAAGTAGCGGATCGAGTCGTCGGCGTTCCTCAGCATGTTCTCGCCACCCGGCACGCCGTGACCGCCGGCCTTCAGAGTCTTCGCCGGGAGGTCAATATAGGACCCGGTGTGACCCGGGTACGAACGGGCGCCAGGCTGCAGCACATGATTGAGATGAGTTCTCGAACCGGTGGGTCGCGGTTCCGGCAGATCTGAGATTGCGTCTCGCACAGTTCGCCACGGCGCGAGAGACGACTCCTCGGCAGTACTGCTCGCACTGCTGCTCATCACTACGGGGCGGCGGTCCTTCATGCGCACCCGGTGGCGCTCCCAGTACTCGCCTCCCTCGATCTGCGAACGGCGAAGCGCTTCCCGGGAATGGGTCGGCGAGGGAAACGACCACTCAGCGTCGACATCCGCGCGAAAGCCCACCATGAAGACACGGTGCCGCTGCTGCGGAACTCCGAAGTCTGCGGCGTTCACCACTGTCGGCAACACCCGGTACTGCAGATCAGACCGGACTGACGAGTGTTCAGACTGCAGCCTTCTCATGTGGTCCAGCCAGCTCTCGCCCTCTCGGCTCACGATCTCGGGGTGCTCGAGCCGCAAGACGATGTACTGGAAATAGTTGGCGAAGGCGCTGCGGGTGAGTCCCTTGACGTTCTCGATGATGAACGCACGCGGGCGCAGAGTGCGGATGACCTCGGTTGCTGCGGGGAACATATCGCGCGAGTCATCCGCTGCCCGTGCTTTGCCACCCATGGAGAAGGGTTGGCACGGCGGGCCACCCGCGACCAGGTCGATGTCGCCAGTGACCTGCGACTCCCAGTCGACATCGCGTACGTCGCCCTCGACCACGTTCCAGTCGCGAACCAGCGGAAAGTCGACCTCGCGGTTTCGCCGAATCGTGTCGCAGGCCCACTGATCCCACTCGACCACCGCAGCCGACTCGAAACCGGCCAACTCGCAACCCAGAGCCAGCCCTCCGGCACCCGCGAAAAGTTCGACTGATCTCACAGCAGAATGCTAGGCGGGCGCGCCGTCATTCCGGCGCCGGACACGGCTAGACCGCGCTCGACTCCGCCCACAGGTTGATGCCCCGGTCGACGGCGAACTCGTCGATCGCTGTCAGCTCGTCATCGCTGAAGTCGAGGCGCGAGACGGCGCCGAGGTTGGCGTCGAGCTGCTCCACCGACGATGCGCCGACGAGCGCGGAGCTCACTCCGCTGCTGCGCAGGGTCCAGGCGATCGCCATCTGCGCGAGGGACTGTCCACGGGCCTCGGCGAGAGCGGTGAGACCCCGGATCGCGGCGAGAGTCTCATCGTCGAGCTGGGCCTGGTCGAGGGAACCACTGCGGGCGGCACGGGCATCCGCTGGAACGCCGTTGAGGTAGCGGTCGGTGAGGAGCCCCTGAGCGAGCGGTGAGAAGGCGATGACCCCGACACCCAGGTCGTCGAGGGTGGGGAGCAGTCCGCCCTCGATCCACCGGTTGAACATCGAGTACGAGGGCTGGTGGATGAGCAGCGGGGTGCCGAGGTCTGCGAGGATCGCTGCGGCTTCCCGGCTGCGCTCAGGCGAGTAGGACGAGATGCCCGCGTAGAGCGCCTTGCCCGAGGTGACCGCGCTGTGGAGGGCGCTCATCGTCTCTTCGAGGGGCGTATCCGGGTCTGCGCGGTGGGAGTAGAAGATGTCGACGTAGTCGAGTCCCATGCGCTCGAGCGACTGGTCGAGCGACGCGAGAAGGTACTTGCGGCTGCCGAAGTTGCCATAAGGCCCCGGCCACATGTCGTAGCCGGCCTTGGTCGAGATGACGAGCTCGTCCCGATATGGCTCGAAGCTCTGCTCGAGGTGGCGCCCGAAGTTCGTCTCCGCGCTGCCGTATGGCGGGCCGTAGTTGTTCGCCAGGTCGAAGTGGGTGACGCCGAGGTCGAAGGCGCGACGCAGGATCGCCTGCTGCCGCTCGAACGGCACATCGTCGCCGAAGTTCTGCCAGAGGCCGAGGCTGACCGCAGGGAGCATCAGGCCGCTCCGCCCAACACGGCGATAGGGCATGGACTCATAGCGGATGTCGGCGGCGACGTAGGTCATGCCTCCATCATCCGCCTAGTGGGGCCAACCCCGGCCCTCGTCTAGACCTTGCGGTAGCGCCTAAAGAAACAGCGTCAAGCATTCAAGGGAGAGTGGATGTCGCCTAGCGACGATTCGGATCGTTCTCCTGCGCGTTGCGCCCCCTGCCGTTGACGCCGACAACCTGGAGAACGGCCGCACTGATGAGGAGCACCGGAGCGACGACGAATCCCCAGCCCCGCACATCCAGGACCCCTGTGACCCTGAGAATCAGGGTCGCAGCCACGTAGACAATGCCGATGGCGTAGAGGACGAACGAGACGCGCTCGACGGTGTTGGACTTCTGCCAGAACTTGACCATGCCGGCCAGTGTCCGCCGATTCCTCGCGAACAATAGGGGTGTCTGCAAGCTCGTGCGGTAGCGAGTGTGAATGGTCCTTCTTCGCGCGATCACCTCTCCTGCACCCAGGCTCGTGGTCGTAATTCTCCACAAGAAAACTGCCTTCTGATCAGCACAAATGCGATGTCGGTGGCTGCTGGCACGATGTGTTCATGGAACAGATCGACGACCTCCTCGAGCGGGCGACCATCCTGCTCGGCGAGTTCGCTGCCGTCACGCCGCAGATGCTGCCGGCCCTGGATGACGAGGTGCTGTGCTCAGTGGTGTCTCGTATCGAGACGACTGGGCGCCTGGTCGATGCACTGCGTGCCCTTTCCGCAGGTGAGGTCGAGCAGCGTTCTGTGCGTGACGATTCGCTCGCCCGCCGCCTGGGTTGCGTTCGCGGTTCGCAGGTGATCGAGCGGCTGGCACGGTGCAGCGCAGCCGACGCGTCCCGGCGAGTCAGGTTGGGCCTCGCGGTGCGACCAGCGGTCTCGCTGCTCGGTGAGGTGCTGCCGCCAGCATTCCCGCTGGTCGCATCGGCACTCGTCGGCGGCGAGGTGGGGGTCGACGCTGCGGCCGGGGTCATCCACTGCCTGAGTCAAGCCACCGCTGCCGCACCCGCAGCGATCGCTGCGGCCGAGGCAGCGTTGGTAAGCCGGGCAACGGCAGTGCCCGCCGATCTTGTGCTGGTCGAGGCGCGGGTCTGGCGAGAAGCCCTAGACCCTGACGGGGCAGCTCCACGCGAGCAGGAACTGCGACGCAGGCGATCATTCGTTGTCGGGCGTGAGCGGGCAGGCATGACCCCGTTCTCCGGGTGGGCGGATCCGCACTCCGCTGGGCTGCTGCGGGCGATGCTGTCCGAGGGCACCAACCCGAAAGCCGTGCCGCGCTTCATCGAGGCTTCCGACCTGAAACGCGACGGGGATCGGGTGCGCGATCCGCGCACCCGCGAGCAGCGCCAGTTCGACGTGCTCATCGGCACGATCACGGCAGGTCTTCGCACCGAGCAAAGCGGGGCGCCTCGGCCGATGAGCACCGTCTCGGCAGTCG
>Ga0209066_10006341_pt1 | contig 12098 bp, 13 predicted proteins | sample All_14_2_FD_187198 | JGI IMG/M metagenome (GOLD analysis project Ga0209066, IMG submission 187198) | Freshwater microbial communities in response to fracking from Pennsylvania, USA - Allegheny Zone_MetaG_DW_15 (SPAdes) (version 2) ...
ACCCTTCGTCATCGGGGTCTCCTCCGGCTCGACTGCGGGGGTCGGTTCGGACTTCTGCGCTCTGGCCACGACTTAAGATTACGGGATGCCCCAGAAGCACGCCCCGACCCCGCTCGCCGCCGAGCTGACGGAGGCGGTCGCGGCCGGCTTCCCGCTCGCCGTCGCCGACCTCTCGCGACTCGTCCGCATCCCGTCGGTCTCGTGGGACGGCTTCGATCCCGCGCAGGTCGAGGCGAGCGCCGAGGCCGTGCGGGCCCTCGCGGCCGACACCGGGGTGTTCGACGACATCGACGTCGTGCAGGTCCCCTACGGAGACGCCGGGAAGCTCGGAGGGCCCGCCGTCATCGCGACGCGCGCGGCCCGCAACGGCCGGCCGACGATCATGCTCTACGCGCACCACGACGTGCAGCCCGAGGGCGAGACCGAGGTCTGGGACTCGACTCCGTACGAGCCCACCCTGAAGGGCGACCGCCTCTACGGGCGCGGGGCCGCCGACGACAAGGCCGGCGTGATGGCCCACATCGGCGCCATCCGCGCGATGGTCGCGGCCGGGGGAGAGGACCTGGATGTCGGCCTCGTGCTCTTCGTCGAAGGCGAGGAGGAGTTCGGCTCCCGCTCGTTGCACGAGATCCTGCGGCGCTATCGGGACCGTCTCGCGTCGGATGTCATCGTCGTCGCCGACTCCGGCAACTGGGACCTCGACACCCCGGCGCTCACGATCGCACTCCGCGGCGCGGTCGCGTTCAACCTCCGGATCACGACGCTCGCCCACGCGAGCCACTCGGGGATGATGGGCGGCGCCGTGCCCGACGCGCCGATGGCCGCGATCGAACTGCTGAGCACGCTGTGGAAGAAGGACGGCTCGGTCGCCGTCGAGGGACTGACGAGCCACGACGAGGAGACGCCGTCGTACGACGAGGCGAAACTGCGCGAGGAGTCCGGGCTGCTCGACGGCGTCACGCCGATCGGGAAGGGCGACATCCTGTCGCGCACCTGGTACCAGCCGTCGATCACCGTCACCGGCATGGACATCCCGAACATCCGCAACGCGTCGAACACCCTCGTGCCGAGCGTGCGGGTGCGCATCAGCGCGCGCGTCGCCCCCGGACAGACCTGGCAGGATGCCTTCGCCGCGATCGAGGCGCACCTGCTGAGTCACGTGCCGTTCGGCGCCGAGATCTCGATCGAGGACCTCGACACCGGCAACCCGTTCCTCGTCGACTCCAGCGGCTGGGCCGCGAAGGACGCGCTCGCGACGATGACCGAGGCGTACGGCCGCGAGGCGGTCGAGATCGGCGCGGGAGGATCGATCCCGTTCATCGCCGACCTCGTCGAGCTGTTCCCGGGCGCGCAGATCCTCATCACCGGGGTCGAGGACCCGGAGTCGCGGGCGCACAGCCCGAACGAGTCGGTCCACCTGCCGACCTTCCAGCGGGCGATCCTCGCCGAGGCGCTGCTGCTGTCGCGCTTGAACGCCAGATCCAGCGATTGACCGGGTGCCTCGTTTACACTCGGGGACATGACCGACACCGCGCTCTCCTCCGTTGACCTCAGCACGCACGGCGTGACGCTCACCGACACCGCGGCGACGAAGGTCAAGAACCTGCTCGAGCAGGAGGGTCGCGACGACCTGCGGCTCCGCGTCGCGGTGCAGCCCGGCGGCTGCAGCGGCCTCATCTACCAGCTCTACTTCGACGAGCGTCTGCTCGACGGCGACGTCACGCGCGACTTCGACGGTGTCGAGGTCGTCGTCGACAAGATGAGCGTGCCCTACCTCGACGGCGCCGCGATCGACTTCGAGGACACGATCCAGAAGCAGGGCTTCACGATCGACAACCCGAACGCCTCGGGCTCGTGCGCCTGCGGAGACAGCTTCCACTGAGTCGTCTGCGCGCCGCCGCTTCTGCGGCGCGACGCTCCGGGCACGACGCGGTCGCGCCCTCCGCTGAGCCACTAGACTCAGGACCGTAGGGATTCTTCCTTCTGTCCTGAGAGGTTCACCGGTGCGCTCAACTCGCCCCACGCCGTCCAAGCCGGCGAAGTCGAAACTGGCACGTTGGGCATTGCTCCCGATCATGGCCGCCGTCACGGTCATCCTCGCGGGGTGCACCCAGGCTCAGCTCATCGGCTTCCTCCCCGAGGATTCGGTCGGGGCGACGAACCATACCGATCGCACGACCGGGCTCTGGGTCACGTCCTGGATCGTGCTGCTCGCGGTCGGCGTCGTCACCTGGGGCGTCATCATCTGGGCGGCCGTCGTCTACCGCCGCCGCAAGGGCCAGACCGGCCTCCCCGTGCAGCTGCGGTACAACCTCCCGATCGAGATCTTCTACACGATCGTCCCGCTGATCCTCGTGATCGGCTTCTTCGCCTTCACCGCCCGCGACCAGGCCGCGATCGAAGAGGTCGACCCCGACCCCGACGTGCAGATCGAGGTCTACGGCCAGCGCTGGTCGTGGACGTTCAACTACACCGATGAGGACGTCTACGACGTCGGCATCCAGGCACAGGAGCGCCAGGACGGCGAGGCCGGCTTCGACACCGACCAGCTGCCGGTGCTCTACCTGCCGGTCGGCGAGAGCGTCGAGATCAAGCTCGAGTCGCGCGACGTCATCCACTCGTTCTGGATCGTGGACTTCCTCTACAAGAAGGACATGATCCCGGCCCGGTCGAACTACATGTACTTCGTGCCCCTCAAGGAGGGCGAGTACGACGGCAAGTGCGCCGAGCTGTGCGGCGAGTACCACTCGCAGATGCTCTTCAAGGTCAAGGTCGTCTCGCGCGAGGAGTACGACGCGCAGATGGAGCTCCTGCGCGACAAGGGGCAGACCGGCACGATCGGCGAGGACTTCAACGTGAACAGCAACTTGCCTGGCAACGGCGGGGAAGAGGGCGACAACTGATGACCACCGCGACCGCAACCGCCCCCTTCGGCACCTCGAAGGTCGAGCGCAAGGGCAACGTCGTCGTGAAGTGGATCACCACGACCGACCACAAGACCATCGGGTACCTCTACCTGATCACCTCGTTCATCTTCTTCTGCCTCGGCGGCGTGATGGCGCTCATCATCCGCGCGCAGCTGTGGGAACCGGGCAGCACGCTCGTCGCCAGCGGCGAGCAGTACAACCAGCTCTTCACGATGCACGGCACGATCATGCTGCTGCTGTTCGCGACCCCGCTGTTCGCCGGCTTCGCGAATGCGATCATGCCGTTGCAGATCGGCGCCCCCGACGTCGCCTTCCCGCGGCTCAACGCCTTCGCCTACTGGCTCTACCTCTTCGGCGGCCTCATCACCGTGGCGGGATATCTCACCCCCCAGGGCGCCGCCTCCTTCGGCTGGTTCGCCTACGCGCCGTTGTCCGACCAGTCGTTCACGCCGGGTCTCGGCGGCAACCTCTGGGTCTTCGGTCTCGCTCTCACCGGATTCGGCACGATCCTCGGTGCGGTGAACTTCATCACCACGATCATCACGATGCGCGCACCCGGCATGACGATGTTCCGCATGCCGATCTTCACCTGGAACATCCTGGTGACGTCGATCCTCGTGCTGATCGCCTTCCCGGTGCTCGCGGCCGGCCTCTTCGCCCTCGGCGCCGACCGGGTCTTCGACGCGCACCTGCTCGATCCCGCGAACGGCGGCGCCATCCTCTGGCAGCACCTGTTCTGGTTCTTCGGGCATCCCGAGGTGTACATCATCGCGCTGCCGTTCTTCGGCATCATCTCCGAGGTGCTGCCGGTTTTCAGCCGGAAGCCGATCTTCGGCTACAAGACGCTGATCTACGCGACGATCGCGATCGCCGCTCTCTCGGTCACCGTGTGGGCGCACCACATGTACGTCACCGGCTCGGTGCTGCTGCCCTTCTTCTCCCTGCTCACGATGCTCATCGCGGTGCCGACCGGCGTGAAGATCTTCAACTGGGTGGGCACGATGTGGCGCGGATCGGTCACCTTCGAGACCCCGATGCTGTGGGCGATCGGCTTCCTGATCACGTTCACCTTCGGCGGCCTCACCGGAGTCATCCTGGCGAGCCCGCCGCTCGATTTCCACGTCTCCGACACCTACTTCGTCGTCGCGCACTTCCACTACGTCGTGTTCGGCACGGTCGTGTTCGCGATGTTCTCCGGCTTCTACTTCTGGTGGCCGAAGTGGACCGGCAAGATGCTGAACGAGACGCTCGGCAAGGTGCACTTCTGGCTGCTGTTCATCGGCTTCCACACGACGTTCCTCATCCAGCACTGGATCGGGGTCATGGGCGGCGCGCGGCGCTACTGGAGCTACCTCGAGGAGGACGGCCTCACCTGGATGAACCAGATCTCGACCGTCGGCGCGATGATCCTCGCCGCCTCGCTCGTGCCGTTCTTCCTCAACGTCCTCGTCACCGCCCGACGCGGCGAGAAGGTCACCGTGGACGACCCGTGGGGCAACGCCCGGTCGCTCGAGTGGGCGACCTCGTGCCCGCCGCCTCGGCACAACTTCGTGTCGATCCCGCGCATCCGCTCGGAGTCGCCGGCGTTCGACCTGCACCACCCCGAGGCGGGTCCGCAGGTCGGCATCGGACCGGTCAAGGATGCCCCCGAACGTCCGGTCACGGATCTCGCCGATGGAGAGGTGAAGTAGCGTGCGTGTCAACGCGAACCTGTTCTGGCTGCTGGCGGGCTTCTTCGCCCTCTCCGCCGCCGGCTACACGGTCTGGTCGCTCCTGGAGCACGCGACCAGCGACCTGAAAGAGCCCATCACCGCGATGGGCGTCGAATGGGTCGGCACCGTCGCGATCAGCCTCGGCGCGATCATGTCGTTGTTCCTCGCGTTCTACATCACGATCACGAAGCGGGCTCAGGGCGGCGACATCCCCGAGGACATCCCCACCGCTGAGATCGACGACGGCGACCCGGAGATCGGGCACTTCAGCCCGTGGAGCTGGTGGCCGATGTTCCTGGCCCTCGGGCTCGCGCTGATGTTCCTCGGTCTCGCGGTCGGCGTCTGGATCGCCTTCATCGGCGGCCCGATCGTGCTCATCGGCGTGATCGGCTGGCAGTACGAGTACTACCGCAACTTCTTCGCCCGCTGATCGTGGCCGACGCCGTCGTGAGCGAAGCGAGCGTCCGTGAGGCGCGTCCCGGTGACGAGGATGCGCTCTGGTCGCTCGTGCAGCAGCTCGGGCACGCGTTCACCCCGGAGCGGGAGGCCTACGACACGACGCTCGCGGGCTATTTCGCCGGCGAGCAGCCGGGCGTGCTGCTGCTCGTCGTCGACGACGGTTCCGATCGCCTGGGCGGTTACGCGCTGACCACGATCGTTCCGCTTCTCGCGACCAATGGCCCCTCGGCGCAACTGCAGGAGATCGTCGTCGACGAGACGGCCCGCGGGCGCGACTACGGCACGCTGCTCGTGCATGCCGTCGAGGCGGCCTGCGAAGCCCGCGGTGTCACGCAGCTGACGGTGGCGAGCCGCCGCTCCGGCGGGTTCTACGACCGTCTCGGGTTCACCGACGCGGCCGAGTACATGCGCCGATTCTTCCCGGCGGACCGCGGAGCGAGTCGCGTTCTGCCCTGAGCGGATTCCGCTGACGAGCGCCACCACCGCTCGATACCGTGGAGCATGGCTGACGTCACCCCGATCGAAGACGCCCCCGGACGCCGTGCGGCGGTCCCCGAGCCGTTGTGGCGGGAGGTGCTCGGGGAACGGCTGCGCGAGCTCCGCGCAGACCGCGAGGAGACCCTCGTCGACACGGCGCGCCGGGCCGGCATCTCGCCGCAGTACCTCTCGGAGATCGAGCGGGGCATCAAGGAGCCGTCGAGCGAGATGATCTCCGCCGTCGCGGGCGCCCTCGACACCTCGCTCGCGGAGATCGCCTCCGACATCGGGCGCGACCTCAGCCGGCGCGCGGCCGTGCCCGTCCGGGCGAGCTTCTTCGCTCTCGCGGCCTGACCGGCGTCATCGCCGGGGCTCGGCCGGCGTAGCCCGCGGCGGCAGCACCTCGTCGATCAACCCGTAGTCCCGGGCGGCCGCCGCGGTGAACACCCGATCCCGGTCGGTGTCCCGGCGGAGCGTCTCGGCGCTCTGCCCGCTGTGCGCGGCGAGGATCGACTCCAGGTCGCTGCGCACGCGGACGATCTCATCGGCGGCGAGGATCAGGTCGGGGATCGTCCCGCGACCCTGTCCGGCCGGCTGGTGAAGCACGATGCGGGCGTGGGGGAGCGCCGCCCGGCGCCCCGGGGCTCCGGCGGCGAGCAGCACCGCCCCGGTTGCGACAGCCTGGCCGATGCAGGTCGTCGCCACGGGCGACTGCACGTATTGCATCGTGTCGTAGACCGCGAGCATCGCGGCGGGATCGCCGCCCTCGCAGTTGATGTACATCGCGATCTCGCGGGCCGGGCTGTCCGCCTCGAGGTGGATGAGCTGCGCGATGAGCGCATTCGCCACGCCGGCGTCGAGGGCCGTGCCGAGGTAGACGATGCGCTCGCTCAGCAGGTGGGAGTAGACATCCATGATGCGGTCGCCGCGCGGGTGCGCCGAGACGACGTTCGGGATGAGGTAGTTGCTCACCGGATCGCCCCCGATCCGATGCCGATGGGGCGCCCCCGGTCGGGCATCACCTCCGCGAAGTCGCCGACGATCGCGTCGATGAACCCGTAGTCCCGCGCCTCGGGAGCCGAGTACCAGCGGTCGTGGAGCGAGTCCTCGAAGATCCGCTCGACGCTCTGACCCGTGTCGGCGGCGATCAGGGCCAGCACGGTGTCGCGGGTGCGGCGCAGATCGTCGGCCTGCAACTCGATCTCTACGGCCGATCCGCCGATCCCCGCCGACCCCTGATGCATGAGGATGCGCGCGTGCGGGAGGGCGAAGCGCTTGCCGCGCGCACCGGCGGAGAGCAGGAACTGCCCGGCGCTGCAGGCGAGCCCGAGAGCGAGGGTCGACACGTCGCACGGCACGAGGTTCATGATGTCCCGGATTGCGAGCATCGACGGCACCGAGCCGCCGGGGGAGTGGATCCAGAGGGCGATGTCGGCGCGCGGGTCGTCGGCGGCCAGAGTGAGCAGCTGGGTGGCGAGCAGCGTGCCGTTGTCGTCCTCGAGGACGCCGTCGAGCACGATGACGCGGTCGTGCAGCAGGCGTTCGCGCATCCCGGGGGAGAACTGGCGGTGTGGGGTGTCGGTCATGCCTCCAGCCTGCGCTGCCGGAAGCTACGACGGCCGATCTGCCCGCTGGGAGCAGATCGGCCGTCGGCAGATGGAGGTCAGTGGTGCGACTGAGCCTCCAGCTCGGACTTCGTGACCGGCGCGATGCGGTCCTCGAAGAAAGCGTTCGACAGCGCGGCGCGGATGCGCTGCATGACCGAGATGCGGCCGCGCTTGTCGGGGCGCACCATGAGCGGCTTGTAGTCGGTGTAGGCCACCAGGCGCCAGCGCTCGTAGTCGCTCAGCGGCTGGTGCACCTCGACGTACTCGCCGCCGGGGAGCCGCACGATGCGGCCGGACTCGTAGCCGTGCAGCGCGATCTCGCGGTCCTTCTTCTGCAGCGCGAGGCAGATGCGGCGCGCGACGATGAAGGCGATGATCGGGCCCAGGATGAGCAGCGCCTGGAGCACGTGCGTGACGCCCTCGACCGCGAGCTTGAAGTGCGTCGCGAGGAGGTCGGACGAGGCCGCCGCCCACATCACGGCGTAGAAGGTCACGCCGGCGGCGCCGATCGCGGTGCGCATCGGGGCGTTCCGCGGACGGTCGGCGATGTTGTGGTGACGCTTGTCGCCCGTGACCCACGCCTCGAAGAACGGGTAGAACGCGACGAGGGCGAGGAACAGCGGCAGCACGAGCAGCGGCACGAGGATGTTGAGCGACAGCGTGAAGCCGAAGATCTCGAGCTCCCAGCCCGGCGGGATGAGGCGCAGCATGCCGTCGGCGAACCCGATGTACCAGTCGGGCTGGGTGCCGGCGGAGACCGGCGACGGGTCGTAGGGGCCGTAGTTCCAGATCGGGTTGATCGTGACGTTGGCCGCGACCAGCACGATGACGCCGAAGACGATGAAGAAGAAGCCACCGGCCTTCGCCGCGAACACCGGCATGACCGGTACACCGACGACGTTGTCGTTGGTGCGGCCGGGGCCGGCGTACTGGGTGTGCTTGTTGACGAAGACCATGATCACGTGCACGCCGACGATCGCGACCAGGATCGCGGGCAGCAGCAGGATGTGCAGGCTGTAGAACATGCCGATGACGCTCGTGCCCGGGAACTCGCCGCCGAAGAGGAAGTACGAGATCCAGGTGCCGATGATCGGCACGCCCTTGACCATGCCGTCGATGATCCGCAGGCCGTTGCCGGAGAGCAGGTCGTCGGGGAGCGAGTACCCGGTGAAGCCCTCGGCCATCGCGAGGATGAAGAGGGTGAAGCCGAGCAGCCAGTTGAGCTCACGCGGCTTGCGGAAAGCACCGGTGAAGAACACGCGCAGCATGTGCAGGCCGATCGAGGCCACGAACAGCAGCGCCGCCCAGTGGTGGATCTGCCGCACGAGCAGGCCGCCGCGCACGTCGAACGAGATGTCGAGCGTCGAGGCCATCGCCGCCGACATCTCGATGCCCTTGAGCGGCGCGTACGAGCCCTCGTAGTGGGTCTCGACCATCGAGGCCTGGAAGAAGAAGGTCAGGAACGTGCCGGAGAGCAGCACGACGATGAGCGAGTAGAGCGCGACCTCGCCGAGCATGAACGACCAGTGGTCGGGGAAGATCTTGCGGCCGTAGTCGCGGATCCAGCCCGACAACTTGAAGCGCTCGTCGACGTAGCCGGCGGCCCAGTTGGTGAACCGCATGCCGCGGCCGACCTCCTGCGCGACGGGGGCCTGACCCGGACGATCAGTGGTCTCGACGGTCACAGCGAACGCTCCCAGAAGCTCGGGCCGACGGGCTCGTGGAAGTCGCTCTGCGCGACGAGGTAGCCCTCGTCATCCACTTCGATCGGCAACTGCGGCAGCGGACGCTTGGCGGGACCGAAGATGACCTTCGCCTCCTCCGTGATGTCGAACTGCGACTGGTGGCACGGGCACAGCAGGTGGTGGGTCTGCTGCTCGTAGAGCGCGACCGGGCAGCCGACGTGCGTGCAGATCTTCGAGTAGGCGACGATCCCCTGGTAGTTCCAGGTCTCCTTGCCCTCGGAGACCTTGAGGTCTTCCGGCTTGAGACGCATGAGGAGGACGGCGGCCTTGGCCTTCTCCTCGAGCTTGCCGTACTCGAGGTCCTGGAGGCCCTCGGGGATGACGTGGAAGACCGATCCGAGGGTGACCTCGGACGCCTTGATCGGCGAACCGTCGGGGTCGCGCGCGAGGCGCGTGCCCTTCTTCCAGAGCGTGTGGCTCAGCAGCTCGACCGGATCGTCGGCCGGGGCCAGGTCGCGGAAGAGCACCACGGCCGGGAGCGGGAAGACCACGAGCGCGCCGATCAGCGAGTTGCGGATCAGCTTGCGGCGGGTGAAGCCCGACTCCTGGTTGCCCGCGGTGAAGACGGCGGCGGCGCCGGCGCGCTTCTCGTACTTCTCGGCCGGCGGGTGACCGGCGTTGCGGTCCTCGACGAGATCGTGGCCCTCCATGATCGTGCGCGACCAGTGGACGGCGCCGAAGCCGATGCCGAACAGCGCCAGCGCCATGCCGAGGCCGAGCATCCAGTTGTTCATCCGGACGGAGCCCGGGTCGTCGGCGTCGATCGGGAAGACGAAGTAGGCGGTGATCGCGAGGATGCTGCCGATGATCGACGCCCAGAAGAACCAGGCGACGCGGCGCTCGTTGGCGCGCTCCTTCTTCGGGTCGACGTCGCTGACGCGCGGACGGAACGGCGGGAACCCGGGGTTCTCGATCGCGTCCGTCGCGACGACGGCAGTGCCGGGGGCATCGACCGGGATCGCGATGTCCTTCCCGGAGGAGGTGCCGTGGTCTGCCATGCTCAGGTGCTCTCTATCTCTCGGGTTCGACGGGGTCGTTCAGCGACGTGCGGACGGGCCGTCAATTGGCCTTCGAGGTGAGCCAGACGGTCACCGCGACGATCGCGCCGAGCGCGAAGATCCAGACGAACAGTCCCTCGGACACCGGGCCGAGACCGCCGAGGTCGATGCCGCCGGGGGAGGGGTTGTCGTTGAGGTACTCGAGGTAGGCGATGATGTTCGCCTTGTCCTCGGGGGTGATGTTGAGGTCGTTGAAGACCGGCATGTTCTGCGGGCCGGTGACCATCGCCTCGTAGACGTGGGCGGGGTCGACGTTCCGCAGGTCCGGGGCGAACTTGCCCTCGGTGAGCGCGCCGCCGGCGCCCGCGACGTTGTGGCACATGGCGCAGTTGATGCGGAACAGCTCGGCGCCTGCGGCGATGTCGTCGCCGCTCGTGAGCGTCGCGTCCGTCGGGATGCCGGGGCCGTCGCCGAGAGTCGCGACGTAGGCGGCGAGGGCCTTGATCTGGTCCTCCGTGAACTGCACGGGCTTGGCTTCGGCCTGCGGGCCCGACGCGGCCATCGGCATGCGGCCGGTGCCCACCTGGAAGTCGACGGCTGCGGCGCCGACGCCGACCAGGCTGGGGGCGTCGGTCGTGCCGACCGCACCGATGCCGTGGCAGGACGAGCAGTTCGCGAGGAACAGCTTCTCGCCGTCCTCGGCCTGGGCGGCGCTCGCGGACGACGTGCTCGCGGTGGCGCTCGACGTGACGAGGGCGTAGGCGCCGCCGGTGGCGAGCAGGCCGATCAGGAGCAGGGCGACCGAAGCCAGGGGGGAGCGACGGCCCGTGCGGCGGGTGCGTGACATGAGGCTCAGACTCCGATGCGCGGGAAGACGTAGATGACGATGAACAGCCCGATCCAGACCACGTCGACGAAGTGCCAGTAGTACGAGACCACGATCGCCGTGACCGCTTCCTTGTGGGTGAAGGTCTTCACCGCGAAGAAGCGTCCGATGATGATCAGGAAGGCGAGGAGGCCGCCGGTCACGTGCAGGCCGTGGAAGCCGGTCGTGAGGTAGAACGCGGAACCGTAGGAGTCGATGTTGAACCCGACGCCCTCGCTGACCAGGAGCGCGTACTCGTAGACCTGACCGATGACGAACAGCGCGCCGAGCACGAAGGTCAGGTAGAACCACTCGACGACGCCCCAGTGCTTGAGGTCCCACCAGGGTCCGGTGCGCCACTTCTGCAGGCGCTCCGCGGCGAAGACGCCGAACTGCGCGGTGAACGACGACGACACGAGGATGACCGTGATGATCCCCGAGAAGACGATGTTCAGCTTCGAGGACTGGTCGGCCCACAGGCCGGGCGAGGTCGACTTCAGCGTGAAGTAGATCGCGAACAGGCCGGCGAAGAACATGACCTCGCTGCCGAGCCACACGATCGTGCCGACCTGCACGGAGTTGGGCCGCTGGATGCCGCCGACACGGGCGTGCGAAAGCTGTGCAGAGGTCACGGGTCCATTATGGCCGATATCCGGGGTCGCTACGATCGACGCCATGCCGACGGAACTCACCTGGCCTGCCGTGCTCACCCAGCTCCTGGCCGGGGCCGATCTGTCGATCGCCGAGGCCTCCTGGGCGATGGAGCAGGTGATGGAGGGTGCGGCCACGCCGGCCCAGCTCGCCGGGTTCCTCGTCGCCCTGCGCGCCAAGGGCGAGACCGTCGACGAGATCGTCGGATTCCGGGACGCGATCCTCGCCCACGCCCAGCCGCTCGCCGTGGACCCGATGGCCCTCGACATGGCGGGCACCGGGGGCGACCGGATGGGCACCGTCAACGTGTCGACGATGGCCTCGATCGTCGCGGCCGCCGCGGGCGCGAAGGTCGTCAAGCACGGCAACCGGGCCGCCTCGTCGGCGTCGGGATCGTCGGACGTGCTCGCGGCTCTCGGCGTCGACCTGCAGCTGCCGCCGGAACGCGTCGCCGCGGTGCTCGACGAGGTCGGCATCACGTTCGTCTTCGCGGCGCTGTTCCACCCCGGGTTCAAGCACGCCGGTCCGGTGCGGGGCGAGCTCGGCATCCCGACGGTCTTCAACTTCCTCGGTCCGCTCTGCAACCCCGCGCGGCCGGAGGCGTCGAGTGTCGGAGTCGCCGCCCTCGACAAGGTTCCCCTGATCACCGGGGTGTTC
>Ga0209066_10006343_pt1 | contig 12097 bp, 4 predicted proteins | sample All_14_2_FD_187198 | JGI IMG/M metagenome (GOLD analysis project Ga0209066, IMG submission 187198) | Freshwater microbial communities in response to fracking from Pennsylvania, USA - Allegheny Zone_MetaG_DW_15 (SPAdes) (version 2) ...
GCCCCGTAACGTCCGCGTCCTGCGCCGCCAGATAACGGATGTTGCCGCCCGCGACGGCCGCCGCGCCGTCCGCCATGTCGATCGAGCCGCCCTGCGCCTCCACGTCGATCGTCCCGCCCGCCGTGATGTCGGCGTTCTGCTCCATGCCGTCCCGCGCCAGCACCGTCACGTTGCCAACCGTGGCTTCGACCGCCGCGTTCAGAATCACGTCAGATCCCGCGCCGCCCGCCGCCAGAAGCAGGTCACCTCCGTCAGCCAGCACGCCGCCCGGCAGATCCTCAGGATTTCCGGTTAGGGCCAGCGGATCAAACGCCCCCTCCTCCACCGTGATCCCGCCGTCAACCGTCTCCAGTTTCACGTTCCCGGCCGCCCGGAGATCGCTCATGGGGTCGATATACAGGGTGACGGGTACATCATCCATGAGCGAGAGGGTCATCGAGTTGCGCTCATCCGTTCCCGGCGTCGCGAGATCATCGGGCAGGCCCACCACCCCGACCGTGATCTCGCTGCTCTCGTACAGATAAATGTCGCCCCCCGTCGACTCGGCCGCGACCGTCGCCAGTTCGGTGTCCAGAGGGTTCCCAGCCTCACCGATGCTTCCCGACGTCATGATTTGTGCGGTGTTGCCGTAAACATTGACCTCGCGCGGATTCCCGGTCTGCGTGGCGAACCCGTCGCCGTCCACCTCCACCTCGACCGTATCCGTTTGCGCATCGAGAATCGAGCCATTCCCGACGAGCAGGACGTTGCCCCAATCCGACTGGTTGTCCCGTGTTTCCGCCAGGCGGTCCGCCTCGGTCCGGGCATCCAGCGTCGCGAGGGTCATGTCCCCGATCGCTGCGTAAATGATATCCCCGCCGTCCGTCTGCGCGACCGTACCCTCCATCATGGTCAGGGGCCCGCCAATCGCCTCTACCAATATATCCCCGCCCGCGCGGATGGATCCGAACACGTCCTCGCCGGACTGCCACTGCCAGTCGCCGTCGTCACGGTCGATGATCCCGTCCAGATCCATGTCGATCCAATTCTGTTCGACCTGGCCCAAGGTCAGGACCGTGACGTTGTTCCCCGCGTCAACCGCAGCGTTCAGGACCACGTCCCCGCCCAACACCTCGAACAACACGTCCTGCGCGGCCCGCACACCGACGCCGTCCATTTCAGGACGAATTCCAAAGTGTTCGCCGTCATTCACCGTCAGAGAGCCGTTATCCACACTCACTTTCACTGAGCCGGCCGTTGACTCCAGATCGCTCATGCGTTCGAGCGAGTACGTCTCCACTGCCGCCGGGCCGAACATCACATAGTTGATCCGCTCTGTCCCGTCACCCACCGCGCCGATCGTCAGATTCCTGCCGGCCGGGGCCTGGATGAAATACTGGTTGCCCTGACTCAGCGCCGCCAAGGTCCCCACCCGCAGGTCGATCGGACCGCCGCCCGTCCCATCCGCCTCGCCGATGCCGCCCGCCGGCACGGTGAAGACCGCGCCGCGCGCGATGATGTTGTATGTCCCGCCATTCCCGTCCGTCACCGAACCCGTGTCATCCCAGACCGAGACCAGGCCCCACTCCGTATCCCGGTTCCAGTTCTGTTCATCGGGATCAGCAGAATCCACCAGCGAATCCGCATCGTTATCCAGTCCGTCCTCCGCCACATCCCGCGCCTCCTGGGTCCGGGCGTCCAACAATCCCAACGTGATCCCGCCCGAGGCCGCATATCGGATGTGCCCGCCGGCCGTCCGGCCCAGCGTCCCGTTCGCCATGGTGATGGCGCCGTCGAACGCCTCGATGTCGAGCGTGCCGTTGCCGGAAGCGACGATGAGGTCGCCCTTGACTGTTCCGGCGACGTTCTGCGCGATGTTCCGGTTGGCCAGCACGCTGATGGAACCGGCATCCGACATGACCGCCGCGTTGAGGGTGATGTCCGCATCGGTGTTGCCGTTCATGTACCATGCGTCCAACAAAATGTTCCCCGCAGCCCGGACACCGGCCCCGGCCATACCCGAGAACTGCGCATCAGCCAGTCCGTCGTTCACCGTGATCGAACCCAACTCCGTGGCCAGCCGGATGTCGCCGGCCTCGGATTGCAGATCGCTCTTCGCGTCGAGATAAACTTCGGTCAGCGAGGAATCCAGCCCGACGCGGTTCACAAAGGCGCGCTCGTCGACACCGGCCGTTCCCGGATCATCCACGGTTCCCACAGTACCGACCGTCACATCGCCGCCGGCCGCAACCTGAATAAAGTGCTGTGACCCGTAACTGTACGCGGCCAGCACATCCACATCCGTCCGCACCGGCCCGTTGCCGATTCCAGGCATTTCACCGATGTCCCCCACCAGCGAACTGAACTGCGCCCCAGCCGCCGTCACGTTCACCGCGTCGCCCGCGCCCAAGATGTCGGTGAACGCATCCACATCCACCAAGCCGTCACCCGCATCCAGATGACCGAGCGTGATGGCGCCGAGAACCGAAAAATAACGGATGTTGTCGCCGGCCGCGCCGCCGCTCGCACTCGTGGTGCCCATCGCCATCCCGATGTCGTTTCGTGCCCACACGTCGATCGTGCCGCCCGCCGTGATGTCCGCGTTCTGCCCGACGGCGTCATACGCCAGCACCGTGACGTTCCCCGCCGTCGCCTCGACCGCCGCGCTCAGGGTCACGTCGCTGTTCACGCCGTTGGCCGCCAGCAGCACGTCGCCCGCCGTGGCCGTAACCGTCTGGCCGACCGTCAGAGAGCCCCCGATGGTCTCGACCTTTGCATGCTGCCCGGCGGACACGCCCGACAGCGCACCCACCGTGCCGATCGTCAACGCATCCGTCTCGTACAGGTACACGCTGCCCGCCGTTGAGGCCGCAGCGACCGTGTTGACCGTAAGGTCCAACGGATTGCCCGCCGCGCCGATGTTGCCGTCTGCCGTCATCGCGAGTTGATCCGCCCTGATGTTGACCGTACGCCCGGCGTTCTGCGCGAATCCCTGCGCGCCCGCCGTCACCGTATCCGCCTGTAGATCCGTGATCGCACCCGTACCTGCGTCAAGCGCCACATCCGCCGCGGTGCCCGCGCCCGCCGCGACATATCCGACCTCGATGCCCACGCCCGTCAGGGAGATGTCGTTCGCGTCGCTGTCCGTCAGGCTCGCCACGTCCGTGGCCGTGATCTGCCCGCCCGCCGTCACCGTGATCGCGCCGTTCGCCGTGTCCACGTCCAGAAGGTCGATCGCGTCCGTCTCGTTGACCAGGATCCCGCCCGCGCCCGTCACCGAGGCGTCCAGCGTCGCCACGGCCGTGTCGAGAGCCATCGGGCCCGTCGCGTCCGCCGTGAGAACGTCCGCCGTGATCTTGCCCGCCGCATCCGTGATCGCGCCGGCCGAGTTCAGCGTCACGTCGCCCGCCGTGCCCGCGCTGATGATGCCCGCGACGATCCCGTCCGCCGTCGTGGTCAGGGTGATGTCGTTCGCGTCGCTGTCCGTCAGGCTCGCCACGTCCGTGGCCGTGATCTGCCCGCCCGCCGTCACCGTGATCGACCCGTTGGCCGTGTCCACGTCCAGAAGGTCGATCGCGTCCGACTCGTTGATTAGGATGTCGCCCGCGCCCGTCACCGTGGCGTCCAGCGACGCCACCGCCGTGTTGAGGTCGATGCCCGTGCCCGCGTCCGCCGTCAGCGTGTCCGCCGTCACCACGCCCGCGCCGCCCACCGTGCCGGCGGGAGCGCTGAGCGTGACGCCGTCCAGCGCGGTCAGCGCGCCGTCCAGCGTGATGTCGCCCGCTGTGGCGCCGGCCGTGACCGCGATGTCGCCGCCCGCCGCCAGGGTTTCAAGGCTGCCCGCAGCGTTGACCGTCACGCTGCCGCTCCCGGAGGTGCCTGCGGTGACCGTGATCAGGTCGTCCGCTTCGACCGCCGCGTTCACCGTGATGTCGCCGGCCGCGGTGAGGGTCACCGTGGCCGGATCGATCGCGCCGTCTAGGGTGATCGTCCCGCCCTGGGCCAGCAGCGCCACGTCGCCGCCCGCGGTGATCTTCGCGGAGGTCCCGACATCGCGGGCCGCCGTTAATTGAACGTGGTTGTTGGCGGTGATCGCCTGACTGACGGTGAGGTCACTTGCGGCACCCTGGGCCTGCACCGCGAGACTTCCGTTGAGGGAAGTCAGTTCCGTGACCCAATCCACGATCCCGATCTCCAGGGACTGGGCGTTCACGAGGGAGAGTCCGCCATCGGCTGTGCCCGCGACGGCGTCCAGCAGGTTCGCGCCCTCCAGCGTCACCATGCCGTCCGCGTTCAGGGCCAGCCCCGCGCCCGCGATCCGTCCCGCCGTCTGCTGGATCACGTCATCGGAGGTCAGCCACACATCCCCCAACGCATCCACGTCCGCTCCCAGAAAGAGGCCGTTCACACCGGTCAACATGACGGACCCGTTGGGAGCCGAAACGGCCCCGTCCGTGGTCAGCGTGCCGTCCCATGACGAGATCTCAATGAGGTCGCCGTTGTCGGAAACCGCGGAGTGGACCACCAGATCATCCTGGTTGATGAGCTGAATATTGCCGTCCGCATGCGCGGTGAGGTTGTTCAGATGGTTTTGCGTCCAACCCACAAAGATATCCCCGGCCGTGGCCTCCAGCGTCACATTCCCGTCCACGCTCCAGAAGTCGGTCTGGTTCAGCAGCGCGCCGTCGGTCGTCAGGTCCAGGTCGCCGGTCAGATCGAGCGCGCCGATTGCCAACGAGGAGGCGTCGTGCAACGTCAGACTGTGAAATGCGGCGGGGAGCGTCACGCTGCCCGTAAAGGTGCTCGCCTCGTCGAGCAGGATGGAGTTCGCGGCCGGAACCGTGAGTACCGTATTCCCGCCGACCGTAATGACGCCGCTGTCCGTGATATCGCCGTTCAGCGCGATGACGTTGAGATTGCCGACAACGGCAGAGGCGCCCAGATCGATCCCGTTCGCGTCGGTCAGCGTAACATTCGCGCCGTTGACGGAGACTGTCCCGACGAAATCATTGCCCGCATTGCCTAACGTGATGTCGCCTCCCGACAAATCGGTCGCGCCACCCACCGTGACCGCATCGCTCTGCGTCAGCGCGCTCACCCCGACGTCAATCGAGAGATCGCCGCCCGCCGTGGTGGTCAATCCCGAGACCCCATCCACGGTGCCGATATCGAGCGTCTGGCTGTTCACCAGCGTGACCGCCCCGCCAGCCTCACCTGCCACCGTACCGATCAGGTTGCCGGCACTGTCCAGCGTCACGGCGGCCCCGGCGTCAAACACCAACCCATCGGTATACACGCTGCCGGCGTTCTGCATGATCGCGCCGCCCGCCTCCAGCCGCACCAAAGTGCCCGGAGTACCTACGGAATTCAGATTGCCATTCAGCGTCAGCGCGCCGCCGGCGGAAACCGTGATGGTTCCGATGTGGGTGTCCAAGGACTCCAGAACGATGTCGCCTCCCGCCGTATAGGTGATGCTGTCCCCGGGAACCCAGCCGCTATACCCTATGGAACCGGGATTCATGGTGATCGACCCGTCCAAAGCCGTGACGGAAAGGTTGCCGGCTCCCGTATACCCGACATCGAGTATCGCGTTCTGAACCACGCTGTCGCGGGCCAACACCGTGGCATCGCCGCCGTCCACATAGACATCCGCGCCGAGGGTCACGTCCGAGCCCGTGCCATTCGCCGCCAACAAAAGGTCGCCTCCCGTCAGAGTACCGTCCACCGATATGCGTATCCCCTGAGCAACCGTCAGACTCCCGCTGAGCGTCTCGACCTGCACACCCAAGTCCGTCGTTATTCCCGACACGGCATCAACCGTTCCGATCTGCAGGGCATCGGTTTCCAAGAGATAGAGACCGCCGGACGCTGACTCCGCCGCCACCGTGTTGACCGTGACATCCAGCGGATCGCCGGCCGCACCGATGCCGCCGCCGGCCTTCAATCGCAGCCCGTCGGCCACGACATTGACCGTCCTGACCCCGTCCGGCACCGAAAAACCGTCCGCATCGGGTGTCACCGTATCCGCCTGTTGGTCCGTGATCGCGCCCGCACCCGCATCCAGCGCCACATCCGCCGCGGCACCCGCGCCCGCCGCGACATACCCGACCTCGATGCCCACGCCCGTCAGGGAGATGTCGTTCGCGTCGTTGTCCGTCAGGCTGCGCACGTCCGTCGCCGTGATCGGCCCGCCCGCCGTCACCGTGATCGCGCCGTTCGCCGTGTCCACATCCGTCAGGGTGATGCCGTCCGTGTCGGCCAGCGTCAGCGAGAGGCCCGCATGCGCCGTCACGCCGCCCTGGAAATCGTTCGCCGCGTCGTCCAGCGTGATGGCGCCCCCCGCGGCACTCAGCTCCGCCGTGCCCGCGATGTTAACTGCGCCCGCCGTGTCCTGCGCGATGTCCTGCCCCATCACCGCCGCGGCCACGTCGCCGCTGAACGTGCCGCCCAACTGAAGGTCGGCGGAAGCGTCGTCGGTGAGCGTCAGCGTGATGGTGCCGCCTCCGACTTCGTCAAGGACGATCGAGGTGCCGGCCGCGGCCAGCACCGCCTGCGCGGCGTTGATCGTGCCGTCGTTATGGACCGAGCCGCCCAGCAGGGCCGCGCGCGTGCCCGCCGTGATCGTGCCGCTGTTCTGGACGTTGCCGGCGCCGAGGAGCGCATCCTTGGTGAACCGCATCGCGGTGTCGCTGCCGTTGACGTAATTGTTGAAATCGGCGTCCGTAATATTCATGGCCGCGGCCACAAAAGCCGCGCCCACGTTGATACTCGCTCCGTTCTGGATGAAGACGCCGTTGGGATCGACCACCCAGACGCTGCCGTCCGCGTTGATCTGCCCTGCGATCTGCGTGCCGCTCAACGTAGGATCGGTGATCCGGTTCAGCGTGACCGCGCCCGTTCCCATGGCTTGATCAAAGTCTGCGGTCTCGCCGGCGGCCATATCGAAGTCCGACCAGTTGATGATGCCGACCTGACCGGGCTGTGTGACGGTTGTTGTGGACCCCGCCGTAGTGACAGAGCCGATGCCGGTAGAGGATGTCACATTCCCCGCATCCAACGCATACACGGACAGGGGCATGCTGGTCATCAGGACGCTGAACGCCGCAACGGCCGACAAGACGCGGCGCAGCGGTTTGCTCGCAAACAGAACAGGTTTCGTTGTTTTCATGGCTTTGCCCTCACATGTCATCCGTTAGAACTGTAGCTGCCAATCCAGATAGTATTCGGAGGAGTCGTCGTCGCCGGATGCCGAGGCCACCGGCACGCCGACATCGAAGCGCAACTGGCTGTATTTGGTCACCGCGAGGCGTACGCCCGCGCCCACGCTCAACAGGGTCTCGTTCGCGTCGACCCCGGGAAGCGGGTCGATGAACTCAAGAAACCCGAAATCGGTAAAGGCGACGAACTGCAAGCGGTCCAGCGGCGTGCTCCCGGACTTGCGCCCGAAGGTGTTGGAGACCAGGTCCAGCAGGATCGGCGTGCGCAGCTCAACCGTGCCGTAGACGCCGTTGTCGCCCAGATACCCTTTCGTCTGATACCCGCGCACCGTGTTGAATCCGCCCAGCGCCAGTTTCTCGGCCGGGATCAGCGGACAGGAGGCGTACTGCCCTTCGGCTTTCAGGAACAGAATCCACTGGTGCACCTGACGCTGCATGTTGTCGAGCGAGCCGAAGAGCGGCTGGAGTCGCGCCACCTGCAATCGGCCGATCAGGTAGTTGTCTTCCGCGCCCACCCACATGTCCTCGAGATCGTTGCCGCCGCTCGCCATCAGATTGTAGATGCCCTGGAGGGTGGCGAAATTGCGGCCGCGGAAAGCGTCCGCGCGGCGGGCCGAATAGCTGAGCGCGATCGACAGCGGCAATACCGCGACATCGCGTTGCTGCAGGGAGGTGTTGAACGCCGAGAACTGATCCTCGATGTACCGGTAAACGATGCCCGCAGAAAGAGCGATGAGCCGGTCCTCGTCGTCGAGCAACGTGTAGGACTGCACCACGCCCAAGAACCACCCCGTGCCCTCGAGGTCGATGTTCGGCACGATGTCTTCGGAATCCAGATCCGACCAGCCGCCGTACACCGTGGTGGCGCCGCCTTTCCAGAGGTCGTGCGGCCGCATGTAGCTGCCCGCCATGGAGATGAGGGACGAGTCCAGCGACATGGCCGGGCTGAAGGTCAGCACGTCGTCCGCCTTGGTCAGGTTCAGGTACTGCAGCGTCAGCGAGGCCTGCCACTCGTCAATCGACTCGATCCCGTGGTTGTTGAGGTCGAAGACCGCGTGGAAAGGAACGCTTTCCTTGACCGTCAGGTCGAGGTCCGCGTAACGCACCACGCGCCGCGCGTCCCCCTCGCCCTCCAACGGTTTCCGCACGGCGATCTTGGTGTCCAGCGTCAGGTCCGGGTGCGCGTTGACCTCGTAGAGATCATTGTAGAGCAGCTTGTAATTGAACGTCTCGCCCGGAACGATATTTTTGAACCGCCGCGCGATCTGCTCCCGGCTGAACCAGCGGCCGTCATCGCGGTCGCTCGCAAAATTGATCCTGACCTTGCCGAACAGGCCCTCCTCCACAAAGACCGTCAGCGTCTGGGTCTGCTCGTTGTACGGGTTCCGGGGAAGTGAGACGCGCGCCAGATAGTAACCTTCGTCGATGAAGGAGCTGAACACGTTGCGCAGCGCCTCCTGCACGGCCAGCCGGCTTTTGGGTTCCGGGCCGGCCAAAGCGGTCTCCAAAGCGGCCTTCACACCCATCTTCTCTGCGAACACGAGGTCGCCCGTGAGCGTGATCGCGCGGATCACCCACGCGGGCCCGGCCTCGGCGCCAGCCTCCGCGGGAAGCTGGGGCGCCGGCAACACGCCGACGGCCGGCTTGTTGGCCGCGACCGGCGGCGCCGCAGGCGCCAGCGCCTTCTGCTCGACGCGGCGCGCCTCACCGCCGACCCCGCCCATCGGCCCCAACACCTCTTGGGCGTAAAGACCCGACACGCACAGAACACCCAGAAATGCCCGGGCCATAGCCGCCAACGTCGTTGCCTGCATGTTTTGGAGCCTCCTCGTTTTGATCCGCGTTACTTGCCCTTGGTGGAAATCTTCGCGCCGCCCGCAGGTTTCGGGCCCTCTGCTTTATCTGCCGCGGGCAGACGAAAAACCTGGCCGGTCTTCTCGTCAAGCCGGTAGCCCGCCTCGGGGTCGAGCTTGAAGGTCTGGCGAAGTTTCTCGTCCATCAGCCTGGCCTCTTTCTGCTTCTCGGTGCGCAGCTGCAGCAGAACCTGCAATTGCTGCTCGGTCAGCTTCCGCGCCACCATCAGACGTGACACATACTTCGCCTCACTGTCCGACTTGATCTTGCGGACCAGCTTTCGCTCCGGCTTGCCGGCTTTGTCGATTCTGTTGGTGGAGAGCTGATAGAGCGACTTGCTCTCGATCTCATACGAATACGACTGATCGGGCAACATGCCGAACTCTTTGTTCATCTCGTCCATGAAACTCTTCAGCTCGCGCTGCTTCTCGACCCAAATCCGGGTCGTGACCACCAGCTCCTCCCGCCGCAGATTCCGGTTGCGCACAAGCGTCGAGAACTCCTCGATCTGTTCCTTCGAAAGCGTCGCGACCGCCGTCCCTTTCGCGGCTGCTCCGGCGTTCTTGTCCTCGCCCCTCACACCGGCAACACTGAAAAGAACCGCGCAACACAGGATACCAAGCGACGCCTTTGAAAGACTCGACATAATCAACTCCATAATAAAGTTTATCCACAATGTTCTCAAATTTACCGCAGAGGGCGCGACCTATGCAATAAAAAAAATGCGGATCTCGCAGAAGAGTACATATATACGATCTTTTTTATACCCTATTGCGGTGCTTTATTTAATACATTCGAGCCCTGTCTGCTCCGGTCCCCCCTCTCTCCGGCGCCACAGGATCACGCCAGATCCGCTTCCGCGAACGCCAGCGGCAACAGCTCCCCCACGGTGGCCGACACCACCGGGCCGCCCTTGAGCCGTGCGCTGAAAACCGGCATCCCGGGCGCACAAAACTCCGCCAGCACCTGACGGCACGCGCCGCATGGAGCGGCCGCCCGCTTCAGGCCGCCCGCCACCGCCAAAGCCGCGAAACCGCGGCACCCCGCGCTGACCGCCTTGAACAGCGCGGTCCTCTCCGCGCAGTTAGTCAGTCCGTACGAGACGTTCTCGACGTTGCACCCGGTGTAGACCTGGCCGTCCAGCGTGAGGACCGCCGCCCCCACCGGATAGCGCGAATACGGACAATAGGCCTTCGCCGCCGCCTCGCGCGCGGCCTTTACCAGCAGGTCGCGCACCGGCTTGGAGATCTCAGGCAGGTTTTGTTTTTTCATAGTGCCGTGAAGGGCTCGGATTGTTCCGTCCGATTACAAATGCTCCAGAATCAGCCGGCGCTCCGGCACCGGCCCCTGCGTGATTTGCACGGCCGCCGTAGCAACGGCAGCCAGCGGCTCAGCCAACGCCGCGTCTTTCGCCAGCAGCCGCAGGAGGGGCTGCCCCCTCTCCACGCGCTCGCCCGCCTGCACGAGCCGGTCGACCCCGGCCGCCGGGTCGATCACGTCCGTCGTGGCCTTGCGGCCGCCGCCCAGCTGCAACACCACCCGCCCGATCTGCCGCGCATCCACAAAGGCCACCGTGCCGGCGTGCGGCGCGGCCACCTCGACCGCCACGCCGGGCTGCGGCAAGCGCCGCGCATCGTCGATCACCCGCGCGTCGCCGCCCTGCGCCGCCACCATGCGGCGGAACACCTCCAGCGCGCGGCCGTCGTCAAGCCGCTTCGCCAGGTCGGCACGCGCGGCGGCCGGGTCGGAATGCAGGCCCGCCAACACGGTCATCCGGGACGTGAGCTCAAGCGTCAGCAAACGCGTGTCGGCAGGCCCGCCGCCTTTGAGCGTCTCGACCGCCTCGGCCACTTCGACCGCGTTGCCCGCCGTCCGCCCCAAGGGCTGGTCCATGTCGGTGAGGATCGCCCCCATCTTGCGGTCGAGCGCCTGCCCCACCCGCATCAGGCTCTGCGCCAGCGCGCGCGCCTCCTCCGCGGTCCGCATGAAAGCCGCCCGGCCGCACTTCACGTCCAGCACCAGCGTGCCTGCGCCTTCGGCGAGCTTCTTGGCCATGATGCTCGCCGTGATGAGCGGAATGCTCGGCACCGTGCCGGTCACATCCCGCAGGGCGTAGAGCTTCTTGTCGGCCGGAGCGAGCCGGTCCGTCTGCCCGATGATCGAGCAGCCGACCTCGGCGACCACGCGCTTGAAGGCGTCAACGGAAAGCCGCGTGTCGTAGCCGGGGATCGACTCCAGCTTGTCGAGCGTGCCGCCCGTGATGCCGAGCCCCCGCCCGGAAATCATCGGCACCGCGAGTCCGGCCGAGGCCGCCAGCGGCGCGATCATCAGGGAAAGCTTGTCGCCGATGCCCCCCGTCGAGTGCTTGTCCGCCGTGGGACGCGGCCACGCGTCGAAGGTCACACACTCTCCGGAGCGCATCATGGCGTCCGTGAGCGCGGCGGTCTCCTGCGGCGTCATGCCGCGGAAGTAGATGGCCATCGCCAAGGCCGCCATCTGGTAATCGGGAATGGCTCCGCCCGTGAAGCCATCGATAAAGGCGCGGATCTCATCCGCGTCGAGCGTGCCGCCGTCGCGCTTCTTCTCGATCACCCATTGCGGAACCATGACCCCTCCTTCGGCGGGTTAAGCGTTACAGGTTACACGTTACACGTTGCAGGTTGCCGACACCTCGTAACGTATAACAAGTAACGAGTAACTCATTTCTTCCAATGCCGGTCCGCGAAGTCCATGTAGCGCGTCCAGTCTTCGAGCGTGAGGTCGTGCTTGCCCGAACGCAGGTGATACCCCACATGCCCCTCCTGAAGCGCCTTCCCGACTTCAGGAAAGGTGTCGCCGACCAGCCCTTTCTTCCCGTAAAGGGCCCACACCGGCGAGGCCAGGGCACACGAGCGGAACTCGCCCTCCTGCCCGGCCCAGTTGTCCTCGGAGGCCGAGGCCACATAGGCCAGGCGCGGCGCGAGCAGCGCAATGAGCATGTGCTGGTCGACCGGCAGCGCGTCCTCGTTGTCGCCGTAGCGCTTGAAGTTCTCGCAGAACCAGTGGGG
>Ga0209066_10006344_pt1 | contig 12096 bp, 15 predicted proteins | sample All_14_2_FD_187198 | JGI IMG/M metagenome (GOLD analysis project Ga0209066, IMG submission 187198) | Freshwater microbial communities in response to fracking from Pennsylvania, USA - Allegheny Zone_MetaG_DW_15 (SPAdes) (version 2) ...
GGTCGGCTCGCGCCGCGTCGACCGGATGCGGCTGAACGCCTTGCGCCAGGCGATCCCCATCAGCCAGGTGCGAAAGCCCTCGGCCCGTTTCAGCTCCGACAACCCCTGCCAGGCGATCACCAGCGTCTCCTGCGCCAGATCGTCGGCCTCGGCCCAGCCGCCGCCCATCAGCGGCCGCAGAAACCCGCGCAGCGCCGCCTGATGCCGCTCGACCAGACGCGAAAAGGCCGCGTCCGACCCGGAACGGGCGGCCGCGACCAGTTCGGCATCGGATCGGGTGTCGATCACAGCCCTGCCCCGACAAGGACCTCAGGACCGGTCGCGTCGCGTCGTCATGGCCGAGATCAGCGCCCAGACAGACACCGCCCCCATGGTCAGGGCCACCACGGTGAAGGGGAAGCGGACCCCCATATCCACGCCAAAGGTCTCGGGCATATAGGCCGCAATGCCGAACCCGCCGGCCAGCACCGCGAACAGTCCGAACAGCGACCAGTAGTTGGCCGGTCGACCCGGCCTGGACGCGCCGCCCCACGCCTCGTTGTCGGAGTCGATCGGCTTGTCCAGAACGCGCAGCAGGGCCTCGGGTGGCTCCTGCCCCTTGTCGGCATAGGTCTTCAGCAGCTTCAGCGTCTCGCGCTGCTTGCGATAGTTCAGCCAGCTGGAAAAACCGCCGAACACGAACCACGCCATCGGGAACAGCAGCCACCAGTAGGAACGAAACAGGTCTTCCATCTCTCGATCTCCGCATCGGCCCCGTCGACGATCAACGGGCCGGTCATGGTGTAGTCGCCGCCCTCTCGCCCGTCGGATGCAGCCCGTCCGAATTTATCCCAGAGCCGCCTGCCATTCCTCCGGCTTGAACCCGACCAGCAGCGTGTCGCCCGTCTCCAGCACCGGGCGTTTGATCATCGACGGCTGCGCCAGCATAAGGGCCACGGCCTTGTCAGCATTCAGATCGGCCTTGTCCGCCTCGGGCAGCTTGCGAAACGTCGTCCCCGCCCGGTTCAGCAGCTTTTCCCAGCCAGCGCGCCCGACCCAGCCCCGCAGCCGCGCCTCGTCGATGCCCGCCTTCTTGTAGTCGTGAAAGGCGTAGGCCTGCCCCGCCCCCTCCATCCACACCCGCGCCTTCTTGACCGTGTCGCAGTTGGGAATGCCGTAGAGGGTGATGGTCATGGGAGGTCTCCAGAGAATCGTCGAAACCCGATCCTGCCTACACAGTCCCCGCAGAGCCACCGCTTGCATTTAACTACATGGTTTAATATTGTGGCTCGCATACCCACCGGAGGCCACCATGACCTATGCCGATCCGAAATGCCGCCTGATTCCCTGCCTGTGGTTCGACCATCAGGGCGAGGAGGCCGCCAACTTCTATGTCTCCCTGCTGCCCGACTCCCGCATCGACCACGTGACCCGCGCGCCCGATGACTATCCGGGCGGCAAGGCGGGTCAGGCTCTGGAGATCCAGTTCACCCTGGCGGGCCAGCCCTACTCCGCCCTGAACGGCGGGCCGTATTTCACCTTTTCCGAAGCCATTTCGCTGCAGGTCATCTGCGATGATCAGGCCGAGCTGGATCGGCTGTATGCAGCGCTGTCGGTGGTCCCGGAAGCGGAACAGTGCGGCTGGCTGAAGGACAAATACGGCCTGTCCTGGCAGCTGATCCCCCGGTCCATGCCGGCCATGCTGTCCGATCCGGATCCGGCCCGCGCCAAGAGGGTCTTTCACGCCATGATGGAGATGAAGCGGCTCGACCTCGCCACCCTCGAGGTCGCCTACGCCGGCTGATCTTCGTTCGGCACGGCACAGAAAATGTCGTGCAGCATGCCCATCAGCGCCTGCACCCGCGCGTCTGCAATGGAATAAAAGATCGAGCGCGACTGGCGCCGGGTCTTGACCAGACCCGCCTGGCGCAGCTCGGCCAGTTGTTGCGACAGGCCGGGCTGTTTCAGGCCCAGGTCGCGTTCCATCTCGCCCACCGCCCGCTCCTGTTGCGCGACGTGGCACAGGATCAGCAGGCGCGTGGGATTGGCCAGCTGCCGCAGCAGGTCGGCGGCCTCCGGGGCCTTGACCTTTAACCGGGCCATCGCCTCGACGTCAGGCAGGGGGAAACTGTGAGCGCTCATGGCGTCCATAGGGGAAGGTTCCATCATCACGGTCATACATTTACACACTTGCAGTAAATATGAAACTGTTTATATCGGGTCTCCACAGCCCGGAGACTTCTGATGTCCGCGATCGCCCCCTCCCCCGATACCGCCCGCGACCATGCCACCTCTGTGATCACCGCCGCCCTGGCAGATCCGCGCAAGCGCCCCGTGGTCAAATCCTTCTTCGACGAAGCCACCTTTACCGTCAGCCACGTCGTCCATGATCTGGCGACGAAGAAGGCGGCGCTGATCGACAGCGTGCTCGACTTCGACCCGCCGTCGGGCCGCACCTCCCACGCCTCGGCCGATGCCCTGATCGCCTATATCGAGGCGAAGGACCTGACCGTCGAATGGCTTCTGGAAACCCACGCCCACGCGGATCACCTGTCCGCCGCCCCCTATCTTCAGGAACGGCTGGGCGGACGCCTCGCCATCGGCCATGAAATCGTGACGGTGCAGGAGGTGTTCGGCAAAATCTTCAACGAGGGCACCGAATTCCGCCGCGACGGCAGCCAGTTCGACCAGCTGTTCAACGACGGCGACCGATTCAGGATCGGCGAGTTGGAGGCCACCGTCCTGCATGTGCCCGGCCACACGCCCGCCTGTCTGGCCTATGTGATCGGCGATGCGGTCTTCCCCGGCGACACCCTGTTCATGCCCGACTATGGCACCGCGCGCTGTGACTTCCCGGGCGGCGACGCCCGCACCCTGTACCGTTCGATCCAGCGCCTGCTGACCCTGCCGGATGAAGCGCGGGTGTTCCTGTGCCACGATTACAAGGCGCCTCCGGGCCGGACGGAATTCGCCTGGGAGACCACCATCGGCGCCGAGCGGACCGGCAATATCCATGTGCGCGAAGGCGTCAGCGAGGACGAGTATGTCGTCATGCGCACCCAACGTGATGCGACCCTGGCCGTGCCTCGCCTGATCCTGCCGTCGGTTCAGGTCAATATGAACGGCGGTCGTCCGCCCGAGCCGGAATCGAACGGCATCCGCTACCTCAAACTGCCCCTGAATGTGCTGTGAGCGGCCGTCCGAGCCTGCCCTCGCCTCTGCCAGACAGGCATGGGATGGTTTCAACTCATACGCCGCCCCAAGGTCGGCCATTTCATAACAACAGGAGGAGCCCATCATGACCGGACGCAAGCTGGACGACACGCTCAGCACTTCCCCCCAGGTCACCCCGGACGAGCTGGAGATCATTGCCGCCGCAGGCTTTCGCGCGGTCATATCCAACCGTCCTGACGGCGAGGACCCCGGTCAGCCCACCGCAGCCGAAATGAAGGCCGCCGCCGACGAGTTTGGCCTGGCCTTCCGCCACATCCCCGTCACGGGCGGTGGCATCGGCCCGTCGGACATCCAGGCCATGGCCGAGGCCCTCGACACCCTGCCCGGCCCGATCTTCGGCTTCTGCCGCACCGGCACCCGCACCGCCATGCTGTGGGCGCTGGCCAAGGCACCGACCTCGGATCCCGACACCCTGATCGCCGCCGCCCGCGACGCCGGCTACGATCTCTCCGGGCTTCGCTCCCGGCTGTAACGCGCGCCCTCCAAGGAGTCCCTCGTGGACCTTTCCCTCCTGCAGTACGGGCTCGGCGCGGCTGCCGGGTCGCTGGTCGGCTTTTCTCTCGGCCTCGTCGGCGGGGGTGGCTCGATCCTGGCCGTGCCCCTGATCGTCTATCTGGTCGGGGTCAAGGAGCCTCATCTGGCCATCGGCACCAGCGCGCTGGCGGTCGCCGCCAATGCCGCGCTCAATCTGATCCCCCACGCCCGGCACGGCACGATCAAATGGAAGATCGCCGGCCTGTTCGCCGCGGCCGGCGTCGTCGGCGCCCTGCTGGGCTCGACCCTCGGCAAGGCCGTCGACGGCCAGAAGCTGCTGGCGCTGTTCGCCGTGCTGATGGTGGTGGTCGGCATCCTGATGCTGCGCGGGCGCCAGGGGGACGGCGACCCGGATGTGACCCTGGCGCCCGCCAATGCGCCCAAGCTGGTGGCCACCGGCACGGCTACCGGCATCCTGTCCGGCTTTTTTGGAATCGGCGGCGGCTTCCTGATCGTGCCCAGCCTGATGTATGCGACCCGCATGCCGATCTTTTACGCGGTTGGCTCGTCGCTGGTCGGTGTGGCCGCCTTCGGCCTGACGACCGCAGCCAACTATGCCCTGTCCGGCTGGGTCGACTGGCCCCTGGCCGGGGTCTTCATCGGCGGAGGCCTCGTCGGTGGTCTGATCGGCGCAGGCCTCGCCAAGACCCTCTCGACCCACAAGGGCGCGCTCAACACCGTCTTCGCCACCCTGATCTTCGTCGTCGCCGCCTATATGCTGTACCGCAGCGCGGGGGCGCTGGGCATCATCGGCTAGCTGCCCGCCCGCGCGAGGATCGCGGCCAGGGGTTCGCGCTCAAGCCCGTATCGCCCGGGAAGCGTGGCGAGAATCCAGTTCCCGGCGCTGTTACCCTCAAGGAGGGTCGCCCCCCTCGCCGCGAGAATGATATCCCAGTGGACAACCGGCAGGGTCGGCACGACGGCCATCGCCTTCAGGGCAGCGCGAACTGCATCCGCGAAATGAGGCACGGAACGGCCGGCGATCTTCGGCCCGCCCGGCTCGCGGTGCTCCAGCAGAGTGTCCGGGGATGCGAGGAGCACACCGCCCACGAGCGTGCCGGTCTGCGGGTCGACAGGTGCGTAGATCTGGCCGGTCAGGAAGTTTCGGGCGTTCCTGCCCGGCCGCGCGAGGATCATCATCGCGGAATGCAGAGCTGGCGCTCCATCGGCTCCACGCGATGTCGTGAGGCGCAGCACAGGCGCCCCACCGTCGCAAGCGAGATCGGCGAGGCTCTCCGTCGTGACGAGCCGCGCCTGCACCAGCAGATCATCGCGCTCACTCAGGCGTGCCAGCCGGGCAATGAGTGTGCGGGCATCGACGGACACACCGTCGATCCGCCAGCCCTCGTCGTCCTTCTTGAGGGAAAAAGCGCTGCGCCCGCCCGCGCCACGGCGCGGCTTGACGAAGAGATCGGCCTGACCCTCTGCCTCGGTCATACCGTCCAGATCGGGGGGTGCGCCGCGCGGCCAGACCGTTCTGACGTCCGGCACGGAAAGGCCCATCTCCGACAGGCGCTGGCCCAACTGCAGCTTGTCTGAAAGCAGGGCATGATCGGCGGCGGCACCCAGAGCGGAGAGCACCAATGTCGTCGATCGCGCCGGCATCGGGTGCCGCTCACCGTAGAGGTTGCGCCACACATGCACATCAACCGGATCACCGCCGGCCATCACGCAGTCGAGATACAGCTGAGCCGTGGCGCCCCTATCAAGCCGCAGGGCGCGCGCAAATCGGATCGTTCGCCCGAGCGCTACAACTGGCCAGATCGCGCGGCCCGCCACATAAAGCAGCGGTCGCAAGACGGGTGGTCGGCGCCTGTACCAACGGGTGGTCGCCCGCATTCGCAGTGGTCCGAGGACTTCATCCGTTGAAGAACCCCACCCCAGACCATCGAGCGGAAATCGATGCCAGATCGCCGTCACCCATCGCCGTGTTGGCCGGGACACCCGGAGCGCCCTCGGCGCAAGGCACTTGAACTATGCCCGGAGCAATCCGGCTACGAAATCAGGAGCCGGATTTGAGGAACGCCGTTCCTTCGACCCCGGACGTGCCCCCCCCGGCCGTCAGGACGCTGATGTCAGCATCCTCGATCCGCGGAGACTGCCAAGTCTTCAGCGACCGGGCATCGGCGACGGATTCGGGAGCGGAGACATCAGTGTTGCGGGTCATGGAAGGAGTCCGATCGGGAGGTTTTTGTGGCCCCCCCGTAGAGCATGCTCCCGAAAATTTCAATGTCGCATGCCCGGATGACGTGTGGGAACTGTCAGGATTGCCAATCGGTGGGCCGTCGGGGATATGGGTGCATGATCGAACCCAGGACGCAGCCGCCCTTCGCCTATCGGATGTCCGGGCTGAACGTCGTATCAGACGTCGCCCTGCCCATGCGGGCGCAAGGCCCGACAGGGACCGCTCAGACGGACGTGACCTTCCACGTCGAGGAGGTGCCGGAACACCTCGACCAGGTGCTCCACTGCGGAGCGAACTGGGAAATCAACGAGACCAGCTTTCTGCTGAACCTGCCCGAAATCGGGCGTTTCATGGCTTCCGACGGCCGGCGGCTCAGCATCTTTCCCGCACCTGACATGCCGGTCGATGACGTGCTGATCTTTGCCATGGGCACGGGGATGTCGGCGATCCTCTATCAGCGCGGTGCCATGCTGCTCCACGCTTCGGCCGTCGTCCGGAACGGGAAAGCCTTTCTGTTCTGCGGACCGAGCGGAGCGGGCAAATCCACCCTGTCGGCGGCCCTGTCTCGAGCGGGATGCGATTTCCTGTCGGACGATCTGTCGGCCCTGATCCAGCCCGAAGGTGGATCGGCACTCATCGTTCCGGATGGACGGGCCTTGCGCCTGTTTGCGGACAGCATTGACCGACTGGACATGCGCGAAGCCGTCGGCCCCCGCGTGCGTCGTCTGATCGAAAAATTCCATGTCGCGCCGCCCACTGACGACGACCACAGCGCGGGCGTGCCGGTGGCGGCGATCTACATGCTCACCTACGCCGGTGACGATCAGCCGCCCGCCATCAAAAGGCTGCCGCCGCTCAACGCGGCCCAGGCCCTGCTGCGTCAGTCTTATCGGCGGCAGATCGCCCTCGCCTATGCCGACAGGAGCGGACTGTCGGCCAGGATCGGCGCGCTCGTCTCGACCACCGGGGTCTATCACCTGAGTCGTCCACGAGACCTCAACCGTCTGGATGAGACCATCGAGACGCTCACGCGTCACTGGGACAGCGCAGGCCAGGCGTGACCGCAGTGGCGACCTTGCCTCCCGGACTGATCTGGCTCGCATCCTATCCGAAGTCCGGAAACACCTGGATGCGGGTGCTGCTGGCCAATCTGCTGGCAGGAAGCGATCGACCGAAGGACATCAACAATCTGTCCGAAGAGGATCCGCTGGTCAGTCGCTGGCGGTTCTGCGACGACATGCTGGTCGAGCCGGAAACGCTTGATCCGCGTGAACTCGCGCACCTGCGCGGGTCACATACGCGGTTTGTGGCCGGGCAGCTCGGCTCGGCCTTTCCTTGCAAGACCCACGACAGGTTCGATCCGGCGCTCGGCGCACCTGCGCGGTATGCCCTCTATATGATCCGGGACCCGCGGGACGTCGCCGTCTCCCTGTCCCATCACGCCGGAACATCCGTCGATGGCGCGATCGCGCAAATGCTTGATCCGACCGCGCACTCGCACGGCGCGATGCAGCTCAGATATCCCCTCGGAGACTGGGCAGATCATGTCGCGGGCTGGACGGCGCAAACAGACGTCCCCGTCGAGGTCGTGCGGTACGAGGACCTTCACGGGGATACTTCGGCTACCATGTCGCGCGTGATTGACGCGCTTTCCGGCACCGCCACGCCAGACGAGATCAGCCGCGCCGTCGCGCACTCCTCGCTGGGCGAACTGCAGCGGCAGGAGGCCAGCCACGGGTTTCGCGAACGACTCCCCGGCCAGAAGCGGTTTTTCCGTACGGGGCGCATCGGCGAATGGCGCGATGTGCTCACCCCGGCACAGATCCGGACAATCGAGGCAGCCTGTGCGCCGGTCATGGAGCGGTGGGGATACGCCCCGTTTCATCCGGGCATATGATGGCGCAAACATCAGTCACACGGATATCGAGGAGTCGAAGATGGGTCGGGTACTGCAGCGTTCAAAGGATATGTTGGGGTCAGTCGTGGACGACAGCGTCCTGCTGCTCAACGCCCGGACCGGCCAGTATCATGGGCTGAATCCCGTGGCGTCGCGCATATGGGACCTTCTGGAACAGCCCACGAGCGAAGACGCCATCGTCGGAACGCTCCTGGTCGAATATGACATCTCGGCCGAGGACTGCCGCAACGAGGTCACGACCTTTCTGAAGCAGCTGGACCAACGCGGTCTGCTGGCCGCCGGCTGATCGCGTGCGCCTGATCTGCGGAATTCTGTCGCTCGACGGATCCCCGGCATCGAGCGACCGCCTGGGCGCGATGGTCGACGCCATGACCCCCGCCGGCCATGCACCGGCTGTCAGCCATCACCGGCGCGGGCCATTTGCCGTGGCGACCGCAGACTTCTCCGTCAGAGGGACCGGGATCGTTGAGCGCGATGGCTGGGTCATCGCGGCCGACATGCGGCTGGACTCCCCGGGTGATGAAGGGACGTTCGTCCACGGCCTCGCCCAAAACGGCGCAGACTTCCCCGACCGGATCGATGGGGATTTCGCCGTGGCGCTCTGGAATGATGCCAGCCGCACCCTCTGGCTGGGACGGGATTTCATCGGCGCCCGGCCGCTCGCCTGGACCTTGCAGGACGGCAAGTGGCTCGCCTTCGCCAGTTTGCCCAAGGGCCTGCACGGTGCAGGTCTCGCCGCCGAGACCCCGGACCCCATTGCCCAGGCGATCAGGCTGCGTCAGTCCTTCTATCGCGGCAGCGACAGCGGCTTTGTCGACATTGCCTATGTCCCGGCGGGACACAGTCTGCGGTTCGGTCCTGGCGACCGGAAACCGCATCTCCACCGGGCCTATCGCCCCGACGTCCGCGCCGTAGGTACCTGGCGAGGCACGCCGGAGCAGGCGGCGGAAACGCTTCGATATTTGATGGACGCGGCCGTGAAGCGGCGTCTGCCGGCAGACGGACCTGTCGCCAGCCATCTCAGCGGGGGGCTGGACAGCTCGGGCATCACCGTGCTTGCTGCCCGCGGAATGCGCCAGCGGGGCGGCCGGGTGATCGCGCTCAGCATGACCACCACTCGCCCCATCGGCCCGGTGCATCTGGACGAGCGCCCGCTGATCGACGCCGTGCTGGCACAGGAGCCGGACGTCGAACACATCGTGGCGCACGACAAATTGCGCATGCCCGGGCAGGAAGAGGATCCGGACTGGCCGGGCAGTCTCGTCGATGGCCCCGATGATCAGATGATGGCCCGGGCAGCTGCGGCGGGCGCGACCCGCCTCCTGAGCGGGGTGGGCGGAGACGAGGGCGCAACCTACAACGGCGCAAACCTCTATGCAGCGCTCTTCCGACAGGGTCACCTTGGTGCCCTGACGCGGGAAGTCCCGGCTCGGGCCCGCGTCGACGGGGCCTCGGTGCTGGCGACCCTCCGCAATCGGCTGCTTTTGCCGCTGCGTCCCCGGTGGGCGCGGCGCCCTTCGGCGTCTCCGATGGACCCGGCCCTCGGTATCCTGCGGTTCGTGAAGCCTGTCTTTCGGCAGGACGTCCTGGCCAGAAGCATGCTGACCATCCTGCAGACCAATACGGCCCGGGAACGGGTCACGGCCTTCAGCGATCACCACATTCCGTCGCGATGCGCCTATTTCTCCATCATGGCCGCGCGCCACGGAATTGCCGTCTCCTTCCCGATGCTCGATCGCAAGGTCGTCGACTTCATGCTGTCGCTGCCGATCTCCATGTTCGTGTCGGAGGGATACGCGCGTCAGCCCTTCCGCCGCGCCATGCAGGGCATTCTGCCCGACGCGGTTCGCCTCGCGCAGGTCAAGGTCGGATTGTTCGACCAGCGATTCATCGACTGTGCAGAAAGAAAGGAGGATTTGCTCCAGATCGCCCGGGCGCTGCAGGGGTCGCCGTCGGCCGAGCGGATCATCTTCGATCTCGACGCCATCATCGCCGGACTTGAGTTACTGCCGGGCCCCGAAAGGCGGGACCAGCTGACCGCCGGCGGACGCATCGCCCTGCCCCCCGGAACGCGGCCCTGGCTGCCCCTGATGGCCGTGGAGTGCCTCATCGCCGCCTGTCGCGCGGCGGGCCGGCCGGGCGATCCTCCGACCGAGCCGGGGTAGGAAGACGGAGAACGGTCGCGCCTCGCCTGCCGGATGCAATCGGACTATGATGGAGGCCGGGTTGACCCTTCGACACCCTGGCCAGCGTCCCGCCCGGTTGATTGCAGCCGGAGCCGGTCATGTTCCTGGTGCCGATATTCGGCGGGAAGAGGCAAGGTGCATATGACCCGGCGGCACATGCTTATTGGCGGCGGAGGTCTCGCAGCGCTGGGTGCGGGCGCGGCGGGCGTCCTCGTTACGCAGTCACGCGCGGCATCTGACTACACCGAGGCCATGGAAAGGATGCGGGCGGCCCTTGCGGCCAACCCCGAAGCGTCGGAGTTCGTTCGCTACGCCACCCTCGCTCCGAACGGCCACAACACCCAGCCCTGGAAGTTCCGCGTCGAGCCGGGGCGGATCACCCTCCTCCCCGACTTCGCAAGACGGACCCCCGTCGTCGATCCGGACGACCATCACCTGTTTGTCAGCCTTGGTTGCGCCGCCGAAAACCTCGCGCTGGCCTCGGCGGCACGCGGACAGGGGGGCGACCCTGTGTTCGAGGACGCGGGTGAAGGGTCGATTGCCTTGTCCCACCGTCCGTCGCCCCCCCGGACATCGGACCTGTTCGACGCGATCCCGGTGCGGCAATCGACCCGTGCTGACTACGATGGCCGGGAATTGGAGCCGGCTGCCCTCAGGGCGTTGGCGGCAGCAGCGGCCGGCCCGGGCGTCGATGTCGCTCTGATCACCGACCGGCCGCAGATGGAGCGCGTTCGCGACCTCGTCGTAGCAGGCAACAGCACCCAGATGGCGGACGCGGCCTTTTTGCGAGAGCTGAAATCCTGGCTACGCTTCAATCCGCGGCAGGCACTCCGGACCGGCGATGGCCTGTACAGCGTCGCCAGCGGCAACCCGGCGCTTCCCGACTGGCTTGGCCCGCTTGCCTTCGACCGGCTCGTCACCGCGAAGTCGGAAAATGACAAATACGCCCGCCAGATCCGCTCCTCCGCCGGGATTGCCGTCTTCGTCGGCGCCCGAGAGGATCGGGCACACTGGGTGGCCGTCGGACGGGCCTGCCAGAGGTTCGCGCTCCAGGCTACCGCGCTCGGACTGAAGCATGCCTACATCAACCAGCCGATCGAGGTGCCGGCGCTCCGACCCGAACTTGCAGGACTGATCGGCCTGCCCGGCCGTCGACCAGATATTGTCATGCGGTTCGGCTACGGACCGCTCCTGCCCTATTCCCCACGACGACCCGTCAGCGCGGTGATCGCCGCGTGAGCACAGCCCACCTGCACAGGGAGCGGGTGCCGGTCGCCGTCCAGGACCTGGCCGTCCGTCTTGGCGCTACGGCACAGTGCACGCCGACAACCGTGACCCTGACGCAAACGGGGCGAATGAAGGCCGGCATCAGATCAAGGGCGTGGATGGCCTTCACCGCGTCGCAGACGATCTCTGCGCGCAGTTGCACGTTCGACTGGCGGGCGCGGGCCGGGCCCTTCGGCCTGATCTCGGGCTGCGATGCCCTCGCCGACGGCGAGGGGCGGTTCGACATTCTGGCGCTGGGCTTCATCCCCCCGGCCCGCGCCCCGCATACGGCGGCGCTGGTTCGCGGCGAACTAATGCGCTACCTCGCCGAAATCGCATGGGTGCCTGATGCAATCCTCCATAATCCCGCGCTCCGGTGGGAGGTTGTCGATAGCGACACGTTCGCCGTGGAGGCGGGGTCCGGCGAAACGGCGTGCAAGGTGCTGTTGAGCCTCGACAGCAACGGACGCATCGCGGGCGCCTTCGCCGCAGACAGACCGCGCAGTGCGAAGGCCCCTACGCTGCCGACGCCCTGGCGCGGGCGCTTTCGGGACTATCGCCTGCATTGCGGCCGATGGCTGCCCCTCGGCGCAGAGGTCGCCTGGGAGATCGACGGTCAGTCCTTGGCCTACTGGCAGGGCCGGATCGAGAGCTGGGAGGCGTCCGGCGGCTGAGCGGTCTCAGCCTATTCCCATTCGATCGTCCCCGGCGGCTTCGACGTCACGTCATAGACAACGCGGTTCACGCCGCGGACCTCATTGACGATCCGCGTGGCGGTCTTGCCCAGCACGTCC
>Ga0209066_10006345_pt1 | contig 12096 bp, 8 predicted proteins | sample All_14_2_FD_187198 | JGI IMG/M metagenome (GOLD analysis project Ga0209066, IMG submission 187198) | Freshwater microbial communities in response to fracking from Pennsylvania, USA - Allegheny Zone_MetaG_DW_15 (SPAdes) (version 2) ...
CTTTCGTCGGATAAAAAAATGTCACACAGCGATTTAATCGTCCGTAAGTCGAAACGGGTAAAAATTGATGATACAATTTCAGGCGATCATCCTGAATTTACCGCTGAATCAGCCATCAAGGAAGCTTCGCGTTGTTTTTTCTGTGGAGATATTTGCAGTGTTTGCGTCACGGTTTGCCCGAATCGCGCCAACAATTATTACCATACTGAAGCAGCCGATGTTCCTGTTTGGAAGATTGATTTCACTTCAAAAGAGCCTTCTTTTAAAATTGACAGTTATCTGAAAATCCAGCAAAAATACCAGGTGCTGAATGTGGCTGATTTCTGCAACGAATGTGGAAACTGTACTACTTTTTGCCCAACCAAAGGATCGCCTTTCAGTGATAAGCCGCGTTTTTGTCTTACTGAAAAGAGTTTTAACCAGACTGAAAACGGATTTTTACTTCAAAAAAATGGAGCAAGTACAACCTTGCTTCACCGGAATGGCAATAAAATCATGAAACTGACCAAAGATGAAAACGCATATCATTATTCGGATGAAGCATTAGCTGTCAGTTTTGATCTGGTTGATTTCCATGTCATTAACGCAGTGAAGCTGAAAGCTCTTGATCCGGAAATAAAATTAGATAAAGCAGCTGAGATGAAAGTACTGATTGATTCGGTTACAATTTTAGGAACCTAAAATCGACTCATGTATTAAACCACATTAGGCAAGATAGGGCACAATAGAAAAAAGTTCATATAACAAACAGTAAGGTTTCTTACCGAAAAAATTACAATAATTGAGTGAATACAAACCCTCCGGCATAATCAAGAACCACTAATGTGACCTCTTGTGTCTATTGTGGTAAATTATAACAGAATCAACTTTTACATCCATAACTTTGTAAAGAAAAAGCATAAAAAATGATTACTCTCACCGACAAAATCGTCAACCCCGCAGCCAGGCAAAAAGCCATTGAGCGTTTCCGCGAAAAAAGCATTGTGCTTCCTACATTTGCCCAAATGCGCAACCCGGAACTTGTTCCTGAAAAAATCAAAGAACAACTGAAAACCATTGGTTTGTGGGATCTTCACCCGGCCAACCTGTTCAGAATTACCTGGAAAAACCAGCCGGTTCCCAAAGGCGGCCTTTACGGAGGAGTAAACTATATTGAAATTCCTTCGGAAATTACCGGAGTAAAAACGCGCATTATTCTGCTTGTAGGCAAATATTTCCCTACCGGAGCACATAAAGTAGGTGCCGCTTACGGATGCCTTGCGCCACGCATTATTACCGGCGAATTCGATCCCTCCTATCATAAAGCCGTGTGGCCCTCAACCGGCAACTATTGCCGTGGCGGCGCCTTCGACTCTCATTTGATGGGCGTTACTGCCATCGCTATCCTTCCCGAGGAAATGAGCAAAGAGCGTTTTTCCTGGCTTAAAGAAATTGGTGCCGAAGTTATCGCTACTCCCGGATGCGAATCAAACGTTAAGGAAATCTATGACAAATGTTGGGATATCCGCCGCAACCGTAAGGATTGTGTGATCTTCAACCAGTTCGACGAATTCGGGAATCCTGCCTGGCATTATAATGTTACCGCCCCGGCTGTTGAAGAGGTTTACAATTCGGTAAAATCAGCGAAAGGACAACTGGCGGCTTATGTTTCAGCTACCGGTTCAGCCGGAACGATTGGTGCCGGCGACTATCTGAAAAAACAATTCCCACATTTGAAGATTGTAGCTTCCGAAGCGCTGCAATGCCCGACCTTACTCAATAACGGCTTTGGCGGTCACCGCATCGAAGGCATCGGCGACAAGCATGTTCCATGGGTTCATAATGCAAAAAATACTGATATGGTTACGGCCATTGATGATGAAGACTGCATGCGCCTGTTCAGACTTTTTAACGAACCGGAAGGAAAGAATTACCTTAAATCCATTGGCATTGATCCTGAGCTGGTTGAGCAACTTGAACTCCTGGGTATTTCATGCATTGCTAACCTGCTTTCTTCCATAAAAGTTGCAAAATATTATGAAATGAATGGGGACGATGTTATTATAACTCTGGCCACGGATTCAGCCGAAATGTACACATCACGGCTGGAGGAACTAAATGCTGAAAAAGGTGCATATACCACTCTGCAAGCCGCAAAAGATATGGAAAAATGCCTTTTCGGACAAACCACCGATCACCTGAAAGAACTCAATTATTACGACCGCAAAGCCATTCATAACCTCAAGTATTTTACCTGGATCGAACAACAGGAAAAAGATCTCGAAGACCTGAACCAACTGTGGAACGACCGTGATATCTGGGACGATCAGTTCAAACAGGCAGAGCGCTGGGATGAAATGATAAATGATTTTAACGAAGAAACAGGAGTGTTGGCGCGACTGTAAAGTGTCTGTAAATCTTTTTGGGGCTCACAGTGTCTGCACACCCTTTTCGGGTGTCTGCACACTGTGATAAGCGTCTGTAAATCTTTGTTTCCTTCTGATACTTTCCTCTATCTTTTCTAACATTTTCGAACGAACTTCAAACAGATGACTTCAAAATTCAGTTACCAATGTTCCGATTGCGGCAAGCAGATTCCTGCAGGGGAAATAATTTATCTCTGCCCGGATTGCAGCGCAAAGCAATTGCCTGATCAGCCTCCGCGTGGAGTACTGAAAGTGATTTACGATTACAAAATATTAAGTGAGTTATCATTCCGGGAACTGGAGGAAAACAATTTCCTTCAATTACTGCCAGTGAATGACCCCAAAAGTTTCCCTAACCTGCGTGTTGGCAAAACACCACTTTATGAAATTGATTCACTCGATGGCCATGTGAATGATTTTGAACTTTACCTCAAAGATGACTCCCAAAATCCAACTTTTTCTTTTAAAGACAGGGCTTCGGTAGTGGTTTCAGCTTTCGCAAAAGAAAATGGAATCGACACAATAGTTGCCGCATCTACCGGAAACGCGGGTTCATCCTTAGCCGGAATTTGTGCTGCGCAAGGACAGAAAGCTGTGATTTTTGTTCCTTCAACGGCTCCAAAAGCCAAACTTACTCAAATCATGATGTATGGAGCCACGCTTGTTCCGGTTGCCGGAAATTATGATAAAGCCTTCGACCTGAGCATTGAAGCAACTAAACGTTTTGGCTGGTATAACCGCAATACGGCTTTTAACCCGTTTACCATCGAAGGGAAAAAAACAGTTTCGTTTGAACTTTTCAGCCAACTTGAGGAACAAGTCCCTGACTTTATTTATGTATCTGTTGGCGATGGCGTTATTATTTCCGGCGTTTACAAAGGATTTGAAGATTTACTGGAGTTGGGAATTATCCAAAAAATGCCAATAATTATTGCCGTTCAGGCTGCCGGAAGTTGCAATCTCATTGAAAATATAGGTAAAGAAGAATTTGTTTCAACTCCATCGGCTACAATAGCTGATAGTATTTCAGTTGATATTCCCAGGAATTTCCATATGGCAGCCGGATACATCACAAAATATCATGGCCAATCCATTACAGTTTCCGATAATGATATTCTGAGCGCTTCCTCCTTCCTGGCAAAAAACACAGGGATTTTCACTGAACCAGCTTCCGCTGCTGCGTTTGCAGGATTTCTGGATCACAAAAAGAGGAATTTGATTCCAAAAGCCTCAACCAATGTTGTTTTGCTATCAGGTAGCGGATTGAAAGACCTGAATGCTGTGCAGTCGCTCTTCGAAATCTCTCAGCCGGTGAAGCCGGATATCGATGCCATTGAGATGTTTTTAAAAACGGTTGCTTTTAGTCTTTAGCACCTGATAAGTCGACCTTATATGCGAAATCATTCAAATCGAAACCGGATATTTCTAATAATGTGGATATTATCTACTATTTTGCCAAGCATATCCGCACAGAACGATACCCTTCTGAATGCTTCGGTCCAGTGCTTTACCGGTGAATGGAATCTTGTGTTCAGTGATGATTTCGAAGGAAATTCGCTGGATGGCAACAAATGGATAACCTGGTTTCCTTATACCGATGATGGGAGTGATAAATGCACATTTTGCCGTACACACGGAAACGAAGGACAGATTTTCAGGGATGAAAATGCTGTGGTAAGCGAAGGTAGCCTGAAACTGATCGCACGAAAAGAAACCGGCGAATGGATGGGCGAAACAAGGGATTATTCTTCAGCCTTAATCCATTCGCGTAAGGAGTTCGGAATGGGGAAATACGAAATACGTTGCCGCATACCTTCGGGAATGGGCTTCTGGACAGCTTTCTGGATGTTTGGACGAAAAGCAACCGAAATAGATGTGTTCGAGATCGGTTCGCAAAAACCGCGCTATCATCATGTGGGTATTCATAGCTGGAATACAAAAACCAGCTTGCAAAAAGGATATAATGGTCGTACAGATCTTAGTAATGGTTATCACATCTACACCATGATATGGGATAGTAATTTTGTAAGTGTTTCTGTTGATGGAAAGGAAGTTTGGCGGGTGAGTCAATTTGCCAATAAACGAGGGCGTGTTGTTAAAAAATGTCCTGTAAAACCGGGGAAATACAGAATAAACCAAACATTCCCGCCAAAGGGTGAAATGTTGTCGGTAATTGCCGGAATGGCGGTTGGTACAAGCTCTACGCCGTTCACGAAAACACCCGACGAAAACACCGTTTTCCCTAACCACATGGAGATCGACTGGATCAGGATTTATGAAAAAAAAATTATTAGATAATCAGCGCCTTAACAAATGGTCAAATTTATTTTAAACGGTCAGATAACGAACTTCGATGGTGATCCGGAAATATCTCTCCTGAAATTCCTTCGGAATATAAAAAACATCACTTCCGTAAAAGATGGCTGTTCCTGCCAGGGTGCTTGTGGCGCTTGCATGGTTGAGATAAACGGCGAAGCAAAATTATCATGCCTTACTCCGCTGAAAAAGCTTGAAAACGCAAAGGTCAATACACTCGAAGGTTTGCCTGAAGATGTAAGGGATATTCTTGCAAAAGCATTTGTTGAGAAAGGAGCTGTTCAATGTGGTTTTTGCACTCCCGGTTTCCTGATGCGCACCAACATACTACTGCAGAAAAACCCGACACCTACCAGAGATGAGATTAAACAAGCACTTACACTAAATCTTTGCCGCTGTACCGGTTATGTGAAAATTATTGATGCCATTCACGAAGCAGCGCAACGGCTTCAACAGCTCCAACCTACAACAAGTACAACACTTTCAGGCAATGTCGGAACTTCGTATCCAAAATACGAAGCTTATGAAATGGCTGTCGGCAAACGCTTGTTCGTTAATGATCTGAAGTTTGATGGAATGCTGCACGGAGCGCTTTATTTTTCTGATCATCCAAAAGCAACGGTTCTTGAAATTGATATTTCTGAAGCACTAAAATTAAAGGGTGTTATCAGAATAATCACGGCTGATGATATACCCGGCAACCGGTTTGTCGGACTGATTTTTAAAGACTGGCCGCTTATGATCAAAACCGGCGAAACAACGCGTTATATCGGCGATGTGCTTGCAGGAGTTGTCGCCGAAACCGAAGAGATTGCCCGTGAAGCCGTAAAATTGATAAAAGTAATGTATGAGGTTTTCAAACCGGTTACCGATCCGCACGAAGCCATAAAACCGAGAGCGTTAAAGGTCCATCCCGACAGGAATAATCTTCTGGAGACCTGCCGGGTTTACCGTGGCGGAAGTGCAGATGAAATTCTTGCCGGGTCCGATTTTGTCGCCAAAGGCATATACCAGACTCAACGTATTGAGCATGCTTTCCTCGAAACAGAAGGAGCCATAGCATTGCCATTTGGAGAAGGAGTTCACTTATACGCTAACGGCCAAGGCATTTATGAAGACCGGAAGCAGGTAGCTGCCATATTGAATTTGCCGGTCGAAAAAGTACGGGTTATCTTGGTTTCCACCGGTGGTGGTTTTGGGGGAAAAGAAGATATGACCGTTCAGGGACATGCTTCCTTGATGGCCTGGCTTCTGAAAAAGCCTGTAAAATTGGTGCTTTCGCGCGATGAATCCATCCGGATGCATCCTAAGCGGCATCCGGTGTATATGGATATGGAAGTGGGCTGCGATAAAGATGGAAAGCTTACGGGACTTAAACTTTATGCCGTTGGCGATAGCGGGGCATATGCTTCAGTCGGAACTAAAGTGATGGAACGTGTGGCCGGTCATGCCAGTGGCGCGTATCATTTCCCTTGCGTAAACTTGGAAGCACTTACAGTTTACACCAACAATATCCCGAGCGGCGCTATGCGCGGTTTTGGTGCCAACCAGGTTGCTTTTGCCCTCGAAGGTTGTATCGATGATCTTTGCAAACAAGGTGGATTCGATCGCTGGCAATTTCGGTATGACAATGCACTTTGCGAAGGCAAGATGACTGCAACCGGGCAGGTGCTTCATAAAGGCGTTGGCGTTCGGGAAACTTTGCTTGCAGTTAAATCCTATTACGATAAAGCCCGTTTCAAAGGACTGGCCTGCGGAATAAAAAACAGCGGTGTTGGTAACGGCATGGCTGATTTCAGCGATGTGATTATTGAGATAAAATCAGAAAAGCAAGTCGTTTTGCACCACGGCTGGACCGAGATGGGCCAGGGTGTACATACTGTTGCCACACAGGTTTTATGCAAGGAAACCGGGATTCCTCCGGCGATCGTTGAAGTAATCGTTGATTCAGATGCCGGCATTCCAACCGGGATGACCACTTCCTCAAGAGCAACTGCTCTGCTTGGAAATGCAATTCTCGATGTCTCAAAACAAATCCGGGAAGATCTTAAAAATAAAAGCCTGCAAGATCTGGCCGGTAAAACTTATAAAGGCAATTATACCTGCGACTGGACTACCAAACCTGGTGCCGAAGTGAAGGAAATAATTACCCATTTTGCATATGGTTACGCCACCCAACTGGTTGTTTTGAATGAATCCGGAAAAATCGAAACCGTCTATGCCGCGCATGATGCCGGTAAAATCATGAACCCTGTTATGTTCGAAGGACAAATAGAAGGGGCTGTTCATATGGGATTAGGTTATGCTCTAACGGAAGATTTGCCAATGATTGCCGGACAGCTGGTTTCCACAAAAATGCGCGACTTAAAAATCCTTAGGGCAAAAGATATGCCGGAGGTTGTGGTTCTGGGAGTTGAAGTTAAAGATCCTGTCGGACCATACGGAGCCAAAGGGTTGGGCGAAATCGGACTGGTGCCGACGGCGGCGGCGGTTGCAAATGCGTTGTGTGATTTTGATGGCGTAAGAAGATATACTTTGCCAATGAAGAAATAGGTATAGAGTGGTTAACAAAATATATAACTAATCATCTTAAATAATTTTAATATGGTACCAATAAAATTATTTGAACAGAAAAAGGTTCGCACACATTTCGATAACGAACAGGAGATTTGGTATTTTTCCATCATTGATGTGATAGAAATTTTAACTGATAGCAGCATTCCTAAGCGATATTGGAGTGACCTGAAAAAGAAACTGACCAAAGAAGGAAGTGAAGTGTACGATAAAATCGTACGGTTGAAAATGATAGCCGAAGATGGGAAAAGCAGAGAAACTGATGTAGCAGATACTGAAACTTTATTAAGGCTGATCCAATCCATCCCTTCCCCGAAAGCCGAACCCTTCAAGCAGTGGTTAGCCAAAACCGGTTACGAACGGATGCAGGAAATTTCCGATCCGTCCCAAAGCATTGACCGCGCTAGAGAAAACTGGCAGAAACTCGGTCGCAGCGAAAAGTGGATCCAGCAGAGGATGACCGGACAGGAAACCCGGAATAAACTAACTGATTACTGGAAAGATAGTGGAATTGAAAAATCGGATGAATTCGCTTTACTTACCAATATTATCCATCAGGAATGGACCGGACTCACCGTTAAAAAGCACAAAGACCTTAAAGGATTAAAATCTCAAAACCTGCGCGATCATATGAGTGAAGCAGAATTAATTTTTACTGCTTTGGCGGAATTATCAACCCGGCAAATAGCTGAGTCAGATCAAGCCCAGGGATTGAACGAAAATGCAGAGGCAAGTAAAAAAGGTGGAACTGTTGCAAAAAATGCCCGTAAAGAATTAGAATCCAAAACAGGGAAAAGTGTTGTTACCGGGGAGAATTTTTTACCGCCGAAAAAAGACAATAAAGAACTGGAAGAATAGAAGCTAGTATCAACCTAAAAAACATACTGCTAAATAACCCTCATTAAAAAACAAAAATTCAATGGCATTGCTTCTCAAAAACGGAACCTATATTCATCCTCAAACGCTTGAATTCACCAATTCTCATATTTTGGTAGAAAAAGGTGTAAACGGGAAAATCAGTTTCCTCAAAGATATCCCTCTCGATAACAAGTATTCTATAATTGACTGCACCGGTAAATACATCACCCAATCTTTTGTCTGTGGCCATCACCATGTCTATTCAGCATTGGCAAGGGGAATGGGTGCTTCGAAAAAGAATCCGGAAAATTTCTACGAAATCCTGGAATACGTCTGGTGGACTCTTGATAAGACTCTTGATGCTGAAATGATCGAAGCCAGCGCACTTTATACTGCAATGGCATGCGTTAAAAATGGTGTAACTTTCGTGATTGACCACCATGCTTCGCCAAATGCAATTACAGGCTCTCTTGAAATTATAGCAAAGGCTTTTGAAAAAGTAGGTGCTTCGCATTTGCTGTGCTACGAAATTTCCGATCGAGATGGAATGGATAAAGCTGAGGAAGGTCTGAACGAGACTGCTGAATACCTGGAAAATCGCAATGGTTTGGTTGGTTTGCATGCTTCTTTCACGGTTTCGGATGATACCCTGAAAAAAGCTGTTGCACTTGCCAAACAATCTGATAGTGGAATTCATATTCATGTAGCCGAAGCCGAAAGCGATCAGGATCATTGTGTCTCTACCTATGGCATGCGGGTTATCGAGCGTCTGCAAAAATTTGGCGCTCTTGATTCTGGCAAAACCATTCTTGGTCATTGCCTGCATCTGAGTGAAAATGAAAAGAAAATCATCAGCAACAGCCCTGCCTGGGTGGTCCAGAATACCGAAAGCAATCTCAATAATAGGGTCGGATATTTTAATGCCGTGGGACTTGGTGAAAACATTATGATGGGAACCGACGGAATGCACAGCGATATGCTTCGAAGTGCAAAAGCGGCCTTTTTTGTTGGCCAGAATTTCGATACCATAGGTTACGACAGCGTTTACCACCGTTTCCGCAATGCCGATAAGTACCTGCAAAGCAACGGATTTAAAGGTCATGGCCCGAACAACCTTCTGGTGCTTGATTATGATACGCCTACTCCTTTTAACACAGGTAACTTTTATGGCCATTTCGTATTCGGAATCGAATCACGACATGTTCAGCATGTTATTTCTCAAGGGAAATTAATAGTTGAAAACAGGAAAATCCTTACTGTTGACGAGGAGAACATTCTTGCTGATGCACGCATTCAGGCTGAGCGACTTTGGGCGAAAATGCAGAAATAGATTTTTTAAACTAATTTTGCCACTCATAGGGCTTTCAGGCAAAAAGTGTTTCGGCCACCCTATCTTATATCTTTTGGCACTATAAACACTCAAAGTACTTCAGGCACTCAAAACGTATTTATGGAAATATCCCTTTTACAATGGATTGGATATCTTGCTTCCATTGCCATTGCACTTTCAATGACCATGAGTTCCATTCTGAAATTCAGGTGGATCAATCTTTTTGGCGCACTTACCTTTTCAACATACGGATTCCTGATCGGAGCCTGGCCTGTAGGATTTCTAAACGCTTTTATTGCTTTAGTCGACATCTACTACCTGAATTCGATTTACTCAAAAAAGGAAGTTTTTGAAATCCTGGAAGTGCGCGCTGATAACCGATACCTGTTACGATTCCTTCAATTTCATGAAGATGATATCGAAAAATTCTTTCCCGGGTTTGCCTACCGGCCTGAAATGAATACAGTAAGTTTCTTCGTTTTGCGGAATATGGCAGTTGCCGGGGTTTTCCTGGCTCACCGCGATCAGGATCACAATCTTTCAGTAGGGCTGGATTTTGTTTTACCTGAATACCGCGATTTTAAAAACGGGAAGTTTATTTATCTGCGACTACGGGATCGCTTTATAAATGAAGGTTTTAAAAAAGTTATTGCCGACGGGAGGAGCGAAAAATACTCTAAATACCTGATAAAACTCGGTTTTGAGAAAAACACTGAAGGATTGTTTGAAAAAACATTAGTGTCTGCACACCCGCAGTATTAAGTGTCTGTAAACCTGAAGGTATTTAAGCTTGATTCCCGAAGGGTATATTTAATGAATACCCGAAAGGTGTCTGACACTAATAAAAGTTTGATTTTAAAAATACATGTCATGAACCAACTTCTGATAGTCAACGGAACCGTTATTAACTCTGATTCCACTTCTATTTCTGATATTGCAGTTAGTGAAGGCGTCATTACAGAAATTGGCAAACTAAATCCAGCTAACTTTACTGGTTACCAAATTATCGATGCAAAAGGGAAATACATTTTCCCGGGAGGAATCGATCCACATGTTCATCTCGAACTGCCCACTCCTGCTGGTCCATCCTCCGACGATTTCCTGAGTGGAAGCAAAGCTGCCATTGCCGGAGGAACTACTTTCATTATTGATTTCGTTACTCCTTCGCGCGGACAATCCCTGATGAAAGCACTGGCATTTCGCCTGAAGGAATCCAATAAATGCCTGGTGGACTACACCCTGCATATGGGAATTACCTGGTTCGACGAAACCATTCCGGAACAAATGGACTGGTGCGTAAACGAAGTTGGCATTAAATCTTTCAAGGCTTACCTGGCTTACAAAGGCAGCATCGGAATTGAATATCCGGAGCTTGAACAGGTAATGAAAAAAGCGGCTGCGCTGAATGCAACGGTGCTGGTGCATTGCGAAGAAGGTGATGTGATTTTACAAAATCAAAAGAAATTTCTCAGCGAAGGAAAAACAGAACCTTTGTATCATGCCCTTTCACGGCCTGCTGAAGTTGAATCCGAATCTGTCAGGAAAGTAATTGACCTTTGCCGCAAAACCGGATGTAAAACCTATATCGTTCATACCTCAACGGGAAAATCCATTGAGTACATTAGAGCAGCCAGGAAAGAAGGTCTTCCTTTGTTTTGTGAAACCTGCCCCCAGTATTTAGTGCTCGACGAAAGAGTGTATTCCAAACCACTTCCCGATTCATTGAAATATGTAATCAGTCCGCCCATCCGATCAAAAAAGGACCAGGAAGCACTTTGGCTGGCAGTGGCAGATGGAACAGTAGATGTAATTTCAACCGATCATTGCCCTTTTAACACAAAAGGGCAAAAGGATGTTGGCATAAACGATTTTACAAAAATCCCGAATGGTGCCGGCGGAATCGAAAACAGGCTTGCACTGCTTTATACATATGGCGTTTTAACTAAAAAAATAAGTTTGCAACAATTTGTCGGATTAACCTCAACCAACGCTGCCCGGATTTTCGATCTGTATCCGCAAAAAGGAGCCATAGAAGTGGGTTCGGATGCTGATTTGGTAATCTGGAATCCGGAAGCGAAATCGGTAATTTCTGTTAAGACGCAATTACAAAAATGTGATGCGAATATTTATGATGAGATGCCTATAGCTGGAAGAGCTGAATTTGCAATATCCAAAGGGGAAATTCTCCTTTAATTAATTACAGAAATTATTGCATTTACTTTATCCTAATTAACTTGAATTACGTTACTCCTAAAAGTATCCACATTAAAAGGAATCATTATGGCTACAACATTCAAATATGCGGTAAAAAACGAGGCGCCCATTTACCAAAGTGTTATCGAAAATAAAGGCGTTAAGGTAATCAACCGGATACTTCTAGGTACATATGTTACTATTACCGAAGAGAACGGTGATTTTGTAAAAGTTACAACCGCAGGTCCGGATGGCTGGATGGAAAAATCGGATCTGACTGATAATATGGGCCTTAAAATTTTCTATCTCGATGTTGGGCAGGGCGATGGCGTGCTGATTGAAATCGGGGAGCTAAAAATACTTGTTGATGCCGGCCCCGGGAGCAATATGTCGGGTTATTTGACTAAATGGCAATACACT
>Ga0209066_10006347_pt1 | contig 12095 bp, 7 predicted proteins | sample All_14_2_FD_187198 | JGI IMG/M metagenome (GOLD analysis project Ga0209066, IMG submission 187198) | Freshwater microbial communities in response to fracking from Pennsylvania, USA - Allegheny Zone_MetaG_DW_15 (SPAdes) (version 2) ...
ATCGTGCTGGGTGACCGGCATATCCGCCTGGGTGATATTGCCACGGTGACGAGGGGTTTTGCGGAGCCTGCGGCGCCACGGATGCGGGCCAATGGCGAGGATGCGATAGGTATTGGCATCGTGATGGCGGATGGCGGCGACATCATCCAGCTGGGCAAGAATTTGCAGGCCAGGATGGAAAACCTGAAACAAACATTGCCCGAGGGCATACAGATTTCCACCGTGGCAGACCAGCCGACGAATGTCAGCCGGCAGATATCCACTTTCGTGGAAACCCTGTTTGAAGCGGTACTGATCGTGTTGGCGGTGTCCTTCATCAGCCTGGGTTGGCGCACGGGCGCGATTGTGGCGCTGTCGATCCCGCTGGTTCTGGCGATCACTTTCATGGTGATGCAATTGGTGGGCATTGACTTGCAGCGCATTTCGCTGGGCGCCCTGGTTGTGGCGCTGGGCCTGCTGGTGGATGATGCGATCATCGCCGTGGAAATGATGGCCATCAAACTGGAGCAAGGCTTTGACCGCATCAAGGCGGCTACCTTCGCTTACACCACGACAGCTTTCCCGATGCTGACCGGAACGCTGATAACCGCGGCAGGCTTTACCCCAATCGCGTTCGCCAAATCGGCAGCCGGTGAAATGGTGCTGTCGATGTTCTGGGTGGTGGTGATCTCCTTGCTGGCATCCTGGGTGGTGGCTGTGGTGTTCATCCCTTACCTGGGCTATTTGCTGCTGGATGCCGAGAAGTTGCGCAAACTTGGTCAGCAGCATCATGGCGATATCTATGACACGCCGTTTTACCGACGCCTGCGTGGGGCACTGGAGTGGTGCTTGCGGCATCGATGGACGGTCATTTTGAGCACGCTCGGTGCCTTGGTATTAGCCATTGTCGCCTTCAACACGATTGTGGAACGAACGTTTTTTCCTCCGGCAACCGGGGTGGAAATCGTGGTGGATCTCTGGCTGCCGCAAGATGGCTCGATGACCGCTACCGCAGATGTGGTGCATCGTGCGGAAAAACTGGTCGCAAATGCCCCTGAAGTGGAATCTTTTTCGTCGTATATCGGGGTTGGCGCGCCCTACTTTTACATCACCCAGGAGCAGCAACTGGCCAATGACAATTACGGGCAGTTGCTGATCCGCGCCAAAAGTCTCGCGAGCCGCGAAGTCCTCAAGGAAAGGCTGGAAGCCGAATTTGCCGCACCGGATGGCCGCTGGGCGCAGGTGCATACGCGCGTGCAACGGCTTGATTACGGCCCGCCGATAGGCTACCCGGTGCAATTCCGGGTGATGGGGCCGGATTTGGTGAAATTGCGCCAGGTGGCCAGCGAAGTCGCCGCCCTGATAGCACAACAGCCGGATCTGAAAGATGTCAATCTGGACTGGAACACCCAGGTCAAGAGCCTGCGTGTCGTGATTGACCAGGATCGCGCGCGCGCGCTTGGCGTGAGCAGTCAGGAAATCTCGCAAACCCTGCAAGGCTGGCTGGTTGGCGTGCCACTTACCCAGTTCCGCGAGGGCGACCAGTTGATCGACATTGTCTGGCGGGCTGCCGGACAGACGAAACATTCGCTGGAACATCTGCCTGATCTGGATATCGTTACCGCCAGCGGTCGGCATGTGCCGCTGACGCAGGTCGCGCGCTTGCAGCCGGTTGTCGAAGACGGCTTGATATGGCGACGCAACCGGACACCAACGATCACCGTGCGCGCCGATGCCGCTGACAAGGGGAGGGCGCAGCCGATTGCCGAAGCATTGAATCGGCAACTGGATACGCTACGCGCCAAATTGCCGCCGGGTTTTCGTATTGAACTGGGTGGTGCGGTAGAGGTCTCGGGCAAGGCCGAAAGGCCGATCATTGCGGCCCTGCCGTTGATGCTGGTGATTACCCTTACACTGCTGATGATGCAATTGCAGAGCATTGGCCGCACGGTGGTGGTGTTGCTCACCGCGCCGCTGGGCATGATAGGCGTGACGCTGGCGATGATTGTGTTTAACGCCCCCTTCGGCTTTGTCGCTACGGTGGGGGTGATTGCGCTGATGGGCATGATCATGCGCAATTCGGTGATTCTGATCGATCAGATCGCGCAGGATGAAGCTGCGGGTCACAGCCCTTGGGATGCGATTGTCGGTTCCGCCGTGCGCCGTTTCCGCCCGATCGTGCTGACGGCGGCGGCTTCGCTGCTGGCGATGATTCCGCTGACTCGTCAGGCCTTCTGGGGGCCGATGGCGATGGCCATCATGGGCGGCATCATTGTGGCCACGGTGCTTACCATGCTGTTTCTGCCGGCGCTGTATGCGGTCTGGTACGGAGTGAAAAAACCTCTGGCCGGGCAGCCTGCCGGTTTGGCTGTTACCGCGTAGAGGCTAGTGATGGTTGCCAGTAAATACACTACAACAAACAAGCGGGCTGATGAAAATCAGCTCGGCAAGGGGACAAAATGAGGGACATGAATCTTTCCGCCTGGGCCATCAAGCACCCGTCGATGGTGATTTTCCTGATGATCATACTGATGGCGCTGGGCACCATGGCGTATTTCACGATGGGGCGTGACGACATGCCACCCTTCATCATCAGGACAATGGTTGTTAATACCGCATGGCCTGGGGCGACAGCACCGGAAGTGGAGCAGCAACTCACCGAGCGGCTGGAAAAGGAACTGCAGGATACGCCATGGCTGGAGAAATTGCGTTCTTCATCAAAGCCGGAAGAATCGTTGATTTTCCTTGATTTGCTGCCCGAAACACCGCCCGCTCAGGTTGCCGAGTCCTGGCGGCAAGTGCGCAAGAAGCTGTATGACTTGCGCGATCAGCTACCGCCGGGCGTGCAGGGGCCTTACCCGAATGATGATTTTGGCGATGTGTTCATGAACATCTTTGCGCTGAGTGGAAAAGATTTCAGTCCTGCCGAGCTGCGCCGCGAAGCGGATCGGATTGCACTGGAACTGCGCAATGTCAAGGATGTGCAAAAAGTTCATTTGATCGGCGTACAGCCGGAAAAGATTTATATCGAAGCACAACCGGCACGGTTGGCGGCGTTGGGCATCACACCGGCGATGCTGTCTGATGCGCTGGGCAAACAGAACATCATCACCCCGGCGGGTTTTGTGGAAACGCCCGTCAACCGGATTCATCTGCGGGTAACGGGAAGATATGACACGGTCGACCAAGTGCGCGCCACGGACATCGTGCTGGGTGACCGGCATATCCGCCTGGGTGATATTGCCACGGTGACGAGGGGTTTTGCGGAGCCTGCGGCGCCACGGATGCGGGCCAATGGCGAGGATGCGATAGGTATTGGCATCGTGATGGGGGCTGGTACCGACATCATCCAGCTGGGCAAAAACCTGAAGGCTGCTATGGACAAGTTCCAGCAGACCTTGCCCGTCGGCATGGAAGTGCACCGGATAACGAATCTGCCCACGATTGTCCAGCGCACGATCAGCGATTTCATGAAAGTGTTGACTGAAGCGGTGATCATCGTGTTGGCGGTGTCGTTCATCAGCCTGGGTTGGCGCACCGGTGCGATTGTGGCGCTGTCGATCCCGCTGGTTCTGGCGACCACTTTCATGGTGATGCAATTGCTGGGCATCGACTTGCAGCGCATTTCGCTGGGCGCCTTGATCGTTGCGCTGGGCCTGCTGGTGGATGATGCAATCATTGCGGTCGAAATGATGACGGTCAAGATGGAGCAAGGCTTTGACCGCATCAAGGCGGCTACCTTCGCTTACACCACGACAGCTTTCCCGATGCTGACCGGAACGCTGATAACTGCGGCAGGCTTCACCCCGATCGCGCTTGCCAAGTCGCAGGCTGGCGAATTGGTGTTCTCGATGTTTTCCGTAGTGACCATCGCACTGTTGGCGTCATGGTTTGTGGCGGTGATATTCATTCCTTATTTCGGTTATTTGGTGCTGGACGCCGAGAAGTTGCGCAAACTTGGCCAGGAGCATCATGGCGATGTGTACGACACGGCTTTTTACCGCCGCTTCCGGGGGCTGCTCGAATGGTGCCTGCACCATCGCTGGAAAGTCATTCTGCTTACGCTCGGCGCGTTGGTGGCGGCAATCATCGCGTTCAATACCGTGGTGAAAAAGAATTTTTTCCCCGCAGCCACTTACCCTGAGCTGTTCACCGAAGTCTGGTTACCGCAAGGCGCTTCCCTTGATGCAACTGAAAAGGAGATCAAACGCGTTGAACAGCTGGTGGCAAAAGACCCCGGTGTGGAAATTTTTTCTTCCTATATTGGTACTGGCGTGCCCCACTTTACTGTGGATATGGAGCAGCAGCTACCGAATACCAATTTTGGGCAGTTGTTAATCACGACCAAGGGTACTGCCGAGCGTGAAGCATTAAAAAAGAAACTGGAAGCCGAGTTTACTGCGCCTGATGGACGGTGGGCACATGTACGTACTCGCGTCATGCGTGTTGATTTTGGCCCGCCGGTCGGTTATCCGGTGCAATTCCGGGTGATGGGCCGGGATAGGGAGAAATTGCGCCAGGCGGCCAGCGAAGTGGCTCATTTGATGGCACAGCGGCCGGATCTGAAAGATATCAATCTGGATTGGAATGATCAGGTCAAAAGCTTGCGCGTTGTGATTGACCAGGATCGCGCGCGTGCGCTTGGCGTGAGCAGCCAGGAAATCTCGCAAACCCTGCAAGCCTGGCTGGTCGGTGTGCCACTCACCCAGTTCCGCGAAGGTGACCAGTTGATCGACATTGTCTGGCGGGCTGCTGGGCCGACCAAGCACTCACTGGATCAGTTGCCAGATCTGGATGTGGTCACCGCCGCTGGGCGGCATGTGCCACTGGCCCAGGTAGCGCGTCTGGAACCCGTGGTGGAAGATGGAATCATCTGGCGGCGCAACCGGTTGCCTGCGATAAGCGTGCGTGCGGATGTGGTCGGGAATGTCGAGGCGCAGCCGATTTCCATGCAGTTGGACCAGCAGATGGATGCGCTGCGTGCAAAGTTGCCACCTGGTTTCCGGATTGAGATGGGTGGCTCGATCGAGGAGTCTGCCAAGGCGGAAAAACCGATTATTGCCAAGGTGCCACTGATGCTGGTGATTACCCTTACGCTGCTGATGATGCAATTGCAGAGCATCGGCCGTACTACCATGGTATTGCTGACCGCACCGCTGGGTATAATTGGCGTCGCGCTGGCAATGATCGTGTTTGATGTCACATTCGGTTTTGTCGCCACGGTCGGGGTGATCGCATTGATGGGCATGATCATGCGCAACTCGGTGATCCTGATCGACCAGATTGCGCAGGATGAAGCTGCGGGACACTGTAGTTGGGATGCGATTGTAGACTCTGTCATCCGCCGCTTCCGTCCGATCGTGCTGACGGCGGCAGCATCAGTGCTGGCCATGGTTCCACTCACCAGCCAGGCTTTCTGGGGGCCGATGGCGATGGCCATCATGGGCGGCATCATTGTGGCCACGGTACTCACCGTACTGTTCCTGCCGGCGCTGTATGCGGCCTGGTACCGGGTGAAAAAACCGCTCCCTGACCAAAATCCGGAAGTTTCCACTGCACAATGACCTGCTTACCCTAAAATCGGAGTCATGATGAATCTTGAACAAGCGCGTTTCAACATGATCGCACAGCAAGTGCGTCCGGCACGGGTGCTGGATGCCGACGTGCTGAATCTGATGGCTGTCATCCGGCGTGAAGAATTCGTGCCACCCGCCTTGCGCCATCTGGCTTATGCTGAAACCGAGATTCCGCTCGGCCATGGCGCGCATATGTTTTCGCCAGAGCTTGAAGCCCGCGCCTTGCAGGCGCTGGCCATGCGGAAACATGAGCGCATACTGGAGATCGGTGCCGGCTCGGGTTACATGGCCGCCCTGCTGGGCGCGCATGCCGACCATGTCTGGTCATTTGAAATCGAACCTGAGCTGGCAAACCAGGCGCGCGCCAATCTGCAGCGCACCTGGGTGAGTAACGTCGAAGTGATCACCGGTGATGGGTTGCCGGGCTTGCTGTCCTATGCGCCATTTGACGCCATCATGATTTCCGGTGCGGTTGCCGAGGTGCCGCAGGCCTTGCTTGACCAGCTGAAGCCAGGTGGCCGCCTGTTTGCCATTACCGGGGCATTGCCGGCCATGCAGGCGACCTTGATACGCCGTACCGGTGATGGCCTTGAGCGTAGCGCATTGTTTGAAACTGAAGTTGATTTTTTGCGTGGCGCAGCGCCCCAGCCAAGCTTTACCTTCTGAGCTTTTCCAACCAGTTCATGCGTCAAATTACTGCTCCCGCGCTCAGTGCATGGCTTGCCGATGGCGAGCAGCCCCAACCTGTGTTGCTCGATGTGCGCGAGCCATGGGAATTTGCAACATGCCATATTGCGGCATCGATCCTGATGCCGCTGCAAAGCGTCCCCGCACGTTACACCGAGTTGGCTCGTGACGCCACGATTGTCGTGATATGCCACCATGGCGCACGCAGCTTTCAGGCGGGTATGTTTCTGGAAAAAAACGGGTTTTCTGCCGTCATCAATTTACAAGGCGGCGTCGCCGCGTGGGCGCGCGATGTTGATACGGCCATGCCCACTTATTAACCTGGACTGGATTAAAAATGCGAAATGCAATGAGTGTCATGAACAAAGCAATCCCCTTGTTGCTGGCGGGATACCTGACATTTAACGGGGCTTATGCGGCTGACCTGTTGTCAGCCTACCACGATGCCATAGCTTATGATGCGCAGTTTTCCGCCGCCCGTTCGGCACTGAATGCCGGACGCGAAAAGCTGCCGCAAGGCCGCGCTGGCCTCTTGCCCACCATCGGCTTCAGCGCCAATACGGCCTGGAACGATGACAGCCGTACGCCACGTGCAACGGGCATTGAGACCAATACCAAGTACAACAGCAATGGCTGGACGGCGAGTTTGACGCAGCCCCTGTTCCGCATGCAGAACTGGTTTGCTTACACGCAGTCGGAGCTGGCAGTTGTGCAGGCCGAAGCGCAATTCAGCCTGGCACGGCAGGATTTGATCGTGCGTGTCGCACAGGCCTATTTTGACGTGCTGCTGGCGCAGGATGCGCTGGCTACGACACAAGCCCAAAAAGTGGCGATTGCCGAACAGCTTGAGTCCGCCAAGCGCACTTTCGAAGTCGGTACGACGACGATTACCGACACCAATGAAGCCCAGTCACGGTATGACCTGATCATCGCCCAGGAGCTGGCTGCGCAGAACGCTTTGGCTGTCAAGCAGGAGGTTTTGCGAACGATTACCGGCAAAGAGACTGGCGGATTGAAAAATCTCAGGACCGGCGCGACCTTGTCGGGCCCGCAACCGAATGACGTCAGCCAGTGGGCGACCATGGCCGAAACCGCAAACCCGGGCGTACAGGTAGCGCAGGCAGCTTTTGAAATTGCTTCCCGCGAGATTGAAAAACAGCGCGCCGGACATTATCCGACACTGGACCTGGTGGCCAGCCGCAACAAGAATGCCGTGGGCAGCAGTTCGATCCCCGCTTTTGGTGGGTCAGAATCAGATAACAACAGCATTGGCCTGCAACTTTCGATCCCTGTTTTCGCCGGTGGTGCGACGGTTTCCAAAGAGCGCGAGGCTGTCGCGCTGAAGGAAAAGGCGGCTGCCGACCTGGACAACACACGCCGCCAGGCTGTGCTTGGCGCGCGCCAGGCCTACCTGGACGTGACCTCGGGGCTCGCCCAGGTCAAGGCGTATGAGGCCGCGATGATCTCGTCGCAATCGGCGTTGGACTCGAACAAGCTGGGTTATGACGTTGGCGTGCGCATCAACATTGATGTGTTGAATGCGCAAAGCCAGTTGTATGCCACGCAGCAAAGCCTGGCCAAGGCGCGGCTGGATACTCTGCTCGCGTTGTTACGTCTGAAGGCGGCGGCCGGCAGTCTGAAGGAAGAAGATGTGCAGGCGCTCAACGCGCTGCTGAACTGATTGCTGAACTGATCAAATTCATCGCGCGTGCCGTGGCGCCACGGTGGTGTGCGGCGAACGCCAGCCCATCCTTGCCCATGCGCTGGCGGCGTTCCGGATTGGCCAGCAGTGTAGCCACCTGCCGAACCAGATCGTCGGCATCGCGCACCGGATATGCCGCACCGCAGGCCAGCGCCGCACGTGCGGCTTCGGCAAAATTGAACGTCGATGGTCCGAGCAATACCGGCGTGCCGACCGCGCACGCTTCGATCAGGTTCTGGCTGCCGTAATCCTTCAGGCTGCCCCCGATGAAAGCCAGGTCGGCCGTTGTATACCAGGCAAACATTTCGCCCATGCTGTCGCCGATCAGCACCTGGGTCGCCGGGTTGATGGCCGTGTTCTCGCTGCGGCGCTGAATGAGGAAACCACGCTTGATGGCCAGTTGCGCCACCTCGTCAAAGCGCTGCGGGTGGCGCGGCACGATGATGAGTAGTGGATTGGGCGTATTGCCAGCGCCGACTTTTTTCCATGCATCGAGAATCAGCGCTTCCTCACCTTCGCGCGTGCTCGCCGCCAGCCAAACGGGCCGGGCGCCGATGCAGCCACGGAATTCCTGGCCAAGCGCCTGTTGGGCTGGTGGTATGTCAATATCAAACTTCATGTTGCCGGTGACAGTGACAGACGTTGCGCCCAGCGCCATGAGCCGCTCCGCATCGTCAGCCGATTGTGCGCCGATGGCGCTCAGTTGACGCAAGGCCTGTCGGGTGAGCTTGGGAAACCAGGCATAACGCCGTGCGGAGCGCGCTGACAGGCGGGCATTGAGAAAAAACACGGGCACATGCTGCGCCTGGCATGCCGTCAACAGATTCGGCCACAACTCGGTTTCCAGGATGCAGCCAAACTCTGGCCGGTAATGGCGCAAGAAGCGCCGCATCATCCACGGGGTGTCATAGGGCAGGTAGATGCGTTCCACCGTGTCGCCGAAAAGGGCTTGCGAGGTGGCGCGGCCGGTAGGCGTCATGTGGGTGAACAGGATGCGATGGGCAGGATAGCGTTCGCGCAAGGCGGCTACCAGCGGTTGCGCAGCGCGGGTTTCGCCGACCGAAACCGCGTGCAGCCAGAGAATGGGTGAGCTGGATCGCGCATCGGCAGGTGCGGGGAAAAAACCGAAGCGTTCCCCCCAGTGCCGCAGGTAGTCAGGTTGGCGCCGTGCGCGCCAGAGCAAATGGATGGCCGCCCAGGGCAGCAACAGCAGCGTGGTCAGCGTGTAGATCAGACGGGACATCGCAGCAATGATTGCACGGCGGCCAGCACGTCGGCAACTTGTGGCGGCGAGCCCTGAGCGCCGAGGTTGATAGCGCTGTGTGCTGCCAGCACGCCAGTTTTAGCGGGATCGGAAGCGCGGAACAATGCGATGACAGGGCGCTGCAAGGCAGCGGCGAGATGGGTCAGTCCGGTGTCCAGACCGATCACCATGTGTGTGCCGGCCATGATGCCGGCAAGTTCATGCAGATTTAGCGGGGGCAACGTCTTGGCATCCGGAATCGCCTGCGCCAGCCGGGCTGTCCGCGCCTGTTCCGGCAGGGCGAAGCTGGTGGCAAGCAGGCAGCGTAGTCCTTGTGCATACAGTGCGCGGCCGAGGGCGACCCAGTTTTCTTCCGGCCACAACTTGTCGTCACGCGAAGTGGCTGTCAGGAGCATCACCTTGTTATTGGCAATACCCGGTGCTGGTGAAGCAACTGATGAACCAACTGCACAGCAAGAAGGGGCAGGAAAACCCCCTGCCCGCTTCGCTGTGGATGCGCTACAAGGCTGCGGTGGTAGAGCGAGACCATAGTCCGGATTGTCGTGCAGTGCATAGCCGGCAGCCTGGGCAACCAGTTGCCGGTTGCGGGTGACGGCGTGCAGCGTGGGCGAGACTGCGAATGTGGCTGCATAGCAGCATGCCGCCAGTGGTTCACGGGCGGATGCCCTTGCCAGGCCGCAATGTTTTCCGTGCGCCAGTCTGGCGACGAGGGCGCTTTTCAGCAGGCCTTGCGTATCAATGACCAGATCGTAATTTTCCTGCTGTATCCGACGCTTGAAGGCGCACATCTCAAGCCAGGTTGAGCGCATGTAAAGCGATTTGCGCCAGCGTCGCCATGCCACGGGAATGACTGCATGCACGCCAGGATGCAAACGGGGAATGTCAGCGAAACTTTCTTCGACCACCCAGTCGATCAATGCCTGCGGAAAATTCTTGCGTAGATCGGTGACAACGGGCAGGTTGTGGATGACATCGCCGAGGGATGAGGTCTTGACGAGAAGAATGCGCATATCCGGTGAATTATACGTGGCATGACATGTTAGATTCGCAAACAGGCAAGCCTGTGGAGATGTCCGCCGCTTGCCGCAAGCTGCGTCTGCTGTGGTTGACTATCCTGTTTGCATATCATGTCCAAGATTCCGGTTTCCGCTGTTTTGATTGTCAAGAATGCCGCTCGCGAATTGCCCGCCTGCCTGGCCAGTGTCAGCTTTTGCGCCGAGATGCTGGTGGTCGATTCGGGCAGCACGGATGCTACCGTCGCCATCGCCGAAGCCGCCGGCGCGCGGGTGATCCGGTCGCACTGGCGCGGATTTGGCGCGCAGAAACAGTTTGTCGTTGAGCAGGCTGCCTACGACTGGGTGCTTTGCATTGATGCCGATGAGCGCGTGAGTGACCGCTTGCGGCAGAGTCTGTGTGCCGTATTTGCCGTCCCGCAAGGGGACTTTCCAGAAACGGATTCAAAGCTTCGCGGCGTCCCAAAAGGGGACTGGCTTCGCGGCGTATCACCAGCGCCGAGTTTTTCCGCCTATCGCTGCGCCCGCCGTAACCGCTTCATGGGACGCTATTTGCGCCATGGTGAAGGTTATCCGGACTGGGTCGTGCGCTGTTTCGACCGTCGGCATGCCCGCTGGTCGGACGATGTTGTGCACGAAAAAGTGATGGTGGCCGGTGACGAGACAAATGTAGTCGGCATACTGGCAGGCGACTTGTTGCACGATTCTGCGGAGTCCCTGGAAAACTATCTCGCCAAACAGAACCGCTACAGCACGCTTGCCGCCGAGGCCGCAATAGCCCGGGGTAAGCGCGCCCATGTTGGCAACATGCTGTTATCACCCTGGGTACGGTTCATCAAGTTCTACTTTCTCAGGCTGGGTTTGCTCGATGGCCTGCCGGGCCTGGTACACATCCTGATTGGCTGCGGGGCGAGTTTTGCCAAATACATAAAAATGGTCGATAGGCAAAGCCGCAGCTCGTCTGATGAGGCTGAAAAAAACAAATGAAGATACGGAACCTGCGCATTTTTCTGGTCATTTTGTTCGACCTCAGCGCCGTCACGCTGGTTTGGGGAGCGGCGTTTCTTCTGCGCTACAACTTTGACCTGCCACATGCGGCAAGGCATGCGATTGTCCTCACGCTGCCTTGGGTGCTGGTGATACATGCGGCGGCTTTTTACCGTTTTGGGCTGTATCGCGGCATGTGGCGATTTGCCAGCCTGCCGGACTTGAAGCGGATTTTGCTGGCGGTGGGGCTGGCGGCGCTGGTCGTGCCGCCGGTATTGTTCATGGTGCAGCGTCTGGTGGATGTGCCCCGGTCGGTGCTGATTTTGCATCCTTTGCTGCTGGTGCTGGTGCTCGGTGGTGCGCGCTTCGTTTATCGCTCGTGGAAGGATGGACACCTGCTGACACCGGGTGAGTTGGGAGGTAAACCACTACTGGTGCTTGGTGCGGGCAGCGCGGGTGCAGATCTGTTGCGTGCATTGCATAGTGCGCATGAATGGCGCGTCGTTGGTTTTCTGGACGATAACAGTAACAAGATTGGCCGTCGGATGCATGACGTGCCGATCCTTGGGCGGCTGGGCGAAGTGGCAGAGACGGCCGCGACGTTGGGTGTGCAGCATGTGGTTATTGCGATGCCGCACGTGGCGGTCAGTGTGCGGCGGCGCGTGGCGGAACAGGCCGCGGCGGCGGGACTGACGGTGCTGACCGTGCCGGCCATGGATGACTTGCTTTCCGGCAAGGTCAGCGTCTCGCAGATTCGCCGCGTTGAACTGGAAGACCTGCTGGGGCGTGAGCGCATTGCGCTGGATGAGGCAGGGCTGCATGGACTGCTGGGCAACAGGACGGTACTGGTGACTGGCGCGGGTGGTTCGATTGGTGCCGAATTATGC
>Ga0209066_10006348_pt1 | contig 12093 bp, 16 predicted proteins | sample All_14_2_FD_187198 | JGI IMG/M metagenome (GOLD analysis project Ga0209066, IMG submission 187198) | Freshwater microbial communities in response to fracking from Pennsylvania, USA - Allegheny Zone_MetaG_DW_15 (SPAdes) (version 2) ...
GGCTCGAAGTCCTGGACGGCGCTCTCGATCTTCAGCAGCACGGCCTCGGCGCCGGACTGGCGCACGCCGTCGGCGATGCTGTTGGCGAGGGCTTCGGTGTGGCCGTAGCCGGAGTGGAAGGCGATGGCGATGCGGGCCATGGGAGGCTCCTTACAAGAACTGTGTCAGTGCCAGTTACGTATGGAGGGCGCCCGCGGGCGACAAGGTATCGGCAACAAACTTGATTACAGTTTTTCTGCGCGCCCGTTGAGCAGATCGGCGACCGTGATCCGCGACAGGCGTTCGGAGGCCGCGGTGTCGGCCGCCCGGATCGCCGCGCTGACCGCGTCGGGAATCATCTCGCCGACCGGGCACCCCTTGGCGCCCGGCGGCGCGACGCCCAGGTGGGTGCAGCCGCCCACGGCGCGCAAGACCACGTCGAGACGGATCGTCGCCGGATCGACCTTCAGCCAGGCCCCGCCGCCGGCCCCGGCGCGGGTGTCGATCAGGCCGGCGCGCGCCAGCATGGCCGTCACGCGACGCACCACCACGGGGTTGGTCGGCATCGAGGCGGCCAGTTCGGCGCTCGAAATGGCATGCTCCGCCGTCGTCGCCTGCTTGTGGGCGAGGTAGGCGAGGGCGTGCGCCGCAACCGGAAATTTCTGACTGTCTGACATGATCGGACCTGAAAGGTAGGAAAGGCGGGGGTCCGGCGCCACGAAAATCGTAGAACTGACCTTACGGCCGCGCATTGAACACCCTGCGGATTGGGTGTATCGCCCGCGCCGCACTCGCTTGGGACTGGGCGGCGGGACTTTCCCGTCGTGATCCCGGAGGGATCTTATGGCTTCCGAAGCCCCTGGCGCGGCCGCTCCGACTTCAGCGGCCCCGAACCCGACTCAGCCCCCCTCCTCGGACGGCCACGGCAATCACAGCTTCTGGGCCCTGGCGCTGGGTTCGATCGGGGTGGTGTTCGGCGACATCGGCACCAGCCCGCTCTACGCCATGCGCGAAGCCCTGGCCCATTCGAGGAGCGGCGGAACCACGCAGCTGGCCGTTATGGGCGTGGTTTCCCTGGTGATCTGGGCCATGTTCCTCGTGGTGACGGTGAAGTACGTCATCCTGCTCATGCGCGCCGACAACAAGGGCGAGGGCGGTACGCTGGCCCTGATGGCCCTCGCCCGGCGCACCCTGACAAAGCAGACCGGAAAGCGCTCGGCGGCAGTGTTCTTTCTGGGCGTGGTCGGGGCCGCGCTGTTCTACGGCGACGGCATCATCACCCCCGCGATCTCTGTTCTGTCAGCGATGGAAGGTCTCAAGGACGCGCCCGGCATCGGCTTGCGCGTGGCGCCCTACATCCTGCCGATTTCGGCGGCCGTACTTGTGGCGCTGTTCATGGTCCAGTCGCGCGGCACCCATCGGGTGGCCTCTTTCTTCGGGCCAATCACGCTGGTGTGGTTCCTCGTGCTGGGCGGCCTGGGCCTGTTCCACCTCAAGGAAGACCTGTCGATCTTTCTGGCCTTCAATCCCTGGTACGGGGTGCGGTTTCTGTTCGACAACGGCTTCCTCGGGTTTGTCATTCTCGGCAGCGTGTTCCTTGTCGTTACAGGAGCCGAGGCGCTCTACGCCGACATGGGTCACTTCGGCAAAGGCCCGATCCGCGCCTCCTGGCTGGTCGTGGTCTTCCCCTGCCTGGCGCTGAACTACCTTGGACAGGGCTCGCTGATTCTGGCCCACCCGGAAGCCCGGCATAATCCGTTCTGGGAGATGGTTCCCCAATTCGCCTACTGGCCGATCCTGCTGCTGGCCGCCTGCGCCACGATCATCGCCAGCCAGGCGGTGATCACCGGCGCCTTCTCGGTCACGCAACAGGCTGTGCAGCTCGGTCTCCTGCCCCGGATCGACATTCGGCGCACCTCCGAAACCCAGGCCGGCCAGATCTTCGTGCCCCAGGTCAACACCATGCTGATGGTCGGCGTGCTGGTGCTGCTGTTCAGCTTCAAGACCTCCAGCGCCCTGGCCTCCGCCTACGGCATCGCCGTGACCGGTTCGATGTTCGTCGACACCCTGCTGGCCTTCGTGATCATCAAGGCGGCCTGGAAGTGGAGCTGGCCGGCGACCATCGCCGTCCTGCTTCCGCTGACCCTGCTCGACCTGACCTTCATCTCCTCGAACCTGCTGAAGATTCCGCAGGGCGCCTGGATGCCGCTGGTGTTTGGCGGCGTGCTGGTGCTGCTGATGTGGACCTGGACCCGCGGCTCGCAGATCCTCACCGACAAGACCCGGCGGGACTCGGTGCCGCTCACCGACCTGATCGACATCCTCAAGGCCCGGCCGCCGCACCGGGCGCCCGGCACGGCCATCTTCCTGACCAGCGACCCGGACATGACCCCGGTCGCCCTGATGCACAATCTCAAGCACAACAAGGTGCTGCACGAGAAGAACGTCATCGCCACCGTCCGCACGGCCGAGACGCCGCGGGTGATGGAGGCCGACCGGGTGCGGGTCGAGCCGGTCAACGACGACTTCAAGAAGCTGATCATCTCCTACGGCTTCATGGAAACCCCGAACGTGCCCAAGGCGCTGGCGCTGCTGCGCAAGCAACAGGGGCTGAAGTTCGACATCATGGCCACCAGCTTCTTCCTCGGCCGCCGCTCGGTGATCGCCTCGGCCCACAGCGGCATGCCCCTGTGGCAGGACAAGATCTTCATCTTCCTGATGCGCAACGCCGCCAACCCGACGGACTTCTTCAAGATCCCGCCGGGACGGGTGGTGGAAATGGGTGCGCAGGTTACGGTGTAGGATGCCCTGGCCGCCGCAGCCCGCCCTGTTGTTCTGGATCGCCACGCTGGGGGCCAGCCTGGTCCTCTCGATCCTCACCTGGCGGTCCACGACGAGCGGCCAGCTGATCGAGACGCCGGACGGCCTCGGCGGGCGCCGCAGCTACTCCCGACTCCAGCTGGCCCTGATGCCGCCCCTGATGCTGTTCGTTGCGGGCGTGGTGTTCTTCGTCGTCCTCGGCGAGGGTCGTTCGTCCGGAGCGGCGATCTATTTCAGCGTCTGGATCGTCGCCCTGGTGGTCGCCCAGGCCATCCTGATCGGCATCGTCAGGGCCCGGCGGCGCGATCGTCGGGCGCGGCGCAAGGAACTGCTCGGCGAATGATCCATATCCTCTCCATCCTCGGCGACGCTTTCTGGATCATGGCGCTGGCCCTGATGTGCTCCCTGTCGTGGAGCAGCTGGAAGAAGATCCCGGCCGGGACGAAGGTGCCGGTCGCCTGGAAAGGCGCCGTCGTGGCCACGCGGGTCGACCGGTTCTCGGCCCTGTGGGTGGTCCCGATCCTGGCCATCGCCGCCGGCGTCTGGCTGAAGTTCGAGAGCCGCGCGCCCGGTCTGGATCTCGACGGCGCCCTCATCGCGCTCGGTGTTCGCCTGACGGTCGCGCCGCTCGCGGCGGTGCTGCATCTGTCCCAGGTGCGGCGCGCCCTCGCGACCCTCGACGCCGAAGGCCAACTCAAGGGTTGACCCCGGCCCCCCGGCGCCCTTGAACGCGCCGGAACTTGTCTCTCCCCAGGAACACCGCCGTGACCGCCAAGAAGTCCGTCAAGAAGGTCGTCCTCGCCTATTCCGGCGGCCTCGACACCTCGATCATCCTCAAGTGGCTGCAGACCGAATACGGGGCGGAGGTCATCACCTTCACCGCCGACCTCGGCCAGGGCGAGGAAATCGAGCCGGCGCGCGCCAAGGCCCTGGCCGCGGGCGTCAAGCCGGAGAACATCTTCATCGAGGACGTGCGCGAGGAGTTCGTGCGCGACTACGTCTTCCCGATGTTCCGCGCCAACACGGTCTATGAGGGCCAGTACCTGCTCGGCACCTCGATCGCCCGGCCGCTGATCGCCAAGAAGCAGATCGAGATCGCCCGCAAGATGGGCGCCGACGCGGTCAGCCACGGCGCCACCGGCAAGGGCAACGACCAGGTCCGCTTCGAGCTCGGCTACTACGGCCTGGAGCCCGACATCACGGTCATCGCCCCCTGGCGCGAGTGGGACTTCAAGTCCCGCGAGGCGCTGCTCGACTTCGCCGAGAAGCACCAGATCCAGATCACCAAGGACAAGCGCGGCGAGGCGCCCTTCAGCGTCGACGCCAACCTTCTGCACTCCTCGTCCGAGGGCAAGGTGCTGGAAGACCCGGCCGTCGAGGCCCCCGAGTTCGTCCACATGCGCACCATCGCGCCGGAGGACGCGCCGGACAAGCCGACCGTCTTCACGATCGACTTCGAGAAGGGCGACCCGGTCGCCATCGACGGCGTGGCGATGTCGCCAGCCACGCTGCTGACCGAGCTGAACCGGCTGGGCCACGACAACGGCGTCGGCCGCCTCGACCTGGTCGAGAACCGCTTCGTCGGCATGAAGTCGCGGGGCGTCTACGAGACCCCGGGCGGCACCATCCTGCTGGCCGCCCACCGCGGCATCGAGTCGATCACGCTGGACCGCGGGGCCATGCACCTGAAGGACGAGCTGATGCCCAAGTACGCATCGCTGGTCTACAACGGCTTCTGGTTCGCCCCCGAGCGCGAGATGCTGCAGGCGGCCATCGACTACAGCCAGGCCAAGGTCACCGGCCGGGTGCGGGTCAAGCTCTACAAGGGCAATGTCACCGTCATCGGCCGCGAGAGCCCCTACAGCCTCTACGACCAGGACCTGGTCACCTTCGAGGAGGGCAAGGTCGCCTACGACCACCGCGACGCCGGCGGCTTCATCAAGCTCAACGCCCTGCGCCTGCGCGTGCTGGCCAAGCGCGACAAGCGCGACGCCGGATAGGCCCACGTCAGCCGTTCCACGGATCCAGGCGATTGTAGGGGTAAACGTCGCGGATCTCGTCGGCGAAGAACCCGCCCTTGGAGTCCGCGTCCAGGAAGCTGCGATGCACCTCGCCCGGGACGCCGACGTAGACGTAGCGGTCGCCGTCGGCGAAGCGGACGAACAGCTTGCCGTGCTCGTTTTCGTATTCGATGTCGGTGATGGCGGTCGAGTCCACGCGCATGCCGTCTCCCTCCGGCGGAAAGCGCCCCACAGGGCGAGAATGCCTGTCCGCGTCATGGGTTCCGGCGCGTGGCGAAGCATGACAGGCTGACGGTTCGGGACGACGGCGCAGACCGTCGGGGGCCTTGGGGAGAGAACCTGCAATGCAGTCGTACGCCTATGTCGCCATCGTCACCCTCGTGGCGCTGCTGGTCTATGTCTGGATGGGGATCGGCGTGGGCGGCGCCCGGCGCAGGTCCGGCATTTCCGCCCCGGCCATGACCGGCGATCCGCTGCTCGAGCGGGCGATCCGGGTGCAGATGAACACCCTGGAGTGGCTGCCGATCTTCCTGCCGTCGCTGTGGCTGTTCCATCTGTTCTGGACGCCGCAGGATCCGAGCGGACGGATCGCCGCCGCCATCGGCGCGGTGTGGATCGTCGGTCGCGTTCTCTACGCGCTCGGCTATGTGAAAGACCCCGCCAAGCGCGAGCTGGGCTTCACCATCCAGGCCCTGGCCGCCGCCGTCCTGCTGTTCGGCGCGCTCGGCAAGGCGGTGTGGATCCTGCTGGCCTAGACCTTCAGCCCGGCCAGGACGACGCCCTGCCAGATGGCCAGGCCGGTCACCAGCAACCCGACCAGCCAGGTCAGGGCGCGGACCGGCAGGACCTTGGTCATCCAGCCGGCGAACGGCGCGGCCAGCATGCCGCCGGCGATCAGGCCGCCGACCGACCAGGCGTGGTCGCGCAGGCCCGTGGCCTCCCAGTGGCCGCTGAGGATGGCCGTCACGAAGGTGGCGGAGATGGCCGAGGCGACGAAGAACTCCGCCGCGTTGGTGGTGCCGATCGCCTGCCGGGGCTCGGCGCCGGAGCCCATCAGGGTGCTGGTCACCACCGGCCCCCAGCCGCCGCCGCCGATGGCGTCGAAGAAGCCGCCGATGAAGCCCAGCGGCGCCGGTCGCTTCCAGCTGAGCACCTTGGGCCGCGCGCCCTTCCAGGCCCGCCACAGGATCACCAGCCCCATCAGCCCCAGCCAGGCCACCACCCACGGCTTGACCACCTTGCCGTCGATCGAGGTCAGCACATAGGTGCCCATGACCCCGCCCACGACGCCGCCGGCCGACAGCAGGCCCAGAAGCTTCCAACTCACGTTGCGATAGATGATGTGCGACACCGCCGAGGCCGCGCCGGTGAACACCTTGGCCGCATGAACGCTGGCCGAGGCGTTGGCCGGCGGCACGCCCAGCGCCAGCAGCACGGTCGAGGAGACCACGCCATAGGCCATGCCCAGCGCGCCATCCACCAGCTGCGCGGCGACGCCCACGGCGAAGAAAATCCAGAAATCGGGATCCATGTCCACCTGGCGAAACGACTGACCTGACAGGCATCGCAGGTAATCCCACCCCAGTCACTCGGGATTCACTGAGGCGGGGCTCAGGAAATCTGCCGCTCACGCCCTCTTGTCCGCCGCGTGAAGGCCGTGCGATGGCCCGGCGATGATCCTGCCCGTCGACCCCGCCCGCTACGGCGCCTTCCTGGCCATCATGTCGGTGATGGCCGTCACCCCGGGCCCGGCCAACCTGTTCGCCATCGCCGCGGGCATGCAGAGGGGCCGGGCGCAGGCCTTGATCGGCGTGGCCGGGATGAACGCCGCCACCCTGGTCTGGTTCGGCGGCGCGGCCCTGGGCCTGGGCGCCCTGGTCGCCGCCTTCCCCGCCGCCTTCCGGCTGCTGGCCGTGGCCGGCGGCCTGTATGTCGCCTGGCTGGGCGTGCGTTCGATCTGGTCGGGCCTGCGGGGCGAGGGCGGCGGCCCCGCCGAGGCGCCGGACGTCCACAGGGCGCGCTCGGCCTTCCTCGACGGCTTCTCGGTGCAGATCGCCAACCCCAAGGCCCTGCTGTTCTTCACCGCCGTCCTGCCGCCGTTCATCGACACCGGACGGCCGATCGTCCCGCAGCTGCTGCTGTTCGCGGCGGCCACCATCGGCTTCGACGTCATCGCCATGAGCGCCTATGGCCTCGGCGGGGCGGCGCTGTCGACGCGGATGAGCGAGCCGGCCTTCAAGCGCGGCTTTTCGCTGCTGGTCGGGCTGCTGCTGATCGCGGCGGCTGCGCTGATCCTCTCGCGTCATTAGCAGCCAGGCGGCCGGAGTGCTGCCGCCAACCTATTGAGCAGACACGACATTTCCGCGTCGTTAACCCTTGCGGGCGCCTCATCGAGTCATCCAGCCTGCGGTTCAGGACAAGGAGGCGACCATGACTGACGACTTCGAACGCCAGCTCCGCGGCGAGCGGCTGACCACCACCGAGGTGCTCTACTACATGCCCGACTGCCCGGCCCTGCTGCAGCGATTCCTGTGGCAGACGCTGGACCTGGCGCCGAAGTTTCCGCGCGTTCACCGCTTCCTGGATTTCTGGCGGCGAGAGATCGATGCGACGATCCATTCGGTCACCGTGGCCTCGCCCGGCCTGATCCAGCCCGCCCGCCTGCGCATCGCCCGGCATATGGAGAGTCTTCACTAGACCCTTGGCGCAACCTCCGCCCGGCGCCATGTGTTGAGGTGTGAGGGACGAAACAGGGGCTGACAGCGCCGCCCGGCGCCGCCGGCTCCGCGCTGGAGTGGACCACCATGACTTTGAAAGCCGTCGCGATGGCCGGACTGCTGGTCGCGACCACGGCGCTGACCGCCTGCGCCACCGCCACGCCCTACCAGCCCAATGTGCCGGGACAGTCGGTGTCGGGTGGCTTCTCCGAGGCCCGGCTGGAGACGGATCGCTTCCGCGTGACCTTCGCCGGCAACAGCCTGACCTCCCGCGAGACGGTCGAGCGCTACCTGCTCTACCGCGCCGCCGAGATCACTGTCGGCGAGGGCTATGACTGGTTCGCGCTGGCCGATCGCAGCACCGACCGCAAGGCGCGCACCTATGTCGACCCGGCGCCGGCGCCCTTCGGCCCCTATGGCTACTGGCGGCCGTCCTGGCGCTACTACGGGGCGGCCTGGGGCTGGCGGCGCTGGGATCCCTGGTACGGCGATCCGTTCTGGGCCGACCGCATGGACGTGCGCACGGTCGAACGGTTCGAGGCCTCGGCCGAGATCCTGCTGGGCAAGGGGCCCAAGCCGTCGGGCGATCCGCGCGCCTTCGACGCCCGCGACGTGATGGCCAACCTCGGCCCGACCATCCAGCGACCGGCGACAAACTGAGCGGCCAAGGAAAAAGGGCGGCTCTCGCGAGCCGCCCTTCATCTTCGATATCGGGTCGCGTGTTAGCGCGGCGCCATGCGGATGGAGCCGTCCAGACGGACGTCTTCACCGTTGAAGTAGCCGTTGCGGATCATTTCCAGCGCCAGCGAGGCGTATTCTTCCGCCTGGCCGAGACGCTTGGGGAACGGCACCTGGGCGCCGAGAGCCGCCTTGACCGCTTCCGGAGCCGCCGCCAGCAGCGGGGTGTTGAAGATGCCCGGCAGGATGGTGTTGACGCGGATGGCTTCGTTGGACAGGTCGCGGGCGATCGGCAGGGTCATGCCGACGACGCCGCCCTTGGAGGCCGAATAGGCCGCCTGGCCGATCTGGCCGTCCTCGGCCGCGACCGACGCGGTGTTGATGATCACGCCGCGATCGCCGTCCGGCAGCGGCTCCAGGGTCAGCATGCCGGCCGCCGATTTGGCGATGCAGCGGAAGGTGCCGACCAGGTTGATCTGGATGATCATGTCGAAGTGCGACAGCGGGAAGTGCTTGATGTCGCCGGTGGTCTTGTCGCGGCTGGCCGTCTTGGCGGCGTTGCCGGTGCCGGCGCAGTTGACCAGGATACGCTCCTGGCCATTGGCCGCGCGGGCCTTCTCGAAACCGGCGTCGACTTCGGCGTCGCTGGTCACGTTGACGGCGCAGAAGGTCACGCCCAGTTCTTTCTCGAGCGCGGCGCCGCGATCGGCCTGGCGGTCGAGGTCGAAGATGGCGACCTTGACGCCCTGGGCGACCAGGGCGCGGACAGTGGCCTCGCCGAGGCCGGACGCGCCGCCGGTGACGACGGCGGAAATGGAGGAATCAAGCTTCATGGACGGCTCCCCGTGCGTTGTGTTGAACTACAGTCGAACAGCGGTTTAGTCCTATGAGCGCCAATTCCAAGCCGTCACCCGACGTCAACTCCGTGATCGATCCCGCGAACGCCCTCGTTCCGGCGGTCATCAGGGTCAATGAACAGCGTGTGGCAAGGGGCTTCTGGCCCAAGATCCGCAAGGTCGCGACGAAGGTTCCGTTCGCCGCCGACGCCCTGTCGGTCTGGTGGTGCGCCCGCGATCCGGCCACGCCCCGGGCGGCCAAGGGCGTGATGCTGGCGGCCCTCGCCTATTTCGTCCTGCCCACCGACGCGATCCCCGACATCCTTGCCGGCGTCGGCTTCACCGACGACGCGGCGGTGTTCGCCGCCCTGATGGCGGTGGTCGGCAAGCACCTCAAGCCGGCGCACAAGGCCTCGGCCATGGCCTTCCTGCGAAAGGTCGCCGGCGACTGACATGGGCCCGGGGGGGGCGCTGAGTTTCGAGAATCCGGCCGCCATCGCCCTGTCGGTGATGGCCCTGGCCATGCTGGTCTACGGCCTGGCGCTGGTCGGGCGTGCGCCGTCCCTGCTGCGGACGGTGGTCAAGACCCTGGCGGTCGCCGCGCTGGCGGTCGCCGCCGCCCTGCTGCAGGCCCCGTGGGTGCTGGTCGCCGCCCTCGCCGCCTGCATGGTGGGCGATGTCTTCCTGTCGCGTGACCCGAAGCGTTGGCTTCCGGCCGGGCTGCTGGCCTTCCTGATCGGACACGCCCTCTACATCGCGCTGTTCGCCGCCTGGAAGGATCCGCTGCTCGAGCCCGGCCCGGTCCGGCTCGCCGGCTTCTCGGCGCTGGCGGCGCTGGCGGTGACGCTCTTGGCCTTCCTGTGGAAGCACCTGGGCGCGCTGCGGCCGGCGGTGGTTCTCTATGTGATCGTCATCTCGGTGATGACCGGCTTCAGCTTCATGCTCGACGCCGCCTTCTGGCCGGCCATGGTCGGCTCGGTCGCCTTCCTGGCCTCCGACGCGGTGCTAGCCGTCAGCCTGTTCCGGGGCGAGGTGCTGTTCGGCTCGACCCGCGCGACCCACTGGGCGGTCTGGTTCCTCTACTGCGCGGCGCAGATCGGCATCACGGCGGCGTTCGTCAGCCTCTAGGCCCGCGCCTTCTTCGACAGCTGGTGTTCGCGCAGGGTGATGAACAGGGTCGAGACCACGACGATCGCCGCCCCGGCGATGGTCGCCCAGGTCGGGACCTCGTTGAAGATCGCAAAGCCGATGGCGGCGGAGAACACTAGCCGGGTGTAGTCGATCGGGGCCATGGCGGCGGCGTCGCCGATCTGCATGCCCTTGATGTAGCAGCCCTGGGTGATGGTCCCCATCACCCCCATGGCGGCGAGCAGCATCAGGTCGACCGGCTCGGGCCAGCGCCAGACGAACAGGGCCGGCGGCAGGGCGAAGACCAGGCCCAGCACCGCCGACCAGACCAGCAGGGTGAAGGGGCTGTGGTCCCGCGTCATCACCTTCATGCCGGTGATGGTCATGGCGAAGCCCAACGCCGCCCCCAGCGCCGCCATCTGGCCCCAGCCGAAGCCGTGCCCCGGCGCGCCCGGCTGCAGCATGACCAGCACCCCGGCGAAGCCGACCAGGGCCGCGCCGATGCGCAGCGGGCCCAGCGGCTCGCGCAGCACGAAGAAGGCCAGCGGCACCAGCCACAGGGTCCGCGTGAACGACAGGGCGTTGGCCTCGGCCAGCGGCAGGACCTGGAAGGCGTAGAAGCTCAGGATCATCGACACCGTCCCCACCGCCGAGCGGAAGAACAGGATGCCCGGCCGCGTGGTGTGGAAGGCCCCGCGCCAGTCGCGCAGGATCATCGGGGCCAGCACCAGCAGGCCGGCGGCCTGCCGATAGAAGGTCTGCAGCGCCGCCGGATAGTCGTCGCCGAGGAACTTGATCAGCGTCGTCATCACGGTGAAGCCGAGCGCCGAGGCCAGCATCCACAGGGCCCCCCGGACGTTGGGGGCCAGCGTCGGCCGCTGGGTCAGCGGCGCGACGGGAGGAAGTTCGTCCGGCACCCGTCAGGTCTTCTGCTGGGCCGCCATGGCCAGACGCATCTCCTCGGCCTGCGCGGGGCTGATGCCCAGCGCGTCCAGGATCGGGCTGCCGGCGTTCGGATCCCACGAACCCCGGCCGCCGATGGTCAGGCCGCCGTCGACGACGATGTGGGTGCCGGTCACGAAGGCCGAGTCGTCGCAGGCCAGGTAGAGGGCGGCGCGGGCGATATCCTCGGGCATGCCGGCCTTGGGCACCGGCTGGATCTTCGGCCCGACCTCTTCCATGCGCGCCGCCATCTGGTCGGCGACCTCGCGCGGCAGGCCCATGGAGGCCCCGAAGATCGAGGTGGCGATCAGGCCCGGGCAGATGGCGTTGACGCGGATCTTCTGCGGCGACAGCTCGGCCGCCGCGCAGCGCGACATGTGGATCACGGCGCACTTGGCGGCCGAATAGGCCAGCGGGCCGAAGCCCGCCTGCAGCCCGGCGATCGAGGCGGTGTTGATCACGCTGCCGCCGCCGCGCTTGAGCATCTCCGGCAGGGCGTACTTCATGCCCAGGGCCGGCCCGCGCACCAGCAGCGCGAAGGTGTGGTCCCAGCCCTCGGTGGTCATGTCGGCCACGCCGCCCGGCGCGCCGCCGTGTCCGGCGTTGTTGAACAGGATGTCCAGCCCGCCGAAGCTGTCGACGGCCAGCTGCACCGCTTTTGCGATGTCGGCCTCGACGGTCACGTCGCAGTGGGCATAGCGGACGCGGTCGGGGAACCGCTTCTCGAGCATGGCCCCCTTCTCGTCCTGCAGGTCCGCGGCGACGACCAGCGCGCCCTCGGCCACGAACAGTTCGACCGTGCCCAGGCCGATGCCCGAAACCCCGCCGGTGATCAGGGCGATCTTGCCCTCAAGACGTCCCGCCATCTGTCTCTCCCCTTGTGTCGTGTTGTCCCCTCAGCGGGGATCCGGGCCGCGCGATCCGTGTGTCCGGCGCTTGTCGACCCGGGTTGTCAGTCCAAGGCCCCCGCTC
>Ga0209066_10006350_pt1 | contig 12092 bp, 12 predicted proteins | sample All_14_2_FD_187198 | JGI IMG/M metagenome (GOLD analysis project Ga0209066, IMG submission 187198) | Freshwater microbial communities in response to fracking from Pennsylvania, USA - Allegheny Zone_MetaG_DW_15 (SPAdes) (version 2) ...
TCGCCCCTGAGCACCTGGGGCGGATCTTCGAGCCGTTCTTCACCACCAAGCCGGTGGGCAAGGGGACCGGGCTGGGGCTGTCGCTGTCGTACGGAATCGTGCAGAAGCACCACGGCCGCATCGAGGTGACGAGCGAACTTGGAAACGGCACCTGCTTCCGCATCCGGCTGCCGACAAGCCAGCGGGCCGACGCCGACGTCGCGGCCGAAACGAAATCGATTGGGGAAAGCGCATGAACGACACTGCCGAACGGCCGATGACGCTGCTGTTCGTCGACGACGAACCGGGCATCCTGAATGCGCTGCGCCGGCTGTTCCGGCCCAGCGGCTACCGCATCCTGACGGCCGAGAGCGGCGCCGCGGGACTGGAGGTCCTGGGCGCCGAGGAGGTCGATCTTGTGGTTTCCGACATGCGCATGCCGAACATGGACGGCGCCCAGTTCCTCAAGGAGGTGCGCGCGCGCTGGCCCCAGGTGGTGCGCCTCCTGCTGACCGGCTACGCCGACATCGCCTCGACCATCGCCGCCATCAACCAGGGCGAGATCTACCGCTACATCTCGAAGCCCTGGGACGACGACGAGATCGTGCGCACCGTGGAGGATGCGCTCGAGCGCAAGCGCCTGGAGCGCGAGAACGCGCGCCTGGTGGAACTCACGCAGCGGCAGAACGCGGAGCTCAGGGAACTCAACGCCGGCCTCGAGCAGAAGGTGGCCGCACGCACCGCCGAGGTCCAGCAGACACTGGCCTTCCTCGAACAGGCACACAAGGAGCTCAAGCGCGGCTTCATGGCCACGGTGCGCGTGTTCTCGGGCCTCATCGAGCTGCGCGGCGGCAAGCTTGCCGGCCATTCGCGCCGCGTCGCCGAGCATGCAAGGGTGCTGACCCAGCGCATGCAGGTCGACGAGGCGGCGGCGCAGGACGTCCTCATGGCGGCGCTGCTCCACGACATCGGCAAGATCGGTCTGCCGGACGAACTCATCGAGCGTCCCTTCCACGCCCTGCCGCCCGAGGCGCGCGGCGAAGTCATGCGCCACCCGGTGCGCGGCGAGATGGTGATCCTCGGCGTGCCGCAACTGAAGAGCGCCGCGACGCTGATCCGCCATCACCACGAGTGCTGGGACGGCAGCGGCTATCCGGACGGGCTGGTGGGCCTCGCCATTCCGGCCGGCGCGCGCATCCTTGCCGTCGCCAACGACTACGACGCGTTGCAGATGGGCCTGCTGGTCACGCGTGCCCTCAAGCCGGCCGAGGCGCTGGACTACATCGTCGACAACCGCGGCAAGCGCTACGACCCGCAGGTGGTCGACGCCTTCGCCGGCATGCTCGCGGAAACCGTTCAGGAGGACTTCTCCGAGACCCTGGTGCGTCCGGGGACGGCGCAGCCCGGCATGGTGCTGACGCGCGACCTGATGCACAAGGACGGCTACATGCTGCTCGCCAAGGGACAGGTGCTCGACCAGCCGATGATCGCGCAGCTGTTGCGCCTGGAATCGATCGAGGCCTGCCGCCTGTCGCTCCACGTGCGCCAGTAGGCAAGACCGGGAGGACCGTCATGAAAGTCGAACAACGCATCTGGGATCCGGCATCCCCCGTGCCGGCGGCGCCGGCCGATCTCGTGCTGGTCTTCGGCAGCACCGCGCGCCTTGCGGGGGTCGCGTTCGAGCGCCTGCGCGCGGCGTGGCCGACGGCGTCGAGGCCGATCAGTCGATGACGTTTGCCGGCGACATTCCCGAAGGCGTCTATGCGCGCCTGATGAAGGCCAACTTCGACCGCCTCGTCGACGGCGCCTCGGGCGCCGCGCAACACACGCTCGCCGGCCTCGGCGGCGTCCCGGCGCAGCTCGCCGTGCTGATCAGCTGCGTCGGCCGCAAGCGGCGAGCTGCCGCCGGTCGAGTGCCTGCCCTTCCAGATCAACCAGGTATTCATGAACCTGCTGGTGAACGCCGCGCACGCCATCGCCGAGCGCGGCATCACCCTGCGGACCGGGACGGCGGGCGACGAGGTGTGGATAGAGATCGCCGACACCGGACACGGCATCGCCCCTGAGCACCTGGGGCGGATCTTCGAGCCGTTCTTCACCACCAAGCCGGTGGGCAAGGGGACCGGGCTGGGGCTGTCGCTGTCGTACGGAATCGTGCAGAAGCACCACGGCCGCATCGAGGTCGCCAGCGAGCCCGGAAACGGCACCTGCTTCCGCCTGGTGCTGCCGATCCGGCAGCCGGAGCAGATGGCGGCTTGAGCAGTGGACTGGCCTGTCATTCAGATGTAACAATCGCGGCCGAAAATGCGCTGGTTCCACTCACCAGGAGACTTTGCATGAAATCCGTAAGCAAGCTGTTGATCGCTGCCGTTCCTTTCGCGTTCGCCATCCTTCCGGCGCATGCCCAGCTCGTCAAGGTCGATGGTTCCTCGACCGTGTATCCGATCACGGAGGGCGTCGCCGAAGAATTCCAGAAGGCCAAGAAGGGCGCCATCAAGGTTACCGTCGGCATCTCCGGCACCGGCGGCGGCTTCAAGAAGTTCTGCCGCGGCGAAACCGACATTCAGGATGCGTCGCGCCCGATCACTGCCAAGGAAATGGAAGCCTGCGCCAAGGCGGGCATCAAGTACTTCGAGATTCCGGTCGCTTTCGACGCGCTGACCGTCGTGGTCAATCCGAAGAACCCGATCAAGCAACTGACCGTCGCCGAGCTCAAGACCATGTGGGAACCGGCCGCCCAGGGCAAGGTGATGAAGTGGAACGAGGTCAACCCGGCCTTCCCCGACGCGCCCCTGAAGCTGTTCGGCGCCGGCGCCGACTCCGGCACGTTCGAATACTTCACCGAAGCGACCACCGGCAAGGCCAAGTCCTCGCGCGGCGACTACACCGCGTCCGAAGACGACAATGTGCTCGTGCAAGGCGTGGCGCGCGACGTCAATGCCATCGGCTACTTCGGCTATGCCTACTACGCCGAGAACAAGGACAAGCTGAAGGCCATGCCGATCGTCAATGCCGCCGGCAAGGCGGTCGAACCCGCCGAAGCCTCCGTGATCGACGGCAGCTACAACCCGCTCTCGCGCCCGATCTTCATCTATGTCAGCGACGTCGCCTACAAGCGTCCCGAGGTCAAGGAATTCGTCGCCTACTACCTCAAGGAGGGCGCGCAGTTCGCCAAGGAAGTGAAGTACGTGCCGCTGCCGGCCAAGGCCTACCAGACCTCGGCGGAACACCTGGCCAAGGGCAAGCTGGGCACCGCCTTCGGCGGCAAGAACGAGATCGGCATCAAGATCGACGAGTTGCTCGCCCGCGAAGCCAAGCTGTAATCTTTCGCACTACGCATTAGCATACGCTCCGGGGTCGCAAACGACCCCGGAGTGTTGTTGCGAATGAAACCCACAATGTCTGCCGTTATGCCTTCCTCTCAAGCCGTTTCTTCCCCGCGCCCGGTCAGCGACCGATTGGCCAAACGCGCCAGCCGCCACGTCAAGGAACGGATCATCGAGGCGATCCTGTTCGCCTCGGCCGCGATCTCGGTTTTCGTCACGCTGGGCATCGTCTATGTGCTGCTGAAGGAATCCATGGTTTTCTTCAGCCAGGTTTCGATCGTCGATTTCCTGACCGACACGCAATGGACGCCGCTGTTCGACGACGCCCACTTCGGCATCATGGTGCTGCTCTCCGGCACCGCCGTCAGTTCGTTCGTCGCCCTGCTGGTGGCGATTCCGCTCGGTACCATCATCGCGATCTACCTGTCCGAATTCGCCACATCGCATATCCGCGAGATTGCGAAACCCATTCTCGAAGTGCTCTCCGGCATTCCGACCGTGGTGTTCGGTTTCTTCGCCCTGCTTTTCGTCACGCCGATCCTGCAATGGTTCCTGCCCGAACTGCCCGGCTTCAGCCTGCTCTCGGCCGGCATCGTCATGGGCATCATGATCGTCCCGATCATCAGCTCGATCTCCGAGGACGCCATGCGCGCCGTGCCGATGGCGCTGCGCGAAGGCTCCTACGCGATGGGCGCAACGCGCCTGCAGACGGCGCTGCGCGTGGTGTTCCCCGCCGCGATCTCCGGTATCGCCGCCGCCTATATCCTGGGCATTGCGCGCGCCGTGGGCGAGACCATGATCCTGGCCATCGCCGCCGGCATGCAGCCGAATCTGGTCTGGAATCCGATGGAGCCGGCGGCGACGATCACTTCGTTCATCGTCCAGGTGGCGCTCGGCGATTTGCCGCACGGCTCGGTCGGCTACAACACGATCTTCGCCGCCGGCCTGACCCTGATGCTCTTCACCCTGGTATTCAACATGTTCGGCTTCTGGTTGCAGCGCCGTTATCGCGAGAGATACTGACATGACCTCGAAATCGTCTGCCGAAGTTGCACTGATCCGTATCAACATCGCGCGCCGCAAGCGCTGGGATCTGCTTTTCGGCCTGCTGGGCATCCTGGCGCTGGCAACCGGGCTGCTGACCATCGCCAGCCTGTTCGTCGACATGTTGATCGGTGGCTGGGAGCGCCTGCATCCCGATTTCTTCACCAACTTTCCGTCGCGGCGCGCGGCGCAGGCCGGCATCCTGTCGGCGTGGGTTGGCAGCGTGCTGGTCATGATCGTCACCGCCACGGTCGCCGTGCCGCTCGGCGTTGCCGCCGGCATCTGGCTCGAGGAGTACGCGCCCAAGCACTGGATCACCGACGTCATCGAGATCAACATCAGCAATCTCGCCGGCGTGCCCTCGATCATCTACGGTCTGCTCGCGCTCGGCCTCTTCGTCTACACCTTCGGCCTCGGCCAGAGCGTGCAGACCGCCGGCCTGACACTGGCGCTGCTGATCCTGCCCGTGGTGATCGTCGCCACGCGCGAGGCCATCCGCGCCATCCCGCAGATGATCCGCGAGGCTGCCTACGCCCTCGGCGCGACGCAATGGCAAGCCGTCAAGGACCACATCGTGCCGTACTCGCTGCCCGGCATCCTCACCGGCGTCATCCTCGGCCTGTCACGTGCCATCGGCGAGACGGCGCCGATCATCACCATCGGCGCGCTGACCTTCATCGCCTTCCTGCCGCCGCCACCGATCATGGAGGCCGCCCCCTACGTGAACTTCGATTGGCTGCAGGCGCCGTTCACGGTGATGCCGATACAGATCTTCAACTGGACCTCGCGTCCGGATTCCGCGTTCCAGCAGAACGCAGCCGCGGCCGGCGCCATCCTCGTCGCAATGACGCTGACGATGAATGCCCTTGCCATCTGGCTGCGCTACCGCCTTCGCAAGAACATCAAGTGGTAACCACATCATGAGTGAAGCGAATTCCCAGATCTCTTCCCTTCCGGTCAAGGCCGAAGTGAAGAACTTCGATTTCCACTACGGCGACTTCCACGCCCTCAAGAACGTCAACATGCCGCTGAGCGACCGCAAGGTGACGGCGCTGATCGGCCCGTCGGGCTGCGGCAAGTCGACGCTGCTGCGCTCCTTCAACCGCATGCACGACCTCTATCCGGGCACGCGTTACGGCGGCGAGATCGTCCTGCACCCGGACCGCACCAACCTGCTTGACCCGCGCGTCGATCCCATCGAGGTGCGCATGCGGCTGTCGATGGTGTTCCAGAAGCCGAATCCGTTTCCGAAGTCGATCTACGAGAACGTGATCTACGGACAGCGCGTGCGCGGCGTCAAGAAGCGCTCGGTGCTCGACGACAAGGTCGAGGAGGCGCTGACCAACGCGGCGCTTTGGGACGAGGTCAAGCACCGCCTGCACGACATGGCCTTTGCGCTTTCCGGCGGCCAGCAGCAGCGGCTGTGCATCGCCCGTGCGTTGGCCACCGACCCCGAGATCCTGCTGTTCGACGAGCCGACGTCGGCGCTCGACCCGATCGCCACGGCGAGCATCGAGGAACTGATCCACGGCCTCAAGGACAAGGTCACCATCCTGATCGTCACGCACAACATGCAGCAGGCCGCGCGCGTATCCGATTTCACCGCCTACATGTATCTCGGCGAGTTGATCGAATTCGGCTATACGGACGAGATATTCATCAAGCCCCGGGACAAGCGCACCGAGGACTACATCACCGGCCGCTTCGGCTGAACGGGAGCTGATTCATGAATGAGCACGTTTCCAAGCAGTTCGACTCCGATCTCGACGCCATCCGCGCGCACCTGACGCGCATGGGCGGCATGGTCGAGGAACAGGTGCGCAGTGCCCTCGACGCCTTCGCCGCCGGCGATCGCGAACTGATCGAGCTGGTCATCGCCCGCGATCGCGGCGTCGACGAGATGGAGATCGCCATCGACGACGCCTGCACGCACATCGTCGCCCGGCGCCAGCCGACCGCCGTCGACCTGCGCGTGGTGATGGCGGCCGGCAAGACGGTCACCGACCTCGAGCGCATCGGCGACGAAGCCAAGAAGATCGCCAAGGCGACGCGCAAGATCCTCGAACGCGAATCGCGCTCGGGGCTGACGCAGATCGCCGAGGTGCGCCACATGGGCGAACGCGCAGCGGCCATGCTGCACGAGGTGCTCGACGCCTACGTCCGGCTCGACGCCGCGGCGGCCGCCGCGATCATGCGCCTCGACAAGGAAGTCGACGAGCATTTCCGCGCCATCGCGCGCCAGCTCGTCACCTACATGATGGAAGACCCGCGCACCATCAGCAGCGCGCTGGACATCATCTTCATCGCCAAGTCGGTCGAGCGCATCGGCGACCACTGCAAGAACATCGCCGAGGACGTGATCTACATCGTCAAGGGGCGCGACGTTCGTCACCTCGGACTCGAAGGACTCGAGCGCGAGATGAGCGGCGAATGAGCGCTGCTCCCCGGATTCTCGTCGTCGAGGACGAGGCGCCGATCCAGGAACTGCTGCGCTATGCGTTGACGCAGGCTTCCTTCGACGTCATCGTGGTGCCGACCGCCGAGCAGGCGCTGGTCGAGATACGCAGCGAGCTGCCGGCGGTGGTCCTGCTCGACCTGATGCTGCCCGGCATGTCCGGCGTCACGCTGGCCAAGCACTTGCGGCAGGAGCCGCGCACGCGCGACATGCCGCTGATCATGGTGACGGCGCGAGCCGACGAGTCTGAGCGCGTCGCCGGGCTCGAGCTGGGCGCCGACGATTACGTCACCAAGCCGTTCTCGCCGAAGGAACTGGTAGCGCGCATTCGCGCCGTGCTGCGCCGGCGCGCACCCCATCTGGCCGGCGACCCCGTCGAGATCGGCCCGCTGCGCCTCGACCCGGAGGCGCGCACGGTGACCTGCGACGGCCGGCCGGTCGACCTCGGGCCGACGGAGTTCGAGCTGCTGCAGTACCTGATGAACCATCCCGGCCGGGCGCTGACGCGCGACCAGTTGCTGAACGCGTTGCGCGGCGATCACAGCTTCCTCGAGGACCGCACCGTCGACGTTTACATCCGCCGCCTGCGCGCCAAGCTCGGCAGCCACGGCGAGACCATGATCGAGACCGTGCGCGGGATCGGCTACAAGTTCGCCGGCAAGGCTTGACCGTGGGGCTTGCCGACGCCTGGCCGGTCCTGCTGCTGCTGGTCGTGGTGCTCGCGACGATGCTGCGCACCCAGATCCGCCAGCGCAATGCGCTGCGCCGCTGGCTCGAGTCGCCTGAGGGGCGGGATACGCCTGACGGGGTCGGTCCATGGCGCGAAATATTCTCGCGCCTGCAGCGACTGCGCAAGGAAGACCAGCGCGCCTACCAGGCGCTCGAGCGCACGCTCGACCGCTTTCGCCAGGCGGTGCAGGCCTTGCCCGACGGCGTCATCCTGCTCGATGCGCAGACGCACATCGAATGGCTCAACGCGTCGGCCGGCCGGCAGTTCTCGCTCGACGCGTCGCGGGACGTCGGAACGCAGCTCGGCCACCTGGTTCGCCAGGGCGAATTCCGCGACCTGCTCGCGTCTCGCCCGCAGCGCGGCGCCTCGGAGCCGCTGTTGCTGCGCGTTCAGGCGCAGGGCCGCGAGCAGGTGCTGTCGGTGATGCTGATCCCGTTCGGCGACGCCAAGAACCTGCTGCTGTCGCGCGACGTCACGGAGTTGGCGCGCACCGAGGCGATGCGGCGGGACTTCGTCGCCAACGTTTCGCACGAATTGCGCACGCCGCTGACGGTGATCTCGGGCTTCATCGAGCAGTTCGTGTCGGACGAACCGCCGACCGGCGAAGTCGCCGCGCGATTCTTCGCCCTGATGGCGGACCAATCGGAGCGCATGACGCGGCTCGTCGCCGACCTGCTCACGCTGTCGCAACTCGAGAACGACAACCGCCCGCCGCCCGACGAGACCATCGACATGGCGGCGATGCTGGAGTCGCTCCGCACCGAAGCGCTGGCGCTCGCCGACGGAAGGCTGGGGATCGAGATCAGCGAAACCTCTGCCGGCCGGATTTGCGGCAGCAGCCACGAGCTGCGCAGCGCCTTCGGCAACCTGGTGTCGAACGCCGTGCGCTACACGCCGGCCGGCGGCACCGTGACGCTCGCCTGGCGCATGGAGGAGGGCTGCCCGACGTTCTCCGTTGCCGACACCGGCATCGGCATTCCTGCCGAGCACATCCCGCGCCTGACGGAGCGCTTCTACCGCGTCGACAAGGGTCGCTCGTCCGCGACCGGCGGCACCGGCCTCGGGCTGGCCATCGTCAAGCACGTGCTGATGCGTCATCAGGGCACCCTGGCGATCCGGTCGGAACCCGGCCGCGGCAGCGTGTTCTCGGCCCGGCTGCCGGCGGCCCGGCGGCTCCCCTGAAGGCGGTCAGCTAGAAGATCCTGCGTTCGACGAACAGGCTGTTGCCGGGAATCTTCTTCGCTTCCTTCTTTGCGACCACGGCAGCCGACGATACCTGGTGGTGCGTGGATAGCGTCCGCGGAGCGACGTTCACCACGCCGACGGAAAGGCTCAGCAAGGGCACGAAAACGCGCTTGCCCTGACGGTCCTCGGTATCGTAGCCGCCGCGCGCGATCTCCTCGGGCGCGAACATCGCGGCCGCGGCCGCAGCGAAGCCGTCCAGGGCGCGCCGGCAGCGTTCTTCCCAGTTCTCGCTGCGGAACAGGACCATGAAGTCGTCGCCGCCGATGTGTCCGACGAAATCCCTTTCCGCATCGGCGTGGTCGCGCAGCACCTGCGCAGCCATGCGAATGACTTCGTCGCCGCGCGCGTAGCCATGCACGTCGTTGAACGGCTTGAAGTTGTCCAGGTCGCAATAGGCGGCCTGGAAGGGTTCGTTTCCCTCCAGCCACCTGGCGATGGTGTCGTTGATCGGTTCGTTCCCCGGCAACCCCGTCAGCGGATTGGCGTGGCGCGCGGCGATGAGCTGCAGGCGCGTGATTTCACGCATCAGGTCCAGGCTGGTGCCGATGCCGCGATAGCGCCCGTTCTCGACGACGATGAACCCGTCGGCGAGGTTGCGCACGTTCGATTCGGCGACCAGTTGCCCGAGTTCGAGCAGGGACGTGCCGGCTTCCACGAGTTGCGGCGTCGGATTCATGACCGCATGGCAAGGCTTGCGGCCGAACAGCTCGCGGCGGAAAGGACGCGCAAGGCGGTCGATCAGCGCGTGGCGCCCGATGATGCCGCGCGGCATGCCGTCGTCCACCACCGCGAGGCTCTGCAGCTCCGGCCGGCTTTCGAAGATCGCATAGACATCGTCGATCAGCGCGCCGGAGCCGATCGGCACCACCGGCTGGGCAAGCATCCCGGCGGTCGGCACGCAGCCCGGCGCGAGGCTGCGCCGCGCCAGCCCGGCCGCCGCCTCGCCCGTGATGGCGAGGGGCGGGCAGGCGGACGGGCGCGCGAAGAAGTAGCCCTGGCCGCGCGAGATGCCGATGTCGCGCACGCACCTGAGCTCGCCGGCCGTCTCGATGCCCTCGGCGATCACCTCGCTGCCCGAATTCCTCGCGATTTCCTGGATCGAGCGCAGGAACTGCATCTTCACCGGATCGACGTCGCAGCCCTGGATGAAGTGCATGTCGATCTTGACGAACTCCGGGCGCAGTTCCGACCAGAGCCGCAGGCTGGAGAAGCCTTCGCCGAGGTCGTCGATGGCGATGCGGAATCCCATCGCGCGATAGTGCTCGACGGCCTCGCGCAGGAGGTCGTAGTCGTAGGTCGGCTGCTGTTCGGTGAGTTCGATGACGACGCGCTGTGGATCGATGCCGAGTTCGCGCGTGGCGGCGAGCGTCTCTCCGTAGCGGGCTTCGGGGCGCAGCAGGCATTCGGGCGACACGTTCAGGAAGAGGTCGCCGGGTAGGCCGAGGCGGGCGAAGCTCTCCATCGTGACGCGCCGGCACAGGTGTTCGATCTCGACCGCCCGGTTGCAGAGGGCCGCCGCGCGAAACAACTGGACGGGCGAATGGAGCGGGCTGTTCGACGGTCCGCGAATCAACCCCTCATATGCGGCGACGGCGCCGCGCTCGAGGTCAACGAGGGGTTGGAACAGTGCCGTAAGCGCCCTGCCTTCCATGATTTCGCGCACACGGAACTCCATCTCCGGATCGGTCGGGACGGGGTCACGAATGGGCGGCAGGCCGTGGGGCGCAAGTGCGTAGCGCATCTCGATGCGCGCGCCTTTCGGCGGCGAGACGACCACGATGGAGTCGTCGAGCAGGGCCGGGGCAGTCACGCGAGGCCTCCGGCCAGCATGATTGCGACGGCGATCACCGAACCCGCCGCAATGCCGCCGATGACCCACCGGCGCGTGTTCCGGCAGTATCGTCGCAGCTCGACGCCGAGCGTGTGGGTCCGCGGCAGGCCAGCGGACGGCGAATGACAGATCTTGCGCAGATCGCAGGCCGGGCTGCAGTGACGCAAAGTGAAGGTCTTTAGCATGGCGCCTCCCGTGAAAGTCGGAGGCAATGCTAGGGACGATCGGTTACATAACGATGACAGGCCGGAAAGCGACCCGAGCGGCGCAGCACCTGGCACGCAAGATTGCGCATGGAAGACCTCCGCGGTTCACAGGGAACAGACCATTTCGGGCTCGTTTTGGTCGGTGGGCGACGAATCCTGCCGATACCATCCACGGCGACGTGCCCCCGTCCGGCCATCCGGCCTCCGCCCGCGAGCCCCTTCATGAGGTCACTCGCACGAGTGGTGCGCGCGCCACTTCCCGAGAGGTCCTCATGCTGCAAACCATCAAAGCGAAACTCCTGGTCCTGATCGCCGCTGCCGTGCTTGCCCTGCTCGGGGTCGGTGCCGTGACGTTCTGGGGCATGAACACCATGAACGGTTCCCTCGACGAAGTCGGCACGGTACGCCTGCCCTCCGTGGTCGGCCTTTACGAAATGAAGGCGAACGCAATCGACCTCCGTCGGACCGTGCTCACCGCTGCCGTCTATGAGAACGACTACCACGCGCAGGACAGGTTCACGCAGGTCAGTGACAAGCTGAAGTCCGGCTGGTCCGCCTACGAGAAGGGACTCAAGATCTACGAGCCGCTGCCGCAGACGGAAGAGGAAGCGCTGCTCTGGAAGCAGTACGAGAAGGAGATCGCCGATTACAAGGCGGTCTTCGACAGCGTCGAGGCCATCATCGCGCAGCTGGGCCGCAACACCGATCCGAAGGTGCAACAGGCGCTGTTCATCGACTACTACAAGGGACGCGACACCGCCGGCCCGCTTTTCGCCAAGGCCATGGCCACGCTGGACAAGGTCGTCGAGCTCAACGTGGCGCTCGGCGACGAGGCAGTAAAGGACGGGCGCGAGTCGGCGAACGACGTCGGCATCCTGGTCGGCTCGGTGCTGGTCATCTCCATCGCCGGCGCCGCGCTCCTGGGGTTGTTCATCCTGCGCAGCACCTTGCGCCAGCTCGGCGGCGAGCCCACCTACGTTGCCGGCATCGTGAAGGAAGTTGCCGAGGGCGACCTGAGCGTGGCAATTCGCATCGAGCAGAACGACACCGGCAGCATGCTGTTCGCGATCAAGGCGATGGTGGGCAAGCTCGGTCACATCATCACCGAAGTGCGGAGCGCATCGGATGCCCTGACGAATGCCGCGGCTCAGGTGTCGCAGACCGCCCAGTCCCTCTCGCAGTCCTCCAGCGAGCAGGCGGCGTCCGTCGAGGAGACCACCGCCAGCATCGAGCAGATGACGGCCTCGATCACCCAGAACACCGAGAACGCCAAGGT
>Ga0209066_10006354_pt1 | contig 12085 bp, 5 predicted proteins | sample All_14_2_FD_187198 | JGI IMG/M metagenome (GOLD analysis project Ga0209066, IMG submission 187198) | Freshwater microbial communities in response to fracking from Pennsylvania, USA - Allegheny Zone_MetaG_DW_15 (SPAdes) (version 2) ...
TCAGGGCACGAGGCGCAGTACCGCGAGCTGATGGGGCTGTTGCCGCGCAGGGTGATTCAGCAAGGCCATGTCCAGGAGATGACCATGTTCATCGACCCGGCCTACAACGCCTCCAAAACCGCGCGCTACCGGCAACTGCGCGCCAACCTGCGCCAGCGCGTGGGCGAGCCGGCGTGCACCGGCCGGGTCTACATCAGCCGTGGTCTGGCGGGCGCGCGGCGGGTGTTGAGCAACGAAGCCGAACTGGAGGGCATCTTGCGCCGGCGTGGCTTCACGGTCATCGACCCGATGAAGGCGTCGGCGTTGGAGGTGGCCCGTCAAAGCCTGGACGCCAGGCTGGTGGTCAGCATCGAGGGCAGCCAGGTCTCGCATGCCATTTTCTCGATGGCCGACGAGGCGGCGCTGGTGCTGCTGCAACCGCCTGATCGCTTCGGCATGCAGTACAAGGAGTTCACGGACGCCATGGGCATGCGCTTCGGTTTCGTCGTGTGCGACCCCGTCGACGATGGCTTCAAGGTGGACATCGACGAGTTGTTGCGCCTGCTGGACAGCGTCGAAACCTGAGCTTGGCCGCGCTGGCTGGGGTCCAGGCTTCTTACAATGCCCGGATGCCTTTTGTTCACCTGCGCTCTCACACTGAATTTTCTGTCGTCGATGGCACCTTGCGCATCGACGACCTGGTCAAGGCCGCGGCCAAGGACGGCCAGCCTGCCATCGCGGTCACCGACCTGAGCAACCTGTTCGGTGCGGTCAAACTGTACTCATCTGCGCGTAAAAAGGGGGTTCAACCCATCATTGGCGCGGATGTCTGGGTGGAGCCCGAAGAGTCGGGCAAAGCGCCCACCCGCCTGCTGCTGCTGATCCAGAACCGCAAAGGCTATTTGCGGCTGTGTGAGTTGCTGGGCGAAGCCTGGACGGCGCCGGGGCAGCGCACGCATGCATGGGTGCACTGGCAGTCGCTGGCCGAGAACAACGAGGGTTTGATCTGCCTGTCCGGTGCGGATCTGGGCGCTGTGGGGCTGGCCATTTTGAATGGCGACATGGGCAAGGCCGAGTCCCAGGCCCGCAAGCTGGCCGAGACCTTCCCGGGGCGTTTTTACATCGAGGTGCAGCGCGCCGGGCACGCCACCAATGAAACCCACATCCGTGCGGTCGTGCCTTTGGCCGCCAAGCTGGGTCTGCCCGTGGTGGCCACGCATCCCATCCAGTTTCAGACGCCCGATGACTTCGAGGCGCACGAGGCGCGCACCTGCATCGCCGAGGGCGAGACCCTGGGCAACCCGCGCCGCGTCAAGCGCTTCACGCGAGAGCAGTATTTCAAGACTTCGGCCGAGATGGCGGCCCTGTTTACCGACCTGCCTTCGGCCATTGCCAACACCGTGGCGATTGCTCGCCGTTGTTCACTGACCCTGGTGCTGGGCAAGCCGCAGTTGCCCAACTTCCCGACGCCCACCTTGCTGGACGGGCCCGAAAAGGGCAAGCCCATGCCCATGGCCGACTACTTTCGCCAGTTGTCGTTCGAAGGGCTGGAAGAGCGGCTGATCCAGCTCTATCCCAAAGAGGCCGAGCGCGAGGCACAGCGCACCACCTATGTCGAGCGGCTGGACTTCGAGATCAACACGATCTTGAACATGGGCTTTCCCGGCTACTTCCTGATCGTGGCGGACTTCATCAACTGGGCCAAGAACAACGGCTGCCCGGTGGGCCCGGGCCGGGGCTCGGGCGCCGGCTCGCTAGTGGCCTATGCGCTCAAGATCACCGACCTGGACCCGCTCAAATACAACCTGCTGTTCGAGCGTTTCCTGAACCCCGAGCGGGTCTCGATGCCCGACTTCGACATCGACTTCTGCCAGGGCAACCGCGACCGCGTCATCGACTACGTCAAGGACCGTTATGGCCGCGACGCCGTCTCGCAGATCGCCACCTTCGGCACCATGGCAGCCAAGGCTGCGCTGCGCGATGTGGGCCGCGTGCTGGGCATGGGCTATGGCCATGTGGACGGTATTGCCAAGCTGATCGTGGCGCCACCTGGCAAGACGGTGACGCTGGCCAAGGTGCCCGAGAACCCTGACCCCGGCATCATCTACGCCCGCAAGGAGGCCCCCGAAATCGACCAGCGCGAAGCGGCTGAAGAAGAGGTCGCCTCGCTGCTGTCACTGGCCACGCGGGTTGAGGGCATGGTGCGCAACATCGGCATGCACGCCGGGGGCGTGCTGATCGCGCCTGGCAAGATCACCGACTTCTGCCCGCTGTACATGCAGCCAGGCAGCGACTCGGCCGTGAGCCAGTACGACAAGGACGACGTCGAAGCCATCGGCCTGGTGAAGTTCGACTTTCTGGGCCTGGCCACGCTGACCATTCTGGAGCTGGCCAAGGACTACATCGTTGCGCGCCACCCCGATCAGAAGGACTTCGACTTTGCCAAGATCCCGCTGAATGACGCCGCCGCTTACCGGCTGTTGTCAGAGGGCAAGACCGTGGCCGTGTTCCAGCTTGAATCCCGCGGGATGCAGGGCATGCTGCGCGATGCCAAGCCCAGCGTCTTCGAGGACATCATCGCGCTGGTGGCGCTCTACCGCCCAGGCCCGATGGACCTGATCCCCTCCTTCTGCGCGCGCAAACATGGTCGCGAAGAGGTGGACTATCCGCACCCCTTGATGGAGTCCGTACTCAAGGAGACCTACGGCATCATGGTCTACCAGGAGCAGGTGATGCAGGTGGCCCAGAAGGTGGGCGGCTACTCGCTCGGTGGCGCCGACATGCTGCGACGGGCCATGGGCAAGAAGAAGGTCGAGGAGATGGCCGAGCACCGCTCGATCTTCGCGGCCGGTGCAGCCAAGAACGACATCAAGCCCGAGCTGGCCAACGAGATCTTCGACCTGATGGAGAAGTTCGCGGGCTATGGCTTCAACAAGTCGCACGCGGCCGCGTATGCCTTGCTGGCTTACCACACGGCCTGGCTGAAGGCGCACTACACGGCCGAGTTCTTCTCAGGGAATATGAGTGTGTCGAGTGACGACACGGACAAGCTCAAGATCTTCCATGACGATGCGGTGCAGAACTTCGGCATCACCTTCACGCCGCCCGATGTGAACCAGGGTGAATGGCGCTTCGTGCCCACGGGCAACAAGACCATCTGCTATGCGCTGGGCGCCGTCAAAGGCACAGGGCAGGGCGCCATCGAGGCCTTGGTGCGCGAGCGCAAAGAGAATGGCCCGTTCAAAAGCTTCTTTGACTTCTGTGCCCGTGTGGACCGCAAGCAGGTCAACAAGCGCGTAGTGGAGGCCTTGATCAAGGCGGGCGCGTTTGACTCGCTGGAACCGCACCGGTCGGGCTTGCTGGCCAGCGTGAGCCTGGCTTTCGAGTATGCCGACACCTTGCTGGCCAATGCCGACCAGGGCGGCCTGTTCGACTTCGGCGACAGCCACGCGGCCTCGACCAACGAGCCGGAGATGGTTCCAGCCGAGCCCTGGACACTGAAAGAGCGCCTGTCGCTTGAGAAAACGGCGATCGGCTTTTACCTCTCAGGCCATCTGTTTGACGAGGCCGAGTCGGAGGTGCGCCGTTTTGCGAGGCAGCGCATCGGCGATCTCAAGGACAGCCGGGACCCGCAAGTGGTGGCAGGCATCATCAGCGAGTTGCGCATCATCAATGGCTCGCGCGGCCGGGTCGCCATCTTCAAGCTGGACGACAAAAGCGAGACCATCGAGGCCGTGGCCAACCAGGACACGCTCGACGCCAACAAAGACTTGTTGAAAGACGACGAGTTGGTGATCATCCAGGGCAAGGTGCAGACGGACCGCTTCTCGGGTGGCTTGCGTCTCAATGTGCAGCAGGTGTTCGGCCTGGCGACTGCCCGTTGCCGCTACGCGCGTTTCGTGCGGGTCGTGGCCCGCGATCAAAAGCTGCCCGTGGCCGATCTGCTACGTGAGTTCCCCGCCCGGCAGGTGCCTGCCAGCCAACCCGATCTGCCCGACACCTCGCAGGGCTTGCCCATCCGCGTGGTGGTGGAACGGCGCACCCCCGAGCTGTCAGCCAGAGGTGAGCTGGACCTGGGTGAGCGCGCGCGCGTATACCCGAGCGAGCAGGCCATGCTGCGCTTCAAGGAACTGATGCCTGAGGCACAGGCCACGGTGGTTTACGGAGAGGGTTGAGGCCAAGGCGGATCAGACCGTGCTTGCGCAGTGTCTTGTGGGCGATGGCGACGACGGATTTTTTGCGCCCTTTGCGAACGGCCTGCCGAACAAGCTCGGCGGCGCTGTTCACTGTGAGCTGTCCGCCTTGCATGAAAGTTTGGATAATATGTTGTCATGCGCACTGTCTCCGCCGTCATCCCGACCTACAACCGCCGTCACTCCATCGAGCGGGCAGTGGATTCCGTGCTGGCTCAGACGCGGCCACCCGACGAGGTGATCGTCGTCGACGACGGCTCGACGGACGGCACCGCCGAGTTGCTGGCCGCGCGTTATGGTGACCGGGTGCGTGTCCTGCGCCAGCGCAATGCCGGCGTCTCCGCCGCGCGCAACCACGGCGCCCGCGTGGCCCATGGGGACTACCTCGCCTTTCTCGACAGCGACGATATCTGGTTGCCGCACCGCCTCGAACGGCAGCTCGCGCTGGCGACGGCAAGTGGGGCCGGCCTCGTGGTGTGCAATGTCCGCCGCGTCGATTCGGCCGGCCAGGAGGTGAATATTTTCGACCGCCGGCAGCAGTTCCCGCGCGACGGTCGAGTGCTCGAGCATGCGCTGCTCAATCCGGCCCTGGCACCCCCGTCGGTGCTGGTCACGCGCGAGGCTTTCGCCGCCGCAGGCGGCTTCGACGAGTCGCTCACCACGGCCGAGGACATCGATCTCATGCTGAAGCTCGCGCTGGGGACGGAAGTCGCCGTGGTGCCCGAGGTGCTGGTGCACGCCTATGTCAACCGCGATGACCAGCTGTCGTCCTTGCCGCGTTCGCCCAGCGACTATGTGGCAGTCGTGGAGCGCTTCCTCGCCGCCCATCGCCGCGACATTCCCGCGCCCTGGTCGCGGCGGGCGCGTTGCCAGCTCTACGCCCGCAATGCGCGCGCCGCCGTGCTGATGGGCGAGCGCAGCGCGGCCCTGCAGTACCTGGCGCGGGCGGCCGTCGCGGCACGCAGCGGTGGAGAATTGGGCCCGGTGATCGCTGCGGCGCAGACCGTGGTGAAGAGGATCGCGGTCACGGCGGCGCGCCGCCTGGTCTTACTGAGTCATAGAAGCCAAGGCATTCTGTGCATCTCTTCATTCTTTGCGTGAGGAACGCGCGATGCGAGCGAACGATTTGACAAGTACTTGGATCACCTGTCAAAGGGACTTGGGCATGCGGGTCGCCATGTGGGGCTCGAGGATTACTGCACAGGTTTGATGCTGCCGCTGTCGCGCAAGCGCAAAACTACGTTTGTGACACAGCAAGCCTAGGAGGCGACGGTCTTCCGTCGCGCGCGCAGGACAAGCCCGTGCCCCGACAAGGGCAGGGAACGCAGGCGCGGCCCGCCGGCTAGCGCGATGGCATTGCACAGCGCGGGTGCGACGCCCGGCACGCCGAGTTCCCCGAGCCCGCCCAGTGGGGTCTCGCCCCCGCCGACGAACACGACCTCGACCGTGGGGGTGGTGGGCATGCGCAGCATGGGGTAGCCGTCGAAGTTGCTGGCCACGGGCAGCCCGGCACCGATCGCCACCTGCTCCATGGCGGCTGCCGACAGCGCCAGCAGCACCGCGCCGGCCACCTGCGCCTCGGCGTTGGTAGGGTCGACGACCAAGCCGCAGTCCACCACGCAAGTGATGCGCTCGACGAGGACCTCCTGGCCCGACAGCACGACCTCGATGCCGGTGGCGCAGGCCGCCCCCCACCAGTCCACCAGCGCGACCCCAGCCGGCACCTCTCCGAGCCTGTCGCGCAGTGCCTCAAGTACCCTGCGTGCGCGGTCATTGTCACCGAGAAGGGCTAGCCGGGCCGCGAAGGCTGCTGCGGTGGATTCGACGCGCAACAGCTCGTCGATGGCGGATTCGACGATGAACAGGTTGTGGGAGAGGTCGACCGAGCGCCAGGAGCCGCCGCGCACGTGGGTGGTCGTCGCGGCGGCGGAAGCCTGCAGCGTGAAATGGCGGTAGGGCAGGGGCGCCAGCCCGCCGATGCGCGGCTCGCCATCAGAGGCCGCCAGTGCCAGGTGCGCCGTCAGGCCCTGGGGGCTGGCACCCGGTGCGGCGCGCAGCAAGCCGACGACGGCGGGCCTGAAGCGCCCTTGCCGCAGGTCTTCGGCCCGCGAGTACACGAGCTGGATGGTGCCACCGGCGCGCGATGCGATGCGTGCGGCGAGGACTGCATCGTCGGTCCGCAGCCGGCGGCCGAAACTGCCGCCCATCATCACCGGGTGGACGGTCACGCGGGATTCCTCGAGGCCGAGCGCGGCGGCAACATCCGCCCGGACCTCTGCCGGTGCCTGGGTGGGCGCCCAGACCGTCACAGCGCCATCTCGCGCATTGATGTCCACCGTCGCATTCAACGGCTCCAGCTGCGCGTGGTAGAGCAAGGGCAGTTCGTAGCGCAGCGTCGTTGCGCCGGCCGGCGCAGGCGGCTGGGCAGCCAGCGCAGCGTCGGCCGCCGCGACAAGGATCGTGAACATCGCTGCCGTGTCGGCGGCTTGCGGTTGCGACCAGCGCGGCGCGAGCAGCGCTGCGGCAGACAGGGCGTGCCACGTCGTGCGCGCGATGACGGCCACGGCGTCGTCGAGGATCACCACGCGCTCCACGCCCGGCGCCGCCTGCGCAGCGGCGGCATCCACGCCCTCCAGGCGACCACCGTCGTGCGGGCAGGCCAGTACGGTGGCAAAGCGCATCCCGGGGACGCGGACATCCAGGCCGTAGGTGGCGGTGCCGTTGACCTTGCTCGCGGTGTCGGCGCGCCCGCCGCGCTTGCCCACAAGGAGCCATTCACGCTGTGGTCGCAGCGGCGGGTCTGTCGGCACCGGACGTGTGGCCGCGGCGGCGACGAGCACCGCGAACGGCACCTGGCGACCAGACGGCGAGTGGTGCACGGCGCCGGCGGCGGTCGTGCACTCGCGGGCGGGCACGTCCCAGCGTGACGCCGCCTCGGCGACGAACATCTCGCGCGCCGCGGCACCGCACAGTCGCATGGGCGCGTAGAGGCCTTTTAGCGTGCGGCTACTGGCCGTGGTGAACCCCCAGGGTGCCCGGAACGCCTGCGCCACCGGTGCATGGGTCACCGCCACGCGCGACCAGTCCGCGCCCAGCTCGTCGGCCACCACCCGCGCCAGAGCCGATTGCGTGCCCTGGCCCATCTCGGCCACTGGCAGCCGTAACGTGACCGCGCCATCCGGGCCCACGAGCACCCATCCTGCGTCCCCGAGCGGCATCGCGCGGCGTCGGTCGCGCCACCAGCGCAGAGCGCGCGGCGCGAGCGTGGCGCCGACGGCCAGCGCGCCGATCCCGAGACCTCCTGCAACCAAGACCCAACGACGCGAGACTTTCATGCGACGGCCTTGAGAGTTGGACTTTTTGGGCGGAAGACAGCAGCAGAGCGCAGCGCCAGTGCGACGTGTAGGACGTATAGGTCGTAGAGGAAATCCAACCGCATGAGGCCAATTGTGGCACCGATTTTTGGCCTCTGAACGCCTTTGACTGCCGGGGCGTCCCCGGCCATCCACTAGGCGTCTGGCGTCAGCGCCGGCTGGCGGAAGTAGTAGGCGGCCACGCGCGCCGCATCGAGGTGGCCATCGGGGCCGGCGGCCAGCGCGGTGTCGAATCCCACTCGCGCGAGCAGGCCCGGCACGCGGCCAAGGCGCACTGTGTTCATCCCGACGATGCTCGTGAACAGCAGGGCGTAGCCGTGGGCGCGGGCAGCGGCGGCCACGTCGGCATTGAATCTGCCATGCGGGAACGACAGCGTGTCGGGCACCTCGCCGGTGCAGTCCTTGAGCTGGCGGCGTGCGCCGTCAAGCTCGCTCGGCAGGTCCTCGACGGTCGTCAGCGGGCGGTGCGTCTTGCCGTGTGCGCCAACGGCCACGCCGCCATCGCGCAAGGCCCGCAGTTCCGTGGCCGTGAGCATCTGGCGGACGGGCGGCGCCAGCGCCACGGCGTGGGGCGCGAGCAGGCGCTCGCGCTCGGCATCGGGTAGGCGCTCCAGCGCGGCGATGAGTCCGCGCAAGGCCGCGGCCGTTCGTGGCAGTGCGGAGGCAGCCAGCGTCACGCCCGCGCCGGCGGCGATGGCGCCGAGCGCTTCGGGCGCCAGCCGGCCGGCCTGCCAGGCATCCACGAGGGCCTCCTGGAAGAACGCTTCCGACCGGTCGATGGCGTCCGCCGCGACGAAGATGAGAGCCGGTAGGCCAGCCGCACGCAGCGCCGGCAACGCCACCTGGGCACTGTCGGCCCAGCCGTCGTCGAAGGTGATCAACAGGGCATGAGGCGGCAGCCGCGGCCCGCCCACATGCGCGGCGCGCACGGCGGCCAGGTCCACCACGTTGTAGTGCTGCCGGAAGAAAGCCAGGGCCTCGCCAAACAACGTGGCACTGACCGTGTAGTCAGGGTCGGCACCGGCGGCACGCGGGTCGGCCGGGTCAAGCACGCGGTGGAACATGACCACGGTCAGCGTGTCGCGGTTTGCCCACTGATGGTAGGCACCCATCAATCCGGAGCGATAGGCGAGACGCAGTAGGGTGCTGGAGGCCATGGAGCGTGAGGATAACATTGGGCCATGACCACGGTCGCCGCCGTCATCCCGACCTGCAACCACCGTCGGTGCTGGTGCAGGCCTCGGTGGTCTACCGGGAGGGTTGAGGCCAAGGCGGATCAGATCATGCTTGCGTATCACGTCATACTGTATGAAAATACAGTATGGAAGAGACGCTGCCCGTACCCGATCAACGCGTGAGTCAGCCGCCCCGAAAGGGCCGCGGCACGATGACCCAGGTGCTGCACCGTTTTGAGCGGACGGAACGGGAAGCCCTGGCTGGCGATCAGGCCGTGAGGTCTGACGAGGACGAAGGCGATGCCCCTGCCGTGCCCACCACGGTCACGCCCGAGCAGGCGCGCAGCATCTTGTCGCGCAACGATTCGCCTGACATCCCGTTCACCTCGTCCATCAACCCGTATCGGGGTTGCGAGCATGGCTGCATCTACTGCTACGCCAGGCCCACGCACAGTTATCTCAACCTGTCCCCCGGTCTGGACTTTGAGACGCAGTTGATGGCCAAGGTCAACGCCGCTGCGCTGCTTCGGCGTGAGCTGAGCCTGGCCAGCCATGTGCCCAGTCCGATCAACATCGGTTCGGCGACAGATGCCTACCAGCCGGTGGAGCGTGAATGGCGCATCACGCGCTCGGTGCTGGAGGTACTTCATGCTTGTCAGCACCCCTACACCATCGTGACCAAGTCCAGCCTGGTCGAGCGAGACCTGGACATCCTCGCCATGGCGGGTGCGCGCGGGCAGGCTTATGTGATGGTGAGCATCACCACGCTGGATGGCGACCTGTGCAGAAAGCTGGAGCCCCGAGCGGCCTCGCCACAGCGGCGCTTGCAGACGGTGAGGCGGCTGGCGCAAGCGGGCGTGCCCGTGGGTGTGAATGTGGCGCCCATCATCCCGTTTTTGAATGAGCCGGAGATCGAGCAGATCATCGAGGCGGCCGCGCTGGCTGGCGCGCAGGCCATTCATTACACGGTGGTGCGCCTGCCCTGGGAGGTCAAGCCCTTGTTCGTGGAGTGGCTGGGCCACCATGTGCAGGACAGGGCGGCGCGCATCATGGCGCGGGTGCGTGATTTGCGTGGCGGCAAGGACTACGACGCGGACTTCAGCTTGCGCATGAAAGGTGAGGGCGTGTGGGCGCAGTTGATCGCGCAGCGTGTGCGCAAGGCGGCTGCGCGGCATGGTATGGGGCGTCTGGCGCCAGCGCTGGATGCTTCACGGTTTGATCGCAGCGCCTTGCACCTGGACGATGGCCCCCAGATGGGTCTGTTCTAGGCCTGCCAGTTTCACTGGATGATCGGCATGTCCTGCTCGACGGGGCGGTCTGCGTCGAACAGGTGCTCGACTTCGCGGTCGCCCAGCAGGTCGTCGCTTTGGTTGCCATCCTCGCCATCTTCGTCTGTGGGCGAGGTGACCACAGGCAAGGGGTCGAGCGAGCGCCAGGCTGGCGTACTGATCAGGGCGCTGGTGACCAGGCCAGACATGCGGGCTGTCCACCAGATGGTGCCCAGGGACAGGCCCAGGCCAGTCGAATAGCTGGCATTGCGGGCAAACTGGATCGCGGCGGGTTCGTCGGCGTCACGTTGTGCACTGTCGCCCGCCGCAGTCGATGACGGCAAGGCATGAGCCACATGACTCAGCGGGGTGACCAGCAAATTGATGCCCGAGGCTTGCGGTGTCAGGGCGGGCAGGATCAGGTCCAGCAACTGCAGCACGGGGGAGCTTGTGCCAAGCTTGCTCTGCTCTGCATTGCCCATGATCTGATAAGCGCTGAAGTTGAGGCGACTTGCCGCGAACAGGGTGTCAACACGGCGTGGCGCGCCCCAGTTGGCCGATGGGATGGACGACATGGCCTTGTCGCTGACCGACGAGCCCATCTCGCTTGATGGCCCTTCTTCACTGACAACGGGGGCTTCCACCGCTGGCGTGGTGTTGCTGGGCTCGACGACGGGCTCGGGCGTGGTTGGTGCAGGCGTGACAACGGGCTTGTCCAGCGTGGTGGGGGTCTTGTCCTGGCTGACGATGGTGTCGTCTGGTGCCGGGGGTTGAACGGGCACGCTGGGTGGTACCACCAGGATGTCAACGCGCCGGGTGGTGCTGCCTTCCTGGCCATCGAAGGCCTGGTAGGTGAACCAGTCCGCGCCAGCGAAGCCGGTGCTGGCCCGGTACTGCACGGAGCCGTCTTGCAAGATGGTCACGGTGCCGTGCTGGCTGGGCTCGACCAGCCTGACCGAGAGCGTGTCGCCTTCAAGATCGGAGGCGCTTGCCAGCAATGTGGCAGAGGACCAGGAGGCCTCGCCCATGGTGACCACGGTCATCTGGCTGCTGACCATCTGCGGCGCGGTGTTGGCTCGTGCGATGGCCTGTGTGGCTGTGCTGGTGACCGAGGTGAGGGTGCCTTGCCCGTCGGTGTAGGTGGCGCGCACGGATATGACGGTGCCGATGTCTGTGGTGCCCAGCACATAGCTGGTGCCGGTGGCGCCGGTGTCTGTGCCGTCGCGTAACCAGTGGTAGGTGATGCTGCCCAGGCCATCCGCGTCGCTGAGGGTGTCGCTGGCGGTCAGGGTTTGACCCTGGATGGCCGTGCCGGTGACCGTGACGGTGCCGCTGGGGGCGTCATCCACGGCGGTGATCTGGATGATGGCCGTATCAGTTGATGTGAGTGGCGCACCGGCGCCGGTGTTGCCCAGGTCGTTGACGATCAGGGTGAGTGTGTCTGTCGGGGGCGGGGTGTCACTGTTGATCTGATAGTGGACCGTGCCGGTGCTGGTGCCTGTGAGCAACTGGTTGATCTGGCTGAGCGTGCCAGTCAGTGTCACGTTGACGGACCCTGAGCCACTGACTGTGACCCCCGAGTCGCCTGCGTTGACCATGATGGTACCGCTGGTGACGATCAGGTTGGCCTGTACGGTGCCGCTGCCGGCGTCCAGGTCGCTGATGCTGATGCCTGTGCCATGCAGGGCCAGGTCGGTTTGCTCTGTGTCGTTGTAGGTGTTGAGACCGATGGTGGCGTTGGGTGACTCATTCGTGGGTGTGATGGTGATGGCGATGGCTTGTGTGTCGGTGTTGGTGCCGTCGCTCACTTGCACAACGACGTCATAGACGTTGTTGCCGCCTGTATCGGTGGGCGACTCAAAGTCAGGTGCGCTGGCAAGGGTCAGCACACCGGTGGAACTGTCGATGGTGAACTTGGCCGAATCTGCGCCACCAGAGATGGTGTAGGTCAGCGTGCTGCCCGCGTCGGTATCGGTGGCCGTGACGGTGGTGACCGCGGTGGCGTTCTCGGCGACGTTGACGCTGGCCGAGGCGCCGGCGCCATCGCTGGTGATGACGGGGCTGTTGTCATTCAGCGCGGTCACGGTCACCGCGAT
>Ga0209066_10006355_pt1 | contig 12083 bp, 9 predicted proteins | sample All_14_2_FD_187198 | JGI IMG/M metagenome (GOLD analysis project Ga0209066, IMG submission 187198) | Freshwater microbial communities in response to fracking from Pennsylvania, USA - Allegheny Zone_MetaG_DW_15 (SPAdes) (version 2) ...
CCAAGGGCAAACCGCTGGGCCGTCGGATCCTGAAGTCCGAGCTGGAGAACCCGGCCAACACCTACAACACCTATCTGATCGATGGCTTGCCGCCGACGCCGATCGCCAACCCGGGCCGCGCGGCCCTGGCGGCGGTACTCGACCCGCCGCCCAGCGACTACCTGTTCTTCGTCGCCGACGGCACCGGCGGGCACGCCTTCGCCGTCACCTACGAGGAGCACCAGCGCAACGTCGAGAAATGGCGCGCCTGGCGCGCGCGGACAGGCAAGTAGATGGCCCTTTCGGGGATGACCGGTTTTGGCCGCGCCGAGGGCGCGCAAGGCGACTGGACCTGGGCCATCGAGGCCCGCTCGGTCAACGGGCGCAACCTGGAGACCCGCTTCAAGGCGCCGCCGGGCTTCGAGTCGCTTGAGAAGGCCATCCGCGACGGATCGCAGGCCCGCTTCCAGCGCGGGCAGGTCAACGTCAGCGTCCAGGCCCGCCGCGCCGAGAGCGCCGGCGCCGCCAGCGTCAACCTCGATCAACTGGAGCGCTACCTGGCCGCCGTGACGCCCTATGTGAAGGCAAAGCGGGTCAAGCGGCCCTCCGCTGACGGGATGCTGGCGCTGCGCGGCGTCATCGAGGTGACCGAGGCCGCCGAGGACCCCGAGGCGCGGGCCGCCTTGGAACAGGCCATCGCCGCCTCCATCGCCCTGGCTCTGGACGCGCTGAAGGCGGCGCGGCTGGAGGAGGGCGCGGCGCTGACGCCGGTGCTGACCGGCATGATCGATCGGGTCGAGACGCTGGTCGCCGCCGCCGGCGCCGAAGCGGCCGCCCATCCGGCCATCATCAAGGACCGTTTCGCCGGGCGCATGACCGAGCTGCTCGGCCAGGCCGCCAGCGAGGAGCGCATCGTCCAGGAGGCCGCCGCCATGGCCACCCGCGCCGACGTGCGCGAGGAGCTGGACCGCCTGGCCGGCCACATCGCCGCCGCCCGCACGCTGATCGCCAGCGACGCCGCCGCCGGCCGCCGGCTGGACTTCCTCACGCAGGAGTTCATGCGCGAGGCCAACACCCTGTGTTCGAAATCGGCGACCCCGGCCTTGACCGCCATCGGTCTCGACCTCAAAGCGGTGATCGAGCAGTTCCGCGAGCAGGTGCAGAATGTCGAGTGAAGAGGCCCGGCCGACGCGGGGCCTGATGCTGATGGTCGTCGCGCCGTCGGGGGTGGGCAAGACCTCGCTGACGCGGCGGCTGGTCGCCGACCATTCCGACCTGCACCTGTCGATCTCCGCCACCACCCGCTCGCCGCGTCCCGGCGAGCACGACGGCCGCGACTATCACTTCGTCGACCGCCCGGCCTTCGACGCCATGGTCGAGCGCGGCGAGTTCCTGGAGTGGGCCGAGGTCTACGGCAACCGCTACGGCAGCCCGAAGATCCCGATCATGGAGGCGCTGTCCAAGGGCCAGAGCACCCTGTTCGACATCGACTTCCAGGGCGCCATGAAGATCTGCGGCCAGGCGCGCCAGGACTGCGTGCTGGTCTACATCCTGCCGCCGTCGCTGGCCGAGATGCACCGCCGGCTGCACGCCCGTTCGCAGGACAGCGAAGAGGTGATCCGCGAGCGCATCGCCCGCGCCAAGGAGGAGGTCTCCAACTGGAAGACCTTCGACTACGTGGTCATGAACGACGACTTCGACCGCGCCTACGCCGAGCTGGCCCACATCTACCACGCCGAGCGCCGCAAGGCCTCGCGCAACCTCTGGATCGAACCGCTGGTGGCGGATCTGCTGGCGGAGGCGATCCCGGAGTCCGGGGAGGGGTAGTGGGGCTTGCGTGCTTCGCGACGCGGACCTGACGGTCCGCTCCTCAGCATGACGAGCTTAGTTGACGTACCCGCACTTTCGTCATCCTGAGGAGCGAGTCTTGGCGAGCGTCTCGAAGGACGCACAGCACCGCTAAAGCGCCCGCGCCAACCTCAGGAACCCCTCCACCGGCACCGTCTCGGCCCGCACGTTCGGGTCGATGCCCGCCTTCTCGCACAGCGCCTCGCCGCCGAGCAGGCGCAGGCTGGACCGCAGCATCTTCCGGCGCTGGCCGAACGCGGCGGCCGTCACCTTCTCCAGCGCCGCGACCAGCTCGGCTGGCGGGGCGTCGGCCAGCGGGTCGAGGCGCACCACGGCCGAGGCGACCTTGGGCGGCGGGGTGAAGGCCCGGGCGGGGAGGTCCATGACCACCTTGGCCCTCGCCAGCGCCTGGGAGACCACGCTGAGGCGGCCGTAGGCGTCGGCGCCGGCCGGGGCGGCGATGCGGTCGGCGACCTCCTTCTGGAACATCAGGGTCATGGAGACCGGCCGCCACGGTCCGGTCAGCCACTTGATCAGCAGCGGCGTGCCGACGTTGTAGGGCAGGTTGGAGACCACATGGCCCGGCCCGCCGGCCAGCGCCGCCTCGTCGACCTTCAGGGCGTCGGCCTCCACCAGCGTCAGCCGGCCGTCAGAGACCGCCGCCAGCTCGTTCAGCAGCGGCAGGAAGCGGGCGTCCTTCTCGACGGCGATGACCCTTGCGCCGGCCTCGACCAGCGCGCGGGTCAGCCCGCCGGGGCCGGGCCCGACCTCGATCACCGTCTGGCCCTCGAGCGGACCGGCCAGCCGGGCGATCTTCCGCGTGATGTTGAGGTCGAGCAGGAAGTGCTGGCCAAAGCTCTTGTCGGCCAGCAGGCCGTGGTCGGCCAGGCTCTCGCGGAGCGGGGGGAGTTGGTCGATCCCGGTCATCGGCGTTCGGTGATCTTTCCCAACTATCGTCATCGTCGGACTTGTTCCGACGACCCATGAACACGGCGTCGGCTGTTACGCGCTTCCGCCCATCGGCGCCACTCCCGGAGCGCACCACGCATGGGTCGTCGGAACAAGTCCGACGATGACGGGAAGGGGGAACGAGGGGAGAAGGGTAGGTGCTACCCTCGCCGCGCCGCGATCTCCGCCGCCAGCCGGATGGCGGCGATCAGGCTGTCGGGGCGGGCCAGGCCCCGGCCGGCGATGTCGAAGCCGGTGCCGTGGTCGGGCGAGGTGCGGACGATGGGCAGGCCCAGGGTGACGTTCACCCCGCCCCAGAAGTCGAGCATCTTCACCGGGATCAGCGCCTGGTCATGGTACATGCACAGGACGGCGTCGTAGCGGGCGCGGGCCTCCGGGTGGAACAGGCTGTCGGCGGGCGAGGGGCCGTTCGCCTCGACGCCCAGCTCGCGCAGCGCGCGGACCGCCGGAGCGATGACCTCGATTTCCTCGCGGCCCAGAGCGCCCGATTCCCCGGCGTGCGGGTTCAGGCCGGCGACTGCCAGGCGCGGGGCGGCGATGCCGAAGTCGCGGCGCAGGGCCTGGGCTGTGACCAGCCCGGCGTTGACGATCTTCTCGACGGTGAGCAGCGAGGAGACCTTCGCCAGCGGCTCGTGGATGGTCACCAACGCCACCCGCAGGTCGGCGGCGGTGAGCATCATCACCGGGCCGCGCGCGCCGTCGTGGCGGCTGGCGGCGGTCAGTTCGGCGAGGAACTCGGTGTGGCCAGGAAAGCCGAAGCCGGCGGCGTAAAGCGGCGCCTTGGCGATGGGGGCGGTGACCAGGCCGCCGACCGCGCCGGTGAGGGCCAGGCCCACGCCGGTCTCGATCCAGCGGATCACGGCGGCGGCGTTGGCGGGGTTGGGCTGGCCGGCCACCACCGAGGTGGTCAGCGGAATGTCCATCACCGGCAGGGCTTCGGCGAAGACCAGCGCCGCGTCCTCCGGCCGGGTGACCGTCTGCACGGGGACAGGGCCGCCCGGGGCCGACTCCAGCGCCTGGCGGTCGCCGATAACCATGAAGGCCGGACCGCATTCATGCAGCGCCCGCCAGGCCCTGGCCGTGATTTCCGGTCCCGTTCCGGCGGGATCTCCAAGACTCAGCGCGAGTGGCGCCGGCGTCACCGCTGCTCGATGGTCGCCGTGCCGCGCAGGTCGCGCAGCAGGCGCCGGGAGATCATCGACAGCTGCTGACCGACCAGGCGGCTTTCGATCTGCTGCGCGGTCGGGATCTGCGCCCCGCTCTGGCGGCGACCGCAGACCATGATCAGGTGCAGACCGGCGTTGGTGCGGATCGGCTGCGACAGCTGGCCGTCGGGCGTGGTCGCCACGGCGGTCTGGAAGCCCTCGATCAGGCCGGCCACCTCGGCCTCGCCCAGATCGCCGGCCATGACGCCCTGGACGTCCGCGGCCTTGGCTTCGAGATCAGCGCAGCCGGTGACGAGCGGGCGCAGCGCTTCGAGCTGGGCGGCGGCGGCCTGCACCTGCTCGGGCGAGGCGTCGGCCGCGAGCGGCACGGCGGCCTGCTTGAGGCTGACCAGCGCGACATTGGAGCCGGCGCGCTTGTCGCGCAGCGCGATGATGTAGACGCCGTCGTCGGTGACGATGGGGCGGGAGATCTGGCCGGGGCGAAGCTGCTCGAGCGCCTGCTCGACCTCGGCCGGCATCTCACCGGCGCCGACCCAGCCGGCGTCGCCGCCGTTGGCCGCCGTGGCGGAGGAGGAGAACTGCCGGGCGACCGCGGGGAAGGGCGCGCCCTGCTGGATCTGTTCGATGAGCTGGCCGGCGCCCTGGACGGCGTTGTCGAGGCCACCGACCCGGACAGGGTCGATGACGACTTCGCTGATCTGGTACTGCGGCTTGCCGGCCGAGATGGTCAGCTGCTCCTGGACAGCCTTGATCTGGTCCTGGCCGATACGCAGGCGGCTGCCATAGCGGCCCCGGATGTAGCCCTGCCAGCTGACCTCGGCGCGAATCTGCTCGCGCAGGGTCTCGGGACCGACTCCGGCGCTGCGCAGCTGGGCCAGCATCTGGTCGGCGGTCAGATTGTTGCCCTTGGCGACCTCGGTCAGCTCGGCGTCGACCTCGGCGTCGCTCGCGATGATTTCGGTCTTGTGCTCTTTCTCGACCTTGCGGAGTTCCTGGATCTGCAGGCGCTCCTCGATGAGCGAGCGCATGGCCTCCCGCTGCAGCTGGGGCAGGGTGTTCTCGTCAGGCTGGATGCCAGCGGTGATCGACAGAAGCCGCATCCGCTGGACCAGATCGTAGGTCGAGATGATGTCGTCATTGACCACGGCGGCGACGCTTTCGCCGATCGCCGCTTCGATCACTTCGGCCAGGGCCGCGTCGGTGGTCCCGGGGACAGGGGCCTCCTGGGCATTGACCATGGGGGCGAAACCGAGGCTCAGGGCGGACGCAGCCGCCAGTGCCAGCCTCGTCACGCTACGCGTCGACGTATTCAATCTTGTCGTTCCCCTGAATGCTTCGACGGGCAGACGCGCCTGGTTCCGACCGTTCGTCACTGGCTGTAGCCTTTATCGCCCAATGTGGCGAGCGTTAGGCGCAGGATCACCGAGTCCGATGGGCCCAGCGACCTGTTGTAGGTTTCCTCGTGCACCCAGACGACGGCGATATCGAGGCAGTCGTCCCGGTAAAGGCCGCCGAACTCCTGGCGCCGCCAGACATCGCTCTCGACGTCACGGACGCCAGCGAACGTAACGCCCCAGTTGCCGGTGACCATCACTTCGCCTGCGAAGTCGAGGTCCTCGCGCTGGACGCCGGTAATGTCCTGGTTGTCACGCAGATAGCGGACGAAGCCGCGGGCGCGGGCGGTGTTGACGTCGACCCCTGCTTCGAAGCGTCGCACATCGCCCTTGTCCTCGCTGAACCGGGCGCGCGTGAAGAAGCTGACGCTCTCGAAGGGGCGCCCCTCCGCCGCGACGATCCAGTCGGACTTGCTGGTCTGCAGACCGCTTCGGGCCGGAAACTGCGGTTCCGGTTCCGATCGGAAGGTGCGGCCCACCAGGATGCTGGCGCCGCGTCCATCGTCGTAGATCACGCTCGCGCGCGCCCCGACGTTCACGCGGCTTCCGCCTTCGTATCGGTCGAAGCCGGGAAACTTGTTGGCCCGCAGCAGGTTGGTCTCGTCGTACTCAAGGACCGCGCTGTCCTCGTTGGGAATCGGCGTGTTCACGTCGACGTCGGGCGACAGGGCCACCTGCAGCAGGGGCTCAAGCACGATCGTGCGAGCGCCGTCCCGCCGCACCAGCGGGAAGCTGACGTCGAGGCCGGCCACGCCCAAGGCGCGCGCGGTCGTCTCGGCCGCCGGGCCCGGAGCGGTCAGTTCGTCCAGGTCGTAGACGTCGCCGCGCACCTCGGCGAACGGTGACAACCGCAGGCCGCTCGCGAAGGTCCAGGTGTCCCGCCAGTCGGCGAGCGCGCTGACCCGTCGGCTGTCCGCGCCAGGCTGTGTCGCTACGAACTGGGATTGTTCGCGCGTCAGGGCGACGGCGCTGCCGCGCAGCCGCAGGCGTCCGCCGAGCACCGGGCCTTCCGGCTCCCACCGCCCCTCGATCATCGGCGCGATGGTCGGGAAGGTCCGGTCGATGTCGATCGGGCGCAGCCCCTGGATGCTGAGCGCCGAGACCGAAAACCAGGAGCGCTCGTCCTGGCGCACCGCGTACAGCTGGGAGGTCAGTCGCCGGTCGTCCGACGGCAGCAGGCCCCGCTGCTCGTAGACGTCGTTGATGTCGTATTTGTCGAAGATCAGATCGTCAGAGGCCCGCTCCGCGGCGAAGCCCCAGCGCCAGTCCTCGTTGATCCGGAACGCCCCGTCCGCGAGGACGTAGCTGCGCGAGGTCAGGTCGCCGATCCGGTCGCCGTCGCCGTCGAGGTCCCGCTCGTAGGTGAAGCCGAGGCGGGCGTTGATCTGTCCGGACCAGAAGCGCTTGCGCCACTGCAGGTTCAGGAAGGGGTTCACCCGCGTGTTGATCTGCGGGCTAATCACCAGATCTTCGGAGGGCGAGATGATCAGGGCGTAGGGCTGTTCGTAGGACAGGCCGCGCCGGGCGGAGGCCAGGATCCTGGGGGCCAGCAAGCCGCTCTTGCGCTCGGCGCTTGGATCCGGATGCCAGAAGACCGGCGCGTAGAAGACCGGCACGCCCCACATCTCGATCACCGCGTTGCGGTAGTAGATGATCTGCTTTTCGCGGTCCTGGACCACCTTGTCGGCGCGGATCGACCAGGTGGGCGGCTTGCTCTTGTCGTCGGCGCAGATCTCGCAGGGGGTGTAGATCGCCCGGGTCAACTCGTTGACCAGGTCGCTGCGGCGCACCGCCGTGCTGGCGGCCAGCTTAACGTTGCCCTCAAGGCGGGCGGAGAAGCCGTGGGCCACGCCGGCGCGCATTTCCTCGTCCAGCACCATCTCGTCAGCGAAGCTGACGGCGCCGGACGGGTCGATGACCACCACCTCGCCCCGCGCCGTGATCAGGCCGCTGCGGATGTCGTAGATCAGAGACCGGGCGCGCAGGGTGCGGCCGCGGTAACGCACTTCGACATCGCCTTCGGCGGTGACGACCTGATTGCCGTCGTCCTGGATGAGGCTGTCGGACTCCAGGTAGAAGCCGTCGTCGCCGAGGCCGTCCTCACTGGCCGCCGGCGCGACAGGCGCGGTCGGGATCGCCGCGAAGTCCTGCGCCAGAACCGGTCCCCCGGCGGCCAGCGCCAAGCCGGCCGCGCTGGCCAGCAAACGGCCATGCCCTCTGGGCCGTCTCAGGGCTCGGCTCGTGGTCGTCATGTGACGGTCTTCCTCCCGGCGACGCGCCCCCGCACGATTCCACCGTCTTCCGTATAGCAAAGCAGCGTCAGTCCCGATAACAGCGCCAGCAGAGGCGGCGCCCAGGCGGCGGCGGCGGCCGGCACGATCTCGGCCTTCCCCAACGCCCCGCAGAACTGGTTGAAGAAGAAAAACACGAAGCCCAGCGCCACGCCCGAACTGGCCAGCACCGCCAGTCCGCCCAGACGCATGAGCCGTAGCGAGAAGGCCGCCGCCAGCAGCGACATGGCCGCGAACAGGATCGGTGTGGCCAGCAGCTGGTGCAGTCGCAGGCGGTAGGGCAGGGCGGAGAACCCGGCCGTCTCCGTCCCCCGGATGGTCGCCGGCAGGCGCCAGAACGCGATCGCCTCGGGCGTCGTGAAGCGTTCGATCGCCGCCTGTTCGTCCAGAGTCGAGGGAATGGAGAGGGTTTCTGACCGAACTGAACCGGCGCCCGGCGCCGCCTCGCGCACGCCCTTCAGGCGCCAGTAGCCCGGCATCAGCCGCGCCTCGTCCGCCTCGATCCGGCGGGAGAACTCCAGGCCGCCGCTGGCGGTGACGCGGTAAACGAACATGGACACATCCTTGAGCCGGACCGTGCCGTCGACCTGGTCGTGCGATCGCGCGCGGATCACCACCTGTGAGGAGGCGTCGCCCTGGCGCAGCCAGGTGTCCTTGGGCGTCGAGGTCTGGAATTCCTCCAGCACGGCGTCCCTGGACTGTTCAAACTGCGCGCCAAGCATCGCCGCCAGCGGGTTCAGGGCGGCGACTGTCGCGGCGCCGACTAGGAAGGCTGCGGCGGTGGCCGGAAGGATGAAACGCCAGGCAGAGACGCCAGCCGCGCGCATGGCGATCAGCTCGCTGCGGCGGTTCAGGCCGACGAACGCCGCCAGTGTTCCGAACAGGAAGGCGAAGGGCAGCAGGGTCAGGATCGTCGACGGGGCCTTGAGCAGGGTCAGCCAGAGTAGACGGGGAAAGCCCGCGTCGCCCCGGCCGCCGACCGTCCGCGACACTTCCACGAAGTCGATGAGCAGGATGACGGAGCCGATGACGGCCAACGCCCCGGCGACCCCGAGCAGGGTACGCGACAGCACATAGCGTTCCAGCCGTCCGATTCCGAGGTTCATGTGGCCACCCCCGTCGATGGCCCGTTGCGCGATTCGGCGAATCCGAACGGCAGCCACTCGCGCCATCCGTGGCGACGGCGCACGGGTCGATAGAGCTGGCCGAACCCCCAGGCGATCGCCGCCAACGGGATCAGATACTGCAGGACATTGAGCGCCGGGGTGTCCTCGCAGGCGGCCTGGACCGCGAAGCCGATGATCCGCACGCCGGCCGCCGCCGCGCCGATGACGGCAATCCGGCGACCATAGCCGAGGCGGCTGAAGCTGGACCCGAGGACGGCGGCCAGCGCCAGGGCCATGAAGGCGAGGCTGTAGAGCGGGGACGCAAGCCGCGAATGGCCTTCGGCCAGCAGCTTCTCGCGGTTCTTCTTTTCGTACGCCTGGGACAGGTCCGGATTGAAAAGCTCGTGCAGATAGCGGTCCGAGGCCTTGTAGGTGACGGTGTCGGAGGTGCTGAGAAAGTCCGCGAGCTCGAGCGCGTACTCCTCGAACGACAGGTAGTTCAGCACGCCGGTCGTGGAGAACTCCTGGTTTGATCCATTTCGCATCACCAGCACCGGCCGGCCGGCGCGTTCGGTAATCCGGCCTTCCCGTGCGGTGTAGGTGGTGGCCCCGCCGTCCGGTTTGCGGTGATGGATGAACAGATTGCGGATCTTGCCGTCCGGATCGACGGTCTGGCCATAGACGGTCAGCCTCGGCGCCGGTTCGGAGAACTCGCCCTCGCGGACCAGGGTGGCGGCGACATCGGTGCGCGCCGCCGAGACGATCTCGCGCATCGCCCGGTAAGAGGCCGGCTGGACCCAGAGGTTGACCGCCAGGCCGACGAGCACCGCCAGCGTCGCGAGCCGCAGCGCCGGCGACACCAGCCGCGAGCGGCTCATGCCGCCGGCCTGGCAGACCACCAGCTCATGGTCCGTCTGCAGTCGGTTCAACGCCACCAGGGCGGCGACAAAGATGGCGATCGGCAGGATCAGGTTCATCAGCTGCGGCATCGCAAGCAGGATGACCTGCAGATAGACCCAGGCCGTCTGGCGCTGCTCGATGATGATGTCGAGGCGACCCAGGCTCTGGCTCAGTAGTCCAACGGCGCCCAGCGCGGCGGTGGCCAGCAGGGTCGGCGTCAGCAGCTGGCGAAAAAGATAGCGCTCGATCAGACGCATAGAGGGAAGCTGGGCCCGTTGAAGGTTCGGGGAAACCCCGAAGCAGGGGTGGTCCGTTCTATACCCCCGAATGCGCCGGAAACAACCGCCCGCGCTTCCCTCGCGGCGCGGGTTGGACTATGCCGCGCGGACCACTTTCAGGAGCGTTCCATGCGCATCGAGTTTGTCGCCTCCGACGTCGGCAAGATCCCCACAGGCGGCGCCGCCGCGGTCATGGTCTTCGAGAACGGCCACCTGTCCACCGCCGCCGAGGCGATGGACAAGGCGACGTCCGGGGCTCTGTCCCGCGCCATGTCGGCGGCGCCGCGCTTCGCCGGCAAGCCGGGCCAGACGGTCGAGCTGGTGGCGCCTGCCGGCGTCGACGTCCAGCGTCTGGTCGTGGTGGGTTCCGGCCCCGCGGACAGCTGGGGCGGCGACACGGCCGAACGCTTCGCGGCCCAGGCCTATGGCGCGGTCAAGCTGTCGGGCGCCACGGTGCTGCATGTCTTCACCCCGGGCGCCAAGGCCGAGGAGTCGGCCCGTGCGGCGCTGGGGGCGACGCTTGCCGCCTACCGCTTCGACAAATACCTGACGACCGAGAAGGCCGAGAAGAAGCCCTCGGTCGAGGTGGTCAAGGTCATCACTGATGACGTGGCCGAGGCCGAAGCCGCCTTTGCGCCGCTGAAGGCCCTGGCCGAGGCCGTCTACTTCTCGCGCGACCTGGTCTCTGAACCGCCGAACGTCCTGTTCCCCGCCGAGTACGCCCGCCGGGTCAAGGAACTGGAGTCCCTCGGCCTCAAGGTCGAGGTTCTTGGCGAAGCCGAGATGGCCAAGCTGGGCATGGGCAGCCTGCTCGGCGTCGGCCAGGGCAGCCGCCGCGACAGCCAGCTGGTGGTCATCCAGTGGATGAACGGCGGCGACAGCCAGCCGATCGCCTTTGTCGGCAAGGGGGTGACCTTTGACACCGGCGGCATCAGCATCAAGCCCGCCGACGGCATGGAAGACATGAAGTGGGACATGGGCGGCTCCGCCGCCGTGGCCGGTCTCATGCATGTGCTCGCCGGCCGCAAGGCCAAGGTCAACGCCATCGGCATCCTGGGCCTGGTCGAGAACATGCCCGACGGCAACGCCCAGCGCCCGGGGGACGTGGTCACCTCGATGTCCGGCCAGACCATCGAGATCATCAACACCGACGCCGAGGGCCGGCTCGTTCTGGCCGACGCCCTCTGGTACTGCCAGGACCGCTTCAAGCCGCAATTCATGGTCGACCTCGCGACCCTGACCGGCGCGATCATCATCTCGCTGGGTAACGACTATGCCGGATTGTTCAGCAACAACGATACGTTGTCTGAGAATCTTTTGGCGGCGTCCAAGGCCTCCGGCGAGACGCTGTGGCGGATGCCGCTTCCGGACGCCTACAACAAGCAGATCGAGAGCATGATCGCCGATGTGAAGAACACCGGCGGCCGGCCGGGCGGCTCGATCACCGCCGCGCTGTTCCTGCAGAAGTTCGTCAACGGCGTGCCCTGGGCCCACCTCGACATCGCCGGGACCGCCTGGAAGAAGCCATCGACGGTTCCGACCATCCCGGACGGCGCCGTAGGCTTCGGCGTGCGGTTGCTCAACCAGATGGTGGCGGACAAGTACGAGGTGTGATCCGGCGCCTTGCGTCCTTCGACACGCCTGCTGCGCAGGCTGCTCAGGATGACTAGGGTGGTGTGACGATGCTGGATCGGTGGAACACCCCGATCCAGTCATCCTGAGCAGGCCGAAGGCCGTGTCGAAGGACGCAACGCGCGTGAGCAATCCACCCTGCGAGGTCTGGTTCTACCACCTGGAGCGCTCGTCGCTCGACCAGGTGCTGCCCGACCTGCTGGACAAGACGCTGAAGCGCGGCTGGCGGGCGCTGGTCCGCACCCCGGAGCCTGAGCGGATCGAGCATCTCGACGGCTGGCTGTGGAACTATCGGGATGACAGCTTCCTGGCTCATGGCATGGCCGACGAGCCGTTCGCCGACCACCAGCCGATCCTGCTGACCAGCGGGCAGGACAATCCGAACGCGGCGCATGCCCTGTTCCTGATCGACGGCGCCGAGCCGGGCGATCTTTCGCCGCATGCGCGGTGCATCATCCTGTTCGACGGTCGTGACGAGGCCGCGCTGGCCGCCGCCCGCGGCCGATGGAAGACGTTCAAG
>Ga0209066_10006356_pt1 | contig 12081 bp, 11 predicted proteins | sample All_14_2_FD_187198 | JGI IMG/M metagenome (GOLD analysis project Ga0209066, IMG submission 187198) | Freshwater microbial communities in response to fracking from Pennsylvania, USA - Allegheny Zone_MetaG_DW_15 (SPAdes) (version 2) ...
GCGCTGGTCGCCGGTGCCACCGCGGTGATCTACGGCGCACTGCTGCTGTCGACGATGGTGCGGGAGACGGCCGTGCTCGGCTCCGACTTCGGGCATATCGCTCTTGCCGCGTGGCTGCTGCTCCTCGCGGTGACGGTCGTCGACCTGGTGCTGGTGTGGCGTAAGTCCGCTGTGCGGCGCGCCGTCGCCACTGCGAGCGCCGCGGCGATCATCGCGGTGGTGGCGGCGATCTCCACCCTCGCGGTACTGCCGCCGCCGCGATTCTTGGTGCACACCTTCACCATCTGGGACGTCTTCCTGGGCTACGAGCTGCCCGGACCCGTGACCGCGCTGCGCCTGGTGTCTTACTGGCGTTTTGACACCTTGTTCGGGGTGGCGGCACTCGTGCTCGTGGCCGGTTACCTGGCCGGTGCGCTCACCCTGCGCCGTCGTGGCGATACATGGCCGGCCGGGCGCACCGTGGCCTGGGTCATCGGATGTCTGGCCCTGCTCTTCGCGACGAGTTCGGGGCTGCGTGCCTACGGCTCGGCGACCTTCAGCATGCACATGACCGAGCACATGGTGCTCAACATGTTCATCCCGGTACTGCTGGTGCTCGGCGCACCCGTCACCATGGCCCTGCGCGCGTTGCCCGCCGGCCCCAAGGGCGGCCCGCCGGGTCCGCGCGAGTGGGTGCTGTGGTTCGTGCACTCGCCGGCAACGAAGTTTCTGGCCAATCCCATCGTCGCGTTCTGCCTCTTCGTCGGTTCGCTGTATCTGGTGTATTTCACACCGCTTTTCGACACCCTGATCCGCTACCACTGGGGTCACGAGCTGATGACCCTGCATTTCCTGCTGGTCGGCTACCTGTACTACTGGGGGATCATCGGGATCGACCCGGGGCCGCGCCGGTTGCCGTTCCTGGCCCGCCTCGGACTGCTGTTCGCCGTCATGCCGTTCCATGCGTTCTTCGGTATCGCCACGATGACGATGAACTCCGTGCTCGGTAGTTCGTTCTACGGGCACCTGTCGGTACCGTGGCTGATCAGTCTGACCGATGATCAGCACCTCGGTGGCGCGATCGCCTGGGGTGCCAGCGAGGTCCCGGTGATCATCGTGGTGATCGCGTTGGTGGCTCAGTGGGCACGCCAGGATCGCCGCTCCGGGGCCCGGCACGACCGGCACAGCGACAGTGGCTATGACGACGATCTCGATGCCTACAACGCCATGCTCAGAGAGCTGTCGCGCACCCGCGAGTAGGCGCACAGTCGTACGAGCACGCCGAAAAGTTCCCGAAGAACGTCGTTTGATCGACGAGTAGCGCTGTGCAACAGTGTCTTTCGATCGGGCGGTTCAGCAGACAACTGCCTCTGGACCTAAAGGCGTCGATGTCTTCCACCGAAACCGAACAAAGCCCAGCGCTGGCCCTGGGACGCCGGGGAGCCGGCCGGGCGTTCTTTCTCCGGCTGCATTTCTATGCGGCGGTATTCGTCGGCCCCTTCCTGCTGATAGCAGCGATCAGCGGTGGACTGTATGCGATCTCGCCCAGCCTCGAGCAGGTGATGTACCAGGACTACCTCCGCACCACCGCCGCCGGTCCGGCCTTGCCGCTGTCCGAACAGGTGCGCGCCGCGCAGCACGTGCGGCCCGACCTCACGGTGACCGCGGTCCGCCCGGCCGACGGACCCGGCGAGACGACCCGGGTCTTGTTCGCCGACCCGTCGCTGGGCCCCTCGGAGCGGCACGCCGTGTTCGTCGATCCCGCCACCGCGGCGTCGCACGGTGAGCTGACCGCCTACGGCAACAGCGGCGCGCTGCCCGTCCGGACGTGGATCGGCCAACTGCATCGCAGCCTGCACCTCGGGGATCCCGGCCGCATCTACAGCGAGCTCGCCGCATCGTGGCTGGGTGTCATCGCTCTCGCAGGCGTCTATCTGTGGCTCAGTCGCTACCGTCGGTCGAGATCGCGAGGCTCGGGGCGGGCCCGGCTGCTCACCGTCGACCGTAGCGCGTCGGGACGTTCGCGCACCGTGGGTTGGCATGGCGCCGTGGGGATCTGGATTGCGGTCGGGTTGGTGTTCCTGTCGGCCACCGGGCTCACCTGGTCGGCATACGCCGGCGCGAACGTCGACCAGCTGCGCACCGCGCTGTCCTGGACCACGCCGGCGGTGGCCAAAACCCTCGACGGTGACGCCGATCCGGCACCTTCGGCCGGCGGGCATGATCACGGCGCCGGTGCCGTACCGGCGCCGCAACCGGCGGCACCGAAGGTGGAACAACTGGATCGCGTGCTGCAGTCCGCCCGGGCCGCGGGCATCGGCGGGAAGGTCGAGGTGGCCATCCCCCCGACCGCGGACACGGCATTCACCGTCACCCAGACGCGGCAGCCGTGGGTGATGTCGAACAACTCGGTGGCCGTGAACGGGGACACCGGTGCGGTCACCGACATTGTCTGGTTCGCGGACTGGCCGCTGGCTGCCAAGCTGGCGGCGTGGGGCATCCAGCTGCACATGGGCACCCTGTTCGGCCTGGTGAATCAGTTGGCCATGGTGGCGCTGGCCGTCGCACTGGTGACGGTGATCGTTCGCGGTTACCTGATGTGGTGGCGACGCCGGCCGACGAAGGGTGAGCGCCCGATGGGGCGGCCCCCGCGGCGAGGTGCACTCGCCGCGCTGCCCGTGCCCGCCGCCGTGGCGGTCGTGCTCGCCGCCGTGGCCGTCGGGTGGTTCATCCCGCTGCTGGGCATCAGCCTGGCCGCGTTTGTCGCCGTGGACGCGCTGCTCGCTGTTCGGCAAAACCGTACGGACGCGGCCCGGCCTTGAGGATCCCGCAGTCGATGCGACGCGACACCACGATCGAGGACACGCTGCGCTCCATCGAGAACCGGGTGATGGGCGACGTGTGGCTGGGCGCGACGCGACGGCACGGCGGGCGCATGCTCGCCATCGCACTCGGGTTCACGGCCGTGGCGGGCTGGTTCGACGCCGACAGAGGAGTTCATAAGGTCGCCCTCGTCGCCTGCACGCTCTTCGCCACCACTGCCATGATTTCCCTTGTCGCACTGCAACGTCGGCGATTCGCCTGGAGTTGCGCGGCCGTCTACGCCGGTGCTGTGGCGACCGTCGCCGGCCTCGGTGCGTTCTGGTGGTATCGGACCGCTCATGTCGATGCGATGCCACTGACCACGCTGCTGGGCAGCGTCATCAGCGCCGCGCTGACGGTGGGCTGGCTGACCGTCGTGACGACGCCGCTCGGGCGTTCGCAGCCGGACATGCGTTCGGCCTGACCTCCCGAGCCCGGCGGGCGCCGATCAGTTCCGGTCAGTCCAGGAAGCCGTGCAACAGCGCCGCCGAACCCGCCAGGTGGGCGCACATGGCATCGGCCGCCGCACAGGCGTCCCCGGCCAGGATGGCGGCGACGATCGCTTCGTGCTGTTCGTCGGAGTGCGCGATATTGCGGGGCAGCAGCGGAATCTGGTCCAGCAGGGCGTTGACCCGCATCCGGTTCTCGGCGACCAGCGGCACCAGCGACACCGAGCCAGCGGCCTCGGCGATCGCCAGGTGCAGCCGGGAATCCAACCGGCGGTAGTCCTGCGGTGCGGCACCGCGCACATCGGCCAGACGCGCGCGCAGGTGCGCGCGCTCGGCCTCGGAGAGCGCGCGACCGGCCGCCGCCCGGGCCGCCCCGACCTCGAGGATCTCGCGCAGTTGCAGCGCGTCGTCGAGATCGGCGCGGGTGAGGTCCGCGGTGTCGGGGGCCAGCCTGGGGATCTGCTCGGCCAGGAAGGTGCCGCCGTAGCGCCCGCGCCGCGACACCAGATAGCCGGCCTCGGCCAGCGATTTGATGGCCTCGCGCACGGTGTCGCGGCTGACGCCGAGCCGCGCGGCGAGCTCACGTTCCGGTGGCAGTGACTCGCCCGGCGCGAGCACCCCCAGCCGGATGGTCTGCAGCAGCCGGGCCACCGTGTCCTCGAAGGCGTTGCCCAGCCGCACCGGACGCAGCAGGCTTTCCGAGGTGGTCTGCGGATCCGGCGGGGAGGTCATGGGCTGCTTTATCTCACAGCGGCGTGACGTAGGCGGAACTGATGCCGCCGTCGACCAGGAAGGACGACCCGGTGATGAACGACGCGTCGTCGCTGGCCAGGAACGCCACCGCCGCCGCCAGCTCCTCGGGTTCGGCGAAGCGGCCCACCGGCACGTGCACCAGTCGTCGCGCCGCGCGCTCGGGGTCCTTGGCGAACAGCTCCTTGAGCAGCGGGGTGTTCACCGGGCCCGGGCACAGCGCATTGACCCGGATGCCCTGGCGGGCGTACTGCACACCGAGTTCGCGCGACATGGCCAGCACCCCGCCCTTGGAGGCGGTGTAGGAGATCTGCGAGGTGGCCGAGCCGAGCACCGCCACGAAGGACGCCGTGTTGATGATCGACCCCCGCTGGGCCGGCACCATGTGCCGCAACGCGGCCTTCGAGCACAGGAACACCGATTTCAGGTTCACGTCCTGCACCCGCTGCCACGCATCGAGGCTGGTGTTCTCGATGAGGTCGTCCTCGGGCGGGCTGATGCCGGCGTTGTTGAAGGCGATGTCCACCCCGCCGTGCACGTCGAACGCGGTGTCGAACAGGTTGTCCACCGCGGCCGGGTCGGCGACGTCGACCTGGACGAACTGCACGTTCAGATCGTTGGCGACGGTCTTGCCCGCGGCCGGGTCCACATCGCCGATGACGACGATCGCCCCTTCGGCCTGCATCCGCTTGGCCGCGGCCAGCCCGATACCGCTGGCACCGCCGGTGATGACGGCGACCTTGTCCTTGAGACGCTGGGTGAGGTCCATCTAGATTTCTCCGATCGCTATGAAGACGTTCTTGGTTTCCGTGAAGTGCAGCGGCGCATCGGGTCCCAGCTCGCGGCCCAGGCCGGATTGCTTGAAACCGCCGAACGGGGTGCTGTAGCGCACCGAGGAGTGCGAGTTGACGCTCAGATTGCCGGCCTCGACCGCCCGCGTGACCCGCAGCGCCCGCGACAGATTCTCGGTCCAGATCGAGCCGGACAGCCCGTAGCTGGTGTCGTTGGCCAGCGCGATGGCGTCGGCCTCGTCCTCGAAGGCCAGCACGGTGACCACCGGGCCGAAGATCTCCTCGGTGACGGTGCGGTCGGTGCGCTGCGGGGTCAACACCGTTGGCGGGAACCAGAACCCGGGACCCGACGGCGCCGAACCGCGGAAGGCCACCGGTGCGTCATCGGGGACGTAGCCGCGCACCGATTCCCAATGTTTGCGCGACACCAACGGTCCCATCTCGGTATCGCGGGAGGCCGGATCGCCGACCTTCACGCCCGCGACGGCGGGTTCCAGGAGTTCCATGAAGCGGTCGTAGACGTTGCGCTGCACCAGAATCCGGCTGCGCGCACAGCAGTCCTGGCCGGCGTTGTCGAACACGCCGTAGGGCGCCGTGGCGGCCGCACGCTCCAGGTCGCAGTCGTCGAAGACGATATTGGCGCTCTTACCGCCGAGTTCCAGGGTGACGCGCTTGACCTGTGCGGCGGCACCGGCCATCACCCGGGTGCCGACGGCGGTGGAGCCGGTGAACACGATCTTGCGCACCTGCGGGTGGGTGACGAAGCGTTCGCCGACTACGCCTCCGGCACCGGGCAGCACCTGGAACAGATCGGGATCCAGCCCCGCCGCGGCGGCCAGTTCGGCCAGCCGCAGACTGGTCAGCGGGGTCCATTCGGCGGGTTTGAGCACCACCGCATTCCCGGCGGCCAGCGCCGGGGCGAACCCCCACGACGCGATGGTCATCGGGAAGTTCCACGGCGTGATGATCCCGACGACGCCGAGCGGCTCGTGGAAGGTGACATCGACTCCCCCGGCCACCGGGATCTGCGCGCCGGTCAGGCGTTCGGGGCTCGCCGCGTAGTAGGTCAGCACATCGCGGACATGCCCGGCCTCCCACTCGGCCTGCCCGATCGGATGCCCCGAATTGGCGACCTCCAGGGCGGCCAGCTCACCGATGTGCGCGTCGACCACCGCCGCGAACGCCCGCAGCGCGGCCGCGCGCTCGGCGGGCGCCTGCCGGGCCCAGCGCCGCTGCGCGGCGACCGCGCGTGCTACGGCGTCGTCCACTGCGTCGACGTCGAGCAGGTCGACGTCGCGCAGCACCTCCTCGGTGGCCGGGTTGATGACCGTCGAGGTGCTCATCGCGACACCCTTTCTGTTGTGTACGCGCGGGCCGCCTCGGCCACCGCCGTGAACAGCCGCACGTCGTCGAGTCGTTCCTCGGGATGCCACTGCACCGCGAGCACGAACGCGTCCCCGGGCAGTTCCACCGCCTCGATGACACCGTCGACGGTGTCGCGGGCACTGACGATCAGTCCGTCGCCGAGCCGGTCGATCGCCTGGTGGTGATAGCACTGCCCGTCCGAGGACGCACCGATGATCGCAGCCAGCCGGGTGCCGGCCACGGTGCGGACCGAGGAGGTGCTGAAGACCGCGTTGCCCTGCTGATGACGGGTGTGCCCGAGCACGTCGGGCAGATGCTGATGCAGGGTGCCGCCGAGTGCGACGTTGAGCACCTGGGCGCCCCGGCAGATCCCGAGCACCGGCATACCGCGCCGCAAGGCGGCGTTGAGCAGCGCGAACTCCCAGGAGTCGCGTTCTCCCATCGGCTCGTCGGTGATCGGGTGCCGTTGGCTGCCATAGCTTTCCGGGTTGACGTCGCGTCCACCCGTGATGACCAGACCGTCGATACCGTCGAGAATGCGGTCGGCCACCTCGGTCCCGCCCGGCTGCGGGGGCAGCAGCACGGCGGTGCCGCCGCCGCGATTGACGCCTTCGATGTAGATGGCGGGCAGGAAACTCGCGTCGACATCCCAGACGCCGGTCTGGGCGCGCTGCAGGTAGGTGGTCAGGCCGAGAACCGGTCTGGCTTCAGAGCCGCTCAAAGCCACGCACCCTCTCCCAGTCGGTGACCGCGGCGTTGAATGCCGCGAGTTCGATATGGGCGTTGTTCAGATAGTGGGCGACGACCTCGTCCCCGAAGGCGGCCCTGGCCACCTCGGACTGCTCGAACAGCGCCGCCGACTCCGCGAGGGTCTGCGGCAGCCGTTGCGCACCACCGGAATAGGCATTGCCCGCGCACGGCGGCTCGAGCTGCAGACCGTGGTCGACACCGTGCAGACCACCGGCGATCAGGGCGGCGACGGCCAGATACTGGTTGACGTCGCCGCCGGGCGCGCGACACTCCACCCGCATTCCGGGGCCGTGCCCGACGACACGCAACGCGCAGGTGCGGTTGTCCATCCCCCAGGCGATCGCGGTCGGCGCGAAGCTGCCATCGGCGAACCGCTTGTAGGAATTGATATTCGGTGCGTAGAACAGGGTCAGTTCGCGCAATGTGGCGATCAACCCGGCGACGAAGCTGCGGAACATCGCCGACATACCGTCCGGGTCACTGTCGTCGGCGAACACGGCGGCCCCGTCGTCGGAGGTATCCGTGGCGCGCAGCGAGATGTGGATATGGCAGCTGTTGCCTTCGCGCTCATCGAATTTGGCCATGAAGGTCAGGGATTTGCCGTGCTGATCGGCGATCTCCTTGGCCCCGTTCTTGTAGATGGTGTGGTTGTCACAGGTGACCAGGGCGTCGTCGTAGCGAAAGGCGATCTCCTGCTGACCCAGGTTGCACTCCCCCTTCACACCCTCGCAGTACATTCCGGCACCCTCCATGCCGAGGCGGATATCGCGCAGCAAGGGCTCCATCCGGGTCGACGCCAGCATCGCGTAGTCGACGTTGTAGTCGGTGGCCGGAGTCAGATCGCGGTACCCGGATTTCCAGGCGGCGCGGTAGGTGTCCTCGAAGACCATGAACTCCAGTTCGGTACCGACGAACGCCGCCAGCCCGCGCTCGGCGAGCCGGTCGAGTTGGGTACGCAGGATGGTCCGCGGGGCGACCGCGACCGGCCTGCCGTCGGTGAAGGACAGGTCCGCCATCACCAGCGCCGAACCCGGCAGCCAGGGCAACCGGCGCAGGGTGGAGAAATCCGGGGTCATGACCATGTCGCCGTAGCCGGTCTCCCAGCTGGACATGGCGTAGCCGTCGACGGTGTTCATGTCGACATCCACGGCCAACAGGTAGTTGCAGCATTCGGCGCCGTGCGCGGCAACCTCCTCGACGAACAGCCGCGCCGATACCCGTTTCCCGGTGAGCCGGCCCTGCATATCGGGGAACGCGAGGATCACGGTGTCGATCTCGCGGGCGGCGACGAGCTGTTCCAGATCGGATTGCGACAACAAACCGGTGTCAACCATGGGGTGCACTCCCTCGTCGGCGATGGCGCCCAGTCGGCGGTGACCCGGCGCCACCTCTAAAGGTAGGCCATCAGACCAATGGAAGGCGAGTGCCCCCGCCGGTCACCAGGTGCTGGTGCGCATCACGATCTCGGCGGCCAACTGCGCGGTGGATTCGCCGGCGTTGCGCCGGCCCAGCAGTTCGACCAGCCGGAAATCGCCGTAGACGAAACGCTGGCTGGCGCGTGCCACCTTCGCCGCCGCCGCGGTGCTCACCAGGGCGGTGGTGGCCACCTCCACCGGCGGGCAGTTCTCGTCGCGGATGACGCCGGCCTCGTCGGGGGCCCGTGGATGCCCGCGGTCGATGACCACCAGTCCGGTGAACCGGTCCAGCCGGGTGGCGGCCAGCTCCCAGGCCAACTCCGCGCCCACCCGGTCACCGACCAGGGTGCCCCAGCGCACGCCGAGCGCGTCCATGATGGCGATAACTGAAATCGCGGTCAGGCGCGGCGACGGGGCGATGACGACGGTGCGCAGTGAGGCCGTGTGCAGCCGCTGACAGACCGCGTCGTAGGCGGCCGGGACCTGCTGGACGGACCCGAGCAGCACCACCACACCGGCGTTCTCCGGGCCCGCGACCTCGACCGCGAAGGGAAAACCGTCGACGGTCACGGTCGACCCGGCGGTCTCGGCAGGCATGTCGGTCACGCTAGGACATCCGCGGACACGGCGCAGGCGTTTGCCCGTCTTGCGGGGCGCATCACGACATCGCCAGCCGTTGCGCTTGTTTGCCGGTCACGTCCAGAAAAGTCTGTGGCAGCGTGGCTTTGACGGTGATCGCCGGGTTCGGCGTCGGGAACGCAACCGCGAAGACGGCCATCGAATCGACGTTCTCGAAGGAGAACCAGACGCTGCTCTTGGTGCCGGTGAGATCCATCGTCTGCTGGTAGACCAGGGCATCCGGCCGTTCGGTGTCCAAGCGCTCGGTGGTCATCGGGATGGGTGCCGCGGAGCGGTCGAAGTAGGTGTCGAAGTGCGCGCACCGCTGCGCGGTCTCCTCCAGCGCCGCCATGTCCAGTGGCCAGCTCAGCACGGTCACCAGCATCCGGGCGCCGTCGTAGCTGACGGTGTACTTGGCCGCGCTGCCCGGGCCGCGCTCGGCGGAGGCGGTGATGACCTTGGTGAACCCCTCGCTGCACCCGGGTGGATCGGACAGCATCGCCGGCGGCGCGCCGGCGCCGTCGGGTTGGCCGGGGTTCTCGATGACGCGGTCGAACTGCACCCCCGGCGGGAAGTCGGCCGCGCTCAACAGCACCCGTTCCAGGCGCTCGCCCGGCCACGTCGGGCTGCCCTGCACGGCGCTGCTGCAGCCGGTCAGCACGGCCATGACCACCAGCAGCACCGGCAGTCGTCTGATCATGGCCCCAGGCTACCGAGCGCTGAGCCGATGACCGGTCGCGGCGGCGGACCACTGAGCAGGCCCAGCACTGCGTCGAGGTCGACGTGCGCGCTCAACGCATCGGCCATCAGATCGAGCTGGGCGTCGCGGCGGGCCTGCACACTGACATCGCCGGCCACCACGAAACCGGTGCGCCCCGCCGCCACGGCCACCTCGGCCAACCAGCCGCGCCGGACCCGGTCGTTGTCGAGCAGTCCGTGCCAGTGGGTCCCGTAGATCGCAGCGCGGCGGATCCCGACCCCGAGCCAGTCGTCCTCGGCGCTGCGGATGACCTGGCCGTGATGGATCTCGTAACCGTGCAGCGGGGTGTCCCAATGCCGCAACGTCTTCTCGGGAGCGAACGCGATATCGGCGTCCAGCAGGCCCAGCCCGTCGACGGCGCCGGCACCGGATTCCACCGGGTCGTCGATGGTCCGGCACAACATCTGGAAGCCACCGCACACACCGAGCACCGGGCGCCCGGCGGCGGCGTGCGCGGCCACGGCGTCGGCCAGGCCGCGCTCGCGTAACCACGCCAGATCCGACACCGTGGCCTTGCTGCCGGGCAGCACCACCACGTCGGCGTCGGCAATATCGGCCGGCTCGGCCACCCAGCGCACCGCCACCCCCGGTTCGCAGGCCAGCGCCTCGACATCGGTGGAGTTCGAGATCCGGGGCAGCCGCACCGCGGCCACCGTCAGCCAGTCCGCGCCGCGCGGCGGGATCGGTTGTCCCAGGCTCTGCCCGGCCTGCACGGACAGCGAGTCCTCGGTGTCCAACCACAACCCGTCCAGGTACGGGATGACGCCATAGGTGGGCCGGCCGGTGAGGCCGGCCAACTGACGCAGCCCCGGCTCCAGCAGTGCCGGGTCGCCGCGGAACTTGTTCACCAGGAATCCGCTGATGAGCGCCTGGTCCTCGGAGTCGAGCACCGCGACGGTTCCGAAGAGGTGGGCCAACAGTCCGCCGCGGTCGATATCGCCGACCACCACGACCGGCAGGTTGCCCGCGCGGGCCAGGCCCATGTTGGCCAGGTCGGTGGCCCGCAGATTGATCTCTGCGGGCGACCCGGCCCCTTCACAGATCACCACATCGAATTCGTCTCGCAGGGACTGTAATTCGGTGTTGACGATATCGGCCAGCTGACGGCGCCGGGTCAGGTAGTCACCGGCGGCCATGGTGCCGGCAACCTGCCCACGCACCACCAGCTGCGAGGTCCGGTCGCTGCCCGGTTTGAGCAGCACCGGGTTGAACCGGATGCTGGGCGCCAGCCCGGCGGCGCGGGCCTGCATGGCCTGCGCGCGGCCGATCTCCCCGCCCTCGACCGTGACCGCGGAGTTGTTGCTCATGTTCTGCGCCTTGAACGGGGCGACCCGAATCCCCTTGCGCGCCAGCAGCCGGCACAACCCCGCGACGACCATCGACTTTCCGGCATCGGAGGTGGTGCCAGCGATCAGCAGGGCGCCTTTCACACCAGCGTCAGGATCTCGGCGCCCTCATCGGTGACGACCAGGGTGTGTTCGAACTGCGCGGTCCACTGGCGGTCCCGGGTGACCACCGTCCAGCCGTCGTCCCAGATCTCGTAGTCCAGGGCGCCGAGATTGATCATCGGCTCGATGGTGAAGGTCATGCCCGGTTCCAGCACGGTGTCGACGGCGGGCTGGTCATAGTGCAGCACCACGAGTCCGTTGTGGAACGTCTCGCCGATTCCGTGGCCGGTGAAATCGCGAACCACGTTGTAGCCGAACCGGTTCGCGTAGGCCTCGATGACCCGGCCGACGATGGACAGCGCCCGGCCGGGCTTCACCGCCTTGATGGCCCGCATGGTTGCCTCGTGGGTGCGTTCGACCAGCAGCCGGTGTTCTTGCGAGACATCGCCGGCCAGGAAGGTGGCGTTGGTGTCGCCGTGCACCCCGTCGCGGTAGGCGGTGACATCGATGTTGACGATGTCACCGTCCTCGATGACCGTGGAGTCCGGGATGCCGTGGCAGATGACCTCGTTGAGCGAGGTACAGCAGGACTTGGGAAATCCCTTGTAGCCCAGGGTGGACGGGTAGGCGCCGTGGTCGAGCATGTATTCGTGCGCGACGCGGTCCAGGTGGTCGGTGGTCACCCCGGGGGCGACCGCCTTGCCGGCCTCGGCGAGCGCGCCGGCCGCGATCCGCCCGGCCACCCGCATCTTCTCGATGACCTCCGGTGTCTGCACCCACGGTTCGTGGCCCTCGACCGCCGTCGGTTTCCACGCGTACTCCGGGCGCGGGATGGACTTGGGCACCGGCAGCGTCGGGGAGATCTCACCGGACCGAAGGGGGGCACGAACAGGCATGGTGACAGCCTAATCGCCGCGTCGAGACGGCCGGAGAGCGTAACTCTCACGAAGTGGT